>Ga0194129_10000230_pt1 | contig 112812 bp, 76 predicted proteins | sample TA2KigCa35mmetaG_FD_150862 | JGI IMG/M metagenome (GOLD analysis project Ga0194129, IMG submission 150862) | Freshwater microbial communities from Lake Tanganyika, Tanzania - TA2015038 Kigoma Deep Cast 35m | ecosystem: Environmental > Aquatic > Freshwater > Lake | place: Tanzania: Lake... | reverse complement strand
GGCAGCGGGCGAGCGCGGCCTTGAACGCGGCTATCGCCTCGGGGAGCGGTGGGATCTCGTCGGTGGACTTGGGCGTGACGTAGCGGGAGATGTTGAGTGTCCAGTCTTCCTTGGCGATCTCCTCGACGCTCACGACGCGGGCGTGGTGCTCGACGTCGGCGAAATCCCGATACCACCGGTAGATCTCGCGGGCGTGCTCGGGCTCGAGGAAGTTCTGGGCACGGCCCTTCCGGAAGAGCGTCTGGGCGTCGATGAAGAGCACCTTTCCCTTTCGGGCCTTGGGCTTCTTGAGCCGCATGACCACGATGCAGGCGGCGAGGCCGGCGCCGTAGAAGAGGTTGGGGGCGAGGCCGATGACCGCCTCGAAGAGGTCCTGCTCGAGCAGCTTCCGGCGGATCTCGCCCTCGCTCGCCTTGCGGAAGAGCGTGCCCTGCGGGAGCACGACGGCGAGCCGGCCGGCGGGGGCCGCCATGCTCTTCACCATGTGCTGCACCCAGGCGTAGTCGGCGTTCGACGACGGGGGCGTGCCGGCGAAGTTGCGGCCGAACGGGTCGCTCTCCCACTTCTCCTCGCCCCACTTCTCGAGCGAGAAGGGCGGATTCGCGATCACGCAGTCGAACGTCGCGAGCCCGCCGGTGGCGTCGGTGAACACGGGGTTGCGGAGCGTGTCCTCCCGCTGAACCTCGAAATCCTCGAGGCCGTGCAGGAGGAGGTTCATGCGGGCGACGGCGGAGGTGGTGACGTTCTTCTCCTGGCCGTAGAGCCGGCCGAAGAACGTCCGCGGGTCGCCGCCGGCCTGGCGGACGTGCTCAACGGCGGCGAGCAGCATGCCCCCGGTGCCGCAGGCGGGGTCGTAGACCGTCTCGCCGGGCTTCGGGTCGAGGATCGCGGCCATGAGCCGCACGACCGCCCGCGGGGTATAGAACTCGCCCGCCTTCTTGTTGGTGATCTCGGCGAACCGCTTGATGAGCACCTCGTAGGCGTCGCCGAGGATGTCGCTCGTGACGGCTGTGTTGGTGAGCGTGATGGAGGAGAAGTGCTCGATCAGGTCCTTCAGCAGCGCGTCGGGGATCTGTTCCTTGTTCGTCCAGGTGGCGTCGCCGAACACGCCGTAGAGGTGCTTGTCGTTGGCCTTCTCCACGCCGCGGAGGGCGGACTGGAGGGCGGCGCCGACGTTGGTGGCGCGGCTGCGGACGTCCTGCCAGTGGCACGCCTCGGGCACCTGAAACCGGTGCGCCTCGGGAAAATCCTCGAACTCGCTGTCGCCGTAGAGCTCGCGGGCGGCTGCGGTCTCCTCGTCCCAGACGTCGCAGATCCGCTTGAAGAAGAGGAGCGGCAGGATGTAGCTCATCCAGTCGGTGCGGCCGAGCGGGCTGCCACGGAGGATGTTGGCGGCTTCCCAGAGGTGGGACTCGAGGGCGTTGAGCGTGAGCGTGGCGCCCGCGGGGGATTCCGGTGGCGCCTTGTGAGCGGCGTCGTCGAAGGGCAATTCCTTGGTCGCGCTGGATCTGCGATTGGCCGCTCGCTTCGGTGATCTCGGTTTTCCTTGTGCCACGATCACGGCCCTTGCGAGATCTGCGGAGCTTCCGCCGACGGGCGCTCCCGATGGGCCGCGCCGGCCCGGACGAACGCAGACCCATTGAACCAAACCAGGTGGACAAACGAGGGCCGACTTCTGCGGAGCAAGTATTTCCCCCGGAAAAAGGGGTTGGGAAGGCCAGCCACACCTTCAGATCTCGGCGTATTCGCGGCGCGCGCGTCATCCCGGCCGCCGAGGCGGTGCGCACGCTCGTGAGCGACCTTCTTCGCGCCACGCCCGCCTTGAGGTCGGCAGTCGTTACCCGTTTGGGGATGCGAATCGAGTGCATCTCGCGCCTTCGCCCCTCTGTGCGCAGGTTGCACGAAAAAATGAACACGCGTACACTTACAGCGAAAGCGTTTGCACGCCTTGATCGTCCCGATGCCGCTACCCGCCTTAACCGCCAACGGCGACCTGCCTCCCGGCGTCCACGCGGCGACGCTTGCGGAGATCCTCGCGCGGTTCGGGAGCGGAACACCCGAACGGGTCGCGACCGGCCGGCGGCTGGCGGCAATCCATCGGCTGGCTCTGTCCACGGAAAAAGTTCGGCGGTTCGTCGTGTTCGGGTCGTTTGTCACCAACAAGCCGGCCCCGGACGACGTGGACCTGTTTCTCGTGATGGAAGACGATTTCGCCGTGGCGGGGGTCGCGGGGGAGGCGACGGCTGTGTTCGACCATACCCTGGCAGCCGAGCATTTCGGGGCCAGCATTTTCTGGGTGCGGGCGCTAGCCGCCCTTGGTGGTGAGCAGGCCGCGGTAGAGTATTGGCAGGTGACTCGCGGCGGCGGACAGCGCGGGATCGTGGAAATCGTGGAGCCTTCCGCATGAACACCGGCGACAGCCCGATCACGACCGACGCCGAGCTGGAAGCGACGCTCGACCGCATCCGTCACTTCGTGAGCCAGCTCGTGCGGCTCCGGCAGGTAGAGACCGATCCGGAGGCCTACCGGCTCTCGGCGTCGGGGTTTCTCGCCGAGGTCGATCGGATGCAGGCGGCAGTCCGGGAATACCTCAGCGGGCCGGCCGATCGGCTGGCAGCGTCGGCGTAGTCCACAGGCGGCGGGATCGGCGATCGCTCACCTCCTCCGCGACGAGCCCGTCGAGCATCGCGCTGACGTCATCCATCTCCCGCCAGGAGGCCGCGCCGTCGGCCTTCCACTGTGCCCACGCCTCGGCGAGTGACTCGGGCTCGGCCGCGACTCCGCTGGTCGCAGCGGCGGTCGTCGGCCGGGCGACGTCGAGCGGGATCGACAGGCTCCAGTCCTGCTTCTCGATATTCGGCAGGGGCCGCCCAGCCGCCTGCCCTGGCTGCGAACGGTATGATTGCAACATGGGACGAACACCGCTTGCGAACCATCGCCCGCGATCCAGTGCCTGCATGAGGCGCTCGAAGGAGTTCGAGCAGCAGCGGATCGAACGGCTTTCGGTCGAGGAGCGCATCCGACTCGCACTCAGCTTGAAGGCGCGCTTCGCCGCTCTCCTGCAACATGCTCGATCGGACCAACGCGATGGCACATCAGCCTGACCTCCTCGAGGCAGCGGAGCAGATCGCCGCGGCACTCGCGGAGCAGGGCATCGGAGCGATCGTCATCGGCGCTGCCGCTCTTGCCGCCCATCGGTACGTCCGGCACACCGAAGACATCGATCTGGGCGTGAACATCGCGATCCGCGCGTGTTCCTCGACCGCAGCCACGCTCCGCACGATGGGCTTTGACGTGGAGCTTCGGGAACCCGACGGAGAGGATCCGCTCGGTGGCGTGATCGACGTCAGCGGGCCGTTCGGGCTGGTTCAGATCGTCAACTTCGGCGAGCGTTTTCCCGGAGTGATCGAGAGCGGACTCGCCGATGCGACGCTGCAGATGCGGGAGGGCGGAAACCTCCGGATCATTCCCTTGGAGCACCTGGTCGCGCTGAAGTTGTATGCGGGCGGGATGAAGTCCAAGGCCGATATCGTGGAGCTCCTGCGTCGGAATCCCGCCGCCGACCGTGATCGTATCCGGGGGTTGTGCCGGCGCTATCGGCTGAGGGGTTTGGAGCCGCTGATCCGCGAGGCGGATGGTCCCTGAGCGATCCCGGCGGAACCACAATCCGGATCGCAGCGGTATCCTGCCCCGCGCGGCACGATGTCCTGACGATCCGTTCGCCCGATTTGCCCTCCCTTTCGGCCCCATGCCCGCTCCTCCCGTCGCCCTCACGATCGCCGGCTCCGACCCCTCCGGCGGGGCCGGCCTTCAGGCCGACCTGAAGACGTTTCACCGGCACGGCGCCTACGGCATGAGCGTGGTCACGCTCGTCACCGTTCAGAACACGCGGAGCGTGTCGGCCGTCGAGATCCTCGCGCCCGCCCTCGTCGTCGCCCAGCTCGACGCCGTCCTCACCGATATCCCCCCGGCCGCCGCCAAGACCGGCGCCCTCGGCAGCGCCGTCGTGATCGCCGCCGTCGCGGCGCGCCTCCGCGGGACGGCGTTTCCGCTCGTCGTCGATCCGGTGATGGTCAGCAAGCACGGCGCGGCGTTGATCACCGACGACGCGGTGCGCACGCTCGTGGGCGACCTCCTTCCACGCGCCACGCTCGTCACGCCGAATCTCGCCGAGGCCGAGCGGCTCGCCGGGTTTCCCGTCGCCGACGTCGCGGAGATGCAGCGCGCCGCGCGGGCGATCGCCGCCCTCGGCCCCCCCCACGTACTCGTCAAAGGTGGCCACCTCGACGGCGCGGCGGTCGATCTGCTCTGGTCGGAGGGGCGCGTGACGACTTTTTCTTCACCCCGGATCGACACCCGCCACACCCACGGCACGGGTTGCACCCTCTCCGCCGCGATCACGGCGCGGCTGGCCGCAGGCGAGCCTGTCGCCGCGGCGGTGGCCGGTGCCTGCCGGTTCATCCGTGCGGCGATCGCCAGTGCCCCCGGCCTCGGCGGCGGCTGCGGCCCCGTCGATCACTTCGCCGATCCGGGCTGACGCCCCCTCTGGCCAGCGTAGGATTCATTCGTGCCCCTCGGCCGTGCGCTCGACTTCCCCGCTCACGCCGGCGCGGCACGCCAGCGGCCGCCGCGCACCACCGCGCGGCCGTGGAACAGGTAGCCGAGGCCCCCGGCGGCAAGCGCGATCGCCGCCACCGCGGCGCTCCCCGGCAGCGCTGCGGCGGGAATCGTCCGGTCCACCACGCGCAGCGCCATCCACATCGTCGCCACGCCGATCGCACCGGCTGCCACGCCGTCGACGAGCGCCCGGCCGAACCAGCCCGCGGCGTCGGCGAGCCCCGGCGCCACCCGGCCGGCACGGCGCTCGCGGACGGCGTTCCACCAGCCGAAGACCGTCGTGATCGCGCAGAGGAAGAACGCCATCGGCACGAGCATCGACTCCATCGAGCCAGGGCCGGCGAGCGCGACGCGCGGCGCGGCGCCGTAGAACCACCAGGCGATCCGCGCCGTTGAGGAGGAGATTGACGATGAAGTCGATCCGGGCGGCCACGTGCCAGGCAAACTGGTCGGCCGACGACAGTACGGGGAGAGGGGGCACGGGCATCAGGTCGTTCCTCCGGCAGGGGAAGAGTCTACGCCGCCCCGGCGGGCCCCCCGTGCGCTCCCTTCCCGGCGGTATACTTCCCGGCCGCTTCACGCCCGGAGCCGCCGATGAACGGGGGGCGGGAAGCGTCTCGGGGAGTCGCTTCATGCGTCGGCAATCGGGTCTGTCGGTGGTGCTCGCGGCCGGTGTCAGCGTGCTTCTGGCCGCCGCACCGGCGTCGGCCGCGCGGCTCGAACTGGCCGAGGGGAGCCATGTGTGCATCATCGGCGGCGGCGTCGCCGACGCGATGCAGCACACGGGCTGGCTCGAGACCCTGCTCCACAGCCGCTTCCCCAAGCACCGGCTCGTGATCCGTAACCTCGCCTACGACGGCGACGAGATCGATCCGGCGAAGCGGATGCGGAGTGCCGACTTCGGCACCCCCGACCAGTGGCTCGCCGGCTCGGCGCCGATCCCCAATCCCGGGGCGCTGGCCACGAAGGACTTCGTCCGCGAGAACCGGTTCGAGCTGGTCGGCACCCGGGCCGACGCGATCCTCGCCTTCTTCGGGTCCAACGAGGCCCACGCCGGCCCGGCGGGGCTGGAGGCGTTTCGCGGCCAGGTGCAGGCCTTCATCCGCCACACCCTCGCCCAGCACTACAACGGCGTTGCCCCGCCGAAGCTCGTGATGGTCTCGCCGATCGCCCACGAGGACATCGGCCGGGCCCACTGGCCCGACGGCAAAGCCCACGACGTCAACCTCGCCCTCTACACCAAGGCGCTTGCCGAGGAGTGTGACAAGGCGGGCGTGGTGTTCGTCGATCTGTTCACGCCGTCGCGCGAGGCGTATGCCAAGTCGGCCGAGAACCTCACCAGCGACGGCATCCACCCCAACGAGAGCGGCGACCGGGAGATCTCACGGATCCTCGACGAGGCGCTGTTCGGCGCGCCGCCGGTGCGTACGCCGGAGTCCCTCGCGCGCCTCCGCGCGGCGGTGGTCGACAAGAACTTCTATTGGTTCAACCGCTACCGCGTCACCGACGGCTACTCCACCTACGGCGGCCGGGCCTGGCTGAAATTCGTCGACAGCCAGACCAACTACGAGGTCGGCCAGCGCGAGCTCGAATACCTCGACGTCAAAACCGCCAACCGCGACCGGCGGATCTGGGCGACGTGCGCCACGCTCGCCGACCCGACGGCGAAGCTTCCCGCCGTCGAGGATGTCGGCCTGCCGGAGCTTGTCCCGGTGAAGACCAACAAGCCCGGGGCGCTCGAGGGGGGCAAACACGAGTTTCTCTCCGGGCAGGAGGCGATCGCGAAGATGACCGTCCACTCGGGGATGAAGGTCGAGCTCGTCGCCGACGAGGCGATGTTCCCCGAGCTGATCAACCCGGTGCAGATGGCCTTCGACACGAAGGGTCGGCTGTGGGTCGCCGCCTGGCCCACCTACCCGCACTGGCGCCCCGACGAGCCGATGAACGACAAGCTCCTGATCCTCGAGGACACCAATGGCGACGGGCGCACCGACCGGATCAAGACGTTCGCCGGCGATCTCCACAACCCGACGGGCTTCGAGTTCTGGGGCAAGGGGGTGATCGTCGCCCAGGGGCCCGACATCCTGTACCTCGAAGACACCGACGGCGACGACGACTACGACGTCAAGCAGCGGATCATCGGCGGCCTCGACACCGCCGACACCCACCACACCGCCAACAGCTTCTGCTTCGACCCCTCGGGGGCTGTTTACTTCCAGGAGGGCACGTTCCACCACACCCAGAGCGAGACGCCGTGGGGCCCGCCCGTGCGCTGTGCCAACGGCGCCGTCTACCGCTACGAGCCGCGGACCGGCAAGTTCGGCCTGTACACCTCCTATTCGTTCGCCAACCCCCACGGCCACGCCTTCGACCACTGGGGCGACGACATCGTCGTCGACGGCACCGGTGCCGTCCCCTACTGGGGGTCGGTGTTCTCGACGCGGCTGGAGGGGCTCGACAAGCACGCGGGTGCGCCGAGCGTCTACCAGCAGCGCACGCGCCCCTGCCCGGGGATCGAGTTCCTCTCGAGCGCCCACTTCCCCGCCGAGCTCCAGGGCAATCTCCTCGTCGGCAACGTGATCGGCTTCCAGGGGATCCTCCGCTACACGCTGGCCGCCGGCGCCGGGAGCTTCCCCGAGGCGACCGAGGCCGAGCCGATCGTGTCGTCGAGCGACCCCAACTTCCGCCCGGCCGACCTCGAGGTCGGCCCCGACGGGGCGATCTACTTCACCGACTGGCAAAACCCGATCATCGGCCACATGCAGCACAACCTCCGCGACCCGAGCCGCGACCGGATCCACGGCCGCGTCTACCGGGTGGTGATGGCGGGGAAGCCGACGGCCACGCCGGTGCCGATCGCCGGCAGGAGCGTGAAGGAACTGGTCACGCTGCTCGCCGATCCGATCGACCGCGTCCGTTACCGCGCCAAGCTCGAGCTCGCCGGCCGCCCCGAGGCGGAGGTCGTGCCCGCGGTGAAGGCCTGGCTCGCGGGCCTCGACGCGGCGGCGCCCGAGTTCGAGCACCGGCGCCTCGAGGCGCTGTGGACGCTGCGGCACTTCGATCAGGTCGACGTGCCACTGCTCGAGGCGGTCCTCGGCTCGCAGGATCCCCGGGCCCGTGCGGCGGCACTGCGCGTCCTGGCGGCGGTCGCCGACCGGGTGCCGAACGCCCTCGACATGGTGCGCCGCGCCGCGGCCGACTCCAGCCCGCGCGTCCGCCTCGAGGCGGTGCGCACCGCCACCTACCTCCGCCAGCCCGAGGCGGTCGAGGCGCTGGCGATCGCCGGTGAGTTCCCCTCCGACCGGCAGATGGACTACGTGAAGAAGGAGGCGGCGCGCGTCCTCGAGCCGGAGCTCCGCCGGGCGCGCGAGTCCAAGCAGCCGCTGGCGCTAGCCACCGACGCCGGCCGGCGCTGGCTGTACCGCAACCTGTCCACCGACGAGTTGATCCACGAACCGCGGAGTCCCGCCCTGTACCGGGAATTGCTCCTCCGCCCCGGCCTCGACGAGCGCCTCCGCACCGAGGCGGTCGAGGCGCTGGCCAAGGCCGACGGCACGAGCGTCGTCCGCGTCGCGGCCGCGGCGCTCGACAGCCTCGACCGCCAGGACGGCGAGGTTGATTCGCCGACGGTCTTCGACCTGATCCGCGTGCTCCTGGCGCGCCCGGCCGGCGAGCTGGCCGAACTGCGCGGCGACCTCGAGCGCCTGGCGACGCAGGCCCGGCGGCCGGTGCTGCGGCGGATCGGGTACGTCGGCCTGATGACGATCGACGCCCGTGCCGCCGGCGACGCCGACCCCAGCGCCAAGGCGTGGGGGCTGGCCGCAGCCGATCCGCGCCGCCAGGTCGACCTCGTCGAGGCCCTGCCGCTGGTCGCCGATCCGGCGGTCCGCTCGGCGCTCTACGAGCGGATCCTGCCGCTGGTCGACGCCGGCGGCAGCGACGGCGTCCCGGGGACTGTCGGCCGCTACGTGCGGATCGAGCTGCCGGGCAAGCAGCGCACGCTGACGCTCGCCGAGGTGGAGGTGTTTGCCGGTGGCGACAACGTCGCCCGCCGCGGCACCGCGTCGCAGAAAAACACCTCCAACGGCGGCGACGCCGCCCGCGCCATCGACGGCAACTCCCACCCCGCCTGGGAGAAGGGGGGCCAGACGCACTCCCAGGAGGGGACCGAGAACCCGTGGTGGGAGGTCGACCTCGGCGCCGACCGGCGGATCGAGCGGATCGTGATCCACAACCGCGAGGGGTCCCTCGGCGAGCGGCTCAAGAACTTCACGCTCCGGGTCCTCGACGCCCAGCGCGGCGACGCGTTCGTGGTCGAGAAGCAGCCGGCGCCGGCGCCGGCCGCCGAGCTCCAGCTTGCCAGCGACTCGGCGCGGACCGCGGCGGCGATCCGCCGCGCCGCCTTCGCGGCGGTCGCCGGCGTCCGCGGCAAGGAGGCCGAGGCCTTCCGGCGCGTCGCCCGCTACGTCAAGGCCGACGGCGACCGCGACGCGGCGATCCGTGCGCTGTCGACGATCCCGCTGTCGGCGTGGCCCGCCGACGGCGCGGGGGATCTGGTGGGGGCGCTGGTCGACTGGCTGCGCACGCGCTCCGCCGAGGAGCGCTCGAGCGACTCGGGCCTCGCCGCCTGGCAGTTCGCCGAGCGGCTGTCGACGCTCCTGCCGCCGGCCGAGGGGAAGGCGCGCCGCGCCGAATTGGCCGCCCTCGGCGTCCGCGTGGTCCGGATCGGCACGGTCTACGAGCGGATGGCCTATGACGTCGAGACGATCGCCGTCCAGGCCGGACGGCCGGTGCTGTTCGTGCTGGCCAACGCCGACGTGATGCCGCACAACTTCGTCGTCACCCGCCCGGGGACGATGCAGGAGGTGGGGGAGCTGGCCGAGGCGCAGGCCCAGGACCCGGCGTTCGCCAAGCGGCAGTTCGTGCCCGAGCACCCGGCCGTCCTCGCCGCCAGCACGCTGATGCAGCCGCAGGCGACGCAGCGGCTCGCGTTCGAGGTGCCCTCCGCGCCGGGCGTCTATCCCTACGTCTGCACCTACCCGGGCCACTGGCGGCGGATGTTCGGCGCGCTGTATGTCGTCGACGACCTCGAGGGGTATCTCGCCGACCCGGCCGGGTACCTTGCCGCTCACCCGCTCGAGATCAAGGACGCCCTGCTCAAGGACCGCCGCCCGCGCACCGAATGGACGCTCGCCGACCTCGAAGGGAGCGTGGCGGGGCTGCAGAAGGGGCGGAGCTTCGTCCATGGCCGCGAGCTGTTCCGCACCGCCAGCTGCGTCTCCTGCCACAAGCTCGGCGACGCCGGCAACGCCTTCGGGCCCGAGCTGGCCAAGCTCGACGCCCAGATGACGCCGCTCGAGATCACACGCCACATCCTCGAGCCGTCGCTGCGGATCGAGGAGAAATACCGCAGCGTCACCGTCCAGACCGACGACGGCCGCACGGTCACCGGCCTGGTGGTGGCGGAGACGCCGACCGAGCTGGCGATCGTCGAGAACCCGGTCGCCCGGGCCGAGCCGGTGAGGATCCCGAAGGCGTCGATCGAGGCGCGGAAGGCTTCGCCGGTGTCGATCATGCCCAAGGGGCTGCTCGACAAGCTGTCGCGCGACGAGGTCCTCGACCTGGTCGCCTACGTCGCGGCGCGCGGCGAGGAGTCGAGCGCCCTGTTCTCCCCGGCCGGCTGCCCCCACCACGACAAGTGACCGCCACCGCCACCGCGGTCCGGAGCCCCCATGAACGACACCGGCCAGGAGGAGAAACAGTTCGGCAAGGTGCGGCCGCTGGACGCCGCCGAGCGGCGCGTCCTCGGCGTCCTCGTCGAGAAGGCGAAGACGACCCCCGACCAATACCCGCTGTCGCTGTTAACGCTGGTCTCCGGCTGCAACCAGAAGAGCAACCGCGAGCCGGTGATGAACCTCGACGAGGAGGCGGTCGGCCGCGCCCTCGGGAGCCTGCGCACGATCGGTGCCGCCGCCGAGCTGTTCGGCAGCGGCCGTGTGCCGCGCTACCGCCACCACCTCCGGGACTGGCTCGGCGTCGAGGGACCGCAGGCGGCGATCCTCGCCGAGCTGCTCCTCCGCGGTGAGCAGAGCGAGGGGGATCTCCGCGGCCGCGCCAGCCGGATGGAGCCGATCGCCGACCTGACGATCCTCCGCAACCACCTCGATGCCCTGGCGGCGCGCGGCCTGGTGGTGTGGCTCTCCCCGCCCGGCCGGGGACGGATGCTGACCCACGGCCTGCTGCCGCCGGAGAAGCTCGAGAAGGTCAAGGCGCAGCTCGGACTGGCGATGGCGGCCGCCGCCGCCGCGGGCCCGCCCGACGACGACGATCGCGCCCCACCCCCCGCGCCGCGCGCCGCGATCCCCACTCCCGCGCCGCAGCCGGGGCGCGTCGAGCAGCTCACCGAGCGCGTCGCCCATCTCGAAGCGACCGTCGCCGATCTGACGGCGCGGCTGGCGGCGGTGGAGAAGCTGCTCGAGTGAAGCGTCGGGGCCGGACGACGGCCCGTGGAGTCTCGGCCATGCCTCGCGCGCCGTCGCATCGCCGGTCCGGTGCCACGGCCCTCGCCGTCGGGCTCGTCGTCGCGGCGGGCTCGGCGCCAGGAAGCGCCGAGCCGGAGGCGTTCTTCGAGAGCCGGATCCGGCCGCTGCTCGAGCGCGTGTGCGTCGAATGCCACGCCGGCGCCGACGCCGCCGCCGGCCTCCGCCTCACCGACCGGGCCGGCTGGGAGGATTCCGGCGCGATCGTGCCCGGTAATCCGGCCGCCAGCCGGCTGCTCGCGAGAGTCCGCAGCACCGACCCACTCGAGCGCATGCCCCCGCCCGATGCCGGGGCGCCCTTGTCGCCCGCCGAGATCGGCGACGTCGAGCGCTGGATCGCGGCCGGGGCCGTCGACCCGCGCGCGGCGGGCGGGGATCCGCCTGGCGGCCCGGCGCTGCGGCCGCGGCCGTTCGTGATCACGGCCGCCGACGAGGACTGGTGGGCGTTCCAACCGATCGAAGCCCAGGTGCTCAAGGGTTCCGAAGCGGCGCTGCCGGCGGAGGAGAAGATCGATCGGCTCGTGGCCCGGGGGCTGGAGCGGGTGCCGGGGCTGGCCCCGAGCCCGCCGGCGACGCCCCGTGAACTGGTCCGTCGGGCGACGTTCGATCTCCACGGCCTGCCGCCGACGCCGGAGGCGGTGGCGGCGTTCACCGCCGATCCGTCTCTCGCCGCCTGGCGCCGGCTCGTCGACGACCTCCTCGCCTCGCGCCGCCACGGCGAGCGCTGGGGGCGCTACTGGCTCGACTGGGTGCGCTACGCCGAGACCAACGGCTACGAGCGCGACTCCGACAAGCCCGACGCCTGGCGCTACCGCGACTACGTGATCGACGCCTTCGCCACCGACCTCCCCTACGACCGATTCGTCGTCGAGCAACTCGCCGGCGACGAATGGGCCGACGAGGCGGCGCTCCCCGCCGACGACGCGCGCCGCGACCGGGCGCTGGTCGCCACCGGGTTCCTCCGCCTCCACCAGTGGGACGACGAGCCGGCCAGCGCCCTCCAGGCCGACTTCGACGACGCCGACGACGTCCTCGGCACGATCGGCAGCGCATTCCTCGGCCTCACGATCTCCTGCGCCCGCTGCCACGACCACAAATACGACCCGCTGGCGCAGCGCGACTACTACGCACTCCTCGCCTCCCTCCGCGGCATCGAGCCGTACGGCAAGCCCCACACCGGGGGCGGGTCGCGCGGCCGTGGGCGGATCCAGCGGCCGCTCGGCACGGCCGGCGGCGCCCTCGCCCTGGCCGTCGTCGAGCTCCCCGAGCCGCCGGAGACGTTCGTCCTCCACCGCGGCGACGCCGGCTCCCCGCGGGAGCGCGTCGAGCCGGGCGTGCCGGCGATCCTCGCCGGGCGCTGGGCAGCGCCGCCGATCAGGCCGATCGGCACCTCGTCGGGGCGGCGGCTGGCGCTGGCGAGGTGGATCACGAGCCCCGCGCACCCGCTCACCGCACGCGTGATCGCCAACCGCGTCTGGCAGCGCCACTTCGGCAGCGGCATCGTCGCCACGCCCGACGACTTCGGGCACACCGGCGCTCCTCCGGTGAACCAGCCGCTGCTCGACTTCCTCGCCGGCGAGCTGGTCGCCTCGGGATGGTCGCTCCACCACCTCCACCGGATCATCATGGCCAGCCGCACCTACCGGATGACGTCGCGGGCGACGATTCCGGCCGCACAGGCCGCCGATCCCGACGCCCGTCATTTCTGGCGGCAGTCGCTCCGCCGCCTCGACGCCGAGGCGATCCGTGATTCGTTTCTCGCCATCGCCGGACATCTGGGGACGAAGTCCTCCGGTCCGGGCGTCTACCCGCCGCTTCCCGACGACATCCGCGCGGCAGCCAACCAGGCGAGCTTCCGGTGGCCCGACAGCCCGCCCGCGGACCACGACTGCCGCAGCGTCTACCTCGGCGTGCGCCGCGCCGTCCGGCTGCCGCTCCTCGAGGTCCTCGACGCCCCGGCCGGGTCGGCGCCGCTGACGATCCGCCCGACGACGACGACCGCACCGCAGGCGCTGCTGTTCCTCGACGATCCCTGGGTCCATGCCCAGGCGACCCGGCTCCGCGACCGCGTTGTCCACGAGGCGGGGGCCGACGAGGGGGCGCGACTGGGGCGTCTGTGGAGCCTCGTCTCCCAGCGCTCCCCCACGGCCGAAGAAGCTGCCGCCGCGCGCGAGTTCCTCGCCACGCGGCGCGCCGACGGCGGCGACGATGCCGCGTGGGCGGCGCTGTGCCACGCGCTGCTCGGCTCGAGCGAGGCGATCTACGTCGACTGACGGAGCCGTCCATGGACCCCCACCAACACCTCCCCGAGTCGCGGCGCCACTTCTGCACGACGGCCGGCGCCGGCTTCGGGTCGCTGGCGCTGGCGGCGCTCCTCGACGGCGACGGGGCGGCGGGGCGGCGGCTCCTCGCGGCCGAGGCACCCGCCGCCGACCCGCTGGCAGCGCGCGCGCCGCCGCGCGAGCCCCGGGCGAAGGCGGTGATCTTCCTGTTCATGTTCGGCGGCCCGTCGCAGATCGACCTGTTCGACTTCAAGCCCGAGCTGGCGGCACGCGACGGGCAGACGGTGGACAACGAGTTCCGCATCGGCGCCACGACCAAGGCCGTGCTCCAGGCCAGCCGCCGCGCCTTCGCGCGCCACGGCGAGTCGGGGCTGTGGTGCTCCGACGCCCTCCCCCACCTCGCCCGCCACGTCGACACACTGGCCGTCGTCCGCTCGCTGTACACCGATTCGTTCGCCCACGGCAGCGCCCTCCTCCAGGCCAACTGCGGCCGGATCCTCCAGGGCCACCCCTCGGTCGGCTCGTGGGTGACCTACGGCCTCGGCACGGAGAACGCCGACCTCCCCGGCTATGTCGTGATGCTCGACCCACGCGGCGGCCCGACCGGCGGCGCCCCCAACTGGGCGGCCGGCTACATGCCCGCCGCCTACCAGGGCACGCTCATCCGCCCGACCGGCGCGGCGATCGGCAATCTCGCGCCACCGCCGGGGATTTCCCGCCAGGCGCAGCGCGACGGCATCGACCTGATCAACCGGCTCAACGCCGCCCACGCCGCCGGCCGCGAGCACGCCTCCGAGCTGGCGGCGCGGATCCGCAGCTACGAGCTCGCCTTCGCGATGCAGCTCGCCGCCCCCGAGGCCCTCGACCTGGCGGGCGAGTCGGCCGAGACACTCGCCCTCTACGGTGTCGACGAACCGAAGCCCGACTGGCATCCGCTGGCGCTGGGCCCGGCGACGTTCGGCCGGCAGTGCCTGCTGGCGCGCCGCCTCGTGGAACGCGGCGTGCGCTTCGTGCAGATCTACTCCGGCGGCGGCCCGGCGGGCGGCCAGAACACCTGGGACGGCCACCACGGCATCGAGGAGAACCTCCGCCTCCACTGCCCGGAGGTCGACCGGCCGATCGCCGCCCTGCTCACCGACCTGGCGCGGCGCGGCCTCCTCGACTCGACGCTCGTCGTCTGGGGCGGGGAGTTCGGGAGGATGCCGGTGACCGAGACGTTCAACACCGGCGGCAAGCCGGGGGGCCGCGACCACAACCCACGCGGATTCACCTACTTTCTCGCCGGCGGCGGCGTGAAGGGGGGCACGGCCTACGGGGCCACCGACGACTTCGGCGAGAGGGCGGTCGAGGACCCGCGCCACCTCCGCGACCTCCACGCCACGATCCTCCACCTCCTCGGCCTCGACCACCGCCGCCTCACCTACTTCCACGGCGGCCTGGCGGAGAAGCTCACCGGCGTCCTCCCCGCCCAGCCGATCGGCGCGGTGATCGCGTAGCAGACCGTGGAAAAAATCACCGGCCGCCGGATGCGGCCGACGGCGACCCGGGAAACCCTCGGCGTTTCCCGCGGTCGCTCGAGTGGACACTGGCCTCAGAGGGCTTTGTCCACGGACAGTGAGCGGACCCGGGTGTCCACGGCCGGCGCGGTGCCGGGGCGGGGGAAGCGCGGCGCGCCGGCGGCGTCAGTCGCCGGTCCAGCGGCATTCGTAGACGGTGTCGGGCTCCGGCTTGACGATCGACCAGCCGATGAGCGTGCCATAGGGATGGTCGATCGTGTACCGCGCCACGAGCGGCTCGGCATCGGCCTCGCGTCCGCGCGGATGGTGCAGCAGGCGGTAGGTGCGGTAGGGGTGGTCCTCGGGAAACAGCATCCACATCGTGAGGATGTCGCAGGGGTGGTCGACGGTGAACGGCATCCGCCCCGGCAGCATCCGCGCGCAGCGCCACCTCGATTGCCACCGGCACGCCGCGCGGCGCGCCGGACAGGTCGCAGGTCAACTCGTAGCGCGTCACGGGCCGGCCGTCGACCTCCTCGACCCCGCGCCGCGCCGTGATCGGCGGCTGCCCGGCCGGCTGCCGGTATTCGATCTCGTCGAGGGCATTGGTCGAGCGGAGGCGGATCACGGGATGGGCGGCCCCCTCCGCCACGCGCACCGTGAGCCGGTCGCGGATCTGCACGGTGCCGAGCCCGTCGCGCGCCCCGACTCCCACCCAGGCGCGGCGGAGGTCGACGACTCCGCTGCGCGCGAGGATCTCAACGCCGTCGACCGCGTTGGGTCGGAGCGTCTCGGCCGGCGTGATCGCGATCGGCCTCCAGCCGTCGAGCGGGTCGTTCTCGACCAGGTCGAGGACGAGGCGGATGTCCGGATCCCCCTTGGCGATCGAGTCGATCACGCCGGTCAGCATCCGGGCCCGGTGATTGAGGTGCCAGAACCGCAGCGGGAGGACGACGAAAGCCACCAGGCCGAGGGCGAGGAACACCCAGCTCGGCCAATCCCCCGGGGCGAACAGCGCCGACACCGTCCGCCGCCGTCCCGAGCGGCGCAGGTCGGCGGCGATCCGCGCCACCGGATTGGTCGCCGCCTGCCGCGCCGTGCCGGCAGCCGGGCTGCCGTCGGCGGGCGCGCCGCGCAGCGCCGCCGCTCCCGGCTGTGGCAGCCACACCGGCCCCTCGTGGACCGGCCCCGTGGCGGGATCGGCGAGCCGGCGGTGGACGCTCCGCGCCACCTCGTAGCCGTGCCCCACCAGGGCGTTGATCTCCAGATCGGTGAACCGGTCGAGGTCGGTGCGGATCGAGCCGACCTCCGCCTGGACGACGCGCGGGAGGGCGTGGGGATCCTCGTCGCCGCCGACGACGCGCGTGATCGGGATGAAGTGGAAGCCGTCGCGCTCGCCGAAGTTCTCGCGCTCCAGTTGCCAGACACGGTCCCAGAGGATGTCGGTGGCGCGGATCGACTGGGCGATGAACCCGAGCGATGCGTCGTCGAGGATCTGGAACGGCTTGCCGGCATCGCTCACCAGCACGATCGCCGGCGTCCCGGCACGGGCGTCCTTCAGCCAGCGGATCGCGCGGATCCCGAGGTTGTCGTAAACCCCGCCATCGGTGAACGACTCGGTGGAAAACTGGCCGTCGCGGGCGCCGATGTCGGCGGCGGTGATCTCCACCGGTGGGAAGAAACCGGGAAACGCGCTCGACGCCCCGACTACCTTGGCGATCGGTGCCGTCCAGCCGGGCACGTGGCGGAACGTGCCGGCATGGTCGGGATCGCGGCTCTGGACGTGGAGCCCGTCGCGGTTGAAGACGGCGAGCACACCGTCGCTGACGTTGGTGGCGAGGATGTGGACCGCAGGGCTGGCGGGCAGCTCGAACAGGCGCCGGTCGCCGTAGAGGAAGTTGCGGTAGTAGCGCTCGAGGAGGGCGTTGGGCGCCAGCCGGCCGGCGGGCAGACCGGTGAGCCGGGCGGCGAGCCGGAAGGGAAACAGCAGCGGTAGGCGGCGGACGATCCGGTTGCGGACGTCGAACTGGACGAAGCGGATCACTTCGGCCGCCGCGGCGGCGAAGTCCTCGTCGGAGCCGCAGTAGCGCGACCAGTTGAGGGCCAGGTGGGCGGCGAGGATGCTGCCGCCGGAGACGGCGGCGATGTCGCCGACCGACCGGAGGATCCCGGCATCGCGGAGGTAGCGGACGACGCCGAGGTGGTGGAGCGTCGCCCGGAAACCGCCCCCGGAAAGCGCCAGTGCGATCGTGTTCATCGGGAGGGTGCCGGGGGGGCGACGGCCCCGCGCCGTCCGCCAGGAGAGCCTAGTTCACCGGCGCGGCCGCTGCCCCGTCGCGGCGGTAGAACGGAAGATGACGGTCGTGCCGCCGCGGACCGGCCCGCGTGGGGGTCGCCGCCGGCCGAGGCGGCAGTGCCGTCCCCACTTCCGCGCCCTTCCCAGCAAGGCTCGCCCGTGCGCGCCACCACGACGTTCGCCGATCTGTCCGCCGACCGCCCCTCGCTCCTGATGCGCTTCCTCGCGGCGATCGGGCCGGGCACGGTGCTCTGCAAGACCAGCAGCCTCGACATCCGCCATGACGGCACGAGCCTGGCGCTGCTCCGCGCCCGGCTGCCGCACTACGCCTTCCTCCCCGTCCCCAACGCCCATTACGTCCGCCGGGACGTCGCCGCGATTCGCCGGGCCCACGAGATGGTCGTCGACCGGCCGCTTTCCGACACCGACACCGATGCCGATGCCGCCACGGACGCCGATGCCGCCGCGATCCGGTTTCTCCGGGCCCAAGGGCTCGACCCGGGGGGCGTGCTCCGCGAATGGATCGCCCAGCTCGACCTCGGCGACTACGGCACGCCGCAGTTCGCCGCACGGCTCCGGCGCATCTACCAAGTGCCCCAGACCGGTCCGCTGATCGTCGTCGGGGCGCCTGAGGACTACCTCGGGTATCCGCCGCTCGACCACCCGACGGAGCCGGACCCCCACGACACGGAGCTCCGCGCGTTGCTGATTGAGAGCGGCTACGCGCGCCGCTTCCAGTCGATCAACGCCTTCAAGCGCGCCGCCAGCGCCGGGATCGAGGAGCTGCGCCCCGTGCGGCGCCACCACCCGATCACGCCGGTGGACTCGCGGCCGTTCGTCGACATCGGGCTGATCCACCTCGGCCGCACGGCGGCCGGGAGGACCGTGATGGTCGTGTCGGGAAGTTCGCACCCGTTCGGCACGCTCGGCGGGGTGCGGATCTGCTGCGACCACGCGCGCAACCGGCTCCAGCAGCTCGTCGCCGAGTTCGCCGACGGGAAGCGGCACGAGGTCGCCCTGCTGTACCGCGTCCGCCCGCAGGTCGACGGCACGGACGAGCCGCCGCTCTCGGCGACGGCCCCGATCGACGTCGACTTCGTCGTCACCGATGACGTCGCCGTGCCGTCCGAGCTGACGATCCGCGAGGCCGAGGTCCGGTTCACCCCGCTGCTCCCGTCGGCTCCGCCGGGGCGCCTCGGGACCGGACTGCTCGCCGACCACCTCACCCGCCGGGGGAGCGTGTCGGTCGTGGTCAAGTCGTATCCGGTCGACCGCCGCGACGATGCGACGGCCAAGGATCTCCTTGAGGCGGCGCTCCCCGGCCTCCACGAGGTGCCGGTGCCGGAAAACGTCCCCCATCGCCGCGCCGCGGCCGACGACGCATCGCTCGCCGCCTCGATCGCCGACGTCCTCGCCCTCGGGGCTTCCCCGGGCAGCGTCGTCGCCACGCTCGCCGGGCTCGACGGCGAGTGGTGGCAGCGCGTCGCCCACTGGCAGCGCGTGCTCGCCGCGCGGCACGGCGGATCGGCGGCGTTCAAGGCGCTGGTCGACGAGGGAGCGCGGCTCCCGGCGAGCGGGCCTCTGCTGATCCTCGGCAATCCGCGGGCGTTCCTCGGTGCCGACGCGGTCGACGGGGCCACCGCCGACGCCCGGCCGCAACTGGCCACCCTCCTCGGGGCGATCGGGTTCCCCAACCGGTACGAACTTGCCGGCCTCGAGGGCGACCAGTCGCTGGTGACCGACCACAAGCTCCTGCGGCACGTGGCGGTGCCGAGTGCGGACGAAGTCGACCGCGACACCGACGTCGGGATCGTCTACCTCACGCGCGGCCCCGAAGACCGCGATATCCTCGTGATCGCCGGCAACCACTGGCTGGGAACGCTCGCCGGGGTCCAGCTGCTGTTCGCCGAGCAGCGGCCGGGCATCGACCGGCTGGTCCAGGCGTACGTGGACGGACGGCGTCGGTCCGTCGAGATCGGCTACCGCTGCCGCCGTGTCGAGCAGCGCGACGCCCCCGAGGGCTCGCGCTTCCCGATGGTCCATCCGTCGGTCGACCTCGAGGTCGAGCTCCTCGACAAGGCAGATCTCGACGAGCCGTTCACCCGGAGCTGCAAGGCCGACGAGCACTTCGGCGGCCTGTGGCGGGCGCTCGATACCCGCGAAGGCAGCACGGCGGTAGTCGGCGGCGACTCGGAGATCGAGTTGCGGGTGTCGGGCCCCGTTGGCCGGCCGCTGCTGTCGATCACCTGCCGATCGTGCGTCCATCTCCCGCCCGGCGGCGACCGCCAGGGACAGTTGATCTTCCGCAGCAAACCGACGGTCTCGATCCACGACGAATTCATCGACCGCGTCCGCCAGGCGTGGCGGTCGTACCGTCACGACGTCGCCACGGGCACGTACCGCTGCTACTGCTTTCTCGTCGTCGGTCCACCGGGGAGTGGCAAGGAGAGCATGGGGGCGATCGTGCAACGGACGCTCGGCGGCGAGACGCCACTCGTGCCGGCCAACGTCGCCGGGCTGCCCGAATCGCTGATGCTGTCGGCGCTGTTCGGCCACGACAAGGGATCGTTCACGGGGGCGAGCGCCGACCGGAAGGGGTTGTTCGAGACGGTCGGCGACGGCGGTGTCCTCGTGCTCGACGAATTCGCCGCCGGTTCGGCGGTCCTCCAGGAGCAATTCCAGCCGGCGTTGCTGCGGTTCCTCCAGTTCGGCACCGGGCAGGCCATCGGGGCGGTGGAGCCGTTCCGCAGCCGCCTGTTCCTTCTCGCCAGCACCAACGAGGCCGAAACCCTCGACGGAATCGGGCCGCTGGTGCGCGAACGCCGGGTCCGTGCCGATCTCATCGACCGGTTCGGCCACCGCTGCGAGCTTCCGCCGCTCCGCGCCCGGCCGCTGGAGATCCTGCCGACGTTCCTGTGGATGTTCGACCGGGCACGCCGTGGGCCGGCGGCCGCGGATCAGCGCGGGCTCGGCATGGCTTTCGAGCAGCGGGCCCTGGAACGCCTCCTCCACCATCCCTGGCCCGGCAATTTCCGCCAGCTCGAGCAGGTCGCCGAGCGACTGGCACACGAACTCGACCGCGCGGGCGATGCGACGATCCGCGATGCGGCGCTGGCGCGGGCGCTGGGGATCGGCGCCGACGAACCCGTCCCCGGCGGCGCCCCGCCGCTCGTCGCGGTCCACGTCACCTGGACGGCGGTGGAGGTTCCGACCGTGCCGTCTCCGGTACGCCACCGGTCGGCCACCGGACCGGTCCCGCGCCCACGGATCGAATGGCCGCTCGAGGACACGGTGGCGATCCGGGAGCTGACGGCGATCCCCGACGCGCGCGAACTGTGCCGGCGGCTGGTGGTGCTGGGAAGCGATCCGGACGGAGGCCATGCGATTCGCAAGCCCGCGGCGACGATGCTCGCGCAGTCGACCGCCGCCCAGACCGAAAGGCTCGTCCGGAGCCTCGATGGCGAGCGGGTCGCGGCCGACGAGGCCGAGCGGCTCGCCGTCGCGGTGCTCGACGGCATCGTGCGCTTCGGCCGGGACAGTGTCCGCTCATACCGGTTCTCGGCGCCGTTCGTTGCCAAGTGGCTGCTGGTCGCGTTGGCGGCGGAGGACGGCGCCAAGGAGAAGCGGCGTGTCGATCCGGGCAAGGTGAAGAGGCTGCGCTTCCCGCTCGCCGACGTCTCCTGGGAACCGCTGTGGAGGCATCTCGAGAAACACACCCTCCCGGGCTCGATCGACGCTCAGGCGGGCCGCGTGCTGCGCGAGATGGCGATCCTGCTGCTCACCGGCGTCGACATCCGCAGCGACGAGTCACTGCGGCAGATCGCGGCCGCCTGCAAGTTTGAGTTGCCGCGTACGCGCCGGCTGTGACGGGAAGGGCGGAAGCGGCGCGAGGAATCCGGACAACTGACCTGGTTGTCCGGAGCGTTTCCGGCTGACTCCCTGGCCCCCGATGACGCCATCGAGCGTTTTTTGAGGTGTTTTCGTTTTTTCTGTCATCGGCACGGTTGGCACGCCCTCTGCTTATCCACTCATCCGCCCGCCGGTTTCCCTCCCGCCACCTCCCGCGTGCCAGGTGCCCCTTGCTCGACTCCGGATCCAATCACGACCACTCTCCCGACGAAGAACCGCCGCGTCCCGACCGCGGTCGGCCGAACGATCCCAACCGCTGGCGGCGACCCGACCGGCACGGCAAGCGCGACGAACTCGCGTTCTGGGAGGGCATTCTTTTCCCCACGCCGGGATTCCTCACCACGCCAGGGGTCACGTTCCTCGGTGACGGTCCCTACGGCAACGGCGTGCCGGCCGGCAGTGCCGACCTGGCGCGCCGCGAGGCGGCGGCCGATGCCGCTCCCGAAGACCACGTCCGCCTGCTGCCCTCGTTCGCCATCGCCCACGACCCGAAGCCCGGGGTCGTCGGCTCGCTCGGGCTGCCGCTCCCGCTCGGTCGCCAGTCGCCGAACCTGCTGGTGATCGGACGCTCGGGATCGGGGAAGACCGAGTCGGTGACCTTCCCGTCGGTCGTCCACGCTCTCGAGCAACGCTGGGCGGTGGTCGTGATCAACGTCAAGGGGCAGAAACAGACTCGCGTCATCCGCCGCCTCGCCCATGCCTTCGGCCGCGGCGACGAGTTCATGCTCGTCGCCCCGCGGTCCCCCGACCGCTCCCTCGGCTACAACCCGCTGGCCACCTGCACCGACATCGTGCGGGCCAAGCGGCTGGCGGAGTTCCTCGTGTCGGCGGCCGGGGGCCCGTCGCGCCACGACGGCGGGGTGTGGGCCTACAACCAGGCCGCGGACTTCCTCAAATTCGCGATCGAGGCGATGGGCCGTGATCTCCCGGCGAAGGCCTGCACGCTCCCCTACCTCCGTGACGTGATCGTCGGCGGGTTCTACGAGGACTTCGCCCGGATGCACAGGCGGTCGCCGTTCCTGCGCGGCTTCGCCCGGCACGTGGAGCGCAACAGCAACGGCGAGACCGTTGCCAACACGGTGGCCGAGTCGACTGCCTTCGTCGACGAGCTCGCGCCGTTCCTCGGCACCCACGAGGTCGATTTCGGGGCCTTCGCCCGCAATGGCGGGGTCCTCGTCGTCGAGATCGACGGGCAGGACATCGTCCACCTCCGGGTCGTGATCGCCCTGCTCCTCGGCGACCTCCTCCATGCCCTCCAGGAGACGGCGCGGAGCAGCCCCTCGAGCTGCCTCCCCCACAAGACGCTCGTGGCGATCGACGAGCTGGCCGCGGCCGGGCCGTTGCCCGATCTCCCCAACCTCCTCCACACCTGCCGCGATATGCGGCTCTCCTTCGTGGCCGGCACGCAGTCGCTGGCGCAGCTGCCGGCGATCTACGGCCGCGATGGTGACACCGTCGCCTCGGGCTTCCAGACGAAGATCGCCCTCGGCGGTGGCCTCGACATGGTGACGGCCGAGTTGATCTCCCGCGCCACGGGGATCGCGACCTGTATCGCGCCGACGGCGATCGGCCCGGACGACGACGGCGGTCTGGCGGTCCTCGGCGGCTGGCAGACGTTCGCCCGCCCGGTGTTCCTCCCCGGCGAGATCGCCAATCCCCGCCCCCATCCGCTCCTCGGCCCGGCCGCGACGGTGGTCTCGGGCGACGGGGCGACGCCGGCCTTCCAGGTGCACCTCGCGCCGGCGTACGGACACGGCGCCCTCGCGCGGCTCGCCAAGGAGGCCGCCGCCGAACCGCCGGGGGCGGACCGCCGCCCCAAACCACTCAAGCCGCCGCGCCGCCGCTTCCGCCCCGGCGACGGCCCACTGACCTCCGACGGCGATTCGTTTCCTGACGACGACGGGAAGCCGTCGGGCACCGACGGCATCCCGTTCTGACACCGCAGCGCGGGGCGGCGCTGCCCCTACGCGACGGCGCCGCCCCGCGCCGGGCCGACGAGGGCTCCGAGCGCGGGGCCGGCGGCCATCGTCGTGATCACGCACATCAGCACGCAGGCCACGAACAGCCGCAGGTCGATCAGGCCGGCGTCGAAGGCCGCCGCCGCCATCACGATCCCGAGGATCCCTCGGGCGTTGAGGCCGCAGCCCACCGCCAGCGCCTGGCGGTGATCCATGCCGGCGATCCGGCCACCGGTGTAGACGCCGGTGATCTTGCCGAGGAACGCGACCGCGGTGATCAGCCCGACCAACCAGGGGTCGAAACCGGCCAGAAAATCGGCGCTGATCGCCATCGACACGAAGAACACCGGCGTGAACGCGGCGTAGGCGAATTCACCGATGACGGCGAACGGCTCCGGGAACCGCGCCGCCGTCCCGGCCAGCGCGATCCCCATCACGAACGCGCCGAGGAACGAATGCAGCCCGAGGTGCTCCGAGCCGGCCGCGCCGACCAGGGCCAGCGCCAGCACCAGCGAAATCGCACCACTGGGGTAGGGAAGGTGCTGCCGCGCCCAGGAAAACAGCCCCGGGATGACGAACCGGCCCGCCAGGGCGATGCCGACGAGGAACAGCGCCGCCGCGCCGAGGACCGCCAGGCCCGATCCCGATCCACCGCCGGCGGCGCGCGGGGCGAACTCGGCGAGGATCACCGCGAACAATCCCCAGCCGACGAGGTCGTCGACGAGCGTCGCCGACATGATCGTCCGCCCGATGTCGCTCCTGAACAGCCCCATGTCCATCAGGATCCGGGCGATCACCGGGTTGGCGGAGAGCGACAGCAGCGACCCCATGAACAGCGCCGTCGCGAACCGGTCCTTGGCGGTGACGCCGATCACGTCGGGGAACAGGTAGCACATCGCGAACCCGAGCAGCAGCGGCACGAACGTGCCGACGCTCCCCACCAGCAGCGAGCGCCGCCCGCTGCGCCGCAACTCGGCGACACTGATGTCGAGGCCGATGGTGACGATGAAGAACAGCATCCCGACCCGCGCCACGGCGCCGCGCGCCGATGCCACCGGCCCCGACGGCGGGAACAGCCACGCGAACACCTCCGGCGCCACCCGCCCGAGCACCGTCGGGCCGAGGAGCAGGCCGCCGGCGATCTCGCCGACGACCGCCGGGATGCCGAGCCGGCGCGCCGCCGCGCCGAGGACCAGGGCCGTGGCCAGCATCGCCGCCAAATGAAGCGAGAGGGTCGTCCAGTCGGTCTGCGTCATCGCCGCGCCGAAGGAAGGGCGGAAAAAAATGTCGCTACGATACTTGTCGAGACGACCATTCGCAACGCAAACGCCCACCCCGCATGGTCGGGGGGAAATGCCGATGGTCGGTCGCAGCCGTCAGGGCGCCGCCGGGGACACGCCATCGGTTTCCCCGTGGCGCCGTCGGCCGCACCAGTGGGCCGAGCGCCGCGTCCACGAAACCTACCGGCGCTCCCCGCCGAACCCGAGCCCCACCTGCTCGAGGACGCGCGCCGTGGCCGGCGACTTGTTGAGGACGTAGAAGTGGATCCCGGCGACCCCGCCGTCGAGCAGCCCACGCACCTGGCGGCTGGCGAACTCGACGCCGGCCTCGAACTGCGCCACCTCGTCGTCGCCGGCCGCTTCGAGGGCCCGCGACAGCGTTTCCGGAAGCTTCGCCTTGCAGAGGCTGGCGATCCGCCGCACCTGCTGGTAGTTGGTCACCGGCATGATCCCCGGGACGATCGGGGCGACGATCCCGACGGCATCGCAGCGGTCGCGGAAGCGGAAGAAATCGTCGTTGTCGTAGAACAGCTGCGTGACGACGACGTCCCCGCCGGCGGCGCACTTCCGCGCCAGGTTGTCCAGATCGGCCTGCGGGCTGACCGCTTCCTGGTGGGTCTCGGGGTATCCGGCGACGAGGATCCCGAACCGGGGAAACTCCCGGCGCACCAGTTCCACCAATTCCGACGCCCAGCGCAGCCCACCGGCCACGGCCTCGAAGGCGGTCTGCCCCTGCGGCGGGTCTCCGCGGAGGGCGACGATCGCGTCGACTCCCCGGGCTTCGGCGGCGCGGAGGTAGTCGCGGATCTCGTCGACCGTGCTGCCGACGCAGGTCAGGTGGCTGGCGAGGGGAATTTCAGGATGCCGCGACCGGACTCCGGAGAGGATGTCGAGCGTCTTGCCACGCGTCGACCCGCCGGCGCCGTAGGTGCAGGTGACCAGCGCCGGCTCGAACCGGGCCAGTTCGGCCATCGTCCGCCACAGCATCGCCTCCGACTCGGCCGTCTTCGGTGGAAACAACTCGAACGACAGGCCGAACCGCCCTTCCCGGTAAGCATCGAATGGCGACACGCGGCAACTCCCGTGGGATTCCTTGTCGGTCGAACCTAGTCTCATCCGCCCGTGGGCGAAGCCCCCCACGGCGGCGATCGCCGCCGGCTGGCCGCTCAGGGGCGCGGCCGCGGCCGCGGCGGCTTCTCGTCGTCCATCGTGGCGATGTAGGCACGGAGGCGCTCGAGCTCGTCGCTGACATGCCGCAGCTTGAGCATGTTCTCGACGCGCTTGACCAGCTCCACCTTGTTGACGGGCTTGGAGAGGAAATCATCGGTCCCCGCCTCGACGGCGCGCTCGATGTCGCCCAATTCGCCGAGGGCCGTGACCATCAGGATCATGATCGGGCTGGTGGCGGGATCACGCTTCAGCCGCTGGCAGACCTCGAAGCCGGACAGCTTGGGCATCATCACGTCGAGGAGGATCACGTCGGGCGCGAAGGCGGAGACCTTGGCCAGCGTGTCGGCCCCGTCGACCGCGGTGGCGATTTCGCAGTCGATGTCGGCGAGGTACACCTCGAGGAGCTCGCGATTGGGCTCGTTGTCGTCGGCGATCAGCACCCGGCTCCGCGGGCGCTTGGGTGCGTCGGCGGGACCGTCCCCCGGTGCTGCGGACGGTGGGACGGCGGCGTCGGAGCGGGTCATGGCGGCGTCTCCACGGCGCTCGGCCGCGTTCCGGAAAGGGGCAGGGCACCCGGGAGGCAGGCCCGGGGCGAGCTCCGTCAGGGAATCTCGAACAGCGACTGGCTCTTCACGATCGCCCGATCGTCCGGGAAGGTGTGGAACGCGTGCACCGACAGCGTCTTCGTCCGGGTCTCGATGTTCAACCAGCTGATCGCGCCCAGCGCGATGCGCGACGCGGAATCGAAGCGGTGGAGCAGCCCGTGCCGCTCCCCCTCGGTGGCCAGTTCCTGCTGGAACGTCCAGAACACCTCCGGGGCCACGGTCTCGAGTTGGAACGCCGTCTGGTAGCCCGTCCCACCGCGGCATTCGAGGCTGTCGCTCCGTTCGCCGACGAGGCGATGGGAGAGGAGCCGCCGCTTGTGCGGCAACGGCTGCTCGGCGCTGGCGGCGATCTCGGTGAGCGTCAGCCCGCCACGGCGCCAGCAGACGAGGTGCCCGGCGGAGGTGATCGCCACCGTCGCCTGGTAGGCCCCCCGTTCGATCGTGCGGCTGGCGAGGACGACGAACAGCTCGGGGTGCAGGGCCCGTCCGTACAACTGGAACACCAGGTCGCAGATGCGGGGACGGGCCGAGAGCACGGGTCGACTCCGGGATGGCACCGCGGACGATCCCGCAGCCGTTGCGGAGTATAGGTCTTCCATGCGCCAGCCACCATGCCGCAGGGCGCGCTTGTCAGAACAGGCCGACGAGCATGTCGTAGGCCGCGTGCGTGCCGGCAGCGATGCCGAAACCACGCACCAACAACACGCCGGCGAAGAACAACCCGGCGAGAAACCGGAACGTGAAACTGTAGACGGAGAAGGCATCGCTGAGCGGGCCGACGTAATGGGCGAGGCTGAACAGGAGGCTCGACAGGATCACCCCCGCGCCGTAGGCCGGCGCGCCATCGCCGAACACCCGCCCCACGAGCCATGCCAGTGCCGGCAGCAGCAGCAAGCGGAACAGCACCTCCTCGTACAGCCCGGCACCGCAGTAGCCGATCACCCGGGCCAAAAACCCCTCGCGCACCAGTGCCACATCGAGGGGCCAGATCCGGTCCTGGAGCCGCGCCACGCCGACGAGCACCGCCGCCAACAGGAGCGATTCGAGGGCCATTCCCAGCAGCACGGCGGGGCGGAAGCGCCAGCGGTCGTGCTCGACGTGGTGCCAGGCGAGGAGCCCGAGCACGGTGAGCACGGGGAGGAGGAAATAGGAACCGAAACCGAGTGCGTCGAGGGCCTGGCGCAGCCAGACGTCGGCGCCGTTGCGCGGCGTGCCGCGGCCGCGGAGGAGCACGCCCCCCTCGTACGCCAAGACCAGCGGGAGCGTGAACACGAGGCTCGTGAGCGGCGTGCGCGACAGTTCCCAGTAGCCGGGCTCCGACGCATCGGCGCCAGGGCCATCCCACTCCCCGACGGCACCGGCATCGGGCGCCGGATCCAGCGGCTCGGGGTCGTCTGCGAACGGTGGCTGCATCGATCGAGCACCCGGTCCTGCCGGCCGCCGCCGCGGCGCGCCCTGCCTCCGCGGATGTGTTGTGCCCGCTCGGCGACGGCCGTGCAAGCGCCCGCGTGACTGCATGCTGGCATGCGCTGCGCGGCCGACACCGACGCGCCACCGCACGACTGCCGCGAGTCCCGCCGCGGACGACGCAGCCTTGACAAGATCGACGTCGTTCACAGAATGCCACCCCATCGCGGCACGCGGCGGTCACGAGGGCCACCGTTGCCGGAGCGCTTCGTGGCGGGAGGACGCGGCACCTGCGACACGGTGGCTGCGTGACTGATCGCTCGACACACCTGGCGTGGAGGCACGACGAAACGAGCCATTCGGCACGCGGACGATCGATCCACATGTCGTGATACCGATCGCCGCCGATCGGTGAGAAGCGACCCTGGAGCACACCGCGGCTGCGTGCCGTGATCCGGAGGGATGGCCGCAGCGCCTTCCGGAATGCCGATCGATGGGGGGCGACGACTGAGGGATCGACTGTCGACGACCTTGGGTCGTGGCCTGGATGTCACCCCCGTTTTTTCGATTCGTTCGCCGTTCGCCGGCCATGGCTCGTCGATCGGGCACACGGCGTGCCGACGCCACCCCTCCCCGAGAGGGGACTCTGGCCCCGCCCGTGGTTTCGCTCCCGGCGGCCCGGAACGAGCCGAGGCGAGTGCCGGCCGCCTGATAAACTGCTTTGGCCGGCGCGGAATCCCCGCGGCTGACGGAGCGGCGGGACACGACCATGGCACGATGCCTGATCGGATGCGGCGCCAATGCCGGCGTGCCGCGTGACCAGCTCGAACGGGCCGTGGAGCTCCTGCGGTTCATGCCCGGAATCAGCCTGGTCGCGGTCAGCCGAACCCGCCGTTCCGCACCGGTCGGCGGTCCGGCGGGCCAGCCGCCGTTTCTCAACGGCGCCTGCCTGGTCGACACGGCGCTTGGCCCGCGTGAGCTGCTCGAATCGCTGGCGGCCGTCGAGAACACGCTCCACCGCGACCGCAGCGTTCGCTGGGGTCCGCGGACGATCGATCTCGACCTGCTCCTTTACGACGACCTGGTCATCGACGAGCCGGAGACCGAGATCGCCGGCCGTCACCATGGCGCGCTGACGGTGCCCCATCCACGGATGGCGACGCGCCGGTTCGTCCTTGAGCCGTGCGCCGAGATCGCCCCCGAGGCGGTCCATCCCCTGTCCGGCTGCACCGTCCGCGAACTGCTCGACAACATTTCGCGCCCCGCGGTCCACGTCGCCGTGGTGGGCGTGCCGGGGAGCGGCGCGGCCGAGGTCGCCGGCGCGATCGCCGATGCCACGCTGGCACGCCTGGTGCGGCAGCCCACGCCACTGCCCCGCGGTGCCGATCCGGCCGACTGGGACGCCGCGCTCGGGGATTGGGCACGCGTGCTGTCGGCCGAACGGGCCGCGGCGCACGGCGCCGATGCCGGGAACGATCCGGGCCCGGTGACCGTCGTCGCCGACTGCTGGCTGGGAACGCTCCTGGTCGCGGCCGAGGGCTGGCTCCCTCCCGCCCCCCGCGCCGCGTTTGCCGACCGGTTCGCCACCCGCGCCGCCGCGGCACTCGCGCCCGGGGTCGCGGTGGTCACGGTGGCCAGCGGTACGACGCTGGCCGAACGGATCGCGTTCCGCACGCGGCGCGGGGACCACACCGACCTGTTCCGGGATACGGATGTCTTCGGCGCCGGTGGCACCCCCGAGTCGACGGCGGCGGAGCTCGTCGCACTCCAGCAGCGGCTCCTCGAGCGCGTCCAGCGCCGCTGCGCCGCCGACGATCCCCTCCACCGCCTCCGGCCGCCAGCCGTGGTCGTGGTGCCCGCCGACGACCTCGGCACCGCCATCGCCGAGGGGATCGCCGCCGTCGAGGCGATGACATGACAGCCCCGGCCGCGGTGATCACCGACCCGGAGGAGATCGCAACGCTGGTCCGCGAATCGCGCCACCGCGGCCGGACCGTCGGCTTCGTCCCCACGATGGGCGCGTTGCATGCCGGGCACGCGAGCCTCGCCGAGGCGGCCGCCGCCGAGTGCGACGACGTCGCGGCCTCGATCTTCGTCAACCCGACGCAGTTCGGCCCGCACGAGGATTTCGCCCGGTACCCGCGGACCCTCGATGCCGACCGCCGTCTCCTCGCGGCCCGTGGCGTGCGCTGGGTCTTCACCCCCGACGTGGCGGCGATCTATCCGCCCGGCCATGCGACGCGGATCGTCGTCGACGGGCCGGCGCTGCCCTTCGAGGGCGCCCTGCGGCCCGGTCATTTCTCCGGCGTGGCGACGGTCGTCCAGCGGCTGTTCGCGTTCGTGCCGGCGCAGCGCGCCTACTTCGGCCAGAAGGACTGGCAGCAGACGCTCGTCGTCCGCCGGATGGTCGCCGACCTCGCCCTCCCGGTCACGATCGTCGTCCGGCCGACGATCCGCGAGCCCGACGGGCTGGCGCTGAGCTCCCGCAACGCCTATCTCTCGGCAGCCGAGCGCCGCCGGGCGACGGGGCTCTCGGCCGCGCTGGCGGCAGCGGCGCGCGACTGGGCGGCGGGCGCCCCGGTGGCCGACATCGAGGGGACGATGCGCCGGATCATCGACGACCACGGCATCGCCGTCGACTATGCCGCGGTGGTCGAGCGTGAATCGCTCGCACCGCTCGCCGATCCCGCCGCCCCGGCGGTGGCCCTCGTGGCCGGGCGCCTCGGCACGACGCGCCTCATCGACAACCAGCTCCTCGACGGCCGCGCCGGCGCAGCCTGAAACGGGACCGACCGATGCGCTCGATCCTGTTCCACGTCCCCGGCCGGATCGGCGCCGTGCCGCTGTTCGGCTGGGGGGCGCTGCTGGCGGTGTGGGGCGTGATCGCGGTGGTCGCCCTGGCACGGGGGATTCACCGCGACGGCTGGAGCCGGGCGCTGCTCCACCTCGGGCCGCAGATCGCGCTGACGGGGGCGTTCGTGCTCTGGGGCTTGCCGGCGCTCGACGATGGAGCAGGGGTGCCGGTCCGCGGCTACGGGGTGATGCTCCTGGTGGCGGCGGCCGCCGGCACCTGGCTGTCGATCGTCCGCGGGCGGCGGATGGGTTTCGACGCCGACACGATCCTGGCGCTGGGACTCGAGGTGTTCCTCGCCGGGTTGGTCGGTGCCAGGTTGTTCTACGTCGTCGAGTACCACGCGCAGTTCTTCCCGCCGGGGCGGAGCCTCGTCGCCGCGCTCCCGGAGATCCTCAACCTCGCCGCCGGCGGGCTGGTGGTCTTCGGTTCGCTGCCGACGGCGGCCCTCGCGGCCTGGTGGTTCGCCCGGCGCCGCGGGCTGTCGCTGCCGCGGCTGGCCGACTGCATCGCCCCCGGGTTGCTCGTCGGGCTGGCGCTGGGGCGCGTCGGCTGTTTCCTCAATGGCTGCTGTTACGGTGGCCCCTGCGACCTCCCCTGGGGGGTGCGGTTTCCGCCGCACAGCCCGCCATGGCTCGACCAGGTCGCGCGGGGACTGCTCCCGGCACCCACCGGCGACACGCCCGCCCCCTGGAGCCTGCCGGTGCACCCCGCCCAGATCTACGCCGCGATCGACGCGGCGCTGCTGGCCTGGCTGGCGGTCCTGTTCACCCCCTTCGCCCGCCGCGACGGGGCGGTGTTCGCCCTCGTGCTGTCGCTCCACCCGATCTCGCGGATCCTGCTCGAGATGATCCGGATCGACGAGCCGGGTGCGCTCGGCACGAGCCTGTCGATTTCCCAGCTGATTTCGCTCGTCCTCCTCGGGCTCGCGGGGCTGGCCTGGGGGGTGTTGTGGCTTTTCCCGGCCGCGGCGAGACCGCAGGGGGATGCCGGTCGGGAGGATCGCCGATGACCCCACCAGAATCTCCCGGGGCGGGCACACCGTCTCGGCCCGGACGTCGCATACCCCCGGGAACCGTCTCGATCCGCTGCCGGCTCGACGGACCGTTGGTCGTCGAACTGGCCGCCGACCTGGCGGCCCAGGGGGTCCTGGTGCGGCTGACCGACCACGAAGGTGTCGAAATCCCCCCGCCCCCCACCACCAAGCCGTCCCTCGCGCTGTGCCGCTGCGGGCAGTCGCGGCGTCGGCCGTTCTGCGACGGTTCCCATGTCGCGGCCGAGTTTCGCTCGGCAGGGGACGGGGAGCGGTCGGATCCCGGTGGGGCGGCCGGCTGAGCGGTCGTTTCGCGCTTCCCCGCGAGTCGGCCGCCGGCTCGTCGAGCCAGCCACACGCCGCCTGCCTCCCCGGGGGCGACAGCGGTGCTGGCCGACGTCAAGCCGGGAAAAGGCAAGAAAGGAGGCCGGGGGGATTCCTGCCGATTGCGCCAGATGAGGAAGGGCTGCGTACAACGGAAGGTGTGATTCATAAAACACTTGCGCCACGCCGATCAGGAGGGGAACCGGGGTTCGGACGGGCAAACAATATGGACGGGCACCTGAATCCCTTGTACGGTGTCGGTGCTCGGAACCGGGGTTTCCCGGTGCCCCGTCCGGCCATTCGCGGCCGGCCCCGGGGCGAGCCCAGGCGACCGCCGGTGGCGATGAGAGGGCGATGAGACAGTGACGCCGTCCCGCGGACGGGAAGCCCGCAGCGAGGCCGCCAACGCCGGTTCGATCCCCGACGAGGTCTGAAAACGCTTCGATGTCGACCGCGTCCGGCAACTTCTACCAGCGTTTCAGCGTGGGGATCATGGCGATCCTCATGTTCCTGCTGCCGCTGGTGGTGGTCGGTGCGATCAATGCGAAGGGAAACAACCGCAACGACGTGAAGGGGTGGCTGCCCCTGGAATACCCGGAGACCCAGGTCTACCGGCGGTTCCGCCAGAGTTTCCAGGGGGAGGAGTTCATCCTCGCCAGCTGGGACGGCTGCACGATGGCCGACCCGCGGCTGGAGCTGTTGGCCCAAAAGCTCCTCCCGCCGCCGGAAGAGGCGGCCCGCATCGACCGGCCCCTCTACTACAAGACCGTCCAGACCGGGCCGCGGGCCGTTGCCCAGATGACGGCCGAGCCGCTGAACCTCGACGAGGCGACGGCCATCGATCGCCTCACCGGGGCCCTCATCGGGCCGCCGGCCGAGGGCGTCGAGCCGGGAAGCCCCGAAGACGACCCGCGCCTGCGGCAGACCTGCCTCGTCCTCACCCTCTCCGATCTCGCCCGGGCGAACCTCCACGGAGCCGTCGACCTCATCAAGCAGGTCGCCACCGAGGAGTGCGGGATCCCGGCCGACGATTTCCACCTCGGCGGTCCCCCGGTCGACAACGTCTCGATCGACAAGGCGGGGCAGACGAGCGTCACGATCCTCTTCGGCCTGTCGCTGGTCGTCGGGTTCTTCGTCAGCTGGTGGAGCCTGAAGAGCAAGCTGCTGGTCGGCCTCGTGCTCGCCTCCGGCGTGTACAGCATGTTCGCCAGCCTGGCGGTGGTCTGGTACTGCGGCTACCCGGTCGACGCGATCCTGCTGACGATGCCGTCGCTGGTCTACGTGGCGACGACCAGCGGCGCCATCCACCTCGCCAACTACTACCGCGACCAGCTCGCCGAGACGGGCCAGCAGGAGGGCGCTGCCGGCCGCGCCGTGCACCACGCGATGCTCCCGCTGACGCTGGCCACCGGCACGACCGCCGTCGGCTTGGCGACGCTGGCGGTCAGTGAGCTGGTGCCGATCCGGATGTTCGGCATCTTCTCGGCGATCGGCGTCGTGGTCAGCTTCCTGATTCTCGTGACCTTCATGCCCGCGGCCCTGGAACTGTTTCCGCCGAAGCTGCGGATCGGGCGGCTCGCCGGCGACGGCAGCGACGACGGCTGGCGCCCCGCGGAGGAGAGCCGCTGGTGGCGGATCGGCGAGTGGATCACGCGGAACCATGCCCTGGTGACGACCGCCTGCCTGGCGCTGATGGCCGGCGTCGGCTACGGGATGACTCGGGTCGAGAGCAGCGTCCAGCTGATGCGCTTGTTCTCGCCGCGGGCGCAGATCCGCGAGGACTACCGCTGGCTGGAACGCAAGCTCGGGCCGCTGGTGCCGATGGAGGTCCTCGTCCGCATCGACGACTCGAAGTGCGGGCTGAGCTTCCTCGAGCGGATGGAACTGGTCGGCGAGATCCAACGCGAGATCGGCCGGCTCGACGAGGTCGGCAGCTCGCTGTCGACGGTCACGTTCGGCCGTGAGCTCGACGTCGGCGGCGGCGGCGTCGGCGGCGCGGCCGGACGCGTGTTCGGGCTGTCGTCGAAGACGCGGCGCAGCGTCCTCAACAAGCGGCTCGTCGCCCACCGCGACGACTTCCTCGCCGGCGATTACCTCCGCGAGATGGTCCACGACGACGGCCACGCCGAGGAGCTGTGGCGGATCAGCGCCCGCGTCAGCGCCATCAAGGAAGTCGACTACGCGCTGTTCAAGCAGGACCTCCAGAAGACGATCGACCCGATCCGCGCCCGGCTCGCCACCGAGGGCGTCGAGGGGATCGCCGTCGATTACACCGGCCTGGTGCCGTTGGTCTACAAGGCGCAGCACTCGCTGCTCGACGGGCTGATCGCCGGATTCATCACCGACTTCGCGATCATCGTGATCGTGATGGTGATCCTCTGCCGGGCCGCCTCGGCGGGACTGGTGCTCCTCCTCCCCGCGGCGTTCCCGGCGGTCTGCGTGTTCGGCGGCATGGGCTGGGGCAATTCGATCCTCAAGTCGCTCGACGCCGGCACGCTGCTGATCGACATCGGCACGGTGATGGCGCCGAGCGTCGCCCTCGGCGTGACCGTCGACGACGTCGTCCACTTCATGCTCTGGTTCCGCCGCGGGATCGCCGAGGGCCTCTCCCGCCGCGAGGCGGTGATGCTCGCCTACAAGGGCTGTGCCCGGGCGATGTACCAGAGCTGGGGTGTGATCGGCATCGGGCTGTCGGTGTTCTCGCTGTCGCCGTTCGGCCCGACGCAGCGCTTTGGCCACATGATGCTCGCGATGCTGACCATCGCCCTGGTGGGCAACCTCGTGCTCATGCCGGCCATGCTCTCCGGTCCGCTCGGCGCCGTGTTCGCCTGGAGCGTGGAGCGGGTGGAGCGCGCCAAGCGGCGCCGCGAGGGGCGGCGCGAGCTCCACACCGATCCCGGCAGCGACACGCTCCCGGCCCCGCACGTCGTGCCCGGCCCCGCGGACCGGGTCGTCCACGCCTGATCCGCGCGGCGACCGTTCCGCCCCGCGGCGCGCCGTGGCGCCCGCGGCCCCCTGCCGGTGTGAGCCATGGACCCCGCTGTGCCGCCGTCACCGTCGCCGCCCGCCGCCGACGGGCTGCCCACGGCCACCGTCGTTCTCAAGCCGAAGCGGGCCCGGCCGTTCTTCGGTCGCCATCCCTGGGTGCTCGATTCGGCGATCGCCCGCCTCGACGGCGACCCGGCGGCCGGTGACGTCGTCGATCTGGCGACCCACGAGGGGCGGTTCGTGGCCCGCGGGCTGTTCAATCCCCACAGCCGGCTGCGCGTGCGGCTGTATGCCTTCGATCCGGCGCAGCCGCTCGACGGGGCGCTGTGGGAAGGGCGGATCGCCGCCGCCGTCGCCCTCCGCCGCCACCTCGGCCTCGACGCCACCGACGGCGCCGTGCGCCTCGTCAACAGCGAGGGAGACGACCTCTCCGGATTGGTCGTCGACCGCTACGGCGAGTGGCTGTGCGTCCAGGTGACGGCGCTGGCGATGGCGGCCCGGCTGGAGACGCTGTCCGGCATCCTCGGGACGCTGACGCCGACGCGGGGCATCCTCCTCCGCGGCGCCGAGCGCGGGCTCGCCGGCCTCGAGGGGCTCCACCTCCCCGACCGGGTCGTGCGCGGCCAGGCCCCCGACGGGCCGGTGTTCGTCCGCGAAGGAAATCTCCGCTACGGGATCGACCTCGCTGCGGGGCAGAAGACCGGCTTCTACCTCGACCAACGTGACAATCGTCACGCCGCGGCGCGCCACGCACCGGGAAAGCGCGTGCTCGACATGTTCTGCTACTCGGGGGGCTTCGCCCTCACCGCCGCCGCGGCCGGGGCCAGCGCCGTGCTCGCGGTCGATTCCAGCGCCAAGGCGACGGCGTTGGCGGCCGCCAACGCCCGGCTCAACGGCCTGGCGACTATGGCGGTGGAGACGGCCGACGCCTTCGAACGGCTCGCCGAGCTGGCCGGATCCGGCGAGCGCTACGGGATGGTGGTCCTCGATCCGCCGAAGTTCGCCCGGAGCCGCGCCACCGTGGCCGACGCGCTCCGCGCCTACCACCGCATCAACCGCCTCGCCGTCGACCTCCTCGAACCGGGCGGAACGCTCGTCACCTGCAGCTGTTCCGGGGCCGTGGGACGCGACGAGTTCCTGACGATGCTCGCCGGCGTCGCCCAGCAGGCGCGGCGGTCGATCCGGCTCCTCGAGGTGCGCGGGGCGGCCCCCGACCACCCCGTGAGTGCCAGTTGCCTCGACGGCGAATACCTCACGTGCGTGATCGCGCGGGTGCCGTGACGTGGGCACGACCGGCGCGGTGGCGGTGGTAGACTCGTGGCAGTCCCCGTGGGCTCGATCGCATGGCCCTCCGTCGCCTCCTCGCCCTGTCGCTGTTGCTGGCCGGCGCCGTGGCTCCGGGCCGGGCCCGAGCCGGCGAAGCGCACCTGACCGCCGACGACTTCACGGCGCGGGTCGCCCCCGTCCTCGAGCGCCGCTGCGGCCACTGCCATGGCGCCCAGCGCCAGGAGGGAGGGCTGCGGCTCGACTCGTTCGCGGGCCTCGTCGCCGGTGGTGACTCCGGTCCCGCGATCGTTCCGGGAAGCCTCGCCGAGAGCCTGCTGGCCCGGGCCGTGCTCCGCCGCGACGAAACGCTCCTCATGCCGCCGGGGGAGGCGCTGCCCGCCGACGAGCTGGCACTCGTGACGGCCTGGATCGAAGCCGGGGCACCGCACCCCGGCGGGTCGCTCGAGCCACCGCCGCCGCTGCCGCCCTTCGATCCGGTGGCCCAGCGCGCCCACTGGTCGTTCACCCCGGTCGTCCGCCCGCCCGTGCCCGTCGTCGCCGGGGCCGCCGATCCGATCGACGCCTTCGTGCGCCAGGCCCTCGCCGCCGTCGGCGTCGAACCGACCGGACCGGCCGATCGGGCGACGCTCCTGCGCCGCGTGACGTTCGACCTCACCGGCCTGCCGCCCTCTGCCGACGAGGTCGCGGCATTCCTCGCCGACGATTCCCCCGACGCCTTCGCCCGGGTCGTCGACCGGCTCCTCGACTCGCCCCAGTACGGCGAGCACTGGGCGCGCCACTGGCTCGACGTCGTCCGCTACGCCGACTCCAACGGGCTCGACGAGAACGTCGCCCACGGCACCGCGTGGCGCTACCGCGACTGGGTGATCGCGAGCCTCAACGAAGACCTCCCCTACGACCGATTCCTCCGCCGCCAGGTCGCCGGCGACCTGCTCGCCACCCCCGACACCCCGGCAGCCGAGCGCAACGCGCTCTTCGTCGCCACCGGGTTCCTCGTCCTCGGCCCCAAGGTGCTCGCCGAGGGGGACCAGGCCAAGCTCGCCGCCGACGTCGTCGACGAGCAGGTCGACACGCTGTCGCGCGCGTTCCTCGGGCTGTCGTTCGGCTGCGCCCGCTGCCACAACCACAAGTTTGATCCCGTCTCCCAGGCCGACTACGCGGCACTGGCAGGGATCTTCACCAGCACGCGGTCGATGGAGTCTCTGGCGCGGATCGCACGCTGGCAGGAAAACGTCGTCGCCACTCCGGAGGCGCTCGCCGCCCATGCCGAGGCGACGGCCACCGTCGAGGCGCGGAAGGGGGCGGTCGCCGCCGAACTGGCCAGTGCCCGGGGCGCCGTCGCCGCCGCCGGCACCGATCCGGCGACGGTCGCGGAGGAGTCGCTCCCCGAGGAGGTTCACCAGCGCCTCACGGCGCTGCGCGACGCGGTGGCGGAGGCCGAGCGGGCGGTCGTGCCGCTCGACACCGCGATGGGGGTGGTCGAGGGAACTCCGGCCGACGCCCGGATCGCCATCCGCGGCGACCACCTCGTGCCGGGGCGGCGCGTGCCGCGCGGCGTGCCGGTGGTCCTCGAGATCGACGGCCCGCTGGCGATTCCCCCGGCGGCGAGCGGCCGCCGCGAATTGGCCGACTGGCTCACCGACCCGCGCCATCCGCTCACCGCCCGGGTGATCGTCAACCGGGTGTGGCGCTGGCACTTCGGCCGCGGGATCGTCGCCACCACCGACAATTTCGGGCGGCTCGGCGACCGGCCCGTCAACCAGCCGCTCCTCGACTGGCTGGCGGCGGAACTGGTCGACTCCGGGTGGTCGCTGAAGGCGCTCCACCGGCGGATCCTCCTCTCGGCGGCCTGGCAGCGGTCGAGCACCGCTGCCGACAGCCCGACCGCCGCGCGAGCGCTGGAGGTCGACCCCGACAACCACCTCGCTTGGCGCGCCACCGTCCGCCGCCTCGAGGCGGAGAGCATCCGCGATTCGCTGCTTGCCGTGGGGGGCACGCTCGACCGCTCGATGGGCGGGTCGCTGCTCCACGTCGCCAACCGGGCGTTCCTCTTCGACCACACCTCGATCGACGGCACGCGCTACGACGCCCCGCGGCGCAGCATCTACATGCCGGTGATCCGCAATCACATCCAGGACTGCCTGTGGCTGTTCGACTGCACCGACGGCGCCGTCCCCTGCGGCGACCGCGGCACGTCGACGGTGCCCTCGCAGGCGCTGTGGCTGCTCAACGGCGATCTCGTCCTCGACGTGGCCGAACGCGTCGCGACGAGCGTGCTGGCCGCCACCCCCGGCGACGGCGCGCCACGCCCCCTGCTTCTCTTCCGCCGCGTCCTCGGCCGCTCCCCGACAGCCGCCGAGGAGCGGCTCGTCGCCGAGGCGGTGGCGCGGATCACCGCGCGGCTGGCGGAGGCGGGAACGCCCCCCGCCGGGCGCGAGGCAGCGGCCTGGACCGCCGTCGCCCAGGGCCTGCTGGCGGGCGACGAGCTCCTCTTCGTGCGCTGAGCGGAGGCCGCGATGCAATCGATTCCCCTGCCGACGAGCCGGCGCCGTGCCCTGGCCGGCAGCGCCGTCGGCTTCGGCTGGCTGGCCGCGCGGAACCTGCTGGCCGGCACCGTCGACCACGGCCTGCCGGTGCGCGCCCGGCGCGTGATCTTCATGTTCATGAAGGGGGGCCCGTCGCACGTCGACACCTTCGATCCCAAGCCGAAGCTCAGCGCCGACGATGGCAAGCCGTTTCCGGCGGCCAAGCCGCGCGTCCAGTTCGCCGCCACCGGCAATCTCCTGGCCAGTCCGTGGCGCTTCCGTCGGTATGGCGAGTGCGGCAGCCCGGTGAGCGACCTGTTTCCGCACGTCGCCCGGCACGTCGACCGGATCTGTTTCCTCCATGGCGTCCACGGGACCAATGCCGCCCACGGCGGCGCCGTCCTCAAGCTCCACACCGGCAGCGACACGTTCGTCCGTCCCGGCATGGGGGCTTGGGTGAGCTACGGCCTGGGGACGCTCAACACTGACCTCCCCGCGTTCGTCACGATCTGCCCGACGCTCGCCCACGGTGGCGCCAACAACTGGGGCAGCGCCTTCCTCCCCGCGCGCCACCAGGGGGTGCCGCTCGGCGTCGCCAGCCGGCCGGCGACCGAGGCACGGATGAAGTTCATCGCCAATCCGCGCTGGTCGGCGGACGTCCAGCGCGCCCAGCTCGACTTCATCCGCGGGCTCGGCGACCAGGCCGCCGCCGACCCGGTCCTCGAATCGCGCCTCGAGAGCTTCGAATTGGCGTTCCGCATGCAGCGGGCGATGCCCACCGTCGAGGATCTCTCCGGCGAGACGCGGGAGACCCTCGCGCTGTACGGCCTCGACGACCCGGTCACCGCCAACTTCGGCCGCCAGTGCCTGCTCGCCCGGCGGTTCGCCGAGGCGGGGGTGCGCTTCATCCAGGTGACCCACAGCGACGGCAAGGTGCAGTGGGACCAGCACGCCGACCTGCTCGCCGGCCACGGCGAGAAGGCGGCCGAGGTCGACAAGCCGATCGCCGGGCTGCTCGAGGACCTCGCCCGCCGCGGGCTGCTCGACGACACGCTGGTGGTCTGGTCGGGGGAGTTCGGGCGGACGCCGGTGGCCCAGGGCACCAACGGCCGCGACCACAATCCCGAGGGCTTCACGATCTGGATGGCCGGAGGGGGCGTGCGCGGCGGGTTCCGCTACGGTGCCACCGACGACTACGGCTACTACGCGGTCGACGGGCGGATGAGCATCCACGACGTCCACGCCACGATCCTCCACCTCCTCGGCGTCGACCACCTCCGCCTCACCTACCGCCACGGCGGCCGCGACTTCCGCCTCACCGACGTAGCCGGCGAGGTTCACGAGGCGGTGGTCGCCTGACGGCAACGGTCTTTGATTCCTTGCCAAACCACGTTCCCGGGGGGAAACTTTCGAGCTTCCCGGTCGGGGTCGGTCGCCCGTCCCGCAGGGCGATCCGCAAACGAAGTCTCCGGAGCTCGGGACTCCGCCGCGACATCGGCGGAGGTCGTCGATCTGCCAGGTCGCCGGCAGGCGCGGCCGACGGCGGGGTGCGGTTTCGACAGATCAGGGGTCCCGGGGCACGACCATGGCCGAACGGCGTCTGATTGTCCGTGGACGAAGCCGTCGCTGGCCGTCGTCGGCCACGGCGACGGCGTGTCTTCTCGGGCTCCCCGCGGCCCTCCTCGCGGCCACCGGCCTGGCGGCGGAAAAACCCGTTCACTTCGACCGCGACATCCGCCCGCTCCTCGCCGACACCTGCTACGCCTGCCACGGGCCGGCCAAGCAGGAGGCCGGGCTGCGGCTCGACGACGGGGCCGCGGCGACGACGGCCCTGGCCAGCGGCGTCGTCGCCGTCGTCCCCGGCCAGCCGGCGGCCAGCGCCCTGGTGGCGCGGATCCGGGCCACCGACGCCGACGTGGTGATGCCGCCGCCGCACACCAACAAATCGCTCACCCCCGCCCAGCAGGACCTCCTCGAGCGCTGGATCGCCGCCGGCGCCGCATTCGAACCGCATTGGTCGTTCCGGCCGCTGTCGCGCCCGCCGGTCCCTGCCGGGCCGGCCGGTGTGGCCAACCCGATCGACCGGTTCCTCGAAACGCGGCTGGCGGAGGAGGGGCTGCCGGTCAATCCGCCGGCCGACCGGCGCGTGCTCGCCCGGCGGCTGTCGTTCGCGCTGGTCGGGCTGCCCCCGACTCCGGCGGAAGTCGAAGCGTTCGTCGCCGATCCGGCCGCGGACGCCGTCGATCGCTTCGTCGAGCGGCTCCTCGCCAGCCCCCACCATGGCGAGGAGATGGCGCGCCACTGGCTCGACGCGGCGCGCTACGCCGACACCCACGGTCTCCACCTCGACAACGAGCGGCAGATGTGGGCCTACCGCGACTGGGTCGTCGAGGCCTTCAAACAGAACCTCCCCTTCGACACGTTCACGATCTGGCAGCTCGCCGGCGACCTCCTGCCCGGGGCGACGACGGCCCAGCAGACGGCCACCGGGTTCTCGCGCTCAAACGTCACCACCAGCGAAGGCGGCTCGATCAACGACGAGTTGCTGTTCCGCTACGCCGTCGACCGCACGGCGACGATGGTCCAGGCGTGGATGGGGCTGACGGGGCAGTGCGCCGTGTGCCACGACCACAAGTTCGATCCCCTCTCGCAGCGCGAGTTCTACTCGCTGTACGCGTTCTTCAATTCGGCCGCCGATCCCGGGTTCGACGGCAACATCCTCACCACCGCCCCGACGATCACGCTGCCCACCGCCGACGAACAGCGCGAGCTGGCCGATCTCGACGCCCGTTTGCCGGGTCTGCGCCAGGGGCTGGAGACGGCGCTCGACGCGGTGGCCTACGCCGATCCGGCGACCGCCGACCCGCGCCCCGAGCCGGTGCGCACCGAGACGGTCTGGCTCGACGACGACTTTCCTGCCGGAGCGGCTGTCCAGTCGGCCGGCGCCCCGCTGGCGTGGTTCGAGGGCAGTGAGCCGGGCGCCGTCCACTCCGGCCGGCGCTGCCTCGACCGGACCGCCACCGGCATCGGCCAGGACTTCTACCAGTCGGGCGCCGAGCCGCTCGTGATCCCGGTCGGTGCCGAGATCGTCGCCCATGTCTGGCTCGACCCGGCCGCTCCGCCGAAGTCGGTGATGCTCCAGTTCCACGCCGGCAGCTGGAACCACCGCGCGGTGTGGGGCGATCCGGCGGCGATCGACTGGGGGGAGGCGGGGAAGCCGTCGCGGTTCCATGCCGGGCCCCTGCCGGAGCCGGGGGGCTGGCGGAAACTCACGATCGCGCCGGAGCAGGTCGGGCTCGCCCCGGGGACGAAACTGGAAGGGTTCGCGCTGACGCAATTCGGCGGCCACGTGCGCTGGGATGCCCTCGGCATCGTCGCCGTCTCCGATCCGGCTCGCGACCCGGCCCGGTCGCTGGCGGCCTGGTGGCAGGAGCGCACCGGCAAGGACAAGCTCGACGACGTTCCCGGCGACCTCCGCGGCCTGGTCAAGCAGGGGATCGAGAAGACGACCGACGCGGCGGAGCAGGCGCGCGTGCGCCGGCATTGGCTGGCGCAGGTGTGGGGCGAGCGCACCGCGGCGCTCGCCGAGGCGGTGTCCCTCCTCCGCACGGCGACGGCGCGGCGTGAGGAGCTCGAGAAGGGGCTGGCGCGGACGTTCGTGTTCAACGACCTGCCGACGATGCGCGAGAGCTTCGTCATGCAGCGCGGGGCCTACGACAAGCCCGGCGCGAAGGTCCAGCGTGCGACGCCCGGCTTCCTCCCGCCGCTGCTGGTGGCCACCGGCGACGTCCCCAACCGCCTCGACCTCGCCCAGTGGATCATGGCGCCACGCCAGCCGCTCACGCCGCGCGTCGCCGCCAACCGGCTGTGGCAGCAGTTCTTCGGGACGGGGCTGGTAAAGACGAGCGAGGACTTCGGCCTCCAGGGCGAGGCGCCCAGCCACCCCGAACTGCTCGACTGGCTGGCGTGCGAGTACCGCGACGGCGGCTGGGACACGCGGCGGATGGTGCAGCTGATCGTGACCAGCCGGGCGTTTCTCCGCTCGGCCGTCGTCGAGCCGGCCCAGCTCGCGGCCGATCCGGAGAATCGGCTCCTCGCGCGCGGCCCGCGGATCCGCCTCGACGCCGAGCTGATCCGCGACAACGCGCTGGCGCTGTCGGGGCTGCTCGACCGCACGTTCGGCGGCCGCGGCGTGCGCCCTTACCAGCCCGACAACATCTGGGAGCCGGTCGGGTTCGCCGGCAGCAACACGGCGAAGTACGTGCGCGACTCCGGGCCCGCGCTCTACCGGCGCAGCCTGTACACGTTTCTCAAGCGGACGGCGCCGCCGCCGTTCATGGTCAATTTCGACGCGCCCAACCGCGAGCAATTCTGCGCCCGCCGCGAGCGGAGCAATACACCGCTGCAGGCGCTGCAGTTGCTCAACGACGTCCAGCATGTCGAGGCAGCCCGGGCGCTGGCGGCCCGCGCCTTGGCCGAGGGGGGAGCCGACGACTCCGCCCGGATCGGCTGGTTGTTCCGCACGGTCCTGGCCCGTGATCCCGAGTCGGACGAGGCGGCGGTCGTGGCGACCACGCTGGCGGCCCACCGGGCCCGCTACGCCACCGACGCGGAGGCGGCGCGGAAGCTGGTCAGCCATGGCGAATCGAAACCGCCGGAGGGAATGGCGGTCGAGGAGCTGGCCGCCTACACGCTCCTGGCCAACCTGCTGCTCAATCTCGACGAGACGCTGTCGCGGAACTGACGGCCCACGGAGACCCGCCACGATGACGATGCCGACCACCGTGCGCGAAGCACTCCGCACCGCCGCCGCGCGCCGGCTGTTCTTCCAGTCGTCGGGGATGGCCCTGGGTACGGCGGCACTGGCGCTGCTCGAGCGCCGCGCGACGGCCGCGTCGGCCGGCGTTACGGCACGCGTCCACCCGCCCCTGCCGGGTCTGCCCCACCACGCCCCGCGCGCCCGGGCCGTGATCTACATCCACACCAACGGCGGCCCCTCGCAGATCGACCTCTGGGACCACAAGCCGAAGCTCCAGGAATACTTCGACAAGGACCTGCCGCCGAGCGTGCGCGGCGAGCAGCGGTTGTCGACGATGACCAGCGGCCAGGCGCGATTTCCCGTCGCCCCGTCGAAGTTCGCCTTCACCCAGGCCGGGCAATGCGGCCGGTGGATCAACAGGGAGCTCCTCCCGTACACGGCGGGGATCGTCGACGACATCGCGCTGGTGAAGACGATCCACACCAACGCCATCAACCACGATCCCGCCTGCACGTTCGTGATGACCGGCAGCGAGATCCCCGGCAAGGCGAGCCTGGGGAGCTGGCTGGCGTACGGCCTTGGCAGCGAGAACGACGACCTGCCGGCGTTCGTGGTGTTCACACCACTGCCCGACATCAACCCCTCGCAGGCGCTGTTCACGCGGATGTGGTCGAGCGGGTTCCTGCCGACCCGCTACTCGGGGGTGGCGCTGCGCGGGTCGGGGGATCCGGTCCTCTACCTTCCCAATCCCGACGGCGTCACCGGCGCCGACCGCCGCACGATGCTCGACGGCCTCGGCCGGCTCAACGAGCGCGCCTTCGCCCGCTACCGTGACCCGGAGATCCAGACGCGGATCGCCCAGTACGAGATGGCCTTCCGGATGCAATCCAGCGTGCCGGAACTGACCGACCTGGCGGGGGAATCGGCGGCGACGCTGGCCCTCTACGGCGACGACGTCCGCAAGCCCGGGTCGTTCACCCACAGCCTCCTGCTCGCCCGGAGGCTGGTCGAGCGCGGCGTGCGCGCCGTGCAGATCCTCCACCGCGGCTGGGACCAGCACGGCAACCTGCCCGCCGACCTCAAGGCCCAGTGCCTCGACACCGACCAGGCGACCGCGGCCTTGGTCACCGACCTCAAGCAGCGCGGGATGCTCGACGAGACGCTCGTCGTCTGGGGGGGCGAGTTCGGCCGCACCGTCTACTCGCAGGGCACGCTCACGAAGGACACCTACGGCCGCGACCATCATCCGCGCAACTACTGCATGTGGCTGGCCGGCGGTGGCGCGCGGGGCGGGGTGTCGTTCGGCGAGACCGACGATTTCTCCTACAACGTCGTCGAGAACCCGGTCCACATCAACGACTTCAACGCCACGATCCTCCACCTCCTGGGCATCGACCACGAGCGGTTCACGTTCCGTTTCCAGGGGCTCGACCAGCGCCTCACGGGCGTCGAGCGGCAAGCTGTGGTCCGTGAGCTGCTCGCCTGACCGGTGGCGCCGACTTTTCCCCCGACCGAGAGGAACCCCGACCGATGACGAGCCCGACCTGGCAGCCCGACGGCGTCCGCGACCCGAATGAGCCGCCGCGCCGGCAGCCGGCGACCGCCCGTCGCGCCGGTCTCCGCGCCGCCCTGGCGGTCTGCGTAGCGCTCGCCGGCGCGGCTGCGCGCGGCGAGGAAAACGTCCTCGCGCCCGAGGAAGCCCGGGGGGGCTGGAAGCTGCTCTTCGACGGCCGTTCGACCGCCGGCTGGCGCAACTACCGCAAGGAGGCGATCTCGGCCGGCTGGCAGGTCAAAGACGGCGCGCTGGTCCGCGCCGCCGCGGGGGCCGGCGACATCGTGACCGCCGACACGTTCGGATTCTTCGAGCTGTCGCTCGACTACAAGATCGCCCCGGGGGGCAACAGCGGCATCATGTTCCGCGTCACAGAAGACCAGCCGGCGCCGTGGCACAGCGGCCCGGAGGTCCAGCTGCTCGACAACGCCGCCGGCAAGGACCCGCAGCGCGCCGGCTGGCTCTACCAGCTCTACCCCCCCGGCAAGGACCAGGCGACCGGCGCTCCCCTCGACGCGACGCGTCCGGCGGGCGAATGGAACACGATCCTCCTCCGCGTCGGCCCCGAGCAGGGGGAGGTGTACGTCAACGGCCTGCGCTATTCGCAATTCAAAATCGGCAGCGAGGACTGGCAGAAGAAGGTGGCGGCGAGCAAGTTCGCGAAGTTCCCCGGCTTCGGCACGGCCGAGCAGGGGCACATCTGCCTCCAGGACCATGGCGATGAGGTCGCCTACCGCAACGTCAAGATCCGCGCGTTGCCCCGCCCCGAGGCGGCCGCGGCGATCATCGACGGCGTCCTGCCGGTGGGCCACGAGCCGGCGTTCCCCGGCATCCGCTGGGCCGGCTACGAGCCGCTCACCGCCGACGGGCGCGCCAACTCGTTCCGGCCGATCGTCCTCACCCATGCCGGCGACGGCTCGGGGCGGATCTTCGTCGCCACCCAGCACGGCCAGATCCACGTCGTCCGTCCAGGGGCGACGGAGAGCACGTTGTTCGCCGACCTCTCCGACCGCGTCGTGTACCAGGATCGCCAGAACGAGGAGGGCTTCCTCGGCTTGGCGTTCCATCCGCGGTTCCGTGACAACGGCCAGTTCTTCGTCTACTACACCTCGGCGCGGAAGGAACCACACACCTCGGTGATCTCCCGGTTCCGCGTCTCCCCCGACGCCCCCGACCGGTTCGACGCCGCGTTCGAGGAGGAGGTGATGGTGATCCCGCAGCCGTTCTGGAACCACAACGGCGGCACGCTGTGCTTCGGTCCCGACGGCTGCCTGTACGTCGCCCTCGGCGACGGCGGCGCGGCCAACGATCCGCTCCACCACGGCCAGAACCCGGCGACGCTGCTCGGCAAGATCCTCCGCATCGACGTCGACCGGCACGACCCGGGGCTCGGCTACGCGATCCCCCCGGACAATCCCCTCGTCGGCGTCCCGGGGGCCCGGGGCGAGATCTGGGCGTGGGGGCTGCGCAATCCCTGGCGGATCGCCTTCGACCCGCCGACCGGCCGGCTGTGGTGCGCCGACGTCGGCCAGAACCTGTTCGAGGAGATCGACCTCATCGAGCGCGGCGGCAACTACGGCTGGAGCCTGCGCGAGGGGCGCCATGGGTTCGGTGCCCTGCCGACGCCGCCCGGCACGCGGCTGGTCGAGCCGGTCTACGAATACGACCACGGCGTCGGCCTGTCGATCACCGGCGGCCACGTCCACCGTGGCGCGTCGGTCCCGGCGCTGCTGGGAAAGTATCTCTACGCCGACTACGTCTCCGGGAAGCTGTTCGCCCTGTCGCTCGACGAGGCGACCGGCCGGGCGGCCGCCAACCATGCCATCGAGAGCCCGAAGATGCCGGTGATCTCGTTCGGTGCCGACGGCGCCGGGGAGAGCTATTTCCTCATCGTCAGCGGTGATGGCCAGGGGATCTACCGCCTCACGGCGAAGTGACACGGGCGACGGGGCGGCGGACCATGGGCGGAGCGGCGGCGGCGCGGCGCGGGTGGCTCGCGGGCCTCGGGCCGGTGGCGCTGGCGGCGTTGGCGGCGGCCGACGGGCGCGGCGACGACGGCCCGGCGATCGATCCGCTCCGTCCGCTGGCACCGCGCCGCCCGCACTTCACGCCGCGCGCCACGCGGGTGATCTTCCTGTTCATGGTCGGCGGGCCGTCACAGGTCGACACCTTCGACCACAAGCCCGCCTTGCAAGCGCTCGACGGCCAGCCGCTCCCCGGCTCGCTGCGCGCGGCGATCGCCGGCTCGCGGTTCGCCAACGTGCTCCACGGCTGCACCGACCGGCTGCTGGCCAGCCCCTACCGCTGGCAGCGCCATGGTGAGTCGGGCATGTGGGTCAGCGAGCTGTTCCCGGCCGTCGCCCGCCACGTCGACCGGTTGTGCTTCATCCATTCGCTGCAGGCCGATTCCAACAACCACGCCCCGGCCAGCTACCAGGCGCACACCGGCGACATCCGCGCCGGCAAGGCGAGCCTCGGTGCCTGGACGACGTACGGCCTCGGCTCGGAAAGCGCGGACCTCCCAGGCTACGTCGTCCTCTTCGACGCCGGTCCGCTCGGCGGGGCGGCCAACTACTCCCACGGCTTCCTCCCCGCCGCGTTCCAGCCGACGCGTCTCCGTGACACCGGCGCGCCGCTCCCCGACCTCGCCCCCCCGGAGGAATTCGCCGCCGGGCAGCGCGACACGCTCGACCTGATCCGCCGCCTCGGGATCCGCCACGCCCGGCAGCGCCCCGGCCTCACCGAGCTCGAAGCGCGCCGCGCCTCCTACGAGCTGGCCTACCGGATGCAGTCCAGCGCCCTCGAGCTCGGCGACGTCGAGGCCGAGACCCCCGCCACGCTCCGCGCCTACGGCCTCGACCACGCCGACGAACGGACGCGGGCCTTCGGGCGGAAGTGCCTCCTCGCCCGGCGCCTCGTCGAGCGCGGGGTGCGCTTCGTGCAGCTCTACGACATGCCCGACAAGGACGGCTGGGACGCCCACGCGCTTCTCGCCGACAACCACACGCCGCGCGCCCGCTGGACCGATCAGCCGATCGCCGCGCTGGTCTCCGACCTCGCCGCGCGCGGCCTGCTCGACGAGACGCTCGTCGTCTGGGCCAGTGAGTTTGGCCGTACGCCGCTGGTGCAGGGCAACGGCGGGCGCAACCACAACGCCGCCGGATTCACCGTCTGGCTCGCCGGCGGGGGGGTCCGGCCCGGCCAGCGGATCGGCGCCACCGACGAGCTCGGCTACATGGCGATCGAGCGGCCGACGCCGTTCGCCGACCTCCACGCCACGATCCTCGCGGCACTCGGCCTGTCGAACGACCGGCTGAGTTTCCGCGCCGCGGGCCGTGACGAGCGGCTTACCGGCGTGGCGGGCAGCGCCACGGTGATCCCCGGAGTCCTCGGATGACCCGGAGATACGCGCTCGGGCGTGACTGGCTCGTCGTCGTCGCCGCCGTGGCTGCCGCGGCCGGCGAGGCGGCACCGCCCACCGCGGCTCCCGGCGACGGCATGTGGTCGGTGGCGGCGCTCGAGCCCCCGGCCGTGCCGCAACCGTCGGCCCAGGCCGACTGGCCTCGCGACGACGTCGACCGGTTCGTCCTTGCCAACCTGCTCCGCGACGGGCTGGCCCCGCCGCCGGCCGCCGATCCGCGGGCCCTCGCCCGGCGGCTGTCGTTCGACCTCCACGGCCTACCCCCCGCACCCGAGGCCGTCGATCGCTTCGTCGCCGCCGTCGCCGCGGTCGGTCTCGACGCCGCCGTGGCGGCGTTGGTCGACGAACTGCTCGCCAGCGAGCGATTCGGCGAGCATCTCGCCCGGTCCTGGCTCGATGTCGTTCGCTACGCCGACAGCAACGGCTTCGACTGGGACGAGTTCCGCCCGCAGGCGTGGCGCTACCGCGATTACGTCGTCGGCGCGTTCAACGCCGACAAGCCGTTCGACCAGTTCATCCGCGAGCAGCTCGCCGGCGACGAGCTCGTCGCCGGGTCGCCGCGGACTCGCGCCGAGCAGGACGCCCTCGTGGCCACCGGCTACCTCCGGCTCGGGCCCCACGACAACGCCGCCGGGCTGTTCGACGAGCAGGACCGGAGCCGCGCCGAGCTCCTCGCCAACCTCACCGAGACCACCGCCACGGCGTTCCTCGGGCTCACCTTCTCCTGCTGCCGCTGCCACGACCACAAGCACGACCCGTTCCCACAGACCGACCACTACCGGCTCCGCGCCTTCTTCGCCCCGGTCCGCTTCGCCGACGATCTCGCGCTCGACCTCGCTCCGGAGCAGGAGGTGATCCGCGGCCACAACCGCGCCGTCGCCGAAGACCTGGCACGTTTCGAGGCGGAGCTGGCGCTGACCCGAGAGTCCGACACGCCGGCCCGCGCGGCTCTCGCGGCGCGGATCGACGCCCTCCGCGCCGACACGCGGGCGTTCACCCACGGCCTGGTGATGACCGATGGAACCGCCGTGCCGCGGACGCACGTCCTCGTCCAGGGTGACCATCGCCACCCGGGCGATACGGTCGAGCCGGGGATCCCGGCGCTGTTCGACCCGCATCCGACGGCGATCCCTGCCCCTCCCAATCCCCTCTCCAGCGGCCGGCGCCTGGCGCTGGCGGAGTGGATCGTCTCGCCGGCCAACCCGCTCACGGCGCGGGTGATCGTCAATCGAATCTGGCTCTGGGTCCACGGTCGCGCGCTGGTGGCGACCCCGGACGACTTCGGCACGGCCGGTGCGGCGCCGCTCGACCGCGCCCTTCTCGACCACATCGCCTGCCGGTTCGTGGCCGACGGCTGGAGCGTGAAGCGCCTCGTGCGGCAGCTCGTCACCGGTGCCACCTATCGCCAGGCGGCCCGCGGCGACGTCGACCACGTCGGCCTGCGGCGGCCGCGCCGGCTGTCAGCCGAGCAGGTCCGCGACGCCCTGCTCGCCGTCAGCGGGCTGCTCGACGACCGGCGCGGCGGCCCGCCGGTGTGGCCACCGCTGCCCCCCGAGGTGCTTGCCTCGAACCCGGCGTTCCTCGACGACAACGCCGAGAAGACCAAGGGGTGGTATCCCTCGCCCCCGGAGGCCCTCGGCTGCCGGAGCCTGTATCTCGTCCAGAAGCGCAACACCCCGGTGCCGCTGCTGGCGACCCTCGACCTTCCCGACAACGCCGTCCCCTGCGGCCGCCGCACCGTCTCGACGACCGCGACGCAGGCCCTCACGCTGCTCAACGGCGGATTGGCGGCCGACGCGGCCCGGGCCCTCGCGGCCCGGGTCGCGCACGAGGCGGGGGCCGATCCCGACTCGCGACTCGATCGCCTGTTCGCCCTCGCCCTCCAGCGGCCCCCGGCCGACGAGGAGCGCGCGGCGTGCCGGGATCTGCTCGCGCGCGGCGCGCTGGTCGAGGTCTGCCGGGCGCTGCTCAACAGCGCCGAGTTCATGTACGTCGATTGACGGTCATTGCCCGAGCGGGTGGTCGTGGCGGCAGCCCGGGTCGCGGGCGGTGGGCGCGCCGACCTGCTCGACCGGATGGGTGAGCAGGTATTCCCACACCGGTTCGTAGAGAAACGAGCCGTCGGCCTTCCGCGGCGACCCCTTCCCCGGCTGCACCGCGGAGTGGGCGCGCTTCTCGTCGCCGCCGACGTCGGCAGCCGAGACCAGCCGGCGTGAATGACCGAAGGGCGGACGCGCGTCGTCGACCGTGACGATCGGTCCGAAGCGCTCCAGGCCGAGCAACTCCCAACTCCGGCAGTAGTGGTCGCCGCTCCATCCGCCGTCGAGGACGTGCGAGAACCCGAAGAACCGTTCCTTGGCGGTCGCCGAGGGCCCGGCCTGCCAGTCCTGGTCCTGGTCACGCGGCCCGCAGAGCATGACGACGCGATCGACCGGGACATCCATCGCGAACCGGGCCGCCGTCGTCGCCCCATGCGACGAGCCGGCGACGACCACCTTGTCCCAGCGGACGGCCGTGCCGTCGGCGGTGAGGAACTGCTCCCAGCCGGCGGCGGGCTGCTCGCGCGCCAGCCACGCGAGGAACATCCGCACGCGCTCCATCATCCCGTCGGCCTCGGGAATCGCCACCTGGGTGCTGACGTCGCGCCCCGTCGCCGCCTCGAGGCGGACCAGGCCACGGGCGAGCCGGTCGGTCGGCTTCACGGTCGCGAACCACTTGTTGGCGTAGTGCGGCTGGAGGGCGTGGAGCCCAAGCGCGTTGGCACGCTCGAACAACCCGGCGTTGTGGTCCATCAGCCAGACGAGCAGCCGCCCGCGCGCCGGGACGGCCGTGTCGACGCTGGCATGTTCGAGATCGGCCGGCTTGCCGTCCTTCTCGAAGACGAAATCGATCTCCGGGTGGGGCCGGGCGCGGGGATCGAGGGCGCTGGCCCGGGCGGTGAGCACCCGCCGGGTCGGCTCGGCCGCCACGGCAGGAGCGCCGGTGCCGGCGGCAACGGCGACCAAGACAGCCGCCGTGACAGCGGGAGTCGCGGCGATGACAGCGGCGGCAGCCGCGACGAGCAGCGACCTGAAAAATACGGGAATCGACAGTTGCATGATGGCCTCCCCAAGACCCCCGGCATCCTCGACGACAACCGTGCCGGCGTCGAGACCGCCGACCCGATCGAGGAAAACCGGCCCAACGATCCTGTCGCGTTTCGACCACACGCCGGGAGCCTGCGGCTCCCTTTCTATTTCACAGGACCCGCGAAGCCCCTCCGCCGTCGCCCTCGCATCGGCCCGTCGCAACCTCGTGCGGGTCGATGCGAGGGCAAAGGCGCGAGGGGCGTCCCCCTCTGTCGAGCCCGAGTTGAGGCTTCCGTGCCCCGGCGCACCAACGGGAACACGAACGACACCATCCGCGTGACGTGATCGGTTGCCGGCGTGGATGGTCCCCCGGCCGATGCCCCGAGAGCAGCCAACATCGGGAAGGGTGCCGCCCCTTCGTCGCTGCCCCCGCGCGGGGCGCGGCGGTATGCTGCCGCCGCCGGGGGATCGCCCCTCGGTGCCCCCTGGAGACCGGCCATGCACGGCTTCGCATCCGCACCGCGCCGCTCGTTTCTCACCGCCACGGCGAGGACCGCGGCGGTCGCCACGGTGACGACGGCCGTCGGCCGGGTCAACGCCGCCGAACCTGCCCCCGTGCGCGTCGTCGTCATCGGCTGTGGTGGCCGCGGGGCCGGCAACCTCCAGGAGGTCGCCACCGCCGGGGGGACGATCGTCGCCCTCTGCGACGTCAACCGCGGCGCCCTCGCCCGGGCCGCGGCGGCCCACCCCGCCGCGCGCACGTTCCGCGACTTCCGCGAGCTGTACCGCGACCTCGACCCGGCGGGCTACGACGCCGTCGTCGTCAGCACACCGGAACACACCCACGCCTTCGCGACGCTGCCGGCCCTCGAGCGCCGCAAGCACGTCTATTGCGAGAAGCCGCTGACCCACTCGATCCGCGAGGCGCGGAGCATCGCACGGGCGGCGGAGAAGGCGGGGGTCGCCACGCAGATGGGGACGCAGATCCACGCCGGCAGCAACTACCGCCGCGTCGTCGAACTGATCCGCGCCGGGGCGATCGGTCCGGTCCGCGAGTGCCACGTCTGGACCGGCCGGGCCTGGGGCTGGCAGTCGGCCGATGACGCCAAGCGCCTCGGCGACATCGTCTCCACGCAAGCGCGCCCCGACGACACCGCCCCGGTTCCCGACGACCTCGACTGGGAGCTGTGGCTCGGCCCGGCCCCCTACAGGCCGTTCAACGACCTCTACTTCCCCGGTCCCAAGTGGTACCGGTGGTGGGACTGGGGGAGCGGCACGATGTCGGACCTCGGCAGCCACATGAACGACCTGCCGTTCTGGGCGCTCGACCTCGACGCGCCGACCGTGGTCGAGGCCGACGGACCGCCCCCCCATCCCGACCTGGCACCGGCGTCGATGGTGGCGCGCTACCGCTTCCCGGCGCGCGGCGACCGGCCGGCGGTGAGCCTCGCCTGGTACCAGGGGGAGCGGAAGCCGCTCGCCTGGCACGCCCAGGAAATCCCGCGCTGGGGCAGCGGGATCCTCTTCGTCGGCGACTCCGGCATGCTCCTGGCCGACTACGAACGCCACCTCCTCCTTCCCGAGGAGCGGTTCCGCGACTACAAGCGCCCCCCGGAATCGATCCCCCCGTCGCGCGGCCAGCACGCCGAGTGGCTCCACGCCTGCCGCACCGGCGCGCCGACGACCTGCAACTTCGCCTATGCCGCGAAGCTCACCGAGGCCAACCACCTCGGCAACGTCGCCTACCGCGCCGGCCGGACGATCGAGTGGGACGCCGCGGCGCTGCGGATCCCCAACGCCCCGGAGGCCGAGGCCTACCTCGGGCGCGAGTACCGCGCCGGCTGGGCGCTCGAATGAGCGCCGGCGGAACCATGGTTCAGACGCGCTTCAGCCGCGTGAATTCGTCCATCGTGACGGTCGTCAGTTCGCCGCTGTCGCGGGCGACGATGAGGACGTCGGAGTAGACCTTGTCGTCGGTGTTGCGGCGGAAATGGAGCCCATGGCGGCGCCGTTCGCGGCGCAGCACCCGGCCGACGGTGGTCGTCGTCCAGCGGGCACTCGAACCCACCCTCACGCCGTGGACGACCTCGATCCGCTCGCCGGGTTGGAGGGCGTCGAACAGGTCGCGCGACTGCTTCTCGTCGGGTGTCATCGGATCCTCCCGCACCGCGGTGGTCGGGGCGCCGCGGCGCCCGCGGCTCAGACTTCCTTCGAGTCGATCCACTTCATCATCCGCCGCAGCCGGCGGCCGGTCTCGCCGATCGGGTGCTCCCGCTCGCGCCGGCGGGTCGCCTTGAACATCGCCGCCCCGCCGCGGTTCTCGAGGATCCAGTCGCGGGCGAACTGCCCCGAGCGGATCTCCTCGAGGATCTTCTTCATCTCCCGGCGGGTCTCCTCGGTGATGATCCGCTTGCCGCGCGTGTAGTCGCCGTACTCGGCGGTGTTGGAGACGCTGTAGCGCATGTACTCCAGCCCCCCCTGGTAGAACAGGTCGACGATCAGCTTCATCTCGTGGAGGCACTCGAAGTAGGCCATTTCCGGCTGGTAGCCCGCCTCGACGAGCGTGTCGTACCCCGCCTTGATCAGCTCGGAAACACCGCCGCAGAGCACCGCTTGCTCGCCGAACAGGTCGGTCTCCGTCTCCTCGGCGATCGTCGTCTCGATGACGCCGCCGCGCGTGCCGCCGATTCCCTTGGCGTAGGCGAGGCCGATCTTCTTGGTCTCGGGGGAGGCGCCGGGCCCGAGCGCGATCAGGCACGGCACCCCGCCCCCCTTGACGTACTCGCTGCGCACGAGGTGCCCGGGCCCCTTGGGGGCGACGAGGAGGATGCCGTGCCCGGGTGGCGGCTCCACCTGGCCGAAGTGGAAATTGAACCCGTGGCTGGCCATCAGCACGGCGCCCGGCTTGAGGTGCGGACGGATGCTCGTGCGGTAGACGTCGGCCTGGAGCTCGTCGGGCAGGAGGATGTTGACGACATCGGCGCGCTTGACCGCCTCCTCGACCGACAGCGGCTGAAAACCGTGGCTCACCGCGAGGGCGTGGTTCGGGCCGCCGGGCCGCTGGGCGACGACGACGTCGAGGCCGCTGTCGCGGAGGTTCTGCGCCTGGGCGTGCCCCTGCGAGCCGTAGCCGATGATCGCGATCGTCTTCCCGGCGAGGACACCGAGATCGGCGTCGGAGTCGTAGTACATCGTGGCGGCCAAGGCTTACCTCTCGTGGCGGGTCACAGTGGGGATCGGTCGGGGGCGGTGGTGGGTCCGCCGCCGCCGAGCGACGGTCAACGGGGCGGACGGGAAGGCGACGGTACGGGCGACGGGGCTCAGGCGAGCGACTCGGCTCCCGCCGCGGCATCGGCCGGCCGGGCGCCGTCGCTGGCATGGGTCCATTCGCGGGTCGGCGGGCTGCCGCGGACGAGGGCGATTCTCCCCGAACGGACCATCTCGAGGATCCCCAGGGGACGCATCAAGTCGATGAACCCCTCGATCTTGGCCTCGGTCCCCGAGATCTCGACGATCACGCTGTCGGGGGCGACGTCGACGATCTTGCCGCGGAACACCTCGGCCAGCTCCTTGACCTCGGTGCGGCGCGACCCGGCCGTCGCGGCCACCTTGATCAGCATCAGATCGCGCTCGACGTAATTCCGGGCGCTGATGTCGTCGACGCGGACGACCGTGACGATCTTCTCGAGCTGGCGGCGGACCTGGTCGAGCACCCGGTCGTCGCCGCGGAGGACGAACGTCATCCGGGAGAAGCCGGGGTCCTCGGTCTCGCCGACCGCGAGGCTGTCGATGTTGTAGCCCCGCGACGCGAGCATCCCGGAGATGTGCGCGAGAACACCGGGAACGTTCTGGACGGTGGCCGAGAGGACGTGGCGCATCGGGGCTGTCTGTCGAGCGGGCGGGAATCCCGGAGTGTATTTCGTCCGCGGCCAGGGTTTCAAGCCACTGACCCCCCAGCATGGGCCGGTCACCCTGTTTTCCCCCGCGAAACCCCCGATTCCGTTGACACCCCATGGCCGGCAGAACTAACCTGAAAGACTTTTCGGGAATCCTCCACCCATCAGTTCCCCAGCAATCGAAAGTCCCCACGTGTCGAACGTCGTCCTGGCACAGGAATTGATCGAAGCGGGAGTCCACTTCGGCCATCGCGCGAGCCGGTGGAACCCGAAGATGAAGCCCTACATCCACAGCCGCAAGAACCTGATCCACATCATCGACGTCCGCGAGACCGTGCGCGGCCTGCTCCGGGCCCGCAAATACCTCAAGCAGGTCTCCGGAACCGGCAGCCTCGTCCTCTTCGTGGGCACCAAGCGGCAGGGGGCCGAGGCGGTCGCCCGCGAGGCCGCCCGGTGCGGCATGCCCTACGTCTCCGACCGTTGGCTCGGCGGCACGCTGACCAACTTCCGCACGATCCGCAACCGGCTGGCGCGGCTCGAGGAACTGGAGAAGCTGATGCCGTCGGAGGAGTTCGGCGCCTACTCCAAGAAGATGCAGTCGTCGCTGCGGCGCGAGTTCCGCAAGATGGAGCGCAATCTCGGCGGCATCCGCACGCTCGCCCGGCTCCCGGAATGCCTGGTGGTGTTCGACCCCAAGAAGGAGAAGAACGCCGTCAACGAGGCCCGCAAGATGGGCATCACGACGGTGGCGCTGATCGACACCGACTGCGATCCGGATCTCGTCGATCTCCCGATCCCCGGCAACGACGACTCGATCCGCTCGATCGAGCTGGTGGCGGCACGGCTCGCCGACGCGATCCTCGAAGGGAAGTCGGCGGCGGGGACGACGGCTCAGGCGGCAGCCGAGGGAGCCGATCTCTCCGATGGCGCCGCGAAGACGCCGCCGCGTGCCCGGGGCAACGTTTCGAAGCGGGCCGTCCCACGGCCGGCGAAGCCCTCCTGAGGGAGCCGTCCGGGGCCGCGGTCGGCCCCCCTTTCCCGGTCGCCGTGGTGGCGGGCGGGGAGGCGGTTTCCTTCCCGGTTGGCACGCGATTCCGCCAGCCGCATGACCGGACCGGCGATCAACCCCGGGCCGGCTGCCCCGCCGGACGCGTCCCACCGGCACGCCAAAACCATCCATTCGTCACACTGCCACACGTTACACCCACGACCGGAGGAGCCTCACATGGCGGAGATCACTGCGGCGGCGGTCATGGCCCTGCGCGACAAGACGGGGCTGCCGATGATGGAGTGCAAGAAGGCGCTCCAGGAATGCGGCGGCGAGGAGGCGCGGGCGGTGGAGTGGCTGCGCAAACAGGGGCAGAAGACCCAGGCCCTCCGTGCCGACCGCGAGACCTCGACCGGCCGGCTGGCCGTCCACGCCGACCCGGCGCGCGGCGTCGGGGCGATGATCGAGCTGAAGTGCGAAAGCGCTCCGGTGGCGGGCAGCCCCGACTTCAAGGCCCTCGCCGAGGACATCGCGACGACGCTGGCGCTGGGACCGGGCGCGAAGACGCCGGCCGAGCTGCTCGCGCAGAAGAGCCACGCGCATCCCGATCGCACGCTCGGTGAGCTCAAGGACGACCTCTTCAACCGGATGCGCGAGGTCTTCGACCTGTCGCGGATCTGCCGGATCGATGCGCCGTGCGGCGGCTACGCCCACCACGACGGCTCCAAGGCAGCGCTGGTCGTCGTGTCCGGCAAGACGACCGACCCCGGCGCCGCGACCGTCGCCAAGGACGTGTCGATGCACGTCGTGGCGATGGGCCCGCAGAGCATCACCAAGGAGGAGCTCGACCCGGAGGTCGTCGCCAAGGAGCGCGAGGTCCTCTCGGCGGCGGCCCGGGCCGAAGGGAAGCCCGAGAACATCATCGCCAAGATGATCGAGGGGCGGCTGCGCAACTTCTACAGCCAGTGCGTGCTCCTCGAGCAGCCGTTCGTGAAGGACGACAAGCAGTCGGTCGGCCAGCTCGTGAAGGGGGCCGGCCTGGAGGTGAAGCGGATCGAGAACTGGCGCCTCGGAGGCTGACGCCATGGCTGGGTCCGCCGTGCCCCCCGCGCACCGTCGCGTCCTCCTCAAGCTGTCGGGTGAGAGCTTCGTCCGCCCCGGCGAGCGCGGGATCGCAATGGAGGAGGTCCTCCAGGTGGCGACGCAGACGTTCCGGGCGGCGAACCGCGGCGTGCAGCTGGCGGTGGTGATCGGCGGCGGCAACATCCTCCGCGGCGCGAGCTTCTCTGGCGGGCAGACCGCGATCCAGGAGGCGACGGCCCACTACATGGGGATGCTCGCCACCGTGATCAACGGCCTGGCACTGCAGGACGCGCTGGAGAGCCTCGGCGCGCAGACACGCCTCATGACCGCGATCCGGATGGACGGTGTCGCCGAGCCATACATCCGTCGCCGTGCGCGGCGCCACCTCGAGAAGGGGCGGATCGTGATCCTCGCCGCCGGCACGGGAAGCCCGTTCGTGACCACCGACACCGCTGCCGCGCAGCGGGCGCTGGAGCTCGAGGCCGACATCCTCCTCAAGGCGACCCGGGTCGACGGCGTCTACTCCGACGACCCGGAGAAGAACCCGCACGCCCTCCTGTACCGCGACCTCACCTACCAGCAGGTCCGCGAGCAGAACCTCCGGGTGATGGACTCGACGGCGATCTCGCAGTGCATGGAGCATGCGATGCCGATCCTCGTCTTCAATTACCGCCGTGAGGGCAACATCGAGCGTGCCGTCGCCGGCGAGCGGGTGGGGACGCTGGTCAGCGGCCGGCGCGACTGATCGACCACACACCCCGCATTTGTTTCCCATTTCCCCCACAAGTCCTGGCCAGATGGGTGTTTGGGGGGCCTGGGGGGATCGCGGAGACTTGCTCCCCTGCCGCCGCCTTGACTGCCTGCGGGGGCGGGGGGAAACTCCAACTTCTTCATGATCACTGCCGGCTGTCCCCCAAAGGCCATCCGGTCCCACCCCAAAAGCATCCGCCGCCCGCCGAGGAGCTCCGGGACGCTGCGATGACCGGGCGGTTCCCGCACTTTTTCAGCGGAACCGTCGGTTTTGTCAGCCGTTCCAGACAGGTGCCGATGAGCACCGGCCTCTGGCTCCCCCCTTGGAGACCGCCGACATGGTCATCCGTCGCCTGCCGACCGCTTTGTCACGGCCCGCCGTCCAGTCCACTCTCCCGAGGGGATCGCGTCGCGGTGGCTTCACCCTTGTCGAATTGCTCGTGGTGATCGCGATCATCGGCACGCTCGTCGGTCTTCTGCTCCCGGCGGTGCAGGCGGCTCGCGAGGCGGCCCGGCGGATGTCGTGCACCAACAACCTCAAGCAGATCGGGCTGGCCGTCACGCTCCACCACGACGCGCGGAAGTCGTTTCCCTCGGGGCGCAACACCCGCGACAACACCGGCGTGTCGTGGGCGTTCCGCATCCTTCCCTACATGGAGGAGTCGAACGTCGCCAACGCCTACCGGTCGCAGTTCCGCTGCGACGCGCCGGAGAACGCCGCCGCGATGCGGACCGCCGTCGGCACGTTCTACTGCCCGAGCCGGCGGCCTCCGCTCGCCGACCGCAACTTCGACAACGACAACTCACCGCCGCTGGTGACCGGCTGCGCCGCCGGCAGCGACTACGCCGCCAACGCCGGCACCTACTTCAACTACTCACCCAATTCCTCCGGCGGCATCGACGCCCGGCAGGCCGGTCCGATCCACACCTTTTCCAAGGTCACCGCGGCACAGGTCACCGACGGCCTCAGCCAGACGTTCGCGATCGGCGACAAGCACATCCCGCCGAGCGACCCGTCGTGGCGCTCCGACATGGTCCAGTACTGGCAGGGCGATCTGGCGATCTTCGCCGCCGACAATCCCAACACGCAGTTCCGTGACACCGCCCGCGGACTCGCCTCCTCGTCGCGCGACACCAACGCGCGCAAGTTCGGCAGCCTCCACCCCGGCGTCACCAACTTCGTGTTCCTCGACGGTCACGTCGACGCGATCGCCAACGAGATCGATCTCGACGTGCTCCGTTGGTACAGCACGATCGGCGACGGCAACGATCCGACCGCGCCGGCCGACAGCCCCGACGGCGGCACCTGACGATCGGCTGCCGGTCCGCCCGCGCCCCACCACGCCATGAACGATTCCGCCGAGAGCGCCGCCGGCCATTCCGCGCCCCCTCCGTCGGCACGCGAGCGGCTCGCAGCCGCCCGGGAGGCCGCCGGCATGAAGCCAAGCCGGGCCGTGGCCGCATCCGCGCCCGGTGCCGCCCCGCGGCGGAAGCGGGCCGGCTGGCTCCTGCTCCTCGTCCTGGGGCTCGCGCTGCTGGCGGCGGCCGGCTGGTGGTGGGCGACACGCGACAGCGGGCTGGTTGATGACACTCGCGATCTCCAGCAGCGCGTCCTCGCCGGCGAGGTCCGCGGCCGGGACATGAAGCGCGCCGTCGACTCGATCATCCGCAACGTCGATCAGATGAGCCGCGACGAGCTCAAGCAGGCCCGCGAATCGCTCGACAGCGATTGGCGAACCGCCTACGACAAGGGGCTCGCCGCCTACTTCGACGCCCCGGAGGACAGCCGCCCCGCGCTCCTCGACGAGGCGATCGACCGCACGCTCGCCTTCCGCCAGCTGCGGTTCGGGCTCAACCCGCAGGCATCGGGCCCCTACGCCGGCCGGATCCGCCGCGGCGACAGCCGCCGGCGCGGCCGCGACAAACCGGACCAGAAGGCGGAGGAAGACGAATCGGCCGCTGCCCGAAGGGCCCTGGCGGAGAAGTATTCCGCGGCGGTCCGCGACCGCGCCAAGGAACGGAAGATCGACCTGCCGGAGTGGCAGTGACGACGGCGCCGCCGCCCGGAACAGGGCATCCTTCGGGGCCGTGGGCGCGCGTGTTGCACGCCGCCCGTTTGCCGCGGCAGGATGAAGCCCCTGTCAACCGTCTCTCCGGGGGAGTTCCGTGAGCCATTCCGCCCGTGATCACCACCATTACGCCTGGTGGCTGATCATGTGCCTGTGCGGCGTCGACTACTTCAGCACCCTCGGGTATCAGCCCTCGATCGCTTTCGAGGGGGCCGGAACGCTGGCCCCGATCGCCACGCTGATCCTCGTGCTCGTCACCCTCTTCGGGGCGCTGCCGGTCTACCGGCACGTCGCCGGCGAGGTCCCCGACGGGGTCGGCAGCGTCGGCATGATCGAGCGGATGTTCTCCGGCTGGGGTGCGAAGCTCGCCGTGCTTGTCCTCGTCGGCTTCGCCGCCACCGACTTCGTCATCACCCAGACACTGTCGGCGGCCGACGCCGCGGCGCACGTCATCAGCAACGCCGCCTTCGCCGGGGCGGCGCCGCCGGCCCTGCAGAACCAGCTGGCGATCACGGTGGCGTTGCTCGTCGCCCTCGGGGCGATGTTCCTCCGTGGCTTCAGCGAGGTGGTCGGGTTGGCGGTCGTGCTCGTGGCCGCCTACCTGTCGCTGACCGGGATCATCGTCGGGGCGGGCCTGTTCCACCTCGTCACGCATCCGACGCTGGTGCAGCACTGGCTCGGCGATCTCGCCGCCGGCAACTTCCACATCGAGCACGCGCCCCTGTCGGGCGGCGGGCCGTGGGTCGCCCTGGGGATCGCGTTCCTCGTGTTCCCCAAGCTCGCCCTGGGGATGAGCGGGTTCGAGACGGGCGTGCTGCAGATCCACATGGTCAAGGGCACCGACGCCGACCCCGCCGACAGCGCCGCCCGGGTGGCCAACACGCAGCGGCTGCTGCTCTCCGCGGCCCTGATCATGTCGTGCTTCCTCCTCGGTTCGTCGCTGGTCACCGGCACCGACACGCTGATCCCCGCCGACGAGCTGCGCCTCGAGCCGGTCAAGGGCAAGGCGATGGACCGGGCGCTGGCCTACCTCGCCCATGGCGAGAGCCCGCATGCCATCTGCCCGCTGTTCGGCCGGGTGTTCGGCACGGTCTACGACATCTCCACGATCCTCATCCTCTGGTTCGCCGGCGCCTCGGCCATGGCCGGTTTGCTCAACATGGTGCCGCGCTACCTGCCGCGCTACGGCATGGCGCCGGAGTGGGCCGCCGCCTACCGGCCGCTGGTAATCGCGTTCACGGTCATCAATCTCCTCGTCACGCTCGCCTTCCGCGCCGACGTCTCAGCGCAGGGGGGCGCCTATGCGACCGGCGTGCTGGTGCTGATGACCAGCGCCTGCCTGGCGTCGCTGGCCCACGAGATCCACCGCGAGCCGGCCGATGCCGCCGCGGCCCGGGCGCGGCGCCGGTCGATCGCCGCCTTCACGGCGATCGCGCTGGTGTTCATCTACACGACGATCGCCAACATTTACGAGCGCCCCGACGGGATCATCATCGCCTCGATTTTCATCGGCTCGGTGCTCGCGCTGTCGATCCTGTCGCGGATCTGGCGGAGCCAGGAGCTGCGGCTCAAGGAGTTCCGCTTCGCCGACGACGCCGACCGGATGCTGTGGACCGACATCTGCGCCGAGGGGGCGTTTCGCGTACTCGTGCCACACCGCCCCGGCCACCGCAGCCTCGACGAGAAGGAGGCGGAGATCCGCCGCCGCCACCGCATCCCCGCCGACGTGCCGCTGGTGTTCCTCGAGGTGCACTACGGCGACACGAGCGAATTCCACAACGCCCCGATCATCTCCGCCAAGCAGGAGGGGGAGCGGTTCGTGATCGTTGCCCGGGACGTCGCCAGCGTGTCGCACACTGTCGTCCAGATCGCGATCGAGATGAGCAAGTCGGGCGCACCGCTCGACATCGTCTTCGGGTGGAGCCAGGGGAGCAGCCTCAAGCTCGCGCTCGAGTTCCTCCTCTTCGGACAGGGCGACATCCCCAACGTCGTCTTCGACCTGTTGGAGAAGGCCGTTCCCGACGCGGCCCGCCGGCCGACCGTCTTGGTGGGATGACAGGTCACGCACGGGCCGGCTGGTGCCCACGCAGTGCCCATTTCCCGATCTCGATCACCGTCACCGGCACCAGCGCCAAGCCGAGCACGGCTGCCCAGGCTTGCCCGAGGTCGCCGGCGACGTCGAACCACGGGCGCGCCACCGGCAGAGTGACCACCACCGCCTGGAGCAGCCCCGAGATCACGATCGCCGCGACCAGCGCCGGATTGCGGAAGAAGCCGATCCCGGGCGCCGTCGAGCGGTCGCTTCGGCACGCCACCGCGAAAAACAGTTGCGCGAATGCCGCGACGCAGAACGTCGTCGTCCGCGCGCGCTCGACCACCGCCGGGTCGTCGCTGCCCCGCCATGAAAGCCAAAACGCCGCCACGATCACCGCCGCCACCAGCGCGCCATGGGCGAGGATCACGAGCCCCCGGGAGCGCGTGATCACCGCCTCCTGCGGCAGCCGCGGCGGCCGATGCATGAGGTCCGGCTCGGGAGGCTCCAGCCCGAGGGCCAGGGCGGGGAGACCATCGGTCACGAGGTTCAGCCAGAGGATCTGGATCGCCGCCAGCGGTGCCGGCCAGCCGGCCAGCGCCGCCACGAGCATCACCATCACCTCGCCGGCGTTGCAGGCGAGGAGGTAGTGGATGAATTTCCGGATGTTGTCGTAGATCCCGCGCCCTTCCTCGACGGCACCGACGATCGACGCGAAGTCGTCGTCGGTGAGCACCATGTCGGCCGCCTCGCGGGTGACGAACGTCCCGCTCTTCCCCATCGCGATGCCGATGTCGGCCTCGCGGATCGCCGGCGCGTCGTTGACGCCGTCGCCGGTCATCGCCACGACCTCGCCGCGCCGCTGCCAGGCGCGGACGATCCGCAGCTTGTCCTCGGCGGTCACGCGGGCGTAGACGGCGATCTCCCCGACGGCGGCGGCGAGCGCGTCGTCGGTCAGCCGTGCGACCTCCACCCCGGTGACCGCGTGCGAGTCGCCGTCGGCGAGCCCGAGCTCGCGGCCGATCGCCAGGGCCGTCGCGGGGTGGTCGCCGGTGATCATCACCGGACGGATCCCGGCGGAGCGGCAGGTCGCGACCGCCGCCCGCGCTTCGTCGCGCGGCGGGTCGATCATCCCCACCACCCCGAGGTGAACCAGGTCACGTTCGATCGCCTCCTCCGCGCCGTCCGCGCCGCGTTCGCGAAACTCCCCGTGTGGCGCGTAGCCGCTGCCGGTCACGGCATAGCGGGCCGTGGCCGTCTCGATCGCCCGGACGGTCATCTCGTCGCGCGTCAGCGTGCCGGTCTTGTCGGTGCAGATCACCGTCACGCTTCCGCTCCGCGAGGGGCGTCGCCGCCGGAACGACCCCGGCCTCCTTGTCGACAGGCGCGCTCTCGCCGGTCAGGGCCGCCTCCTGGACGCGCAGCGCGAACGCGCCGACGATCCGGGCATCGGCGGCGACGGCATCGCCGGCGGCGAGGGCGAGCAGGTCGCCGGGCACGATCTCCCGCGCCGGCACGACGACCGGCACACCGTCGCGCACGACCGTGGCGACGGGCGCCGCCATCCGCTGCAGCGCCGTCTGCGCCCGCTCCTCCTGGAAAAACCCGATCAGCGCGTTGACCAGCACGATCGCGACGATCACCGCCGCGTCGGCATAGTCGCCCGTCGCCGCGGCGATCACCGCCGCCACCAGCAGGATCCACACCACCACTTCCCGAAACTGGCGGACGAGCTTCCACCAGCGCGGCTCGGGGGGCTGTTCGCGGAGCGGTTCTCGCCGTGCCGGGCGAGGCGCGCGGCCGCCTCGGCCGCGGTCAGCCCCCGCTCACGATCGCTGGCCAACCGGGCGACGATCTCGTCGACGCCGAGGGCGTGCCACGGCGCGGTGGGTTGGTCCGGCATGGTCGGGGGTCCGGGAGGAAATCGACCCGGGCCAGCTCCCGGGAGGTCACCCACGCAGTTGCCGCATGGCGGGAATCCTACGCTGCTCCGGAAGCCGACACTGCGTCGGACAACGCGCTCGCCGGACAATGGACAGGCACATCGCCGGGGTGCTGACAGGAGCGTGCCGGATACGGGACAGGCACCTGGCAGGCCCTCGGAGCCAGTTCCCGTTTTCTCCCCGGTCAGGGAATCATGATCCCGCGGGTGAAGACCATCGCGGCGCCGCCGGCGGCGATCGCCCTGCGCGCCTGACTGTCGGCCCGGTAACCGAAGAACAGGGCACGGATCTCGGCTCCCGGAGTGGACGCGCGGGCCGCGTCGACGACCTTGAGAAACCGGCGGACCTCGCTGGCACTCACCGCCGCCTTGACCTCGCAGAGGACGATCACCGGCCGGGCGGCAAGCGTGCCGCGGATCACGACGTCGAACTCTTTCGGTTCGCCCGCGACGACGAGCTCTTCGGGCCCCGCCGAGGCGATCACCATCCCCTGGTGATGCTCGAGCAACTCGGGCACGAGATCGCAGGCGAAGTCCTCGAGGCTGCCACCGAGGGCTCCGGCCAAGCCGCCGACCTGCTTGGCGAGGTCCTTGACGGCCCACGTCGTCTGCTTCTGGGCTTCCGCCAACTCCTTCTGGGCTTCCGCCAACTCCTCGACCCGGGCTTCCGTGCGCTGCTGTGCCTCGGCCAAGTCCCTGACGACGGCCGTGAGCTCGTTGAACTCGGCGCGGTGGATCAATTCGTCGTGCGATTCGACGAACACCGTGGCCATGAGCGTGGCCTGCGGCTCGGGGAACTGCTCGAGGAGTTTGGTGCGGATCGACGAGATCGTGGCCATGGGTCGCGGGATCCGGGGGTGCCCAGAAGGAGTGTACAGGCGTTCCTGCCGAGGGGCAACGCCGGCGACGAACCGAGTCTCCGCTCCGGCTCAATTGGCGGGAAGTCGTCTGCTGTCGTCGCCCACGAAGATTCCGGATGGGCCCGGCCGCTGACGGGTTCTTCGTGCACGGGTGCTTCGTGGCGAGTCACGCCATGGCCGTGCATCATGGATGGCAGCGGTGCGGGCGGTCGCCCCGGCAGGAGGTCGTGTTCCTCCCGGGGCGACGCCGGCACTCGCGCCCCGCCGGCACCCTGACGGTCGTCGAGTTGAACCGCGTCCGGATTCAACAACCGACTCTCAACGCAGCGGGACCGGCACCTGCCACGCCTCGTCGAAGAACTCCGCGGCGACGATCCGCCCCGGTGCCAGGCCGTCGGGGGGCGTGAGCAGGTCGATCACCGCCCAGTCGGGGAGCCGGGCGTTTTGCAGGGCATTGCTCTTGTCGTCCTCCTCGCGGAACGTGATCCCGCTGTTGAGAACGACATACCGACCGGGAGCGGCGGCGGAGGGCGGGGCGAGCGGGTTGGGCTGGATCAAGACCGGCACGTGCCGGGCCGCGGCAAACGTCCGCGCGTGCGGCGACTGCGGGGCGATCACCACCTCGCTCTCCGACCAGGCCAGCGGCAGGCCGCCGATGACCTGGGCGACGAGCGGATTGGAGCGCGGGTCGCCGAACAACACCAGATGCTTCGTCGCCAGGAGCTCGGGGGTCACGTCGCCGGCGGCCACCACCGGCAGCTCACCGCGAAACAGGTCGTGCCAGCGTGCCTTGAAGTGGGCCAGTTCCGCGGCCACGAAGGCGTCGACCGCCGGATGGAAGCCGGGCCCGGTCGGACCGACGACGACGAACCGGGAATTGAAGGCGTCGTCGATCGGGCCGGTGAGACCGGGGCGCTTGCGTTTCGCCGGGAGCGCCGCGGCGCTGCCGATCCGCCAGGCACCGTCGGGGCGGAGGCCCTCCCGGACGAGCACGACCCCGTCGGCATCGCCGCGGCCGTCGAGCACCGTGCCGTCGATCTCGATCCGACAGGGGCCGTCGACCTCGCGCAGGCGCAGGGCCGTGATGTTCGCGGTCGTCACGTCGAGGTCGGCACGCGGCGCCGAACGATCACGGACGGCGTCGACCCGCGCCGCCGCGCAGTGCTCGGCGAGGGCCACGGGCACGACCCACCAGGCCCCGCCGTCGGCGAGCGTCGTCCCCGCCCAGTGGACGGTGTCCGGGCTCCGCGGCCGCCCCGCCGCCACGGCCGGGGCGAGGAACGCGGCGATCCGCGCCTTCGACGGCTCGTCGTATTTGTGGGCCATCCCCGCGCCGATCACGTGGGGGAGTTCCCTGCCCTCGGCGGCGAGGGACTCGACCATGATCTCGCTGGCGGCCCGCTGCCGGTCGACCTCGCCGGAGTAGGCGATCGCCGGCAGGTTGAGGAGATTGCGGACCACCGGCGGCACGTCGGTGAGCAGCCAGAGGCGCGCTTCCCACGGGGGCACGTCGGTGGCGGCCAAGCCCATGAACCGCGCCGTGTCGACAAACCCGGCGCCGCCGTGAATCGCGCAGAATCGGTCAGTGCGCCGGGCGCCGATCCCCCACGCCCCCGCGCCCCCCATCGAGAATCCGGCGAGGACGATCCGGTCGCGGTCGATCGGCCGCAGCGCGGCGAGGGCGTCGAGGGCCTCGAAGACGTCGGTCGTGCCCGGCCCCTTCCAGCCGTTGCAGTAGCGGCCGAAGGGCATGAGCACGATCGCGTCGGTGGGGAAGAACTCGCCGCTCTTGCGGCTCTTCTGCCAGAGGAAGTGGAGGTCGGTGTCGCGCTCGCCGCGGCCGTGGAGCCAGATCCACACGGGCACCGGCCGCGCCGGATCGAGCCGCTCGGGGACGACGATCCCGTAGGGCTGCACGGAGCCGTCGAGTTTCGAGCGGAAACCGAGCGCGACCGGCCCGGTCTGCGTGCGCCACGGGGTTTTTCCGTCGGCCAACGCCGCCATCCGGGCCTCCGCCTCATCGAGCGCCCAGGTGGCGCGCGCCAGGTGCGGCGGCTCCCACCACTCACCACAGTCGCGCGCGTAGTGCACCCCCTTGAGCAGCACCTCGACCTCGGCCCGCGCCTGCGGATCGCCCGGCGGCAGCGCCGCCAAGCGCTTCCCGAGCGCCGCGAGCCGATCGGGGACGGCCTGCCAGGCTGCTCGCGCCGGTTCGTCGAGCTTCGCCACCAGTTCGTCGAGCGCCGGCGCCACCGGCGGCAGCCGGCGCTGGATCGCCGCTCCCTGCCCCGGCTTGACGGCGGCCGGCGTCGCCGGATCGTCGGTCGTGGCCACGAGTTGCGACGGCGGCGGCTGGAACGACGCCTCGTGGGCACGCGCGAGCCTCACCAGCCGCGCCGCCTCGTCCGGATGCGCGGCGGCGACGTCGAACCGCTCGCCGGGATCGACGGCGAGGTCATACAGCTGCGGCGGATCGTGGCGCACCGGAGTCGGGTCGCCATACGCCCCCTGGGTCGCCAGATGGGCTTTCCAGCGGCCGCTGCGGACGGCGAACAGCTGCTGGCCGCGGTAGTAATAAAAAGCCTCGCGCTCGACCGGCTCGTTGGCCACGAGCGCCTGCCGCAGGTCGACGCCGTCGATCGGCCGGTCGGCCGGGAGCGGCGCGCCGGCCAGGGCGGCCACGGTGGGGAGGATGTCGAGCATCGTCGCCACGCCGTGGTGGACCTGCCCCGGGGCAATCGTCCCCGGCCACCAGGCGATCGCCGGCACGCGCATCCCCCCCTCCCACGTGCTCCCCTTGCCGTCGCGGAGCAATCCCGCCGAGCCCCCCTGCTGGTTCATGATCAGCCAGGGGCCGTTGTCGCTCGAGAAGATGACCAGCGTCCGCTCGGCGAGGCCGCGCTCGCGGAGCGCAGCGAGGATCCGGCCGACGTTGGCGTCGAGCTCCTCGACGACGTCGCCATACAGCCCGCGCGGGCTTCTGCCACGGAATTCGGCCGAGGCGAACAGCGGCACGTGGGGAAACGACAGCGGCACGTAGAGGAAAAACGGCCGCGCCGCCTGGTCGGCGATGAAGGCGACGGCGGCGTCGACGGTGCGCGGCGTGAGCGTCGTCTGGTCGACGGGGCGGACGACCTCCTCGATCGCGTCGCCGACACCGCGGTAGATCCCCGCCTTCCACCACTCGGGCTGCGGGTCGGGGGAGCCCGACGCGCCGCGCGGGATCCGGCCGGCAGGGTCCATGTCGTTGGAATGGGGGAGGCCGACAAAGGCGTCGAACCCGTGCCGCGCGGGGGCCCCGGCGGGGTTGAGCGTGAAGTTGCCGAGGTGCCACTTGCCGAAGCAGCCGGTCGCGTAGCCGCGGCCGCGGAGCAGCTCGGCAAGCGTGATCTCGTCGTCGGGAAGGTGGCCGGTCGACTTCGTGCGGAGGACGCGGAACCGGTCGTTACACATCCCGCTGCGGATCGGATAGCGGCCGGTGAGCAGGGCCGTCCGGCTCGGCGTGCAGACCTCGGCGGCCGAATAGAAGTCGGTGAAGCGCATCCCCTCGGCGGCCATCCGGTCGAGGTGCGGGGTGCGGATCGTGGGGTGGCCGTAGCAGCCGAGGTCGCCGTAGCCGAGGTCGTCGGCGAGGATCACGACGACGTTGGGGGGCGTCTCGGCGGCACCGGCGGCCAGCGGCAGCCCGAGCGCGAGCGCCAGCGCCGACGTCACACGTGCGCGGATCATGTTCGGCTTTCGATGGGGGAAGTGAGCGACCGAAGTCCACGCCGGCTGCGAGCATGCCCTGGTCGATCCCGTTCCGCAACGTGCCCAGAGCGCGGTAGTCTGCCCCGCCGAGCACGGCGCGACGACGCTCCTCACCGAGAACCGTGATTTCGCCCGTTTCGACGGAATCACGCCGCTCTCGCGCGTCGCCTTCGCCTCCGCGTCTCGTCCGGAGGCCAGCGGTGGCCCCGGAACCGCGGGCCGCTTGCGTCGGGTTCCGGCGGCGGGCGACAATCGCCGGGTGGATCGCGGACGGAGCACCTCCGGGGGACGACGGCATGCCGGTCGATGACATCCTTTTGGATGCCGAGGAGCGGATGGAGAAGGCGGTGGATGTGTTCCGCCACGCCCTGGCCGGGATCCGCACCGGGCGGGCCAATCCCGGCCTCGTCGACTCGCTGCGCGTCGAGGTCTACGGCTCGCCGACGCCGATCAAGGCGCTGGCGAGCGTCGGCGCCCCGGAGCCCAACCAGATCGTCGTCCGCCCGTTCGACCCGGGCACGATCAAGGACATCGAGAAGGCGCTGCGGGCCAGCGATCTGGGCTTCAATCCGCAGAGCGACGGCCGCGTCATCCGGATCATCGTGCCGGCGCTGTCGACCGACGTGCGCCGGAAGATGGGGGCGCGGATCAAGGAATTGGCCGAGGAGGCCCGGGTCGCGATCCGCAACGTCCGCCGCGACGCCAACAAGGCGGCCGACACCGAGCAGGCCGACGGCGGCCTCACCGAGGACGACTGCAAGGGGGCCAAGGACCAGGTCCAGGAGCTCACCAAACGCTTCGAGGCCCGGGTCGGCGACCTGGCGAAGACGAAGGAAGCGGAAGTGATGGAGGAGTGACCGGCCGCGATGAGCGTTCCCCGCACCGGTGACAATCCCACCCCGTTTCCACCGTTGGTGGTCGACGGGCTCGTGAAGCGGTATGGATCGCGGACGGTGCTCGACAGCGTGTCGCTCGAGGTCCGGCAAGGGATCACCGGCCTGGTGGGCCCCAACGGCGCCGGCAAGAGCACGCTCGTCCGCGCGATCCTCGGGCTGGTCCGGCTCGAGGCGGGGCGGGTGCGGGTGTTCGGGCGCGATCCGTATCGCGAGCCGCACACCGTGCGGCAGCGGCTCGGCGTGGTGCCGGAGGACGAGTGCTCGATCCCGGGGTTGTCGGGGGTGGAGATGGTCTGCTACGCCGCCCGGCTCTCCGGACTTCCCGGCACCGAGGCCCTGCGCCGCGCCCACGAGGTGCTCGACTGGTGCGACGCCGGCCAGGAGCGCTACCGGCCGGTGGAGACGCTCAGCGTCGGGATGAAGCAGAAGGTGTCGTTCGCCGCGGCGATCGTCCACGACCCCGACCTCGTGATCCTCGACGAGCCCACCAACGGCCTCGACCCGATCGAACGCCGGGCGATGCTCGGCCGCCTCGTCTCGCTCGCCCGCCGGCACGGCAAGACGGTGATCGTCTCGACCCACGTCCTCCCCGACGTCGAGTCGATCTGCGACGACATCGTCGTCCTCTCGCAGGGGCGCATCTGCCTGACCGGGGCGATCGCCGACCTCACCGGCACCGACCGGCCGGAATACCGCCTCGTCGCCGACGGCGACCCGGAGACGCTCTTGGCGAGCCTCGCCCGGCACGGGCTCGTGGCACGGACGGCCGACGAGCCGACCGGGATCGAGCTGCGGGTCGACGCGACGCGCCCGGAGCGCCTCGGAGCGGTCTGGGAAGCGGCCCGCGACGCGGCGACACGGGTCAGGCAGTTCGAGCCGGTGCGGCGGCCGCTCGAGGAGGTGTTCGTGGCAGCACTCCGGGAGGCCGATCATGCCGCTCCATGACGTCGGCTACCGCCCGTGGCGCGGCCGAGTGGCGACCGGTTCGGCCGCCGGGGTGATCGCCCTGACGGGCATCAAGCTGGCCTGGAAGAGCCGCTGGCTGAGGCGCGCGGTGCTGTTCGCCTGGACGCCCGGCATCGTGTTCGCGTTCGCGTTCTTCGCCTTCGAGCAGGCCGTCGAGGACGGCCTCCTCGGGCCGATGCGTCCCCGGCTGCGGCTCGACCAGGCGATCGACAACATCGGCGCCCTCGGCACCGTGATCGCCAACGCCCTCGGCGGCCGCCCCTCGGCCGACGGCCCCACGACCGACGAGCTCCGCCACATCGTCTGGTCGCGGCTGCTGCTGGCGTTCATGCGCGCCCCGCAGGCGCTGCTCCTGGCGATCGTGGTCGGGCTGGTGGCCCCGGCGTTGGTTTCGCGCGACCTGCGTGCCAAGGCCTGGCTGGTGTACTTCACCCGGCCGGTCCGGGAGATCGACTACATCGTCGGAAAACTCGTCGTCCTCGCCATGCTCGTGGCGGCGATCACGATGCTGCCGGCCTTGGCGCTGTGGGTGCTCGGCGTCCTCGTCAGCCCCAGCCTCCAGGTCGTGCTGACGACCTGGGACTTGCCGCTGCGGATCGTCGTCTCGGCGCTGACCCTCGCGCTGCCGACGGTGTTGATGGCCTTGGCCTACTCGTCGCTGACGCTGGAGAGCCGGATCGCCAGCTTCGCCTGGTTCGCCACCTGGGGTGCCTGCTGGGTCGCCCACGGAGCCCTCACCACCGCCGACATGATGGCCGCCGAAGCGGTCGACCGGGTGGAAGCGTCCGCGTACTCCACGGCCATGCCCCTCGACGACGACCTGGAACAGCGGTCTTTCCCGGGCCGCGCACCGCCGCGCCGGCGGCCACCGCCCGAGCCGTTGCAGTGGTTGCGGCGTGCCGGCGGGATCGACGCCCGGCCCGACCGCTGGGCGTGGCTGTCCCCGTACCATGCCCTGGGCGTGGTCCAGGCGGCGGTGTTCGGGATCGAACGCCGGCCGGACGTGATCATTCCCCCGGTCCTGTCGCTGTCGGTGCTGTCCCTCGTCGCCGGCGCGGTGCTCGTCAACAGGGTCGGGGCTCCGGCGCGCGTCTGACAGACCCCCACTGCGATCGCCGGCCCGGCGCCGGAAGCCCAGCCACCCGCGGTCCCGACCGATGCTCCACTTCAACCACGTCACCAAGCTCTACGGGACGGTGATCGGCGTCAACGACGTGACCGTCGACCTCGGCCAGGGGGCCCACGGCCTCCTCGGGCCCAACGGCGCGGGGAAAACCACGTTCATCGGCCTGGTGACCGGCCAACTCCGGCCGTCGATGGGCCGGGTCGAGGTGTTCGGCGAAGCGCCGTTCAACAACGACCGGGTCCTCCGCCGCATCGGCTACTGCCCCGCCTCCGACATCACCGAGCGCCGGGCGACGCCACTGGAGTGGGTCCGGTACCTTCTCCGGCTCTCCGGGTTCTCGGTTGCCGACGCCGCGATCCGCGCGGAGCGGACACTGGCGCGGGTCGGGCTCCGCGAGGCGGCCGGACGGCCGCTGGGGACGCTCTCCAAGGGGATGCGGCAGCGCGCCAAGCTCGCCGGCGCGATCGCCCACGAGCCCGATCTGCTCGTCCTCGACGAGCCGTTCGTCGGCCTCGATCCCGTCGCCCGCCACGATCTGGTCGCGCTGGTCCGTGACTGGGCACTGGAGCGGTCGCTGCTGGTGGCCAGCCACCTGCTCCACGAGATCGAGGCCCTCCATGCCGGCCTGGCGGTGATCCTCGGCGGGAGGATGGTGGCCAGCGGATCGGTCGCCGAGATCGCGGCGCTGGTCGATTCGCTGCCGATCGAGCTGGTCGTGCATTGCGACGACCCCCGGCGACTCGCCGCGCGGCTCGTCGGCCTCGACGCCTGCTCCGGGCTGCGGCTCGAAGACTCGGGGGCGATCACGATCTCCACGCGGGCCCCCGACATCGTCAGCGCGGCGGTCGCCGCCGCCACCGCCGACGGGATCGCGGTGGCATCGCTCGTCCCCGCCGACAGGTCGCTCGAGGGCCTGTTCTCGCGCCTCGTGCAACTCCACCGGGGTACTGCCTCGTCATGAACGGCTGGCGCGACACGCTCGATGCCACGCTCGCCGTCGCCGGCTTCCAGCTGGCGCGGCTGCGGACGGCGCCCCGTCTGGCGCTGGCGGCGCTGGGCGTGGCCTTTCCGGCGCTGGTGGTCCTCGCGGTCCGCCGCGCGGTGCGCGTCGATCCCGACCGCGACGTCTGGGCGGTGCTGCTCTATGCGTTGGTGCCGGAAGCGGTCTGCATGCTGGGGTTGCTGGTGACGATGTGCCCGGCGGTCGCCGACGAGCTGGAGCGCGGCACCTGGGTCCACGTCGCCACCCGTCCCGGTGGCCGCCGGGCGCTGGTCCTGGGCACGTTTGTCGCCTCGGTCGTGTGGACCTCGACGATCGGCGTGCTGGCGCTGGTGGTGGCGGTCATCGTCGGCGGGATGAGCGAGCCGCTCGGGCTGATCCTGGTGTTCACCGGGTTGGTCGTGGTCTCGAGCGTCGGGCGCGGGGCGCTGTTCGCGCTGCCGGCGGTGGTGATGCCCAGCCGGGCGCTGGTCGCCAGCGTCGGCGTGGCGGTGGTCGTCGAGTACCTCGCCGGGTTCCTCCCCGCGATCGTCAACCAGGCGACCGTCAGCCTCCGGCTGCGCAGCCTGCTGGTCCAGGGGTTGGACTGGCAGAAGAAGATCCCCGCCCAGCTGAAGCTGATCGTCGATCCGCAGCCGGCGTGGGTCCAGTGCGGCGCGGTGGTCGTCCTCGCCGTCGTCCTCCTCACCGTGGCGATCGTTATCCTTGAGCGCCGGCAGTTTCCGCCGAGCGAGGAGGGGTAGCGTGATCGTGGTCCGCGACCTGGTGAAGCACTACCGCTCCGGCGACGGCAGCGTCGTCCGCGCCGTCGACGGCGTCTCGTTCGCCGTCGAGCCCGGCGAGATGGTCGGCCTGCTGGGGGCCAACGGGGCCGGCAAGACGACGACCCTCCGCGTGCTGGCGACGCTCCTGACGCCGACGGCGGGCACGGCCTCCGTCGCCGGCTGCGATGCCAGCGCCGACCCGGTCGCCGTGCGCCGTCGACTGGGCTACGTCTCCGCCACCACCGGCGTCCCGGATCGGCTCTCGCCGCGCGAGATCTTCGGCTCGTTCGGCCGTCTCCACGGGCTCGATGGTGCGGCGCTGGCCGACCGGGTCGACCGGCTCGTCGCCGCCCTCGGGCTCGGCTCCTGCGCCGATCGGCCGGCCGGCCGGCTGTCGTCGGGGCAGCGGCAGCGTGTCTCGGTCGGCCGGGCGCTGGTCCACGACCCGCCGGCCCTGGTCCTCGACGAACCGACCAGCGCCCTCGACGTGATCGGGGCCCGCGACCTGCTCGACATCCTCACCGGACTGCGCGACGCCGGTCACGCGATCCTCGTCTCCACCCACCGGCTCCACGAGATCGAACGGCGCTGCGACCGGTTCGTGGTGATCCACGGCGGCCGGGTGGTGGCGGCGGGCACCCGCGACGAGCTCGTCGGCCCGGGGGGCGACCTCGAACAGGCGTTCTTCGCCGCCGTCTCCGGCGCGGAGGCGCGATGACCGACCCGATCCCGCCGGCCGCCGCCCCGCCCGCCCCCCCGGGGCGCTTCACCGCCGCCCTGGCGATCGCGCGCCGCGACCTGGTGGAGTTCGTCCGCGACCGCCGGACGCTGTTCGTGACGCTGTTGTTGCCGATGGTCACCTACCCGATCGTCGCGCTGGCCAGCGCCCTCGGCCTGCGGACAGTGGTTGCCGACATCGAATCGCAGGCGGCGACCGCGACCCTCGCCGTCGCCGTCACCGGCGCCGAGGCCCTGCCCTTCGCCGAGCGACTCCGCGCCGTGGCAGCGTCGCCCCCGCGCGGCGGCCCGGCGGCGGCCGACTGGCCGGCGGGCTTCGAGATCGAACCGCTCCCCGATCCGGTCGCCAATCGCGCCTTGGCCAGCGGCGCGGCCGACGTGGCCGTCGACGCCCCGGCGGGAACGCTCGCCGCCCTCGACGGCGACGGCACGGCCACCGTGACCGCCCGGCTGTCGACCTCGCGCGACGCCGAACCCGGAGCCGCCCGGCTCTGGGAGGCGCTGGTCGCCAACGTCGCGGCCGACACGCTCGCGCGCCGCGCCCGGGGCGCCGGCTTGCCGCGCGCGTTCCTCGAACCGCTCCGTGTGACGTTCCCCGACGGGCCGGCGGCCGCCCCCGTCGCCCCGAGCATCGGCCCGACGCTGGTCGGATCGGTGCTCGTGCTGCTGGCGGTGCTGACGCTCACCGGGGCGTTCTATCCGGCGATCGACGCGATCGCCGGCGAGAAGGAGCGCGGCACGATCGAGACGTTGCTGATGGCACCCTGCAGCACGCTCCAGATCGTCCTCGGCAAGTTCCTCGCCGTGTTCGCGATCACGCTGGCGACGTTGGCGGCCAACGTCCTCTCGATCGCGGCGACCGGTGCCGCGGCGGTGCGGATGCTGCCGGCGGGGATGAGCATGGAGATCGCCCACCCGTCGGCCGGCAGCCTGGCGACCCTCGTCGCCTTCGTCGGCCTGGCGGCGATCGCCGCGGCGACCTGCCTGGCGGTGACGACCGCCTCGAAGAGCGGCAAGGAGGCACAGAACACGCTCACGCCGGTGATCCTCCTGGTCAGTGCCCTGGCCGGGACGGCGCTGCTGCCGGGGCTGCGCGGCAAGGCCTGGCTGGCGGCGGTGCCGTTTGCCGGGCAGATCGTCGTCTCGCGGTTGGCACTGGTCGGTCCGGAGGGGCCGGGGCCGGGGCTGCCGGTGCCGGTGCTGGTGGCGCTGTCGCTGGCGTCGGCGGGTGCGCTGACGGCGCTGCTCCTCCAGGGCACGGCCCTGCTGCTGGCCGACGAAGACATCCTCTTCCGCGGTCCCGACGCGGCACCGCACGGACTGGCGCGGCCGGCCCGGCGGAAGGTCCCGAGCGTGGCCCAGGGAGCGATTCCGGTGGTCGCGGGGCTGGCGCTGGTGTGGTATCTCCAGGGGCTCGCGCCGGGTGATCTGCGCCTCTCGATCCCGCTGCACCAGGGGATCGCGGTGATCCTGCCGTTGGTGGCGATGCTCGCCTGGCAACGGGTCGACACGCGCACCACCCTCGGGCTCTCCTCCCCCGCACGCGGGCCGCGCGGCGCCGTCACGCTCGTGGGCGCGGGGCTGATCGGCGCCGGGTTGTTCTTCCTGTCGGCGGCGCTGCTTTTGGCTCTCGGCGGCGGCGACGGCTCGCCCGCCGTCCGCGACCTCACGCGCCGGCTGCTCGACCTTCTCGGGAACACGCCCTGGTGGCTTTCCGCGGTGCTGATGGTGCTGCTCCCCGCCGTCGCCGAGGAAACGCTGTACCGCGGCTGGGTGCTCGCCGCGTTCGCCGGCGTGTCCCCGTCGCGTGGCCGGGCGGTGGCGGCGGTGGCGGCGCAGGCGGCGGTGTTCGCGCTGGCCCATCTCCTCCCCGAACGGATGCCGGCGACCTTCGCCCTGGGATTGGCGACCGGCGCGCTGCGGGTGCTGACCGGCAGCATCCTGCCGTCGATCGTCCTCCACGCCGTCCACAATGCCGTGCCGCTGGTGCTCGTCGCCATGGCCGGTGGCCCGGGTGGCGAACAGCTGGCGGAGATCGCCACGGGGGGAGCGACGCGCCTTCCGCCGGCCGTCGTCGCCGCCGCGGCGCTGGCCGTCGCCGTCGGGGCGGGGTTGGTCGGATTCGCGGCGCGTCGTGGGGATCGAGGCCGCTCCGCGGTGCGCTGAAGCGCGTGCGACCGGCCGATCACTCGCCGCTCCGCCCGAGCGCCCGGCGCAGCGCCGCCTCGAACTCGCCTTCGAACAGCGCGGCACCGTGCTCGTTGAAGTGACCGCGGTCGTCGTAGATGTAGCGCCCTGCGTCGTCGACCACACGCAGCACGCCGTCCGGGCCGACGACCATGCTGCCGACGTCGATCACCTCGACGGTGGTCGACCGCTCGGCCATCACCCAGCCGTCGACGCGCTCGCGCCGCTGCCGGGCCGGAGGCTCCTCGCGATACGGAGGCCGGCTCCCGGCACAGATCGCCTCGCGCGTCGCCGTGCCGGGGGCGAACGGCGTGTCGGTCGTGACCACCAGCGCCGGCGCCAGCGTGCCCATCGTGGCGATGGCGCTCGCCACCGGCTCGCGCTCCATCCGGCCCCGCAGCCCCCAGAAGCAGGAAAACACGATCGCTTCCGGCCGCAGCTCGTGGAGGGCCGCGAGCGACCGTTCCCACAGCTCCGGTGACGGATCACTGCGGTTGGGGATCGGCTGCCGGCCCGAGACACTGAGGACGACCAGCCGGCAACCGAGCCTGGTGCAGACGCGCTCGAGCGTGCCCAGGTACTGGTTGGCCAGGCTGTCGCCGACCAGCGCGACGGTCCCGCGCGTGCCGCTGCGGTTGAGCACCAGGCCGCCGGAGGCGACGGCGGCGAGCGATGCTCCCGGTGGGGCGTGGCGCGTGCGGAGCGTGAGCCCGACGCCGATGGCGATCAGCAGCGACAGCACGAGCATCGTCGCCTCGCTGCGCGTGGTCCGCGCGTCGAGCAGCCGGGATCGGGCCGGGGCTTCGACGACCGCGTGGAGGACCAGCGTGGCGATCACGATGAGGACGATCTTCACCGGCAGGCGCGACCACTCGTTCGCGGCAAACCCGGCGTAGTCGACGAGCGAGCAGACCGGCCAGTGGGTCAGGTAGAGGGAGTAGGAGAGCTTGCCGACGAGGACCATCGGTCCCCGGCCGAGCCAGTGCCACGTGCCGGCGTCGCGGTCGAGCGCCGTCGCAGCGATCAGGGCGACCGTCGCCACGACCGGCACGAGAGCGACCCAGCCGGGGAACCCCGTCGACTCGTCGATCACGGTGATCGAGCCGGCCAGCCCCGCCGTGCCCGTCCAGCGCAGCCCCCGCGCCCACCCGGGACGGGCCCCCGGCATGCCGCGCCACACCCATGCTCCGAGCAGTCCACCGGCGAGCAGTTCCCAGGCGCGGAACGGCAGCAGGTAGAAGGCCGGCGTCGGCAGCCGCGGCGTGGCGGCGATGCCGGCGACGAGGCTCGCCCCGCACGCCGCCGCGAGGACGACGCCCACGGTGCGGGCCGAGCGGCGTTACGCCTGGCGCAGGACGAGCGGATAGAGGAGGTAGAACTGCTCTTCGAGCGACAATGACCAGCAGTGGAGGAACGGCTGCGACAGCGGGCTGGTCTCGAAATAGTTTCCCTGCAGGCAGAGCTTGACGTTCATCAGTGACGTGATGCTCGTCACGAACGCCAGACCGGCCGCACCGCGGTGCTTGGAGTCGTAGACGAAGCGCGCGGCCAGGAGCGTCGCGAAGCCGACGAACGTCAGCGCCGGCACGATCCGGGCGACGCGCCGGTAATAGAAACTCCAGAGGCGGAAGCTGCCCTGGTCGAATTGCTCGAGGAGGATCCTCGTGATCAGGTAGCCCGAGATCACGAAAAAGATGTCGACGCCGGTGAACCCTCCCGGCAGCCAGCGCGGGAGAAGGTGGTAGACGAGCACGGCGAGCACCGCGATGGCGCGGAGACCGTCGAGCGACGGTTCATAGCTGATCGCGGAGCGGCTCATGGGGCCATCGGCAGCTGCGGCGGCGGAGTGGTGGCGAGTGTAGCCGTCGCCCGTGAACGCCGCCGGCGACCGTCCCCCCGGGGGTCGGGAGCCTGGACCGGCCGTCACCCGAACAGGGAAACGACGGGGGTCGCCGGCACGACTCCGGTGAGCCGGGTGTCGAGCCCCTCGTGGGGCACGGAGAACCGGGCATGGTCGATGCCCAGCAGCCACAGCATCGTGGCGTGCAGGTCACGGACGTGGACGACGTCGGTGACCGCGCGGTAGCCGAAGTCGTCGGTCGCCCCGTGGGTCACACCACCGCGGATCCCGCCGCCGGCCAGCACCATGCTGAACCCCTTCACGTGATGATCGCGCCCGACCGGCCCCTTGTTGGCCTGCGCCATCGGCGTCCGGCCGAACTCGCCGCCGACGACGACGAGCGTCTCGTCGAGGAGGCCGCGGCGGGCGAGGTCGGCCACCAGCGCGGCGACGGCGCGGTCGGTGGGGGGGCAGATCTCGGCCATGTAGGCGTCGATCCGGTCGTGGTGGTCCCAGTCGGAATGGTAGAGCTGCACGAACCGCACCCCGCGCTCGACCAACCGGCGCGCCATCAGGCAGTTGGTGCCGATCGTCGCCCGTCCCGGCTCGGCGCCGTAGAGGGCCAGCGTCTCCGGCGACTCGTCGGCGAGGTCGGCGAGGGCCGGCACGGCGGTCTGCATCCGGAAGGCGAGCTCGTACTGCGCGATCCGCGTGGCGATCTCGGGGTCGGTTCCGGTGCCGGCGGCGATCCGGTCGAGCGCCTGCACCGTGCGGACCACGTCGGCCTGGTGACCGGTGCCGACTCCCGGCGGGCTGGCCGCGTAGTGAACCGGCGGGCCCGCCGTGCCGAACTCCACCCCCTGGCAGGCGCCGGGGAGGAATCCCGAGTGCCACTGCCGCGCCGCGATCGGCTGGGGATTGCGCCCCAGCCGGCTGGTGAGGACGACGAATCCGGGCAGGTCGTCGGCGGCGCTCCCCAGGCCGTAGGTCACCCACGCCCCCATGCTCGGCCGGCCGGACAGCGCGGTGCCGCAGTTCATGAAGGTGTGGGCGGGATCGTGGTTGATCTGCTCGGTGACCAGCGAGCGCACGATCGCCAGCCGGTCGGCCTGGGCACCGAGCCGCGGAAAATGGTCGCTGATCTCGGCGCCGCACGCGCCGTAGCGCCGGAAACCCGCGCGCGGCCCGAGGCAGACGAGCTTCTGCCCCTGGAGCTGCGCGATCGGTTGGCCGGCGGTGATGCTCTCGGGCATCGGTTCGCCGTCGCGGGCGGCGAGCGTGGGCTTGTGGTCGAACGACTCGAGGTGGCTCGGACCACCGGCGAGGCAGACGAAGATCACCGCCCGGGCGCGGGGCGGGTGGTGCGGCAGCCCCGGCAGCGGGTCGCGCCCCGGGGCCGCCGGTGCCGGCCGCGCCCCGAGAAGCCCCAGCGCCGCCGCCCCGAGGGCGAGCCCCTGATCGCGGAGGAAGGTGCGGCGGTGGATCGCGAGGAGCTCGGGAGTCACTGGCGGCTCGTCGTTTCGTGGAGGTTGAGGACCACACGGGCGGCGGCGGTCCAGGCGGCGTGTTCGCCGGGCGGGAGCGCGTCGTCGCGCGGGGATTCACCGACGGCCACCAGCGCCGCCGCGGCCGGCACGTCGGCCCGGTATTCCTCACGGCGCCGGGCGACGAGGCCGGCGAGCAGCTCCACCTCGGCCGGCAGCGGCGGCCGCGACAGCACGCGGCACCACAGCCATCCGATCCGTTCCGGGTCGGTCGGCCCGGCGTGGCGCAGCACCTCCTCCGCCAGCCGCCGGGCGGCCTCGACGAAGCTCGGGTCGTTGAGGAGCACCAGCGCCGCGCGCGGCGTGCTCGAGCGCGGCCGGGCGACGGTGCACTCCTCGCGCGACGGCGCGTCGAAGGCGGCCAGCTGCGGGTGGAGGAACGTCCGCTGCCAGTGGACGTACACGCCCCGCCGCCATTGCCGCCAGTCGCCGTCGGCGTGGTACTCGCGCTGCGGGAAGTTGAGCAGGCGGTAATGGCCGGCCGGCTGGTAGGGGCGCGAGGTTTCGCCGCCGAGGCGCTCCTCGAGGAGGCCACTGACCGCCAGGAGCGTGTCGCGGACGTGCTCGGCGGGCAGCCGCCAGCGCCCCTGGCGGGCGAGGAGCCGGTTGTCGGGATCGGCGGCGAGCTGCGCTGCCGACGGCTCGCTCGAGCGCCGGTAGGCACGGCTGGTGAGGATCGTGCGGAGGAGCCGGCGCAGGCTCCAGCCGCCGTCGAGCAGCTCGAGGGCCACGCCGTCGAGGATCTCGGGGTGGTCGGGGGGCTGCCCCTGGGCGCCGAAGTCGCCGGGCGAGCGGCACAGCCCGGTGCCGAAACAGATCGCCCAGACGCGGTTGGCGATCACCCGCGCCGTCATCTCCCCCTGCCCCCCGGCCGCGACGGGAGTCACGAGCCACCGCGCCAGTTCGAGCCGGCCGGCGCGGCCGGCGGGATCCAACCGGCCGTGGCGCGTGGGAACGGCCGGGGCCACCGGCGCCCCGGAGTCGTCGAGCCAGTTGCCGCGGGGGAGGATCCGCACCTCGCGCGGCTCGGCCAGGGCGCGGGTGACCATCACCCCTTCTTCGAGCGCCGCGCGCCTGGCCGCGAGCCGCTCGCGCTCGATCCGCAGGGCCACCGTCTCGTCGGCCTCGGCAACCTCGGGCGCGGCCCACGGCGGCAGCACCAGTGCCGGCAGCCGGCGGTCGAGGATGGCGAGACGCCCGTCGATCGCCGCCGCCTCGTCGCGCGCGAAGGGGGGCACGACGCGCCGCTCCGGACGGCGCCGCGTCGGCAGGTCGTTGGAGCCGTCCTTGAAGTGGGCCTCGTCGTCGACGTCGGCGAAGAACGCCGCCAGGGCGTGGAAGTCGTGGGCCGTGAACGGATCGAACTTATGGTCGTGGCACTGGGCGCAGCCGATCGTCGCCGCCATCCACACCACCGACAGGTTCCGCACCCGGTCGGCCTGGTAGATCGCCCGGTACTCGCGCGCCTGGACCCCCCCTTCGTGACTCGTCTGCAGGAGGCGGTTGTAACAGCTCGCGAGGTCGCGATCGTCGGGGTGCTCGCCGGGGCCGGGCTCGGTGAGATCGCCGGCCAGCTGGAGGATCGTGAACCGGTCGAAGGGCAGATCGTCGAGGAACGCCTTGATGACCCAGTCGCGGTACGGCGCGGCGCGCTGGTCCTGGTCGCCGTGGTAGCCGACGGTGTCGGCGTAGCGGACCTGGTCGAGCCACCAGGTCGCCATCCGTTCGGCGTGCCGAGGACTGGCGAGGAGACGGTCGACGAGCCGCTCCCAGCGGTCGGGGCGCCCGTCGGCGAGGTACGCGGTGACCTCGTCGGGCGTCGGCGGGATGCCGGTGAGATCGAGGTGCACGCGGCGCACGAGCGTGACGGGATCGGCCGGTGGCGCGGCGCCGAGGCCGGCCGCGGTGAATCGTGCCTCGAGTGCCCGGTCGATCCATCCCGGACCCCCGGCCGGCAGTCCCGGGCGGACCGGGGCCACCAGTCCCCACGGCTCCGCCGCCGGAGCGCCGGCCTCGACCCAGGCGCGGAGCATCTGCCGCTCGGCGGCCGACAAAGGATGCGGTCCGGCCGGCGGCGGCATCATCAGGTCGGGGTCGCTGGCTTCGATCCTCGTCACCAAGGCGCTCGCGCCGGCGTCGCCGGGAACGATCGCGACCGCGCCACTGGCCAGCACGCGCCGCGCCGCGCCGACGTCGTCGAGGCGGAGGCCCGCCTGCCGCGCTTCCCCGTCGGGGCCGTGGCAGGGAAAGCAGCTCCGCGCGAGGATCGGCCGGACGGTGGCCGAGTAGTCGGGAGCACCGGCCGCAACGGCCCGCGCCCCCAGCGCGAGCACCAGCGCGATGACTGTGCCGCGATACCTGTCGGTCATGGCAACCCGCCCGCTCCCTCGCCGGAAGGACTCGCACCCCGTCCCACGCCGCCGCGGGCAGTGTAGCCCCCGCGGGGCGCTGCCCCCCACCGTGGCCCGCCGCGTTGACTGGGTGTGGCCACGACCGTAGATTCCGGGCGGTTTTTCCCGAAATCCCGCACTGTTTCCCCTGCGAAAGGCCCCTTCCACCCCATGGCCACCTCCGGAAAGAAGTCCGCCGCGAAGAAGTCCGCGACCCCTTCCCCCAAGGCTGCCAAGACCGCCCGGGCGGCGAAGCCGGGACGGATGATCTACTACTTCGGGGCGAAGCGCTGCGACGGCGACGGCACGATGAAGCCGCTGCTGGGGGGCAAGGGGGCGAACCTCGCGCAGATGACCAAGATCGGGCTGCCGGTGCCGCCGGGATTCACGATCACCACCGCCGTCTGCATCGACTATTACCACAACCACAAGAAGTTCCCCAAGGGGCTCGAGGAGGAGGTCCACTCCTACGTCCGTCTGCTCGAGAAGGAGTGCGGGAAAAAGTTCGGCGATCCCGTCCATCCGCTGCTGGTGAGCGTCCGCTCCGGCGCCCGCGACAGCATGCCGGGGATGATGGACACGATCCTCAACCTCGGCCTCAACGACCGCTCCGTCGAGGGCCTCGCCAAGGCCACCGGCAACCCGCGCTTCGCCTACGACTCCTACCGCCGCTTCATCCAGATGTACGGCGACGTGGTGATGGGGGTCCAGAAGCGCCACGAGAACGAGCACGATCCGTTCGAGGAGGTGATGGAGCAACTCAAGCACGAGCGCGGCGTCCACGAAGACACCGACCTCTCCGCCGAGGCTCTCCAGGAGTTGATCCGCCGCTACGTCAAGCTGATCCACGAGCGGACGAAGAAGCCGTTTCCGCAGGACCCGTTCGAGCAGCTGATGGGTGCCGTGGGCGCCGTGTTCGGCAGCTGGATGAACGAGCGGGCGATCCTCTACCGCCGCAAGTACAAGATCCCCGACGAGTGGGGCACGGCGGTCAACGTCCAGACGATGGTCTTCGGCAACATGGGCGACGACTGCGCCACCGGCGTGGCCTTCACGCGCGACCCGGCGACCGGCGAGGACGTCTTCTACGGCGAATACCTCGTCAACGCCCAGGGGGAGGACGTCGTCGCCGGGGTGCGCACGCCCAAGCCGGTGGTCGCGATGGCCGACGACCCGGGCTTCGCCGGCACCTACAAGCAGCTCGAGCAGGTCCGGGAGCGGCTCGAGAAGAAGTTCGGCGACGTCCAGGACTTCGAGTTCACCGTCGAGAAGAAGAAGCTCTACATGCTGCAGACGCGGCACGGGAAGCGGACGGCGCTGGCCTACGTGAAGATCGCCCACGACATGGTCAAGCAGAAGCTGATGTCGCCGGAGCACGCGATCCAGTCGGCCGATCCCGATGCCCTGTCACAGCTCCTGGCGCCGATCTTCGACCGGCACGGCTACGAGGCGGCGAAGAAGGCCGGCCGCGTCCTCACCACCGGCCTGCCGGCCGGCCCGGGGGCGGCCACCGGGAAGCTCGTGTTCTCCGCCGTCCGCGCCGAGGAGCTCGCCGGCAAAGGGGAAAAGGTGGTCTTGGCGCGCGTCGAGACGAGCCCCGAGGACCTGCGCGGGATGATCGCCGCCGAGGGGATCCTCACCAGCCGCGGGGGCGTCTCGAGCCACGCGGCCCTCGTCGCCCGGCAGATGGGGAAGGTCTGCGTGGCGGGCGCCGGGGCGCTGGTCATCGACTACGGCAAGGGAACGCTGACCTGCGGAACGACGACGCTCCGCGAGGGGGACGCGATCTCGATCAACGGCAGCACCGGCGAGGTGCTCGCCGGGGCGCTGGCGACCGCCGACAGCGAGCTCAAGCAGGTGCTGATCACGCGGACGATGAAGCCGGAGGACTCGGCCGTCTTCCAGTACTACGACTTCATCATGAGGCTCGCCGACAAGCACCGGAAGCTCGGCCTGCGGACCAACGCCGACACGCCGGAGCAGGTGCGCCACGCGATCGCCTTCGGCGCCGAGGGGATCGGCCTGACGCGGACCGAGCACATGTTCTTCGAGGGGGACCGGATCGACGCGATGCGCGAGATGATCCTCGCCGACGGCGAGCCGGCCCGCCGCGAGGCGCTGGCGAAGCTCCTCCCCTACCAGCGCGACGACTTCGAGGGGATCTTCCGGGCCCTCGAGGGGCGGCCGGCGACGATCCGCTTCCTCGATCCGCCGCTCCACGAATTCGTCCCCCACGACGACAAGGCCCAGGCCGATCTGGCGCGCAAGCTCGGCCTCCCGGTCGAGACGGTCCGCCAGCGCGTCCACGCCCTGCACGAATTCAACCCGATGCTCGGCCACCGCGGCTGCCGCCTCGGGATCAGCTACCCCGAGATCTCCGAGATGCAGGCCCGCGCCGTGTTCGAGGCGGCTGCCAAGGTGCAGAAGGACGGCATCAAGGTGAAGCCGGAGATCATGATCCCGCTGGTCGGCTTCCGGAAGGAGCTCGATCACCAGGTCGAGATCGTCCATCAGGTGGCGGCGGCAGTGATGAAGGAGACGGGTCAGAAGATCAAGTACCTCGTCGGCACGATGATCGAGATCCCGCGCGGCGCGCTGACGGCCGACGAGATCGCCGAGAGTGCCGAGTTTTTCTCGTTCGGCACCAACGACCTGACGCAGACCTGCCTCGGCATGAGCCGCGACGACTCGGCGACGTTCCTTCCCCGCTACACCGAACTGGGGATCGTGAAGGCCAATCCCTTCGCCTCGCTCGACGCCACCGGCGTCGGGCAGCTGATGCGGATCGCCGTCGAGAAGGGGAAGAAGACCCGTCCGGACATCAAGCTGGGGATCTGCGGCGAGCACGGCGGCGATCCCCACTCGGTGGTTTTCTGCCACCACGTCGGGCTCGATTACGTGAGCTGCTCGCCGTTCCGGCTGCCGGTGGCCCGCCTCGCCGCGGCGCAGGCCGCGCTCGGCAAGACGTACTGATTTCAGCGCCTGCGGGGCCTTCCATGGCCCCCGCAGGCTTGCGCAGGCGGTGGGACAGCCGAGGTGTCCCACGCCTGCGGCGGTCGCCTTCCTGGCGACCGTGGGCGCTCGGCAGGCGATTCCTGACCAGTCATGCGGGGCCTTCCGTTTTCAGCGCCTGCGGGGCCTTCCATGGCCCCCGCAAGCTTGCGCAGGCGGTGGGACAGCCGAGGTGTCCCACGCCTGCGGCGGTCGCCTTCCTGGCGACCGTGGGCGCTCGGCAGGCGCGCGAGCTGCGGAAACCGCTCGTATGCCGGCAGGCGGTGCGCTGGCGCGTCGCGCCTGCGCCTTCCCGTCATCCCAGGGACCCGCGAAGCCCCTCCGCCGTCGCCCTCGCATCGGCCCGTCGCCCCGTGCTGCGGGTCGATGCGAGGGCATAGGCGCGAGGGGCGTCCCCCTCTGCAGAGCCCGAGCCGAGGCTCCTCTCGCCCGTGCCAGACGACAGCGAGCAGCGAGGCGCGTCCCCCTCTGCAGAGCCCGAGCCGAGGCTCCTCTCGCCCGTGCCAGACGACAGCGAGCAGCGAGGCGCGTCCCCCTCTGCAGAGCCCGAGCCGAGGCTCCTCTCGCCCGTGCCAGACGACAGCGAGCAGCGTGGCGCGTCCCCCTCTGCAGAGCCCGAGCCGAGGCTGCCCTTCAGTCAACAGCCCGGGGACACCGGTAAACGACCCTCCCACGCCAGTGTCCAGACCGCAGACCGGTAGACTCCCGCCATGGCACTTTCGGGCGAAGCACGGTCACTCGCGGCGATTCTCGCCGCCGTCGTCGTCCTCTGGATCAGCGAGGCCTTGCCGCTGCCGGTCACGGCGCTGCTCGGTGCCGTCGCCTGCGTCGTCGCGGGTGTCGCCCCGGCCGAGAAGGTGTTTCAGCCGTTCGCCGACCCGGTGGTGTTCCTGTTCATCGGCTCGTTCATGCTCGCCGAGGCGATCCGCGTCCACGGCCTCGATCGCCGGCTCGCCTACGGCGTGCTCGGCCTGCCGTGGGTCGGGGAACGTCCGCGGCGCGTGCTGGCCGCGGTGGCGCTGGTGTCGGCGCTGGTCAGCGCTTTCATCTCCAACACCGCGACGACGGCGATGATGGTGGCGATCGTCGGCGGGATGCTCACGGCGATCGAGGACGCCGCCGCCCGTGAGGCCGATCGCGGTGGCCCCCGCCTCGAACCGGCGTTCGCGACCGGCCTGCTCCTGTGCGTCGCCTTCTCCGCATCGATCGGCGGCCTGGCGACGCCGATCGGCACCCCCCCCAACCTCATCGGCCAGGCGTTCATCCGCGACACGCTCGCGGTCGACCTGTCGTTTCCCGCCTGGTGCAGCCGCGGAATCCCCCTGGCGGCGGTGCTCACGTGCTGCGCCGTCCTCGTCCTCGCCTGGCTGTTCCCCGCGGGCGTCGACCGTCTGCCGGGGGTCGCCACGCTCGTCGCCGCCGAGCGCCGGGCGCTCGGACCCTGGTCGACCGGTCAGCGGTCGGCCGCCGTGGCGTTCGCGGTGACCGTCGCCCTGTGGGTCGTTCCGGGTGCGCTGTCACTCGCGCTGGGCCGTGGCGCTCCGGCCGCGCGGTGGCTGGAGACCCACTGCCCGGAAGGAGTCGCGGCCCTGATCGGAGCACTGGCGCTGTTCATCCTCCCGGGTGGCCGCGGGCGGCGCGCCCTCACCTGGGAGGAGGCGGCGCGGATCGACTGGGGGATCATCCTCCTGTATGGCGGCGGGATGGCGCTGGGGAAGCTGTCGTTCTCCACCGGCCTGGCCGACGCGATCGGCCGCGGCCTCACCGGCTGGCTGCCGGCCGGCACCGGCGGCGCGGTGCTGGTGGCCGCGGCGGCGCTGGTCGCCGTCGTGACCAGCGAATTCACGAGCAACACCGCCGCGGTCAACATGGTGGTGCCGGTGGCGATCACGCTGGCGCGGTCGGCCGGCGGCGACCCGCTCGCCGCCGCGCTGGCGGCCACGTTCGCCGCCAGCCTCGGCTTCATGCTCCCGGTGAGCACCCCGTGCAACGCGATCGTCTACGGCACCGGCCGCGTGCCGCTCCGCTCGATGCTCGCGGCGGGCGTGGTCCTCGATGTCGTCGGCGTGGTGATCGTGACGGCGGCGCTGGTACTCGCCGGCCCACCGCGCTGACTTTCAGTGGACAAAGCCCTCCATGGCCTTTGTCCACTTGGGCGACCGCGGGAGACGCCAAGGGTCTCCCGGGTCGCCGGCGGCCGCAGCCTGCGGCCGAGCCAGCTTTCAGTGGACAAAGCCCTCCATGGCCCCATCCGGCCGCGGGACGGCCGGCTCAGTTTGTCCACTTGGGCGACCGCGGGAGACGCCAAGGGTCTCCCGGGTCGCCGGCGGCCGCAGCCTGCGGCCGAGCCAGCTTTCAGTGGACAAAGCCCTCCATGGCCCCATCCGGCCGCGGGACGGCCGGCTCAGTTTGTCCACTTGGGCGACCGCGGGAGACGCCAAGGGTCTCCCGGGTCGCCGGCGGCCGCAGCCTGCGGCCGAGCCAGCTTTCAGTGGACAAAGCCCTCCATGGCCCCATCCGGCCGCGGGACGGCCGGCTCAGTTTGTCCACTCTGGAGATCGACCGACCTCAGAAGCCGCCGTCGATGTGCGCGCCGCAGTTGTGGCAGCGCGGCAGCGCGACGGGGGGAGGGGTCGGCAGATAGCCGTCGTGGAACAGCGTGTGGAGCCGGGGGAAGAACGGCGGCAACGACACGCCCAGCGCCCGGTGCGAGAACAGTCCGCAGCCCTGGCATCCCATCCGCGCACACGCCGGGCCGTAGCCGCCGCAGTGGTGGCAGGCTGGACCGCAGGCCGCGTTGGGAGCCGCCGCGACGCTGCGGTGCCACGGCGGGGACTGCCGTACCGGCGCGCCGTAGCCCGGCGGCACGGTCATCCGCGGGGACGGGAAGTCGCCGAACTCCTGCCCGCCGACCGGCGCGGACGCGGCACCGACGAGGAGGGCGACGGTCGCCAGCGCCGCAAAGGCGGCGACCGCCCCTGGGGACGACGGCCGACGGTGGCGGGGGGGGCGATGGTACGCGCAGACGCTCATGGCGATCCTCGGGCATACGGTTCCGGGCACGATCCCTCGGCCCCTTGGCTTGTCGACGCCCGGAGGAGCGGCAGTTGAGTCGCCGTCGCCACTGGGAAGGGGGACCGGTCCGTGAAGAACTGCCGGCAGGCGCGATGATCCAAGGGGGCGAAGACGTGCCGCCGGACGGCGCCACGCGGGGTAGGATGGCGAAGGGTTGCGACGGACGGTCCGCCGACCCTGCCACCGGACCAGGCCCATGCCCGCGATCCTCGTGCCGCACGCCGGCACCGACCCGCTGATCCTCGAAGTCGGATTCGGTGCCACCGCGGTCGACCTCGCCGGGCCTCCGGGCACGACCGGCGAGGCGGCGGTCGGCCTCGTCCGCACCGCGCTCGATCACCCTCCCGGGGGCCCGCCGCTGGCGGCGCACGCCGTCCCCGGTGACCGCGTCGCCGTGGCGCTGGCCGGCGCCGTTCCCCAGCCGACCGCGGTGATTGCCGCGCTCCGTTCGGCGCTGGCCACGGTCGACGCCGTGGCCGGAGCGCCCGTGGTCCTCGCCGCGCACGGCGCCGACGCGCCCGTCCCCGGGGGCGCGACGGCGTTCACCGGCCGCACCGCCGCTGAAACCGCCTACCTGACTGCCGACGAGGCCGGCCGCCCGCTGTACCTCGCGCGGGCACTGGTCGATGCCGATCTGGTCGTCGAAGTCGCGTCCTGGCATTGGGACGCGGCCCTCCATGCCGCCGACCCGACGCTGGCGGTGTGGCCGGCCTTCGGCCGTGCCGGCAGCGCCACGCCGCTCGAGCGCCGGTTGGCGCGGCGCGGACGCAAAGGCCTGGAGGCGTGGACGCTCGCCGCCGAGCGGATGCGCTGGCACCTCGGCGTGACCGCCTGCCTGCGGCTCGTTCCGGGGCGTGACGGGACGCTCCTGGCAGCCTGCTTCGGGGCGCCGTCGGCCGCCGCCGCCGCCGCCCGGAAAGGCGCCATGGGCTGGCGGCCGCGCATCGCCGCCCCTGCGGCGCTGGCCGTCGCGACGCTGTCGCCGTTCGCCAGCGGCGTGGCGTCGTTCACCCGCGCCGTCGCCGCCGCGGCGCGGGTCACGACACCCGACGGCACGATCTGCGTCATCGGCGACGTCGCCGCACCCGGGCCGGTGTTCCGCCGCTGGCGTGAAGGGGTCGCGATCCGCGCACTGGTCACCGAAGCGGTGGCGGGACGCGATCCGGCGCTCGTCGCCGACGCCGTCCAGGCCCGGTTGTTCGCCCGCGCGCTGGGGAGCCGGAGGCTGGTCCTGCTCTCGTCGCTCGATGCGGCGCTGGTCGAGGAACTCGACTTCGGCAACGCCCGGTCCCCCGAGGCGATCGAGCGCCTCGCCGCGCGGGCGGCGTCGCTGGTCGTCCTCCGGGAGGCCGACCTGCTCTGGCCCCAGCACCCGGGCGGCTGAGCTTTCCGTGGGCAACGCCATCCCTGGCCGAACCCGGCCACGGGGGCGGCCGGCTCACGTCGCCTCGCGGTCAGTCGATCGCCAGTGGTGCCAGCAGCCGACCGCGGTCGATGGCGCCGTAGTGCCGGCAGTCGTGGCTCACCGCCGGGGCGTCGCCGAGCAGGAACACCTCGCGCGGGCCGAGCACCCATTCGCGCCGGCCGTCGGCGGCGGGGCGGTGGACGACGTCGCGCCACAGCCCACCGGCGACCACCGTCGCCCCCGGGCAGCGGACCTCGGCCCTGAACGGCGCTGCCGTGGCGACACTCCACGGGAGCTCCACCTGCCACCCGGCCGGCATGCCCGGGGGCCAGGGCACCCGTGAACCGTCGGCGGCAGGTGGCGCATTCGTCGCCGGCCAGGCGACGGCGACGAACCGCCCGTCGAGCCGGCCGGCGACGAGCAGCGCGGCGTCGGCGCCCTCGAGACGCCAGGTCACGATCCGGTCGCCGAGCGTCACCGTGACGCGGCGCGGCGGACCCGCCGGACCGGCGGCCACCAGGGCCCACGCTCCCCCGTCGCTCGCCGGGAGGAGGAGTCGCCGCTCCGACACCGCTTCCGGGCAGTCGTCGTACACCGCGCCGGTCGCCGTGATCGTCACGGTGTCGCCGCCTCCGGAGAGCGTCGCCGCGACCGCCGAGGCGGTCGCGCGGAGGAGCGGCGGCGCTGCCGGCAGCCTCCGGCCGTCGACGACGAGATCGCCGTCGTCGATCGCGACCCGCTCGCCGGGCAGGCCGACCAGGCGCTTCACGGCCAGCGCCCCGTCGGGGGCACGGAACACCCAGCGTTGCTGGCGGTCGAGGCCGGCAATCGCCATGGCGCGTTCGCGCCAGCCGATGCTCACGACGGCCTCCGGCGCGAGTCCGGGGAGCATCGACAACCCCTCGACGCGCAGCTGCCGGGGGGGCATGGCCGCCGCCACCGCCGCGAGCACTGCCAAGGCCACCGTCACTCGCCGCACCGCCGCACCTCGTCCGGCGCCGGGCCGGTCAGGCCAGGCCGGTAAGCGGGCCATCGGCACAGAAATCGGGGTTGCCGAAGCGCTCCAGGCCGGTGACTCCGAAGGCGTGGGCCAGCGACAGCAGGAAGCGGTTGTGCGGGACGCCGGGAAACTCCAGGGCCCGGCCCGTCGTGAACCCCAGGCCGCCACCGACGAGGACCCACGGGATGTCGTTGCGGGTGTGGGAGTTGCCCTCGCCGAGCTCGTTGGTCCAGAGGATCGTGGTGTGGTCGAGGAGCGACCCGGAGCCGTCGGGCTCGGGCGTCTCGGCGAGGCGCCGGGCGAGGTGGGCGATCTCGCCGGCATACCAGGTGTTGATCTTCGTCAGTTTTTCCTGGGCCGCTTCGTTGCCGTTGGGCTCGTGCGACAAGTCGTGCTGCCCCTCGTCGACCCCGAGCCATTTCATCCGCGCCTGGCCGACGGAGTTGGTGTATTGGAGGCTCGCGACGCGCGTGAAATCGGCCGCCAGCGCCGCCACCACCAGCTCGATCTGCATCCGGCTGATCTGCGGCATCCGGTCGTTGTCCTCGAGGATCCCCGGCTCGAGCACCGGCACCGGGTGGGCGGCCGCGGCGCGCTGCGCCGCCAGTTCCGTCTCCAGCCCGCGGACCAGCGCCGCGTGCTCCTCGAGGATCCGCCGGTCGGCGGCCGGCACCGCCGCCGCCACGGCACGGAGATCGTCGACGACGTCGTCGAGCACGCTGGACAAAGCCTCGCGGTCGCGGGCCTGGCCGTAGAGCCGGGCGAACATCCGGTAGGGATCGTCGATCGGTGCCACGGGGCGGTTGGGGCCGGCGTAGATCATCCGCGTCCAGGTATCGGCCCGCTCGGGCACGAGGACGCCGAACTCGAGCGACCCGAACCGGGTCGCGGTGTCGGGCCGGGCCTGGAGGTGGGCGCGGATCTGCTGGTCGATCGACGGCCCGCTCGACCAGCCGGCCGGCGTGTCGCTGCCCCCCTGGATGTTGCCGGGAAACAGTTCGACGCCGGTCAGCAGGCAGCCGATCCCGCGCATGTGCCCGTCGCCGTCGCCGCGGATCTTGTTGCAAACCCCCTTGAGCGTCAGGAGCCGGTCACGAAACGGCTCGAGCGGGGCGAGGATCGGCGGGAGCGCGGCGGGAGACGCGGAGTCCCAAAGCGCGGTGAACGATCCGGCGGCGGGCCAGAAGTTCTTCCGCACCGTTCCGTCCGGGGAGAAGACGATGACGAGGCGCTGCTTCGGCCCGGCCGCAGCCGCATGGGCGAGGCTGGGGAGGTTGCCGAGGAACGGCAGCACCGCCCCGCCGACCCCGAGGCGGCCAAGCAGCTCACGCCGCGCCAATCGCTCGCGCCCGTCGCTCATCAGGGTGCTCCTGCGGACGAAACCGCCGCCGTAGCCGGGGGCCCGGCGGCTGCCACCACCATGATATCGACCGCCAGACGGCGGATGTCGTAGCCCTGTTCCCGGAACGAACGGCCCAGCTCGGCGGCCAGATCGGGGCCGAATGCCGCCAGCGGCTGCTGCACGAGGCCGTGAAACATGACGCGCACGAACGTCTCGGCCGCGTCGTCGCTGGCGGCGACCATCCCCCCCAGTTCACGGGCACCGCGAAACGCGACCGCCGGCCCGTGCCGCGGCTGGTACGCGCCGTTGTCGTCCACCGGCACCCCGTCCGGGGTCACCGTCGGACGGTAACGGCCGATCGCGTCGTAGGCCTCGAGCGAAAACCCGAGGGGATTGATCGCCGCATGGCAGGTCCGGCAGGTGGCGGGGCTCGTCTGCAGCTCGACCCGCTGCCGCGTCGAGAGCCCGGGATGGAGGTCGGGGGCGAGCGGGGCGATCGCCTCCGGGGGAGGCCGGAGGACGTTGCCCAGCACGCTGCGGACGAGGAACACGCCGCGGTGGATCGGCGACGTCCCCCCGCGGTAGGCCAGCTGGGACATCAGGTAGGGGTGGGTGAGCAGGCCGGCACGATGGCCGTCGTCGGGGCGCGTCCGCCGGAAATCGGCGCCGGGCGGGAGATCGATTCCGTACAGCAGCGCGAGGCGGCCGTTGAGCGGCAGTCGGTCGTCGGTAAACAAGCGACGGAAGTCGGCGGTGGGCCCGCCCCAGAGGATGTCGTCGAGCTGGATCTCGAGGCTCGTCCGCAGGTCGGCAGCGACTTCCACCGTGAACTCGGGGAACCGCGCCGGGTCTTTCTCGGGCACCTCCGCCTGGTCGAGCCGCAACCAGGCGACGAGCGTGTCGCGGAGCTTCGCCCGGCCGCGGGAATCGCCGAGCATGCGCTCCGCCTGGCGGCGGACCTGCTCCGGAGTAACCAGCTGACCACGGGCGGCGGCCTCGCGGAGCTCGCGATCGGGAAGTGAATCCCACAGACCGAGGGCCAAGCGCCCCGCGACGGCCTGGCCGGCGGCGCGGGGCTCGGCGGCCTCGTCGCCACCGAGACGGAACAGGAACCGTGGCGACGACAGCACCGCCAGCAGCGACCGGCGCAGCCCGGCGTCGGCGTCGACACCCTCCAGCGGCCGTTCGACGAGCCGCTGCCGGGCCTGGTCGTCGAGCGGACCGCCACAGGCCCGTTCGGCGAAGGCGAGGGCGAACTCGCGCAGTTTCCGCGGTCGCTCGTCGGCCTGGCGGCGCGTGCGCGCAAGCCGGTCGACGTCGGCGCCGACATGGTCGGCCGTCTCGATCGCCGCCGCCGTCACCGCGGCCAGCCATTCGGGCGACACGTCGGTGCCGCGCACCGACCCCGTGCTCCGGTCGTCGGGCGGAAACGGCGTCGCGAGCACGAGCGTGGGGGGCGCCTCGCGCGGAATCAGGCAGCGCTGCGGCACCGTCTCGAGCGTTCCTCCCGGCCGGCGCCACAGCAGCTCGATCGTCGCCCGCGTGGGGCGCTCCTTGGCCGGATTGTCGACCCCCTGGTTGGCCTTCGAGAACTCGAGCACCAGCCCGTGGGGACGCCCGCCGAGGAGCATCGTCGTCCCGCGGTACTCCGTGTCGTCTCCCGATTTGACCCAGGCGTCGATCAGCGGCCGTTCGGCGTCGCCGCGCTGATTGACGTACAGCCGGACGGCGTGCTCGGTGCGGACGACGAACTCGTGGAGGCCGGTGTCGGGCGGGATCACCGATCCCGCCCAGCGGATCGCGAACCGCCCCGGCTCGAACGATTCGGGGTCGGGGCCCTCGGTGCCGAAATCGAAGCGGACGAGCGGATCGATCCGCTCGAAGACGCGCTGCGCGCGGTCGAACGACCGCCCCTTGTGGTAGCTCCCCTCGAGGCCGCGCTCGCCGTCGAGACCGGGCAGTTCACCGGCGAAGCCGCCGACCAGATCGGCGACGGCATGGCGGTGCTGGCGGACCGTGAGCCGCACGATCTCGACACGCGGTGGCCGGGTGCGGGCGCGGGCCAACGGCGAATAGAACGCGCCGTGGACGTACTCGGCCACGTCCCGCGCGGCCTCGGGCCCGACCGCGTCGGGGTCGTCCTCGGGCATCGTCTCGTCGACGAGGCGGGCCAGTTGGGCGACCGACTGCTCGCCCACCAGGGCGCGCGGCACCTGTGCCGTCCCCGTCCCATCCACGCCATGGCAGCGCTGGCAGTGGGTGCGGTAGACGGCCGCCCCGGGATGCTCCGGCTCCGCACCGGCCGCGACCGCGACCGGCAACACGAACGCCGCCGCCAGGCACGCCCTCCCCGCCAGGCCACGGGGGGCGCCGGCTGCGGATTGGTCAGCCACGCGTTCCGCCCAGGCAGCCACCATCGCCGGAATCCTCGTGCACCTCACTCGTCAACTGTCTCCGCTCCCACTGTAGTCGGCCGCTGCGCGGGGGCGCAATTCCAACAGGACACTCGAGTTGTCGCTCCCGGGGAGCGGCCAGGCGGCGATTCGGCGGACCGTCAGGCGGCGCAGCGCCCCCCGGTGGCGGGCGTCGCGCTTCTCCTCCTCCCAGCGCGGCCCCTTGACCAGCAGCATCCGGCCGTAGGAATCGGCGACCGGCTCGAACCAGGAAAGGAGCTTGAGCAGCGGCGCCACCGCGCGGACGACGAGGGTGTCGAATCGATCGCCGCGCGCCCGCCGCGCCACCAGCTGCTGTGCCGGCCCCTCGTGGACCGGCACCCCGAGGCCCGCTTCGGCGACGATCGCGGCCACGGCCCGGGCCTTCTTGGCGACGCTGTCGACAAGCTCGACGCGCAGATCCGGCCGGAGGGTGGCGAGGATCAGCCCGGGGACGCCGCCGCCGGTGCCGACGTCGAGCACCCGCTCGCCGGGAGCGAGGTGGGGGGCGATCGCGCAGGAATCGGCCACGTCACGGCCGACGAACCGGCCGACGTCGGTGTGACGGGTGAGGTTGAGGCGCTGGTTGGCCCGCCACAGCGCCGCCGCGTAGGCCGCCAGGCGTGGGGCGGCGTCGTCGGACACGGCCAGCCCGAGGCGCCGGCATTCGTCGCCGATCGCCCGGGCCAGCTCCGTCTCGTCGCCGCTCGTGCCGGGAGCACCCGCAGGCGTGGTCACTTGATGAACAACAGCTCGCGGTAGGTGGGGAGCGGCCAGAGATCGTCGGGGAGGATCGTCTCGATCTGGTCGGCGATCTCGCGGAGCGCGTTCATCGCCGGGATGACGTCGGCGTTGAAGTGCTTGACCTCGGCCCGCAGGTCGGCGGCTCCGTGGTGGCCGAGGGCCTTCTCCAACCCCTCGATCCGCTTCTCGAACTCCCCGACCAGCCCGGTGAGCTTCTCGAGCGTGCCCATGTGGACCGGGGCCCCGAGCGTCTTGAGCTTGCTGGCGGTGTCGACCAGCTCGCCCTGGTAGCGGTAACCGGCCGGCAGGATCAACGTCCGGGCGATCTGCAGCGCCGACTGCGCCTCGGTGTTGATGTCCTTGCAATACCGCTCCATGTAGATGTCGTAGCGGCTGCGCATCTCGCGTTCGGAGAGGACGCCGTACTTCTCGAACAGGGCGATGTTCTTCGGGGCCACGAGGACGTCGAGCGCCTCGGGGGTGGCGCGGAGGTTGGGCAGCCCGCGCTTGGCCGCCTCCTCGTGCCATTCCTGCGCGTAGCCGTTGCCGTTGAAGATCACCGCCTTGTGCTTGGCGACGATCTCCTGGAGCAGCTTCTCGACGGCGCCGGGGAGCTTCTTGACGTCGCCGCCGGTCGCCTTCTCCAGCTCGGTGGCGATGAAGTCGAGACTCTCGGCGACGATGGTGTTGAGGGCCACGAGCGGGCCGGCGATCGACTGGCTCGAACCGACCGCGCGGAACTCGAACTTGTTGCCGGTGAAGGCGAACGGACTGGTCCGGTTGCGGTCGCCGGCGTGCTTCGGCAGCGGCGGCAGGGTGTCGACCCCGACTGTCAGCGTGCCCGACGACTTGCTGGTCGTCGCCTTCCCCTTCTCGATCTGCGCGAACACGTCGGCGAGCTGCTCGCCGAGGAAGATCGAGATGATCGCCGGGGGGGCCTCGTTGGCCCCGAGGCGGTGGTCGTTGCCGCTGAAGGCGACGACCGCGCGGAGGATGTCGGCGTGGAGGTGGACGGCGCGGATCACCGCCGCGCAGAACACGAGGAACTGCATGTTGGCATGGGGCGTCTCACCGGGCTCGAGGAGGTTGCCCAGCCGGCAGCCGATCGACCAGTTGACGTGCTTGCCCGAGCCGTTGATTCCGGCGAACGGCTTCTCGTGGAGCAGGCAGGTCATGCCGTACTTCTGCGCCATCCGCTGCAGCATCTGCATGATCGACTGCTGGTGGTCGGTGGCGATGTTGGCGTTTTCATAGACCGGGGCGATCTCGTATTGGCTCGGCGCGACTTCGTTGTGCCGGGTCTTCACCGGGACGCCGAGCTTGTACAGCTCGCGCTCCGTGTCGAGCATGAAGGCGAGGACGCGCTCGGGGATCGCGCCGAAGTACTGGTCCTCGAACTCCTGCCCCTTGGGCGGCTTGGCGCCGAACAGCGTCCGCCCGGTCATCATCAGATCGGGACGGGCGAAGAACAGGTTGCGGTCGATGAGGAAGTATTCCTGTTCCGGCCCGGCCGAGGCCGACACCTGGCCGATGTCGGTGTGGCCAAACAAAGCCAACACCCGCCGCGCCTGCTTGTCGATCGCCTGCATGCTGCGGAGCAGCGGCGTCTTCTTGTCGAGCGCCTCCCCCGTCCACGAGCAGAACGCCGTCGGGATGCAGAGCGTGGTGCCGTTGGGGTTGTCGAGGATGTAGGCGGGGCTGGTCGGATCCCAGGCGGTGTAGCCCCGCGCCTCGAACGTGGCCCGGAGACCGCCGGAGGGGAAGCTCGAGGCGTCGGGCTCGCCCTGGCAGAGCTCCTTGCCGGAGAACTCCGCGATCGCCTGGCCGTCGCCGGTGGGGGAGAGGAAGCTGTCGTGCTTCTCCGCCGTCAGCCCGGTGAGCGGGTAGAAGACGTGGGCGTAGTGGGTCGCCCCCTTCTCGATCGCCCAGTCTTTCATCGCCAGCGCCACCGCGTCGGCGATCCCCGGATCAAGCGGCTTGCCCTGCTTGATCGTCGCCTGCATCGCCTTGTAGACGCTCTTCGGCAGGCGCGCTTTCATCACCGCGTCGTTGAACACGTTGGCACCGAACAGCTCGCTCGTCGGCGTCTCGCGGAAGTTCCACGACTGACCGCTCGGCTGGTAGTTGTTGATGGCGGCGATCGCGCTGGCACGGGCGGTGGTCATCGGGGCGTTCCTTTTGTGGCGGGGCCGCGCCGGGACATCGAGCCCGGCGACGACGGCGAGGGGGATGGCTGTGGCACGGCCGACGGCCGACCGCGGCACGGACGGCGGAGAGCATCTCTCCACCCGGTTCCGTACCCCAGTGCGGTGCGAACGTCGCCGCGAAGGCGTGGAGACTCGACAGGGTTCCGAGCAAGCGCCGCCCGGCAGTTCGCGCCCCGCCCGGCGCGAACCGACGACTGCGCGACACAAACGCCCGCCGCACCGGAGGGCCGGGACGACGAACCGCTACCCGGATCCCGTACCGTCGCCAGAAGAAGTTCGCACGGCGCGGGGATCGGACAATTCGGCATGGGGAGACTAGCCGCCGTCGGGCGGTTGTTCAAGCACCGCAAGGGGGCTCCCGCCGCGGCGGGGAGGGCGGGTTCAGCGGGCCGCCTGGGCCCGTGGCGGCATCGTCTCGACGGACCGGCGGGCGACGGCCAGCGCCGCCTCGAGCCAGCCGTCGATCGCCTGCTCGCCGGCCGGCGACTCGACGTCGCCACCGCTCACGGGCCGCGCCGCCGACCGCACCTCGACGTGCGGCTGGACGCCGACACGGGCGTAGGGCTGGCCGGTCGGGGAGAAGAAACGCGCCGTGGTCAGCCGCATCCCGACGCCGGCGACCTCGAGCGGGAAGATTCCCTGGATCGAGCCTTTGCCGAAGCTCCGCGCACCGACCAGCGTGCCCCGGCCATGGTCGCGGATCGCACCGGCGAGGATCTCCGACGAACTGGCCGAGTCGCCGTCGATGAGCACCACCAGCGGCATCCGCCAGGTGCCCGAGCGGGTCGCGGTGTAGTTGAAATCCTCCTCGGGGCTGCGGCCGCGCGTCGCCACCACGAGGCCCCGGTCGAGGAACAGGTCGGCGACGTCGACGGCCGCCGACAACAGCCCGCCGGGATTGCCGCGGAGATCGATCACGAGGGCGCGCATCCCGGCGGCGTCGAGGCGGCGCAGGGCCCGCTCGAGATCGGCGGCCGTGGTCTTCTGGAACGACGAGATCCGCACGTGGGCGATCCCGGCGGCGGGGTCGACGATCTTGACGTCCTCGACGCTGGGCACCTCGACCTGCTCGCGCCGCACCACCACCCCCTGCGCGGCGGTGCCGCCCCGCGCGACCGCCAGCGTCACCACCGAGCCTTCCGGCCCCTGGAGGAGCTGGGCGGCGGCGTCGACGTGCATCCCCGCCAGCGAGCGGCCGTCGACGGCGACGATGTGGTCGCCGCGACGGCATCCGGCCCGCGCCGCCGGGCTGCCCGGAATCACGTGGACGATCAGCAACCCGTCGGCGGCGGACTTGAGCTCGACCCCGAGGCCGACGAAGTTGCCCTCGATCTGGGCGTAGAGGTCGTCGAGCTGACCGGTCGTGAGGAAGGCGGAGTATTCGTCGAGCGCCCCGAGGGCCGCCGCGGCGAACTCCATCAGCGTCACCGCCGGCGGGATCCCCAGCGTGGAGTGGGCGATCCGCGCCAGCCACGCCGTGACCGTCTCGGCCTCGGCCGCCGTGTCGATCGCCCGCCCCGACAGCAGCCGCGCCGCCTGCTCGCGGTACAGGGCGCGCCGTTCGGGGGTGGCCTGGGCGGCGTGGAGCGAGACGAACAGCGGATCGTCGATGGCGACGTCCAGGGCGCGGCAGCCGCGGAACACCATTTTCCGGTAGTCGGGGGCGTCGACATGGTGCGAGGCGATCCGCGTGAAGACCTCGCGGGTCACCCGGCGCCCCTCGGCCTCCGTCAGCCCCGCCATCCGCTGGCGAAACGCCTGTTCGCCGTGACGGCGGGCGAGGTCGCAGTGGATCTTCGCCAGGTCGTAGCGCTCGGCCACCTGGGGAGGGAGGCTCGCGGCCCGGGCCGCCGTCTCGCAGACCCCGACCAATTCACCCCAGCGCCCCTCGGCGTGAAGCTGCGTGACCCGGGCGAGCAGGTCGCCTCCCGGGGGCACCGCGATGGCCGGAGCCGGAAGGCCGGGTGCCGGGGCCGGCGGCGCGGGAAGGGCAGGGGGTTCGGGGGCGACCGGCCAGTCGGGCGACTCGACCGTTGAGGAGGGCAGGGACAACGGCCGCCATCCGGCCGGAGCACCGCCATCGAACAGGGCCGGTTCGGCAGCGACCGCAGCCGGGCCGACGGCGACCAGGGCAGACGTTGCCGCGAGCACGGTCAGCAGCAGGCATCGCCCCCGCCCGGACCGCGCGCAACCCGCCGGCACCGTTCCGCTGATCGACAGCATCGCCACGATCGGCAAGGTCACAGGGGCGATCCGTGCAGGAAGCGGTCGTCCCGTGACCGCCGGCGATTATGGATCACGTTTCCAGGGTGGTCAAAAAACCCCGTCCTTCCAGGCGGGTTCGGCGGGGCTGACATTTGGTGACCGGCAGCCTCGGAGCGGGCGCCCGCGGCGCCGCGCCGCGGTACACTGGTCCACCGATGAGCACGTCGGCCAATTCGAATGCTGCGGACGGGGTGGTCGGCGACGACGGCCGGCCGACGCTGGTCCTTCTCGACCGGGTCCGCCGCGGTGACGACGAAGCGCTCAACAGCCTCCTCGAACGCCACCGCGCCGCGATCCGTCGCCTCATCGACAGGCGGATGGACCGCGTCGTGCAGCGGCGCGTCGACGCCAGCGACATCGTCCAGGACGTCCTCCTCGAGGCCAACCGTCGGCTCGGCGACTATCTCGCCAACCCGGTCATGCCCTTCGACCTCTGGCTGCGGCACATGGCCCGCGACCGGCTGATCGACGCCCACCGGCGCCACCGGGTCGCCGCGACCCGCAGCCTCGACCGTGAGGTGCCGCTGGTGGCCGCGACCGGCGATGGCGATTCGGCGACCGGCGACCTGCTCGGCGGTGTTGCCGACCGTGAGTTGACCCCGGCCGCCGCCGCCACCTGGCACGAGCTGGAGCGCCGCTTCGCCACGGCCGTCGAGCAACTCGACGAGCAGGACCGGGAAATCGTCCTCCTCCGCCACTTCGAGCACCTCTCCACCGCCGAGGCGGCGACGGCGCTGGGGCTGTCCAAGCCCGCCGCGGGGATGCGCTACCTGCGCGCGATGCGCCGCCTCCGTGTGCTCCTCGACGGCGGCGTCTGAGGGTGGCACCGGTCCCGGACAGCCGGCCGCGGCGGCCTACGATACCGAGATTTGTTCTCCTCGCCTTGCCCCCGCCATGCCGACGACTTCCGCCGCCACCCGCCGCGCCGTCGAGACTCCGCTGTCGGACGAGCAGGAGACCCGGCTGGTCGATCTCGTCGACGAGCTGTCGATGCTGTCCGGCGAATCGGCCCATACGCGGCTCGAGGAGCTGGCGGCGCGACACCCCGACCTCGCCGGTCAGCTCCGCGAGCTGTTCGGCGCGATGATCGTCACCGACGCGGTCGCCGAACGGTCGGCGATCTTCACGCCCGGCGAAGGTCTGCGCCCGCCGCCGACGATCGTCGCGGGAAGCGGAACCGGATCGCCCCCGACCGAGTCGCGCGGCGGCGGTGAATCGCCGCGGTTCGACCCCGGCGTCAGTGCGCTGCCGGCGTCGTTCGGCGACTACGAGCTCCACGAGGAGATCGGCCGCGGCGGCATGGGAGTGGTATACCGGGCGACGCAGCGCAGCCTGTCGCGGACGGTGGCCGTGAAGATGCTGCTCAGCCGCGAGCGTGCCACGAGTGCCGACCTGTCGCGGTTCCGGAGCGAGGCCGAGGCGGCCGCCGGAATCGCCCATCCGGGGATCGTCGCCGTCTACGAGGTCGGCGAATGGGACGGCCATCCCTACTACACGATGGAGTATGTCGCCGGCACGACGCTCGCCCGCCAGCTCGCGGCCGGACCGCTCCCACCGCGCGAGACGGCGGCGATCATGCTGCGCGTCGCCGAGGCGGTCGAAGCGGCCCACGTCCGCGGGATCCTCCACCGCGACCTCAAGCCGTCGAACATCCTCATCGGCGCCGACGGCCAGCCGCGGGTCTCGGATTTCGGGCTCGCCAAGCGACTCGAGGACGACACCTCGGTGACCCATACCGGTGCCATCCTCGGCACCCCCTGCTACATGGCCCCGGAACAGGCGGCGGGGAGCCGCGGGGACGTCGGCCCGACCAGCGACGTGTGGAGCCTCGGGGCGATCCTCTACCAGTCGATCACCGGCCGGCCGCCTTTCCAGGCGCGGACGTCGATGGACACGCTCCTGGCGGTGCTCGAATCGGATCCGCCGGTGCCGCGCTCGCTGCATCGGGAGGTCGACCGCGATCTCGAACTGATCGCGCTCAAGAGCCTGCAGAAGCCGCAGGACCTGCGCTATTCATCGGCCGGGGCCCTCGCCGCCGACCTGCGGGCGTTCCTCGCCGGCGATCCGGTGGCGGCGCGGCGCGGCGGCCTGGCGGACGTCGCCGCCCGCCTGTTCCGCGAGACCCACCATGCCGTGGTCCTCGAGAACTGGGGCCTGCTGTGGATGTGGCACTCGGTGGTGGTGCTGGCGCTGTCGATCGTCACCGACGTCCTCGCCTGGCAGCACGTCGAGGATCGCTGGCCGTATCTCGTGCTCTGGGGCGGGGGGCTGGCGCTGTGGGCACCGATCTTCTGGGCGCTGCGCCACCGCGCCGGGCCGGTGACCGCGGTGGAGCGTCAGATCGCCCACGTCTGGGGGGGAACGGTGATCGGCAGCGTGATGCTGTTCTGGGTCGAGGACCTGTTGAAAATGGACGTCCTCACCCTGTCGCCGGTCCTCGCGCTTCTCGCCGGCGTCGTGTTTTTCGCCAAAGCCGGGATCCTCTCGGGGGCGTTTTACATCCAGGCTGCGGTGCTGTTCGCGACGGCGCTGGTGATGTGCCGCCTCCCCGACTACCAGCACATCATCTTCGGCACGGTCAGCGGCCTGTGTTTCTTCCTGCCGGGGCTGAAGTACTTCCGCCAGCGGCTTCGCGGGGAGTGACGGCCCCCCGCGAGCGCTCGCCGCGCGGCGACGTGTGCCGCGGCCCGGCGCGGGAAGCGGGAGCCCCCACGGTCAGTAATCCGACAGCCGCCCCGTCGTCCAGGTCATGCGCAGGGCGTTGACGACGGCGACGACGTCGATCGCCTCCTGGAGCAGCGCGCCGGCCGTCGGCGGCAGCCAGCCGGCGGCGGCGATCGCCATCCCGATCACGCTCACCGCCATCCCGCCGACCGCGCTTTCCAGGGCGATCCGCCGCAGGCGCCGGGCGATGTGAAACAGCTCGTCGACGCGTTCCAGCGTCGTGTCCATCACCACCGCGCCGGCCGCCTCGCTGGTGACGTCGCTGGCTGTTCCCAGGGCGACCCCGACGGTCGCGGCGGCCAGAGCCGGGGCGTCGTTGATCCCGTCGCCGACGAACACCGTCGGGGCCTCGCGCGTCGCCGCCTCGACGATCGCCAGCTTTCCCTCCGGCTCGATGCCGGCGTGGACCTCGTGGATTCCGACGCGCTCCGCCAGCCAACGGACCTCGCTTTCACGATCCCCCGACACGAGCATCACGCGCGACAGTCCGTGGGCGGGGCCGAGATGACCGACGAACGTCGCCCCGTCGGGGCGCGGCGCGTCGCGAAAGCGGACCAGTGCCGCCGGCTCGTCGTCGACGACGACGATGCACTCGAGCCCGCCGGCGACCGGCGGGAGTTCGACGTCCGGGAACGTCGCGTGGAGTTTCTTGCGGCTGGTGATCGCCACCCGGTGGATCGCGCCGTCACCCCCGTGGACACCCCCGGTGAGCCCCGCCCCCGGCTTCTCCTCGAGGGCCTCGACCGGCAGCCGCGGCAGTCCGCGGGCGTCGGCGGCCGCGACGAGGGCGGCGGCCAGCGGGTGCTTGGAATAGCCCTCGAGACTCGCCGCCAGGGCGAGCGTCTCGTCGGCCTGCCGGTCGCCGAGAGGCACGACGTCGGTGACCGTCGGCGTGCCGTAGGTGAGGGTCCCCGTCTTGTCGAAGATCGCGGTCGTGCAGCGGTCGAGCCGCTCGAGGATCGCCGGGTCGCGGATCACGATCCCGCGCCGCGCGGCGAGCGATACCGCGCCGATGATCGCCACCGGGATCGCGATCAGCAACGGGCAGGGGGTGGCGACGACGAGCACGGCGAGGAACCGGACCGGGTCGCCGCTGGCCCACCAGGCGGCGACGGCGATCGCCACCGCCAGTGGCGTGTACAGCGCGCCGAGCGTGTCGGCCAGGCGCCTGAGGCGCGGCCGCTGCTGCTGGCTGGTGCGCAGCACGCCCATGATCTTGGCGTAGCGGCTGTCGCCGGCCACCGACGTGGTGCGGATCTCGAGTGCCGCAGCCCCGTTGATCGCCCCGGACAGCACCGTCGAGCCGGGGGCCTTCTGCATCGTGTAGGGTTCGCCGGTCAGGTAGCTCTCGTCCATCGCGCCGTGTCCGGCGACGACGGTGCCGTCCACCGGGCAGATCTCGTGGGGGAGGACGACGAGCACGTCGCCGACGGCGATCTCCCCGAGCGGCACGTCGGTCAGCCCCGCTGCCGCACGCCGGTGGGCCAGCGCCGGCATCCGCCGCGCCAGTGCGTCGAGGACGTCGCCGGCACGGCTCACCGCCCGGGCCTCGAGCGCCTCGCCGCCGGAGAGCATGAGCACGACCAGCGCGCCGGCAACGTACTCGCCGAGCACGAGGCTGGTGACAATCGAGATCCCGGCGAGCATGTCGGCACCGAACCGGCCGGAGAGCAGCGTGCGGACCAGCTCCAACACGAGCCATCCGCCGCCGACGATCACCAGCGCCACAAGCGGCAGATCGGCGACCGTCACCGGCCGGCCCGTCAACGGAAACGACGCGACCGGCGCGCGGCCCTGGCCGGCCAGCACGAGGCCCCCCCAGGCGGCGATCGCCACCAGGGCCGCGACGGCGATCGCCTCTTCGGGCCCCACCTGGCCACGGAGCCAGCCGGCCAGTGAGGGACGGCGCGAGAGGGCACGCTTGCTGCGGTCGTCGTTCATGAACACTCCCCGCGCAGGCCGTGCCGCGCCCGCGCCGTCAGCCGGGCGTCAGCTGTGCATCCGCGGCACCGGATCCCCGCGGGCGATGATCTCCGCCTCGGCGGCGGCAAGCTCCGCGAGGCGCGAGCGGACGATTTCCTCCGGTGCCCGCTGGCAGGCGAGGCGAACGTAGGTCGCATGGTGCCGTGCCTCCGACTCGAACAGCCCTCGGTAGAAGCCGCGCAGCCCGGCGTCGGCGACGTGCTCGGCCAACAGCGAAAACCGCTCGCAGCTCCGGGCTTCGATCAGGCCGGCGACGAGGAGCCGGTCGAGCGCCCGGCCCGGTTCGGCACGCCGGACGAGCTCATGCAGCCGGCGACCGTAGCTGGCCGGTGCGAGCCGGCGGAAGGGTATGCCGCGGCGTTCGAGGAGGGCGAGCACCTGGTGGAAATGGTCGAGCTCCTCGGTGACGATCGCCGACATCTCCCGCGCCAACTCGACGTGGTCGACGTAGGCGAACAGCAGGTTCATCGCCACTCCGGCCGCTTTCTTCTCGCAGTGCGCGTGGTCGACGAGGATCTCGTCGAGACCGTCGTCGACCTGGGAGAGCCAGCGTGTGCATGTCGGCGACTGGAGGGACAGCATCGCGGCGCGGGAAGGCGGGGGAGCAGGGCCCCGGGCCCGTGGTGGGCAGGGAGCCGAGAAGTGCAACCGCACTATACTCCCCACACCGCCGGCCGGTGGAGCGCGGGCGGCCACCGCGGCACGCGTGGATCACCCAATGATCGACTTCGACCCTGCCGTTCGACCTGCTCCGAAACCCCGCGAGCGCAACGTCCTCGGCGGGGCGTTGGCCACCTGCTCCCGCGCGCCGCTGACCGGGTTCCACCGTGACGGCTGCTGCCGGACAGGGCCGCAGGACACCGGCCTGCACACGGTGTGCGCGGTGATGACCGACGAGTTCCTCGCCTTCACCGTCGCCGCCGGGAACGATCTGGTGACACCGCGGCCGGAATGGCAGTTTCCGGGGTTGAAGCCGGGCGACCGCTGGTGTCTCTGCGCCGCCCGCTGGCTGGAGGCAGCCACCGCCGGAAAGGCACCCCCGGTGGTTCTGGAGGCGACCCATGAGCGGGCCCTTGCGGTGGCGCCGCTTCCGCTCCTCGAGCGCCATGCCTACCAGTCAGGCTGAATCGGGGAACACGCCGATGCAATCCAGCCCCTGTCCCCCGGCGCATGAAAAAACCGCGGGCGGCGTCGGACGCCGCCCGCGGCATGAGATCACGTGACGGCGATCGATGTGCTCACACCTCGAGGCTCGCCCACCGTTCCCGCTGCCGGAGCCTCCGCTGCTTGAACGCCTGCCACCCGGCCAAGACACACCCGACTCCGGCGAACGCGATCGTCGACGGCTCCGGGACGACCACCAGATCGCCGCTCAACTGGTTGAACGTCATGTACTGGCCATCCGCTGCCGTCCCGCTGACCCACAACTCCGGATTGACCGAATCGACGCCTTGGCTGAATGACAGCGTCGTGCCGTCGTAGTTGGCGGTCACCGTGGCGAACGAACCGTTCGCTCCCTCGGAGTAATCGAACAGCTTGAACAGCTGCGGAGCGTCGATGGTCGCGTCCGGGTAGGTCTTCGTGACGTCGACGAACAAGCTTCCGCCGAGCGTGACCGGCTTCGTGAACGTCATCAGGCTGACCGAATCATTCGCGAGAGTCCTGAACGCGACGGTTCCGTCGGAGTTCAGCACCGAAGGACTGTTGACGAGAACGTCGTTGACGACCACGGCAGTGCCACTGTTGCTCAGCGAGCCGATCGAGTAGTTGGACGCGTTGCTTGGATTGAGGTTCACCACCGCGCCGTTCACCGTCTCGACCACTGCCGACCCGAACGCGGCGATGAGGTTCGTCTTTCCCGCGGCCAATGACAGCGTCCCCGTCAACGCCTGAACGCTCCCACCTGCGGTCAGATCAAGGGAACCACTGCCCTGCTTCACCAACGTGGTGTTCGGGCTCGACTGAATGACCGCGTTGAACGCGATCGTGCCACTGCTGACGTCGATCAGCCGTGTCGCAGTGCCACTCCCATAGTCGATCTTCAACCGCGACGCGCTGGTCGTCCCGCCGATCGTCTGCAGCAGGCCCGACTGATTGATGATATCGCCGCGCATCGCGATCGCCGGCGTCACGGAACTACTTGCGGTGATCACGTACGAACCGGTGGCGGTCGAGTTGAACTGCAGTCGATCGAGGGTATAGCCGCCGTTGACCGTCCCGGACAGCCGGTTGCTCCCGGTATAAAAGACCGAGTGCGTACCCGACGTCGGCAGGAGGTTGCTCGCCCCACTCACCCAGTTGCCCGCGGTGCCCCAAGCACCGCTCGTCCCGCCGGTCCAGGTATAGGGTGCCGCTTCGCTCACCGACGCCAGGCAGACTACGGACAGGATCCCCGTTGCGGCGCACGCCGCCATTCGATTGAAAACACGACTCAAGACGTAACTCCTTGTTGTGAAACCATGTCGACTGATTGATTTTTTCGCCCTACTCGATTCTTGGACCCCTCTGTGTACTGCAGGGATCTACGACGGCATGTGCCAGGCCCGCGCCTGAGCAATACATGGTCGCGGGATCACACATCGGTAACAAAGGTGTCTCGTCGCTGACCCATACCATGTCTCGCCGAGCCTCTCCCAGTTACAAGTTCCTTCACCGGGCTTGAGTTCCCTCCGCCAACACGACTCTCAGCAGCAACAACGCTCCCCGGCGACACATTCCGGCAACCACCCGTCACAGAATCTCATGAGCCGCACGACTCGGCTCAAAGCCACGCCACCGCTTCCATGCAACACTTCAGACAACCCTTCCATCGAACCGCGCCTCAGTGCCACCTGTCGATCGCCCCTGGACTCCATGCGGAACGAGCACCGCCAGGGTCACCATCCGTCTGAGCACCCGCGTCATCGACCATCCCACCGACATTTGCAGGTCTGCCGACAGTTCCTACCGACAGACACCGCTCGCTGCATGGGGCTTCGCGACGCCTTCAATCCCCCCGCATGCCCCCGGTGAACGAATCTCACGGCGACCGGCCACGCGGTCGCCACGCTTTCACCGTCTCGCCACCACCACATCTCGTCCTGCAAGAGTCACGAGAAACCGAAGACAGACGACAACGACCACTTCCGCCGAACGATCACCCACGGACACCCGCCAGCGGCGCCAAGGTAACCGAATCGATTGCAGCCCTCCGGGAGCGCTGGCGCGCCCGACGCTGCTTCATCAGGTGCCAGCCGGCCAACGCACCTCCGATCCCGGCGAACACCACCGTGGAGGGCTCGGGAACCACGACGAGGTCTCCAGTCGTCTGGCTGAAGACCATGTAGCGGCCATCCGGAGCCGTCGTGCTGATCCAGATGCTCGAGTCCATCGGATCCGTCGCGAACGACAGGGTCTGGCCGCCGTAAGCAGCCGTCACGGTCGAGAAGCTCCCGTTCGTCGGTGGATCGCCCGCGAAAGTGAACAGGTCGAACAGCTGCGGAGCTTCGAGGGTCGCGTCCGGGTAGGTCTGCGTGACGTCGACGAACAACGCCCCGCCGAGATCCACGGTGGCAAGGAACGTCAGCCGACTGACGTCATCGTTGGCCGTCGAGAACTTCACGGTCCCATTGCTCGCCAGGGCCGAACGGCCGGAAACGGACGTGGTTCCGATGACGACCGTCGTACCGCTGTTGGTCAATGATCCAACAGTGAAGTTCGATCCCGCCGTGGGATTGAGGTTCAGAATAGTCCCATTCGACGCAGCGATGGAACCAGGCAAGGCGGCGATAAGATTCGTCGTCCCCTCAGTCAGTGCGAGCGTCCCGGTGAATGCCTGTGCGTTTGGAAGCGCCACACCGAAGTCGAGCGTGCCCGTGCCCTTCTTCTCGATCGTCGTTCCGTGACTCGAGGCGATGATCGCGTTGAGCGCGATCGTGCCGGTACCGACGTCAATCAAGCGGGTGCCCGATGCCGTGCCGTAGTTGATGTTCACACGGTCTTTATTCGCAAACCCACCGATCGTCTGCCGCTGACCGGACTGATTGACGATATCACCCTGCATGTTGATCGTGGGACCATTGAGGCCGTTGATCACGAACGATCCGGTCGCCGTCGAATTGAACTGCAGCTTGTCGAGCGTGTAGGTGCCGCCGACCGTACCGGACAATCTCGTGCTCCCAGAATAGAAAACCCCGTTTGTGCCGCTCGTGGGCAGGCCGCCACCGGTCCAGTTCGCTCCGTTCGTCCACAGACCGTTGGTGCCAGCGCCGGTCCAGGTGTAGGGGGCGGCGTAGCCGACGGCTGCACTGCAGAGCATCGCGGCGCCTGCAGCTACTCGCACCGACCACCGGCTGGTAGCACGACTCAAGGTCCAACTCCTTGCTGAAAGAATGTCCGTACGCATCTCGCTGTCTCCCTTGTGGTTGTTCTTGACCGAGCCATGATCCGGGTTCAACGGACACATGCCCGTTGACCAAGTTTGTCTATGGGCAGTCCAGGCCCTCGCGCTGCCACACCTTCGGCCGGCCTGGACCGACGATTCCCGCGCTACCCATCGCACCAGCCACTCTCCGCACGATCCGGTTCTGCCTTCGGTTGTGAACGTCGTCAACCATCAGCGCCCCCTGTCATTCGTTCCAGATCACACTGTGGCTTGGGATAAAGACGTGTTGTTACCCGTGCCAGCTCGAGCGAATCCGATCCACTTCCGCCAACCGACCCTGATCGGGCGAGCTAAACAAGCGAAACGATCGCCAGAAAAACAAGGATCGGCAGTGCGCATAGGAAAAGATCTCCCCGTGTGACAGGCAGTTGGTAACGGCCGAAACTCGCCAGAGCCGAGATTTCCAATTCCTGAGTCATTGTTCCGACACTCATCACACCTCTCCCTGAAAGATGGACAATCCACTTGTGTTCGATATCTCGCGCTGTCGCGGCGACCACCACGACAGTCGCACGGCCTGCCCTCCGCGACTATCGCGTCAGGGAAATCCAGCCCCCAGCCGAGCCGGAAGCCCGCGGTATGGAATCCCCTGTTTCCCCAGACCGACCAAGGCCCATCCTGCGGCAAACGTCACCGCACTGCTGGACCCCCTGTCGTTTGCAAGACTTCCCGCTCTCGTGCTGTGATCACACGATCGATCCGGATTACTTCTCGTCACAATGGGGAGCGTTGACACTGCCATCGTGTCTAGCCCGTCGCATTGATCACTTCCCCAGCCCATGTCACACACCGCTGCACAGTGCTCGATACAGCTTCCCACTCCCTGGCCCGCGGTCAGCTGTCCCGCCACTCCGACCCCGTCACACCGCCATCCGGGCCCACGATCGTTCCGTTCCCGAGACCCGCGACGCTGACGCCCGATGCAGCACCTCACGACCCTCAGCCACACCGCCCTGACACCCATTCCCGTTCACTGCGACCGGAGCACTTCGCAGCACCCTCCGACCGAAAGGTCCTCCGTCACCCTCCGTGACCCACGCCATCCCTCCGGCACGCTGACCCAACTCGTCTTCGCGACGGGTGTCATCGTGTGCCAAAGCCACCTGCATCACCCTTGTCGCAGTCCGTTCAGTCGTCATACACACAGACTTCTTCGCCCGGCTGTCCTCTGGGGCAACGATCACTGACAACGGGCTCGGCTTCTTGATTCCGATCTTCCAAGTCTCAACCGAGCCAAGTTATCCATTCACCAACCTTGAACCGTCACCTTTAATTCACACGACCACCGTCCAGCGCCCGTCGCGACCACTCTCGTGAAGCCCAACCTCATCACAGTCCCGATCGTCGCGTCGCCCACCGATCACACACCGACGGCCCACGTGATCCGATTCAATCCTGATCCACTTCCTGGCGAGCCGTCCTCTACGACCGTGCGATCGGCCACGGTCAGGCGGCGATCGCAGACTTGTTGCGACGCCGCTTGTTGATGCAGTGGACACCGCTGATCGTCACCCCGAGGACTCCGAAGACGATCGTCGAGGGCTCGGGCACCACCACCAGCTGGCCCGTCGCTTGATCGAAGGCGAAGTACTGGTTGCCAGCTGCGTTGGAGATAGTCTTCGAGACCCACGAGCCGTTTTCGAGCGTCCACTCACCATTCAGGTTGTCGTAGTCGCCTGGAGCGTTGATCACGGTCATCGACGTGAAGTTCCCATCGTAGCCCATAGCGCCGAAGAGCTTCCATGCTGTGTTGAACGGTTCCAGGGCGTTCGGATCGATGGCCATTTGAGCGAAGTTCATGGTCAGATTTCCACTGAAGCACACGGTCCCGGTCGACACGATCTGATCGAAAGTCAAGCCAGGGATGATGGCACCGCCGCTATCAGTTCCCACCTTGAGAGTCGTCGTGGAAGTCGAGAGAAAGTTGGCTTTGCGCGTGTCGAGGATCATCGAGCCGGTCCCGTTGTTACTTCCAATGTTCAAGCGTCCGCCTGAGGTGAGATCGCGAATGCCATCTGATCTGTTCGCCCCAAGCGTCACGTTCGCCGTGGTACCGAGGGTGACGTCACCGTTACCAACGATCGCCTGGGTGAACGAGATGCGCCCCGTCAGATTGATGCCGGCGTTGTTCGTGAACGTGCCACTGAGCGAGAGCCCTGAGGTAGAGCTTACAGCCGACATCTCCACCGGTGAGAATCCAGTCGTGATGTTGTTCTCGATCGTCTGCGTCCGGTTCGTGGTGTTGGCGATGTTCCCATTTATAAGCAACGAACTCCCCGTGAGCCTGTATCCGGTCGATCCGCTGAAGGTGATTGAGTTCACCGGGTAGTCGCTGGAAATGTTGTTGGTCGTCGTTCTGAGTTGCAGACCTCCTCCTGTGCCCCCGAAGATCAGATCCTCCCCACCGGTAGTGCTTGGGGCAACGTCGCCGATCCAGTTGGACCCGGCGCTCCAGATACCGCTCTTCGATGCATTCCAGGTGTAGCTTGCCGCGTTCGCGGACGAGAGTCCGGCGGTCGTCGCCAGGGCGACCGTCGCGACGAGGGACTTGGCCAAGATCCGGTTCATGATCGACGTCTTCATGGGATGCCTTTTCGTGCTCGAGTTGGAAGAAAAAGTAAGAAGAAGGTGATTTGCTTGGTCTTGTTGCGGTAGGTTTTCAGGGACTGGCTTCACACCACCTCCCCGCCCACCAGGGCGTAGCTGATTCCGGGTCCTCCCCTGAGCCCCGGCGCCCGATGTGGCGCCTCCAGCGGTGGCAGTTGGCGTCGACCGCCTCACGGCCGGACACCATGGGGTTCTCCGTGCAGCCCAGTTGCGGCTGACGAAAGCCGGTGCGGTCAACGGCGATATAGGCTTCTCGCAAGATCACACCGTGTGTCATGTATTGGTACTTGCCGGCATCTGCCCGGCGGGATCCTCGATCAGTCATGAGCTGCGTCATCCAGCGCCCCATTTCTCGATCGCCACGCTTGCCGGATCGCAGTTCGATCCCTTAGCGGTCTTTGCCATCGCACGTCTTCCCGACCGATCCCTGTCGCGACCATTCCCCCTCGCCCTGCCTGATCGGTGGGCGACCGCTGGTCGCGACGCCAGACAAGATTTCTCCGTCTGGAAACCAGCTCCTGTGCTGCCGCTCTTGGTCGTTGACCGAGGCCGTGGCTTGCGGACGTACGCAAGTCGAGCCGTCTGTCCACTCGGCGGACTGCATGTCGGATCCCTGGTCCACGTCCATCTCCTGGTTTCCGCACCGACCGCACCATGCACTCTTGCCGACCAATCGACCGCGTGAGTGACCGGACAGGCTCCGATCAGCGAGGTCGATCGAGGTCAGACAGGTCATGCTCCGCTCCGACAAGGCCCCACCGACCATCTCCACCGACTCCGACGACGCACCCGACCACCACGACGAGCTCGCCGTCACATTCACCCTAAACTCATCAACAGAACCTCCGACCTTGGTCACACACCGCATCTTGATCGACAGCCACCGAATACCGACCCCGCCGGCGGTGGGCTTGTACCTCCCCTGTCGGCGTTGTGACGACCGTCGTTCATTTCCACCACTCCATCAGCACTTACCGACACGTGCCACTTGCTCATCACACCAGTGGTCCTGCTGGCCGCAGAGCACTAGTCGCTTCACAGCCCCAGCGAGACACAAAGACCGATCACCACCACAGCCATCAGCGTCGTTGCTGCCAAGCTGGTGAACGGCGTTCGCTCGACCTTCATCGCCACGACCTCATGCGATCCGACCATTTGGAGATCTCCTGCTGCTTGCCCCATCACCAACCAAGCGATCGCACCACACCGTCGCGACCGTCAGATCCATTCCCGAAGAACACTTGTTACCAGCGATTCACCGTCACACATCTGCAGCCACTTGACCGCTGGAGTAATCAGGCGGAGGGCTTCCCACCCTTCCGCCGCCTGGCCATCCGCCAGCCGGCCAGAGCCACACCGACCCCGGCGATGACCACCGCCGAGGGCTCGGGGACGATCATCAACA
>Ga0194129_10000226_pt1 | contig 113428 bp, 131 predicted proteins | sample TA2KigCa35mmetaG_FD_150862 | JGI IMG/M metagenome (GOLD analysis project Ga0194129, IMG submission 150862) | Freshwater microbial communities from Lake Tanganyika, Tanzania - TA2015038 Kigoma Deep Cast 35m | ecosystem: Environmental > Aquatic > Freshwater > Lake | place: Tanzania: Lake... | reverse complement strand
TTTTTCGTCAATTTGCTTCATTAAAAAAAGGGAACTTAGATTTATGTTTCAATTGTGATGAATTAGATGGTAAGTTGTTTGGGGCTAAATCATTTGGTAAAATGTAAATAATTACATTTTTTTTTATTTTTTTTTTTATACTTTTACCTATTTTAATATATAATCATATATTGTTTTTGTTTTTGTTCCGCTTAACCATGAGTTACATCTTATTCAACAAATAAAGGGTATTCCTCAAAATTATTTTTTATATTGGAATCGCAACTCCTTCGCTATACATAAATCCATCATGAATAAACTTTTTCTTCATTAAATCAGCTCTTAGTTTTGTATTTAACATATACGATAAATAAATAAATCTAACCGCAAATGGCTCTTTATCAAAAGTTATTCTTATTTTCAATTCAGAATAGATTGCACAACTATTTACAATTTTAGTTCCAGAGTTGATTGGTAAAATTTTATCACCAATTGGTAAACTGATTTTAACATCTCTTGATGAGTTGTCTGACTCATAAAAAGGATATACAATAAATCCGGTAGATATATCACAATTGTTTCTTTGTAATTGAACTTCTACAAAATATTTACCACTTTGATCTTTTTCTATAAATCCGTAATTATTTGGAATTAAAATATGTGATGTTTTATATTTTGAAATATCTAAACCATTTGCAATTATATCTAAAAGTGCACACTCTGATTTATCATGTATATCATGATTAGTTATAAGAGAATTAAACCATTTTGTAAAATTAAAAAAATAGTCCATGTTTTTATAAATTAAAATAGTCTATGTTTTTAAGTAGTTTTTTATTGAACTGTTATTATATTGAATAAAAAATTGAAGAAATTATAGAAAATACGATACAAAATAAAAGTAAAAAAATATGGAATTTGAAGATATAAAAACTGCTTTACGAAAAATTAAAGATAGTAAAAGATATCAGTATTACAAAAATAAGGCTGCAACAATTGTTATTAAAAATAATATGATTTATCTAAAAGGAGGTATAGATTTCTTATTTTCCAGAAAAAATTTAGAAAAAAAATTTCAAACTGTATTTAATTATGTAATTGAGAATGATTGTGACAACATAAAATTATTTTTAGATTCAGCAGGAGGTATGGTAGATAGTATGAATTTTATGTTAGAAATTATGAAAAAATCACCCAAACCAATTGATTGTTATATAATAAATCGTTGTTGTAGTGCAGCAACTATAATTGCATTGGAATGTAGGAATATATCAATATATTACAAATCTATATGGGGAATTCATTATATTGAAAATATAAAATATATGGAAAACGGAAAAGATGATATAATTACAACATTTGAATCTTCTAAAAAAGACACCTTAGAATATTATAGTAAAAAATTGAGATTAGATGAAGAACAGATTAATCAAATTTTATCTGTATCTAAAATTTTAGATGTTAATGATGCAATAAAATATAATTTTGTAAGTGATGTGTTTTATAATTTACCTTCCGATTTTTTAGAATTAAATAAATTGATGTTTAAAAAAATACAATATAAAAGGTTAAAGATTACACCAATATGAATTATATTATAAAAAAATTGATTTTTATAATATAATCAATCTTATTATGTATTTGGAGAAAATGGAAAAAGCCAATGAAATCGAACGATTTATTATAGACAATTATCTTTCTATTCCAAAAGAAGATTATATGAAGTTGTTTGATGTTAAAGCATCATATCATTTTCCTACTTTAAAAACGGATGATGATGGTATATTTACTGGTGAAATAGATGAATATGATATATTTGATAAATTCAAGTTAGTTAATGGTAGTTATCAATATGAATTGAAAAATCCAGATATTGAAATAGAGCGATTTATTGTAGAAAACAAAATAAAACAAATGCGTATTGATTTGAGACAAAATCTAAAAGGAACATTCAGTAATCACAGATCTTTTATATATCCACCATTAATTGGAAATAATTCAGCAGTTTATGATACATTATATTTAACTGATCATTTATTGAAATATATGTATCGTATATTGATGGCAATAATCATCAATGGCGCAGATGAAGAATACATTAAACAAGAAACATATATGATTAGTATGAGAGAAATAGAAGGAACATACAAAGTATTGAATATTGAATTCCATTATGGGTTCATGAGATTGATTGATATGATTTCAAACTTTGTCAGTGATAATAATTTGAAAGATAAACAAACTGAACTTAATGCTGAATATATGGAATTTAAAAAATTAAATAGAACCGTGAGTGTTTCAATATTATATGAAGATATTAAATATACATTAGAAGATGATATTATAACTTTCAAAAAATTAAAAGAAAAAATAACCATCGTATGTTGGAAAGATGAAGAATATTTTGAAATACCATCTTATGCAAAATACTTACAGCAATTCTTTCGTGAATATTATGATGATATTAAAAATGTTTTCACTATTTACAATCGTTTAGAGAATATTTATAGGTTATGTGCATTAAATGTGGTATTAGATAATTTCACTCCAGAAACAGAAATACATGAAAGTATATATGTGGATACATATCCAAGAAGTATATTATGTTCTGGTGGTGTTATATTTTATCCTAGAAATTTTATAAGAACATTACCAAAACCACCTCAACCTATTACAAATAAAGTTGTTGAAATATGTGGAATTAAAAGAGGATTAGCAGATGCTCCTATTTCAATTGGTTCAATACATCACGCTGGAATTATGATTAAAACATCTACAAATGAATATCATATTGTTGAATATGGACCATCTGGAGGTGTATTACGGAAAATATATCCAAATATATCCGGTTCAACAATGAATGAAGAAGGACATAATTGGACAATTGATAGTTGTGATAAAATGAGATCAAATGAATATGACCCAGAAAGAGTAAAAAAATTAATGGATATTATTACATATGGACAAAGTTATGATTTAATTGCTAATAACTGTCAAGATATAAAACAAAAAATATTAGATGCATTACATTAAAATTGATATACATCTTTTTTAATATATAAAATGCCTATTTTATTATGTAATAAGAAATTGATTTATATATTTTATACAAATAATATATAATGAATATGTAATTTATGAAAAAAATATCTAATCATATTAATATAATGGTTAATGAAAGTCTAGATAATTCCGATGATAACAAACAGGAACACAATGATACTATTGTTAATATTATAAATGTAAAACATTCCCATACAAATAATGAACTAGTTCAACATCGAGATTTTAATAATGTAATGGATGCGCAAACAAATACTGAACTAATTAAACATTGTGATTTTAATAATGTAATGGAAACAATGAACAAAAAATTTGGTTATCAAGATGGTAAATTGTCAACTGCCTTAGATGTTATTTCATTCTATTTGAAAGGTCAAAAAATGCTTTACTTAGAATCAAAAGCCTACTGTGAATTTTATTTATATAGATTAATGATGCCAGCTATTTTTATTTCATCATTATCATCAGTAATCAGCGGTGTATTCAGTGATAATACTAATGCTTCTAGGGTTGTAGCTGGAACAACCGCCGCAAATACATTGATTAATTAACTATTTTAAACTTGATGCGAAAGCAGAAGCTCATAAAATGACTGCCTACTCATTTGATCAATTAATATCGGAATGTGAATTTACATCTGGTAAAATCTTATTGGCTAATATAACCGATGAAAGTGATAAATATGGAGAAAAATATAAACAATTATATAAACAAAAATTTATAAATAGTATAGAAAAAAAAGTAAAAGAGATTAAAGAAAAAAATCAGTTCATTATTCCAGAGAAAATAAGATATAGATATCCATACATATATAATAAAAATATTTTTATGGCTGTAAAGAAAATGCGAATAGAAGAAATGTCGTTATGTAATGATTATCAGGTAGCATGTAATGAATTTATTGATACTATGAATGAATTAAAATTTTATACTAATATAGAAAATTATAATCAAAAAAGGCATGACAATGAAGTTAGAAAAAAAAATATTATAAAAAAAATATTTGAATTAAGAAAGAAAGATACTGATTATAGTTCTAACGTAGAAAGTGAATTAAATAACGAAAAATATAAAAAATCTGGATGGTTTTTCTATTAAAAAAAGTTTTTGTTTTTAATATTATCATTAACATAAAGTTTTATCTGGGCTACTACTTATTGCTTTGTGATAAATTAAGGTCAAATGAATATGATCCAGAAAGAGTAAAAAAATTAATGGATATTATTACCTATGGACAAAGTTATGATTTGATTGCTAATTATTGTCAGGATAAAAAAATATTAGAAGCATAAATGTAAATTATATCCTATTAATTTTATATATTATCTACATAAAAGACTAAAACATATCCAAGTAAAAATATGTAAAAGAAGTTTAATAAATAGTATGATTATCAAAAAAATATATCTAGATATTATTAGTAACTTATTACGCAATAATCTTAATAAAAAAAACATATAATTAAATATATGGATATATTTAATTTAATAAAAAAACAAGAAAAAAAGAAAAGTTATAAAGATGAAGTATTTAAAAAAATTTTGGATCAAGCTCATCGTAGAATTAAATATTCAGCAGATTCTGGACAGCATTATTCTATTTTTACAATACCATTATATGTTGTAGGATATCCTCTTTTTAATACATCTGAATGTGTAGACTATATAATATTACAATTATCTCAAAATGGATTTAAAGCAGTTTGTTATAGTCAGAAATATATATATATAACTTGGGAACATGTTTATGAAAAATATATAGAAAATAAAATATTATCTCAAAATTTATTGGAAAATATAAAAGAAGAACCTATTAAAAAAATTGAGGATAAGATCAATAGATCTAATCAATTAATATTCAATACATCACATCAAGATAGCACACAATTTAGTTTATTAAAATAAAAAAATATTATAAAAATTAGAAAGTAATCCTTAAATTATTACATATTAATCTTGTTATATTGCTGTATTATATTTAAAAAAAATTAACATTACATAAATTATTAGCACTTACATCGTTTAGAGCAGTCTAGAATTCATAATACAATCATTTAAATTGTGTAATTATATTGTAAGAATTAAGTATCTATATAAACATTAAAGAAAAAGCTTAAAATTATAAATAGCCAATTAATTTAATATTTTATTATTTACTATTTGTAAAAAAAAATAATATACAATATTTACATTAGGTTTCCTATGTAAATATAGTATAATATTTATTACTATTAACCCCAATAGTTTTTTTTGACACCTCCTATATATTTCTAAAATATGCCAGGAACTCTGAGTAAATATTTTATTAGAGCAACTAACACCATCTCCCAAAATGCCGGAATTCCATATGGAAAATCCGCATCTTCCGAATTGCCACCTTGTATATTATCACTTATGTATTGATCTTTTTGTTGATTAATATTACAATATGTCCTATTTTGAATGTCTAATAATAAAACTGTATTTATTAATTCAGAAATATCAAGTTTATATAAATCAATACCTATAGAACATTCTCTTATTATATTATCTTCCAATTCTTTTGTTAATACTGGTTTATCTGTCATTTTAATACTTTCTATTGGGACCTCTTGTGTTAAATATTGATATAAATTTGAAAAACCTAAGCATTCATATGTATCTTTGAAAAATTGTTTTATCCAACTTTTATTTTCTTTATTCAAATTATAATATTGAATTATTTTTGAAATAAATTTTGTATTAATATATTTATATGTAGATTCAATAAATGATCTGGGGTCTATTTCTAATAATCTTTTTGTCAAACGAATAATAATTTTTTGTTCATTATTTAATAATTGTTCATCGGTATTCAATAAATCTAATGGAACGCCATTATCATCTAATTGACTTTTTAAATACTGTAGATGTTCAAATTCATTTTGTTTTTTTTTTCTTAACATAGCACGACTAGTGAGTTTTTTTTTGTTTTGTCGTTTTAGATTTTTTAGCAGGATGAGGCATTCTATATATATAATATATTTACACATAATTTACCCAATTATAATTTATCCCAATCAAATTTATAGTCCAAATCAAATTTATTTCGTGTCATTTCATTTATAAATAAGTTCCGTAAATAAGTGTAATTAGGAACTTCTGTATAACGAAGTAATCTACAGTAATTCATATATTCTTCCATAATTTGTGTAGTTCCTTTACATAATTCTGATATAGGTGTCTCTTTTTTAATTTTGAATATAGCGTTAGAACGTTCATCTTTTTTTCCATTATCTTTCACGCCTTGCCATGGCAAGTCTTTTTTAAAAAAATAGATAATCATATATCCTAATGCTTCTAAATCATCTCTTCTATTTTGCTCTAAACGTTTATGACTTCGCATACTGCAGAATCTATATGTGCCTACAAATTGTCTTGTATTTTTAAAAGGTGTTATTTCATAATTTAACATATCTATATATTTTTTTGATAAACCGAAATCCACAATATAAATGGTTGACTTATTAGATTGAGTAGATCCAATCAAAAAATTATCAGGTTTTATATCTCGATGTATATATCCATTGTTATGAATATATTCTAAACGGTCAATACATTGAATAGCAATCATTAATATTGTTTTTAATGAAAACGATTTTTTATAATATGAATATAATTTTTCTAGACTAGGACCTAAATAATCCATTACCAAGATATTGCGTATTTTTTCTTCAGTAACTCCTGATGAATTTGTTTCAGTTATTTTGGAATTACCGTACCAATAAACATTAGGAACACCTTTACATAATGTATTATAATTCAAATCTCTATAAATTTTGTATTCATTATAAAGTCTATCTTTTTTATCAGGTTCAGGTTCTTCAAATTTTAAAGCAACAAATTTATTTTTTTCTTTTTTGTGATATCCTTTATATACTTCTCCGAAAGCACCTGCTCCTACTTTTTTTTCTATACAATATTGAAATCCTTTATCAATATTTGCCATATTTATAGACTATATAATATTATTAATAATATAATATTATTAGGTCTAACGAATGTTTATATATTTATTTTATTATTAATGATGATATTTTATTCACATCACATTCATTACAAATATGCGATACTAAATTAAAAGATACACAAATAAAAAATGCTACCAGTATTATTATTGATTTATAAAAAACAGATTCTATTATTAAAGTAGAAATAATAATTAAAGTAAATAAGATAAATAATGATGTATAGTTATCAGTCATTATATTATAAGCTTTCATAATATTTCTTCTTCAATTACCGGTGGTAGATGTGAATAACATTGATCTTTATTTTTTTTAATATTTAAATCACATAATGGTTGATTATTTGAAAACTCATCAATATTTTTTAATATTTTAGTATTATTATACTCTAAATTATAATATTCTTCTTTTATTTGTTTTTCATTTGTATAATGGAGAATAATTAAAAATATAGTCATAATTATTAACCCTATAAATTTATTATTGGGTATATCTCTTGTTGATATAAATATAATAAATAAAATAAATATGAATTTACCAAAATTACTATTCATAAAATTTATGATAGGTTTAGGTAGATGTTTTGATTGCATAGCAAAATATAATGTAGAAAATATACCTAATGCTATTATAAATGGTGTATATGTTAGAAGAGGACTAAATACATCATTTAATTGTTGATAAAAATCCATATATATTATATTATATGATTTAAAAATCAGAATATTTTGAGTAATTTGAGAATGCTTCAAAATTTTCAGCAGGTTTATTAACACATTTTCTAGGATTATCATTATTGCACATTAAATTATCATCGTTACAAGTATTATCTGATTTACAATTCTCATTCAATCCACCTACATTTTGTGGTAAATTTGAAACACATTTTCTGGGATTTTCCATATTGCATGTTAAACTTGAATCATTACAAGTATTATCTGGTTTACAATTTTGATTTAATCCACCAACATTATTTTGTGATGAATTGTTTGGTCCACTGCCTTTTTCTTCAGGACTTTGTTCTGAGTAAAAATATTCTTCACTTGGACCAACAGGTTCACATTTGCCCATATTACATTTTTCTCCATGTTTACATTGAGTATCATCTTGACAATCACTTGATTCTGAATAATTTTCTTGTCCTTTTATTAAATTTTGCATAGTTCCCATTAAATTAAAATGTTCCATACTTAAATTTTGAAATGCTTCTTGCATCTTAACTTTATTTAAAACAGTAAGAGTCACTAAAAACATAACACTTACAACTAAAGCGACTTGAAAACTATTTTCTACATTTCTGCTTGCAACAAAAGCTATTATAAAAATAAATAATAATTTGCCAGGAATAGTATCAAAAAAATAGATTACACTGTTAGGCAATTTTGGTGCTAACCAACCAGCATAGAGAGCAAAAAATAAAGCGATAGAACCAACAAAATATTTATTAGCAAAAAGGGGTCTAAGTGAGTTATCTAAATTAGCATTCAACAACGATAAATTATCTTCAGCCATTATTTTATATATATAATTGAATAATATAATTTTTTTAAAATTTATTAATAGAATATAATAATTATACCTAAATATACAAAAATAGGAATTACAATACAAATAAGATAATAAAATAGAACTTGCTTTTCCTTAGTAAATTTATTAGTAATATTAGAGAGATATATTATAATTACAATTGCTATATAAATAACACTTGCTATTAAAATTTGATTTTTTGCTAAATCCATATATATATTTTTATAGAAGATATTTTTAGAATATTAGTATAATATCTAAAAGTATTTTCTTATTATTTTAATATATGTCCGTCATTTCTAGAGAAATTTATCATCAGAAATTGAATGAATACTGTAAATTGTTTTCTGTAGTGACAATTAAAGATGTAGAAAAACCATCTAAAGAAACAAGCGATGGTTTACCTATTAAAATAGTAAAAAGACAATATGAAATAGGTGGTATAAAAAAAAATGGTATAATTAAATTTTATAACAATGCTAAAGAATTTAGTTTAGAATTTACTTTCATTGAAATTAAAAGATCTGGACAACCTGAAAAATATTCCCAAAAATTATTTTTACCTATAACATATTCTATTGAACAAATTTTAGATATAGTCAGAAATGATATTTTTAAATATGAAACAAAAATAGTTAAAATGATTGATTTAAATGATATTACAGATATTTCAAATGATATAATAAGAATAGAGAGTCTTAAAGAGATTCAATTTAATTTAGAAAAATTGAAAGATAAATTATTTGCTGAAAATTTACTTATACATAGTAGACTATTAGAAGAAGAGAATACTGAACTAAAGCAACAAAGAGGCATCTATTCTGCGCTTGATAGAACAAATATGCGAACTGGGGCTCTTGAATATTTATCACATCGTAAGGAAAAGGTTATGCCTATTCAAAAATCAATTTATGATTTAAAAAAAAGACATAAAAATATTTATAATGTTGAATTATCACGATTATTAGAGAATATTGATTCAAAAGATTTATTACTTGAATTATTAAATATAGATTTACAATTAGATGATATATTAAATAGACCCAGAATTTACAAAGGCGAACCAATAATGTATAGTCTAAAAACAAAATACACTGACAAAAACAAAAATGAAAATTTATTTAAAATTGGAGAAACACTTACTATAGGTGTTCCTAATGGTAAACCAGGTTCTCATAAAAATGATGAGTCTATAAATTTTTCTAATTATATTATATCAAACCCAAATTGGAGAAAATTACTAAGTGTTACCGATAAGTCAATCCCAGTGAAAATTGATGATTTTACTTTTAAAAGTATATTACATTACCATATTGCTTCACAATTTTATAATAGAATAGATTTAAACGATACATTTAGAGAAAAATACAACAAGTTTTTTCTTACATTTACAGATGAATATGACGGAGATGATAAATTATATTCAGCATCAATTCAAGATATTTTAGAAATCATAAAAAGGGAAAAATATAAACAATATTATTTATGGAATTCAAAATCTGATAATTATTGTAATCGTGATGGAACTCTTTGTCAAGGGAGATCTATTAGTCAAAATTTTCGTATAAAAGCATATCTTAATAAATTTACTCAAAATTCAGAACTTAAACAATTACTTTTATCAACAAATCAATCTAAACTACTTGAAAAAAAACATAAAAATGAATATGAAGTAAATTATGAACTTATGGATGTGCGTTCTATAATTGAAAATGATAATGTAGATGAATTTATTGCATTTAATTATGACCCTAAGGTTAAAGAACTTTTAGAAAAAAGAAATAAAGATGATAATCATGATTTTTTCAATAATTTAGCTAAAATTAATTTATTTGAAATTGCTGATACTAAAGAAGAACCTCTGGAATATGCTATTAGTGAATTATTAATCATAATGCCTAATATAGATATTCCTAAGGTCACAAAAACTCTTAAAGATGTCTTTTTTTCATATATAGGTAATCATATTTATCAATTATGTGTTGAAAATGATATTACATATAGTTCTGAATTTATTAAAAAGTTTCCTCATTTATCTAATAATGTTTATATCATTGATTTAATCACTGAATATATAAAAGAATTGAATGATTTATCATTACCAAAAGTTAATTTAAGTAATATATCTCAAATATCAAATGAAGAAGAAGCACCTTTAGAAGTACTAGATAAAGAACTAGAAAATATAAAGAAAAAATTTAAAACATCTAAGAGAAGAATTATAGAGGTTCATAATAGTTCATTAATTCATTCAATAATTGACCAAATGATACGACAAAAAAAATATCCATTTAATTTTATGAATGATGATGATAAAAGAGATAAATATCCGTCTGATTATGTAGTTATTAATGGTAAAAAAAATTTTAACAATTCCTATAAATTAATTCGTAATAATATATCACGAATTATTGAAATGAATGCTAAAAATATTTATTTACAATCACAAGAAACAATTGAAGCATATTTACAAAATACAACAGGTAAATTATTTCATCAAATTGTTGGTGATATATCAAATGAATATATTGATAAATATTGGGAAGATGATTTGGAATTATTATGTTTATCTAGACTTTTTGGCATAGACATTACAATAAATTTTGATAAAAAAATATTGTTCAATGATGCATTAAATATATTTACAAATTTACCTGATGACATTATGAATTATTCTCATAATGTAGGTCATTTAGTATTAGGAAATATTGATGGAAAATTTTATTCAACTCAATTAAATATAACACAATTAATTAGAGATAACCAATTTTTGATAGATAAACAATCTGGAACAATAATACATGAAGAAATGGATGGAACATTTGAATATTTCGGTATTTTAAATATGAATGATCTTACGATAAATATTACTGCTGAAATGATTGATTTATCAGGTCAAACTGATAGCGAAGAGGAAATTGAATTGGGAATATTGGAATTATATAGAATTGATAATGATGGAAATAGACCAACTTTATTTTATGGGGAAACAGAACTCATCTATACTTCTTAAAAAAAAGTATAACAAAAATAATGACTAGCCTATAATAATGAGTAGCGTATAACAAAAATTTTATTATATTCAAATAAAATTTTTTTTATTATAATAAATAATTACTTTACATAATAATACATATCTATATTAGAATGAATAATAAATAAATGAAATTTTTATATTACTTACATATTTATAAACACTTTTATTTGTATTATTTTAAAAGCTTTATAAAATTATTATTTTTTTATTATAATGATGTTTTTAATACTTTTAGATATTAATTATATGAAGTAGTTAAATCTTTGGTTTTAAATATATTTTTTGCTTTCCTAAAATAATCATTCCAATTTACTGCTCTTTTTTTTATAGATTTATTTTTTATTATAAGGGGATTAAAATCCGTCATTTTTTCAATAATTTTTGGCTTATTACAATTACAGGCCTCATTATTTTGAATTTGATTAGGCATTTCAGATAATTTTTTTCCTATATAAAATTCAGCAATTAATATGTACATGATAAATAAAATGAAAAAGAAGAAAATATAATCAATCATATAATTTAAATTAAGAAATGATTTTCTCAAACTATGTATATAATGTCTGGAATAGATTATTGTCTTAAAGGAACTAATCAAAGTCCTATTGAAATTAAATCAGCAAATGCTATAAGTTGTAGTAATAAATGTAATCTACTACTCTATTATCGCAGTAGTCAATGTAAGATTAGTAGAAGTGGAAGATATCTTTTATTTACTTATGATCCGGGAAGTCATGTGATATATAATGGTGAAATTTTTGAATTAGAAAAAATATCATTTACTCATCCTAATAGTCATATAATTGATGGAAAAAGGGCAGTTTTAGAAGCTCATTTATATCATCGCTCACCTGAAACTAGTAAAATTTTAGTCTTAGCAGTTTTAATGGAAGTAAATGAAGCTTCTAGTAAATCAAAAATATTTTGGGACAACTGTACACATTTAATACCTAGAGGTGATACAGATGCTATAGTTAGTATGTCAAGTGAATGGAATATATTTTTTACACTTCCTGAATCAAAATCATTTTACACATATGAAGGTTCAATATTTAATAGTCCTTGTTCCGAAAATGTCACATGGATTGTTTTTTCATCATTCACTAATATATCTGATTTAAGTTATAAGAAAATTATAGAAGTTATAGGAGAAAATAGTCGTAAAGTATATCCAATAAATAATAGAACAGTTCAATATAATCCAAATACAAGTGCTAAAAATAATTTAAATCACTCAAATCCTATACATTGCTTGACTGATACGGAATTAGTTGAGAAATGTAAGAAAATGTTTAATAAAAATGAAGACAGTGTAGACAATGCTATTAAAAGAAATAAAGTATTCATATCAATATTAATTATTGCAACATTTGGCTTCGTTTTATTAGGTGTTTTTCTATACAAAAATAACACTCTCAGTAACTTAGCCAATAAATTATCACCAAAATTAGCTGAACTTCCATAAATAATAAATACAATAAAGATAAATTTTATTTGTTTTGTAATATTTTATTTATTAATAATATATATAAAATGAGTTGTAAAAATCAAATTAATTCTTATTTAGACGAAAATCTAAAATGCGAGGGTATTGTAGAAAATGTAGGAAATGGTGAGTATTTAGTTAAGGGAAAGATTAATGGTAATTCTAGTGACGTTTTAATAACTTATTGGGCCGCTAATCCTCCTACATATAATACAAGTTATGCTGGAAGCGGTTTACCTTTTGCTTCTCCATTAATGGCATATGAAAATACTCCTAATAAAGGCTCTGTTAAAACAGTTAATGGCACTTTTCAATTTCGTGTTAGATTTCCCAATTCATACTATATGGCATTAGGAACAATTTATGTAAAACCACATGTTAATATAAAAATCTGTGATAATCAAAATTCAGAAACCCATAAAATTGAATTAGGTGATGGAATTCCTTTCAGAAATTTAACATATGCTCCTCCACCATCAACTTGGCCAAGATATAGTCCCCAATTTTATTATGGTAAAGATATATTACCTGTAAGAACTCAAGAACAAGTATTGCGTGATAGCGCATATCCACCAACAAATACTTATCCAGAAAATTTCTGGGGATTAAAACCACCTCAATAATAAAATAAGTTATAACTTTTTATCTCTTATTTTAATATATGACAACAAATAATTATAATTTAGGTATAGTTCTTGAAAAAAATTCTAATAGATTAGAATTAAAAATAGATGATTCATCTGTTATTATAAATTTAATATTAAATTCAAATTTTATCTCAAATATAAATGTAACATATGTAGAGATTGATTTTATGAATGATAGTTCATATAATATTATAAATAAAATGCAGATTAATCCCAATATTAATGTATGGATTACAGCATTAACTGGTGATAAAGTAAAAAAAATTATTGATACATATTTTATTAAAAATATTTTTAAAAAAAAATTATTGATTTCTGTTTGCGATGAATTAGAAGAAACATTAAATTATACAAATGTATGGCATATAAATTCAACAAAAAAAAGTATAATAGGGGCAATTATAAATATTTTTCGTTTTAAAGTTATAAATAATTATAAATCTCTTTATGTTTTTTATGATAATGATCATAAATCACACGCTGATTTGTTTAAAAAATATTGGAACTCTCTTTTAACAAATATAACAACAATTTATGTTAATATAGATAAATCTGTTGAAAAATTATTTACTTTATCTGACTTAAAAAATCAAAAAAATAATAATATCATAAATACAAATAATACTGCTTTTTTATATTTTAGTAATACTATGGAAATATTTTTTGAAATATTTTCAATAGTTGAAAATCCATCACTTATATATACACCTGATTATATTGATGATAAAAGACATTATAATTATTATACTTCATATATTAATACTGATTATATTACTATAATAGAATATATGAAAAAATATATTTCATCTTTCATCATAGATAATAATTATGATGATTTTTTTTATAATTATTTAAGGTGTTATATAATAACACAATCTTTAACTCCTTCTCAAAATGAAAAATTAAATTATATAAAATATATATATTATCGTAAAAATACTCCTATCTCAACTAATTTTTTAAAAGATAATAGAATTACAATATACACTATTTTAATTGAAAAGGCGTTGTTATTAGCCAAGGATATGTTATATAGAAATATTAGTAGCAATCAATTATATCAAAATACATTGTTAATAGAAGAAAGATTGTATGGACATTTATTAAGTGAATTAATGAATAACAATGATGATAAAAATTATTTTATGAGAAATCTTTTTATAACAACACCTATTGAGCATTTATATGATGTATTAAAACCTATAAATAAACTATATAAATTAAAAAATATAATTTCTACAGTATCTATTAATATAAATTAAAATATTTATTTATAATATAAATGAGTATAATACCTAAGAACGAATTAGAAGTTAAAATTTTATTAATTCAAAATATAAAAAATCCAATTATTACAAATAATACAAAATACACTGATATTATGAGTTCTAGTATATCAACCGCCAATTATGATGTTGATACTTCAGCTATCAATAAATATATGGGAGAAGCTAATTATAAAAATACTTTTATAAGAAATATAAATGAACACTTCAATCTATAGTATCGTTTTTTCAAAAAATGATATAATTTATTGTTGTTTTATTATATATTTTTATTATTTTTTTATGATAACAATATATATGAGTTCATTATTTAATAATTATAAAAATAATAATCGTAATGTCTTAAAAATAGGTGTATTACATTTACCTTCATCTAATCCTTCAAAACCAGATACTACAAATTATCTAATTAATGAATATTTTTTAAAATTGGTAGATATTATGGTAAATCAATTGTCAATCAAAGATATACTTTTAGTAAGTATTCCTATAAAATTAACAAGTTCTCTTTCTGATTTAGACGAAAACACAAAAAAAACTATATATTCTATATTATCTGGTTATAAAGATATTACATATTTTATTTGCTCTTTTGGATCAGAACAAATTGAGATATTACAAGAAGTATATTTTAAATTTAATAAAAAAATAACACTTCTTTCCACAGCAAGTTCTAAAAAATCAATTAAATTTAATGATAATATAGTTAGATTTTTACCATCAGATCACACTCTTGTTAATTTTATATCAAACTTTTTAATGAATGATACAGAATCTTATTATGATTGTGTTTTTATAGGAGGTTCATTTTTTGAATTAGAAGGAAAACCTACATTTGGCAATCAAGAACAAATTGCAGAAACATTACAATATATTAATGATTATTTACATTTAACATCAAGAAATTTAAAAAATAATGAAATTATCACTGATAATAATAATAACTATGGTTTTGAGGAAATAAGTGATAGAATTAAAAATACTTTAGATGTGACATTAAATCCAAATTATTATCAATCTAATTATTCATCACTTTATATTATTCAATATGTTCAAAATTCAATAAATTATTTTTCAACTCCAACAGAAATAGAAGTTTTTAATCAATGGTTGAAAGATTATCCTATAGCAAATGTTATTAATTGGAAAGTATTTGAATCATTTATGCATCCTGATTTAACAGTTGACCCCTTAAAATTACCTATTATATACCTTTTTATGATTTATATTACTTTATTTGATTACAGTCAAAAAAAGAAAATATTATTATTCATGTCTAATTTTCAATTTCCTGCGTTTTTAGCAATAGTATCACATTTAATACCTCAATTTGAACTATTATATAATAAAAAAAATATATTAATAAATTTTATAAATAAAAGTAAAATCATATTTACAAATACTCAAAATCGTGATGAATTTACTTCTGAACTGTTTAATGATAAAAGAACTGATACATTATGGTATAATAATGGAAAAACATGGATGGACTTATTAAATATATATAATCCTATGATATTTTTACCAAGATATGATCAATCCATAAATATATTCATAAATAAATTAAGTTTAGAATTAAATATGTATACAATAAACAATAAATATTTTGATTTAACTAAAACTTCTCAAGTTCTTTTAATACCGATATATAATGCCTTACAATTTGTTTATCATTTCTATAAGAATGGAATAACAATTAATAATTTTATTTTAAATTATTTTTTAAAATCATCATTACTTTATTTTGGAAACAATATTATCTTTGATGAAAATATGGATAATGTATTTAATATTATTATAGGCACTGGATATTTTGATAATAAAAATTCGTTTATCAATAAATCATTAATTCTAAGTCGTGGAGTTAATCATTCATTATACCTGGTTATACCAGAAGGCAGGCTTCCGACCCCCATTACTGTAGATTATATATTAAGTAAATGCCATCCTCAAACTAACACTATCAATTGGAAAAATTTTCATACACATTTCAATTATGTTTATGGGACCCAGACCACAAGTAATATAAAAAAAAAATTAAGAGAAACTATATTAACATCACCATTCAAACAATCTATTATTATAGATAATGATGAACAAAAATATAGCTTAAAAGTATATAAAAACGAGTATTTGGAAACAAATATAGTAAAAATTGATGATCACAAAAATAAAATTCTGGATTTTTTAATAGGAATATTACAAACAAGCCCCAATCCATTTGGTTCAAATACGGACATTACTACGCGAGATAGTTGATTTATTTGCTATAAATTAACAGAATTGTTATATTTTCCTATTTATTTAAATAAGAAAATATAAGTGAACAGCTTATAATCCGTGTGATTCAGGATCTCCTCCACTAAGAGCTTTACCTCCTGATTGAGTAGTCAATCTTTGAAAATTTTTATTTTCATCAACTAATTGTCTGCTTCCATAGTAATCAAAACTATCTTCTTTTTGCGAACAGCAACTGTATGGAACCTTCTTTGGCCAATTCCATTCTTTACCACAATCTGTTTTACTATAAGTTCTACCTTGACCTAATCCATTTAATACATTTAATGAACTAGAACAAACATTTTTATCACATTCAACTTTAGATTGTTCAGGTAACATTGTTCCTTGTTCATATGGTTGAACACAAGGACCACAACTATTCATCATTGTAGCATAAGAACGATTTAAATTCATTAATTTTTCACTATTTTGTATCAAATATTGACGATAGTCATAACTACTTACTAAATTATTGTTACTAGCAACTAAATTATTTACATCACACGTGGGTCTATAGTCTGTAAAATGTCTTCCATCAGACATTCTTGGCGGACAATTAAAATACTTATTATTTGTACTTTTATAACAACTATTCATTATATTATTAATAAATATAATTTTTTTATTAAATAAAACAAGATTAAAAAAATTTATATCCATTTTCAATTAATAAATGTATTAATGTTTTTTTATTTCCGTAGGGTGATAGATTGCGTTCCTTACATAAATCCCTTAACTCATTTAATTTAGGGTATTTAGCATCTGTATTTTTACTAAATTCATTTGAAACATTATCCTTATGTAGATTTAATTCAATGTTCAAAGAGCGATTTGAGTTTGTTTTAGATTTTATACTTTCATTTTTAACTTCTTCAGTGACTGTTTTTTTTTTTATAGAATTTTGACTATTATTTGATAATTCAATATTATTGGGTTGTTCCATATCAATAAAGGCAAGACCTTGATAGTCTTTTTGCTCATGAGCACTATATTCTTCGGTCATACCAATAACCGGAATACTATCAATTGCTTGATGTAGTTTTTCATATCTATCTGTTGTCATTGTATAAAGTGCATCTAATTTTTTATTAATTAAATTATTTTGTTCTATAAAGTCATTTTTATCAACTAGAGTTGTAGACATTACTGGAGGTTGTATAGTTGAAACCATTAATTTTAAATTTTCCATATTTTTATTATTTTTGTATTGGAAATATAGAATGATTAATGCTAATACTGAAATAGAAATAAGTAATGTGATTGCTGACATGTTATTTCTTATACTATATTTATTAATTTATTTTGTTATATTAAACGAGATTTACATTTATATGATCTAAAATTGATTGAACTGAATTAATATTATATTCCATATTATAAATATCAGTATTAATAAAAATATTAGCATAGTTAAGAGTAGAATAATAACTATTCATATCGTGAGGATTTGACATTAAAATATACCAATTTTTTAAACACCACTCTTTATATAACATAGTTGGCTCTCTAGGTAAAAGTGAAATAATTCCATTACAATTCATTATAATTTTATTATATATAAATAAAATTATAAATCAATTTTTTAAATAAATGAAATATTTATAATAAAAAAATCAGTTTAATATATATAGCTTTTGTATGCCATTTTGTAGTATAGAAGAGGCTTGGGGTGGTTCTAGTGTTAAATATCCTAATAGTGATATAGTTAATAAAGATGGTAAGAGCATCTATCCAGAAGATTGTCCTTCTGAAAAAAAAATAAGACAAAGATCATTTAGTAGAACACACGAAAGACTTCAAGGACATAATGGACCTGTAAATAGATATGATAAACCTGTTTATAAAAATCAAATAATAAAATTTAATAAGGATAACAAACGGTATATGGAAGAACCTGAATTAAGTGACTCATCTACATATAATTATGAAAATAATGAATCAAATATTACTGAATATGATGATGATTTTCGTGATAAAGAAGATAAGGTAGATGCTCCTGTTCATCAAATAGAAAGACGGAATAAAAAAAAAGAAATAGTATCTCCTATTCCAAAAAAATATGATTCTGATGATGACATGTCTTCTATAGAAAAAATTATACAAAAAGATGAGTCAAGTGATGATGAGAATCATGAACCAGTAAATATTCATAGTAAATTTCGTGAATTATCAAAAAAATATAATAATAAAAATCAAATAATAAAATATTTATTACATCAAAATGAAAAATTAGAAAAAATGGTAAAAACTAAAAAATCAGAAAAATCCAATGGTTTCTTTAGTGTATGGGATTTAGTTGTAATTATTTTTATAGGTATTGTGATGATTGTAGTATTAGACTATGTTTATAAAATAGCAGTTAAGAAGACATCATAAGGAAATATATTCAATATGTTTAATATAGAATATATTATCTATTCCATGGTTGCACGTGATATTCAACTAAGTGTTGATTAGGTATTTCACGATATGTTAAAATATTACCATATCCACGAACATTAGTATATACACGTTGTGTAGTATATGCTACACTATCTTCTGCCATTCCACTTGGGACTTGAGTTAAATAATAAGGTTCACCATATTCTACACCGACAGGTTTTTGTATTTTTCTAAATCCAGGCTCTATATTAAAAACTCTATTACAGCTCATTATATAATAATATATTATAATTATTTAGCCTGATTTCTATTTTTGAAATATTCATCTATCTGTCCTGCATTTTTTAATGTAAGATATGCTTTCTTTATTTCCTCAGCAGATACCAAACCATCATTATTTATATCTAATTTAATATATCCCTTAGGAATTATACAATAATTACTGTTTTCATGGGTTAATTCTAAAAAGAAAAATATAAAAAATATTGTAAGTAATAGAGAAGCTATAATATCACGCGTTGCTACAAAAAAAACTGTAAAAATAAGTGCCCTTCTTACAAATTTTTGATTAAAAAATTTATCATGTGTTTTACCTAATTCTAAAAATATATAGCGACTTCCTAAATTTAATAAAAGCATCATCATACCTATGAAATATTTATTATTTCCTAAGGATAGTAGATTGTTGTTAATTGAATTATAAATATCCATATATATTTGAATAAGATAGTTTTATAATAATAAATATATTAAAACTATTATATTTTTGTCTGTTTTTCCATTTGATGAATAAGGTTATGTAATTGACTAAATTTATCCGCTAAACCAAATTGTTCTATGCCCTTTTCTTCTATATAATCTTCCCCTGATTTTTCATTTTCTTGTGATTCTTTTTTATCTTTAAAAGTATCTTTATCAACTGATTCATCCCCATCTTTATCAACTGATTCATTCGCATCTTTATCAAATGATTCATTCGCATCTTTATCAAATGATTCATTCACATCTTTATCATATGATTCATTCGTATCTTTATCAACTGATATATCCGCATCCTTATAATGTTCTATATTTTTAAACTCTGGTTTCTTAGCAATAAATAAATAGGTAATAAAAAAAACGAGTAAACCTCCAAGTGATATTTCTTTATTAATATTATAAAAGCCATATATTAATAACAATAAATATAATAATATTAACCAATATCTATATTCATGATTGCGTATGTATACAATACCTGAAAGTATAGATAAACATATTCCTATATAAATAATTATACTGTTCATATATTTTATTTAAAGAAGAATATCTTTAAGATCAATTTTATCTATTTTTATATTCAGTTTATTAAAACGAAGTCTATTTAATTCATAATAATTTTTCATTGCTTCATAACCTATATTAGTGTATTCATCAATTATTTTATTATCTGTTTCCATATTATATTTTTTATTTACATTAATAAATACTGTAAAATCTTTATATAAATGTGTGGGTAGATAATTAAATTTTATATCTATTGATTTAATAAACGCTTGAACAAATGATTCAAAATCAATAATATTATGTATTTGATTTGTGTCTAATAAAATTAAAAATCCTAATATTTCATTTATATTATAATTTTTACTAGCATGAAAAATTGAATAATTATCATAAAGAGACCCATCAACATAATACATATTATTATAATTAACTGGTTGAAATACAAATGGTATAGAAGTGCTTATCTTAATTGCATCTATTATTAACATGTCTGGATTATCATCCTTATTAAAATAATAACATTTAAAATTAGTTATACACGATCCTGTTATATATAATTTTTTTTTACAAAACTCGTAATGTTTTTTAAAAGTTAAATTTGAGATTAATGTTTTTTTTTCAATTAATAATGTAATTAATTTATATAATTTTAAAGGTTCAATAAAACCATAAAATTCAAAAAGATTTTGTAAATCTAAATTTTCAATAGGTAATAACGCAGATAATTTTAATTTGTTTATGCAGTATTTTAATTCAAATGAAGAATAACCTATTGAAATTAATGTAGATATAATTGAGCCAATAGATGTTCCATAATAACATTCTATATCTTTAATAATATTTTTTTCTTCTAAAAATTGTAGAGCACCTATGTAAGAAATTCCCTTTTCGGCACCTCCACTGAATACAATACACTTCATTATTAAATATATTTGTTAATTTAATTTTAAATAGAACGTAATAATTAAATTAGGGCATATTATTGATATACATTAATTATTCACATAAAGCTCATACTAAATTTATAATATGATATTATTTATAAAAATTATTAATTGTTATTAAAAAATATTGTAATAATAAAAAATAATTATTAATTATATAATATGGATAAACTTTTATTAACACTTTTAGGTTTATTATTAGTATTTGCATCATTTATACTTTTCGCATTAAATCAAAATGATAATTTAAATCAAAAAAAAGTTCAATTTAAAGAATATTTTAGTGAAGATCATCCCAATACTGAGAATGACACATTTAATGGTAATGTGACTAATCATCCTGAAGAAGAAGAACAACAAGAATATTTTACACAACAAGAATATAAATCTCTTGCTCCTCATACAGCCATCCCACCCTTCAGTAATACAGAAAACTTTAATGATGAAGATCAACCAAAAGAGTATTTTTATGGGGGTGATGTATCTAATGCTAAACTAAAATTATTCTATGCAGATTGGTGTGGTCATTGTAAAAGATTTAAACCTGTTTTTGATGGAGAGTTAAAACAATTAGTTTCATCATCAAATATTCCTGTCAAATTAGAAGCAATAGACTGTGATAGAAATCCACAAATGGCTAGTAAATATGGTGTTTCAGGATTTCCAACATTAATTTTAGAAGTAAATAATAAACCTATAGAATATCAAGGACAACGTAAATCAGAAAATATTATACAATTTATTAAGGAACACTTAAACTTTTAAAAATAATATTTGTTTGTCATAAAAATTTATGATAAACAAATAAAATATATTGTATTAAAATATATAAATGGAATCAATTGATCAATCAGTAAAGAGTTTTTTTGATAATCCAATAGTATTAGGTTTAATTGCTATAGTAATAACAATGTATGGACCACGCTTATCACCTAAATTACCAGATTTCGTTAGAGATGCATTTAATAATAGTGTTTTTAGGTTTATAATTATGGTTTTGGTAATATTTTGTGGATTAAAAGATATAAAATTAGCATTAATTATATCAATCTTATTTGTTGCTATAATGTCAATAGTAAATACACAAAACATTAAGGAAGATTATCATAATCAAGTTCAAGAATATTACGCTAACTATAATTTATTTGGAAGAAACCAAACAGAACATTTTGAAGATTTTCATGAGAATTATGCTAGTCAAAATCAGAATGCTACACAATTAAATAATCCAAATCAAAAAGTTTCTATGGGTAATCCGCAACAAAATACGCAAGTCAATGAAAAAAAAAAAGTTGATGATGAAGAAGATGATGACGAAGATGTTGATGAAGCAATCAATGAATTAACAAAAGTAGAAAAAGAATTGGATGATGTTATTAACGAACTAGATGAAGATAATTCAAATAAATTAAAAAAACATAGTGATTCTCGTGTATCAAAATATATTGAAACTGCTATGGGTGTATTAAATGAAATGGACAAATATGCTAAAACTCCTGGTTCTGGAGTAAGTGAAGATTGTCAAAATTCTATAAAATTACCAACAAAAAAATGTATTAATCAAATTAAATCTAAAATATCTAATCAAAATTTATCCGAGATAACAAAAAATAGAATAAGTAGAAAATTTGATGAAACAAGGTGGTTAGATGATTAAATATTATAAATAATTTTACTAGTAAAATTATTTATGATAGTTTTAAAAAAATATAATTCTTTAATATATATAATGGATTTGTCTGAAATAGTTGGATCTACATATTTTTTTGGAATTCTTGTATTATTTTCAGTAATTTATGGACCACGTTTGTCCCCAAAATTACCAGACAGTATAAGAAATCTTTTTTCAAGTCAAGCATTCAGAGCTCTGGTTATGTTTTTAGTATTATATAATTCTGATAGGTCATTAGGATTAGTAATGTCTCTAACTATTGTTATTATTTTTATGGTATTAATGAATATAATTCAAACAGGTAATTTATTAGAAAGTTTTAGTCAAGAAAACTTTACTCAGGAACATTTTGTTAGTTCTGAATATGGACCACCTCTTTCAAGTTGTAGTAGTTATGATATGCCCCAATCTAATTTTGTAGGTAATCCAACTTATCCAATGATGGATAATAATAATCTTAAGGGAAATACTGAACCTCTATATGAACCAAATATTGATTATGATAAAATAGATATGGCACAAGATGCCGGTAATGTTGCTGTAATAGTAAACGATCAAAATAATATTAATTTAGTATTAAATAAATATAAAGAGGTATTTTAATTATAATAATTATTTGACGAAAAAGTTTTTCTCAAATAATCATATAATATGGAAAATAATTTTTTGTCAAAATTTGGAAAAAGTGGTGGCGGACTAAATGATGTAATCAATAAGGCAGAAACTCAATTAAGTAATGTTCTAGATAATTCATATGTTTACGTTACTTTATGTGTATTTTTAGGTCTTTATGCCGCTTTCGCTGCACCGAATTTACCTAAGAATGTCGCATTATTATTAGATACTACGGTAGTAAGGGTAATTTTTGCTGCAGTAATTGTTTTTACTGCTTTCGCCAGTCCTGTTGCCGCTATTTTGTTAGCTGTAGCATTTATTGTTACTCTTCAAACAGCTAATAAATATAAATTATATGATAATAGTGAAAGTGTTCTCGCACCTGGAAGCATATCTTGGTTGCCAAGCGCTAGACAAGGAGCACGTGGTAGTGATGGTGATGCCAGTCAAGCTTCCAATGCTAGATCACAAAGTTATACAAGGCAAGGAAGATTAGGTGAATCTGTCTTAGGAGGTGTTTCAAGTGTTGCCAATAATGTTACAGGAAGTGTTCGTGAAGTTGGAAGTGGTGTAGTTAATGGTGTTTCTGAATTATCTAATAGTGTATTTAATTCGGCACGCACTGTAGGTGGAGGTGTTGTCGGAGGTGTTCAACAAGTAGGAAAAGGTCTAGCAGTTGGTGTAGAACACGTTGGAAGCGGTGTATACAAAGGTGTTTCTAACTTAGGAGGTTGTGTTGTTAAAAGTGCATCTCAAATAGGTAGTGGCTTGGTAGAAGGTGTTCAAGATCTCACTGGAGGTCTCGTAGGAGGTGTTAAACAATTAGGAAGTGGTGTTGTTGGAGGTGTTCAACAACTCACTGGTGGTGTAGTAAATTCAACTAGACATTTAGGAAAAGGTGTAATGGGTGGTTTTAAGGAATTGGGTTTAGCTGAACACTATACAAACAGCGTTCCTACACCTGCTGATAAATGCGATTTCGCTCCTTTTACAACTCATGAACAATTTGATTATTCTACATCAAATCTTGTTCCTGGATCAAATCAAGGAAGTTGTGTTCAAAGTTTTTCTAATCAATTCTGCATTCAAGGATTACAATCATCTGGTGTAGGCGGATACACCACTGAAGGATATTTAAATGTAGAACCTGAAGTATCACATAACCCTGGTGATGAACATTTTTATGGTGGCAACGAAGATGAAACAAATGAATATTTTTATAGCAATGCACCCAACACCCCTCCCACAAGTAACAACCCAAGTTCAAATAACACATGTGATAAGAGAATGACAAAAGAGGCTTGTGGTGCAACTATTTGCCATTGGAATGAATCAGCTACACCCAAATGTGCTGACTCTCCTTGCGATAAGAGAGAAAACCAATCTGATTGTGGTTCAAACTGCCATTGGACACCACCTACATCAGATGGAACTACTAAAGGAAAATGCAGTAATAAACCTGCCGCCCCATAAAATATTTCTCTATTTTATACTTGTAAAATAAAGAAAAAATTAAAAAAATAAATCAAATTTATATTAATAATATGTAATTTATACTTAAAGACTAACCACTATATAAGATTATATATAAAACACAAAATGAGTTCTTCCAGTGGTTCCTCAGTTCGTATCTTAGGTCGCGTTAAATGGTTCGACAACCGTAAAGGGTTTGGTTTTGTCAACAATCTAACTACTAGTGGTGAAGTCTTTGTTCATCACAGTGGTCTTAAATCTTCTAATGGTGTTTTCCGCACCTTGTATCCAGGTGAATACATAGAGTTTTCTCTCCATCGTGATGATGCTAATAATCGCGACTATGCTGTTGATGTCACCGGTGTCAAAGGTGGTTCTTTGTTGTGTGAGAACACTGACACTCGTCTCATGGTTCGCAGAGCTCGTCCTAGTCAAGAAAGTGATGGTGGTGGTGAATTTAAACGAGTTGAAGGTCGCGGAACTCGTCCTCAACGCGGAGGCAGAGCCCCTCGTAATTAAATAAGTATATTTTGTATTTCTTTTATAGAAAATATACTTAATATTAAAAAATATAATATATATATTAATAAATGATAACAATTTTAGTTTATACTACATCTGGTAAAAGCCAAGAATTTTTAGTAAAAGAAGATAAATTAATATCTGATATAAAAATGCAGATTATTAAAAATCATAAACATATAACAAATTTTGGTATTGATAATGATATAAAATTATTGTATAAGGGAGTAGAACTAGATGAATCTAAAACATTTAGTGATTATCAAATAAAAGATAAGGCATCATTTCAGATCATATTTAAAACGAATCCTCTTAGTATAAGGCGTTTATCTGAATCAGCACCTACAATATCATTTTTTGAAAACTATGCGCCATCACCTCTAGACAGTTACATGGATAGTAAGAGATATTCAAAATCAAGTAGTCCAAATTTTCCTATTGAACAACAGCCACAATCTGATATAAGTAAACAATTTAATTCAGTTAATAGCACTTTGGAATTAATTTTAGAAAGACTTACTAAATTAGAAACTAGAGTTAATACTATTTACGATACTGTAGTAACATTGAATAAATAATAATATATGCGCCTACTTAATATGGGACCTATTTTCCTATTTTCTAATTTTATATCTTTTAATAACTCTTCAGGTTTTTTAGAATTTGTTAATTCATTAATTAATAATGACATTGAATTATAAATTATACTTATTTCTTTTGCTATTTTTGTAGAACATCCAGGTATTTGAGAAAGCATATTTATAAATGATATATTTGGTGTAATATTATCGCTTTTTTTTGTATTTTGAAATACTTTAATATCTGGTTCTAATGCTCTTTCACGACCTTTCCCATTTAGATACGATAACCATTCTTCTTTATTTTTTATAAATCTTGTAAATAATTCGTAAATAAAATTAGAGGTATCTTCTACTCCTGTAGTTCTATAAAAAAATATTTCATCACGAAAAATAGAATGTAAAATACCACTATATATTATATTTTTATCAATATACTTAGATGTTTCAACTGGAATAGAGCCTTCTAGTATGTAAATTATTCTGTTTCTTTTAAAATTACTTACTAGGCGTGCCTTTTGCTCATGATATCTTCCATCTTTAATACTAGCATTTAAATCAGCAATCGTTTTTCTCTCAAATATAAGTTGCACTTCATTATCTATATAAAAATGTATATCACCTATATCTAAATTAATTAATTCTACATTTTCCATTTTTTGAATTAATTGTGCATATAATATTTTTTCCCTATAGTCAATTCTAAGAGACATATATAGATATTTAGTATAATTAATTTTAAGTTATTTTCATAGTTTAATATAAATTATTTATCTAAACAATTAATATATGGAGTTTAATCATTATAAGCTAATACGCAAAACAATTATTGAAATGTTATATGATAGAACTGAACAAGATACAGATAGATATCACTTTAATAGAGGAACACTTGATTTATATAATATGATACCAGATGAAGTATTAGAAAAAATATTTGCCGATGCTCAATCTAACTATAGTCATTATAATTTTGAATTTAAAAATGATAAAGAAAAGGTAGTAGTATTATTTTTAAAAGACGCATCAACTTTAGAAAAAAAAATTAAAGAGTCTAAAAAGGCATATAGATGCACAAATAAAGATACACTGATTGTTATATTATGTAATAAGGAAAAACCTATAGATGAATATTTAAATAGTGATATTAATAATGTAGAAATATTTTGGTTTAAACAGCTTACTTTTAATGTTTCAAAACATAAATTAGTGCCAAAACATGAAATCATAAATCAATTATTATTAGGGGAATTAAAAAAAACATATTTATTAAAAAGAATAAATAATCTACCTACGATTTTAAATACTGACCCTGTTGCTAAATATTATGGAATGAAGATAGGTGATGTTTGTCGTATAACTAGACATAATGAGAATATAGGTCCATCTATTTTATATAGATTAGTCACATTTAAAACATAAATTATATATTTATTTTTAGAAATTATATTATTAGAATATATATTATGTCTAATTTAGTTGTATATTCTACTTTAATAATTGTTATTGTTATTCTTTCAATTTATTATAACGAATTAAATAAAAAAAAAATAATATTACAAGAATTTTTTACAAATAATTCAGTTAATCAAATTGTTGATGACAGAATCAATTCTGTTTTCAGTAGTCTAAATGCTTTAAGTAAAGATTATAAAAATTTACAACAAAAAAATCAATTGTTGAATAATTCTTTACAAGAAGATCATTATAATAAATATTCAAATGATTTAACAAATCGGTACACTCAATTATCTAAAGATAGCAAAGAGTTAGGTGAAGAAATACGCAGAAAACAAAAAGAGCTTAAAGATAAAGCTCAAGAAATTAAAAATCAACATAGTCCTGATTATGTAAACAACAGAAAGAATACTATTATCAATCAAAATATCAGATCCATAAACGAACAACTCAACTTAGATGGTGTCAATGCTAGTAGAGTTAGAGAAATTGTTCAAAATATTATAGATGAAAAGACTCCTGACAAAATTGCAAATTTCAGAAAAAATATTCAAAATAATAGAGAAGTTATTAAAAATATTGATGATGTATATGATAAGGCTAAACAAAACCTATCAAATAATATGGGATCTATTAAGGATAGCATTAAAAATAACATTGATAAATATGTTAAGGAATCACTTGAGAAGAAAAAATTATCACTACCTTTTGAAGATTTATCAAAATATCAAGGTGTTTTAGTAAGAACTTATAATAGTCAATCTATTGGAGATTATGGATCATTATTAAATGAAATTGTAGTTCCTTCAATTAATTACTACATGTCAAATGTAACCGATGGATTTTTTAATTCAAGCCCTAAAGGTAGTAATAGTCGTTATGCTGAATTCTTGGGATTTATACAATTTCCTAAAGATGTAAACACATTGCAATTTTATATTTCAACAGGTTCATCCTTTAGATTTTATTTTGGAGGTAGTCTTATAGGTGATGCAAGTAATGCAAATACATCAAACGAGTTAACTACACGATTGGTATATGGAGAACCTAATAGTAAGGTGCCTTTTAAAATTCAAGTTAATGAAGGTACTAATACTATTAATAGTTTTGTTATATTAAAATGGCGTAAGAATAATTCAGGTATTTATGATGTTGTTCCTTCAGGTAATTTCTTTTTACCAAATTTAAAGAGCTATTAATATTATGAAAAGTTAGTTATTAATATAGTAAATTCTTTTACTGTTTTAATCAGTTCATTTAAATCTGACGATTAATCAATATTATATGATTTATTGCTTATTAAATCATATAATATTATATTAAAATATATCTAGTGCTGTAATTATCAACTTCTGTAAAGCTTTCATGAACCTTAGGGACATACATCCTTTAAGAATTAATTAATCGCTCTTCCTTTCAACACCATCTACGGCCGCAACACCCTGTCTTGGCAACTCTGGCTCAGAACGCAGCAACTTGCTTTTACAGTTAGAAGAAAATTTATGATTTTTTAATATTTCACGTGTAGATTCTAATTTGTGTTCTTCAACTGTTTTTTTAAACATTTCTTCTATATTTCCTTGTGATAAATATGTATCCTTATGCACAATTCCATAATAATAAATTCCATCTGCCATACGTTTTTTTTTTAAACCAATATAAAGTAGAATACTACTTAATATTTTACTTATTTTCATTTTATCTTTATTATAATATTGTAATTCAAACATTACATTTGCTAAAATTTCATTCGCTTTCATAATATTTTTAGGTTCATTATTTAATATATATTTTTCACGAATAATAAATTCTATTTGATTACTTATGGAATTATTTTTTTTATTATTGACATCATATAAAAATTCAAAACTATTTATTTTTTTCAAAATAATATCTGAATTTTCAAAATATTTTTTGTGAAAATAACTTTTTATATTATCAACCTCATTTTTATCTAGATTAGTATATGATTTTATTAATTCAAAATCTATAAAATTCTTAATTAAATATTCAACAAAAATAATATTATCATTATTCAAAACAACACCAATATTTAATGAAATACAATATAAAACTGCACAATCATATACATCCGCAGATTCTTCTTTTTTCCATATAGAATAATGTTTAGAAATTAAAGATGTATCAAATGATGGATCCACATTTTCTGAATTGTTAATTTCATATTGATTATAAGGATATACAATAAATTTATCTTGATTTTCAGTATTTTCTTTACATTCATTTTTTTGATTTTCTAATAATAATCTTGAAGATTTATAACACTGATCACGGATGTCGTCTATACATTTGTTTTTTTGCTCAGTTTTTTCTTGATTTACAATATAGCTATTATTTTGCTTATCATTATCTGATTCTATTAATTTAAATTTATTTAATAATTCATTATTATGTAAATAATTTACCAATACATCATTTAAATTATTAAAAAAAAGATTAGATGTATTTAAACTATTATTCATAGAAAAAGTTAACGTTCTAGATTTGAATATATTATAAAGATAACTTGTTATTTTATTTTTAAGGGTAGAATCTGTTAAAAATCTATAATTAATTTCATAATCATCTACTTCAATATCTTTGTATAATTCTTCTATAAAAGATACAAATTTAGATTCTGCGAATGGTAATATAGTATAATATCCGTGTGATTTATTTGATATTAAAAAAATTTTACCATTATCATTTTCAGTATCAGTTAAAATGTGTGTAGTGTTCATCGTGTATAGTATATAATGTATATACATTTTTTTTTTTCATTTTAAACGCATATACTCATTTTTTGTTATTATATCCTTGGCAATAGATAAGGTCAAATTGGAGAAGCAGATTCCTGGAATGATGTGATAACATATCAAGTTTGCTGCCCCAGCAAGTATACAATGCTGTATGCGTCAATCAGTATGCTTTCTCATTTCGTTATAAATAAATCAAGCGTCAGGCTTTGACTTGATGATGATAACATCATAAAATGAATTATATTATTTACACAAATTATAAATAATCTAATTAATTACGTCTGCGTGTTGATCTTCTTCCAGCAGATTTAACAGTATCAGACTGTGCTATGTTTGATAAAGCATTTGCTGCCTCTTGAGCTTGTTGAGCAGCATCTTTAGCAGCTTTTGCCGCAACTGACGCAGCTGATGCCGCTTCATCAACTTTAGCTTGAGCTTCTTGTCTAACTTCTTGAGCAACTTCTTCTCTAATTTCTTCTTTTACTGATGCAGCAGCTGCATCAATCATTTCTTGAGTTTCACTTCTTACTTCTTGTTTAGCTTCAAGCACAGCTTGTTCAATTTGATTATTTTGTTGAGTCTCTTCTTCTTGTTGTAATGTTTCTAACTCTATCATAGAATTTTGATCACCAGCTTGTGCCGCTTGATATAAACGAACATATTCTAACGACCATTCATATCTAGCTTTTTGCCATTTTTTTTTTGCTATCGTTGCCTTAGATTGAGTAAATTCTGATAAATCGTGTAATTTAGATGATGTAAATTCTTTTAAAGCTCTTGCTTTTCTACAAGATACGGCTCTTGTGCGATTATACCAACTATCTCTTTTACCAGAAACACATTCATGGGGATGACAATTAGTATCTCCATGACTTCCTTCAGGACATTCAACAACACATTCTTTACCATCATTTAAGAATTGACCTTCTGGGCAAGTTGGACTACTGAACAAACCACCACGTCTTGTATGACTTCTGCGATTGCTTTGACTTAAGTTATTTCTACTTAATTTAGCCATTTTTATATACTATATAAAGATTTTTTTTTATTTAAACTTATAATATTAAAAAATATCACATTCTAATAAATCTCTACATATAAATTTATCAGTTATAATCATTTGATCAATCGTTGCTAGATGATACATATATTTGTATGGATATACGACTTCAATTGCTTCTATATAGTCACACGCGCAAATCCATACATTGTTTTTAAATATTTTAGTGTATTCTAATATAAAGATTCCATCAATTAAAAAAACACGATCCGTTTTTTCTATTTCGTGTTGGATGAAACCAATAATATTATCTTTTATTTCTATATCTTCTATTTTAATTCCGTTAATAAGTGTTCCTTGTCCTAATCCTAATTTATATCTACGATTATGACGATTATCTTGATGATATATCGGTTTATAAAAACTATTATTAATTTTATTTAATACGCGATTATTAAATATTTCATATTCAGTGTAATAGTCATGTTCATCATAATCCATAAATTGTATATTATTAATGTTAATTCTAAAATTAGAAGTGCAAATATTAAATAAAATTCCTCCATCATAATTTATTAATCGTGATACTGATGAATCTGATACTTTAATCCATTTATTATTTTCATTTACATAATGACTTCCACTTACAATTACACCTTTGTAGTCAAACATTACCATATTTTTAGGTGTATGAAATGTAAGTTTTGATATAACACGAGAACCATCGATTAAAATGTCTCCTATTTTAATGTTATTTATATTACATATTTGTTTATTCTGTAATTGTAAGGGAGTATTAGGCTCAAAACAAATTGCCATAAATGGAAATATTAAACCAGCTGGTCCAAGTGTAAAAATAGGTAATGCCCATAATAATACTTCAGAAGCATCTAATATTTTTCCAAATGTTCCTTTCATAAAAGCTGCCATAGTTACAGTTACAGTTTCTAATAAATATTGTAGATTTTGGAAAATAGCAAGCTGTCTCTTCATCATATTATTCAATTTACCAAATGTCATTAATATAGCCGAAATAATATTCTCAATTTTTTTCATCATTTTCATAACTATAGAAAAAATAAAATTTCTCATTATTTTTACTTGAACTCTGATTTTATCAACCATACCTGTTAAATCTTTTAATAAATTTTTAATTATATTAATAATATAAGTAAATGGTTTTATTAAAAATGTGAACACATTCTTGATTATTCTCCAAAAGTATCCTGTAAAATTATCAATAGTTGTTTTTAAAGCCGATGATCCTTGATTTGGTTTTATCCAACCACTAATAGGTAATATATATGGTTTATATCTTTCATTTGCCCAATTTTTAATTATATTTTCTTTAGCATATTTTGCTTTAATTAGATAATAAATAATTAAATAAACTAAAATATATATGATTATTGTCGTAATTGAAATACCATATGTCATAATTTAACATATATATAATAATATTATTATATATTTTTAATTAAAATTATATAATATTTATATTAGATTCAGTTTTTTAAAAACAAAGATGATAAATCTTGTCTTGTTATGTAATTAGAAGAAATAAGATGTTCTAATAATGATTTAATTATATTTACATTAGATTTATTCGGTTTTACTTCTGATGGTGATGTATTTGTAGTTGAATTTGTAATTCCTGATGTAAAAAGATTACTAGTAGAATTTATTGATGTTGTGTTATTAGTTTGATTTTGGTTTGTAACTGTTGTAGTAGTTGGATTTGATGTTGGAACTGTAGTTGTTATTGTTGTTGGAACTGTTGTTGTTGTTGTTGGATTTGCAAGCGTTGTTACAGGATTTGTTGTTGATGCTGTAGTTGGCGTTGTTGTCGTTGTAGTTGGCGTTGTTGTCACTGTAGCATTTATAACATTATGAAATAATTGTGTATTCAAATTAATTAATAAATTAGAAGTTATAATAGGAGTCATTTGAGTATATTTATTGTGCTTTAGAAATATATAAATATTATTTAACAAGTCTTTAAGAAGCATATTCCATTTAGCAGACTGTAAAGCACTATATAATGCTAAAGTTAAAGCTCCATTAGATGAGCCTCCTACCGTTACATCAAGTGCTGATTCATGATCTTTACAAGCACTTAAACATATAATTTTTTTATTGGATAATGGTTTACCATCATCAATCGTTAGTCCAAGTGTATTATTAACATAACCATAACTATAATTAAGATCCAAAAGAGTTCCACTATTACAGCAATCAAAAATTGTAAAAAAAGGTATGTTATCTCCTACATTAATAATTAGACTTTTTAATTCATCATCAATTATGCGACTACCGTTTGTAAAATAATCAGAAGGCACTATAAATTCATCAAGACCATCACGCTCATCTCCACTAACATCTTTCATTTGACTTCCATGTCCTGAATAATGTAAATATAGAGATATACAATTACTTAATTTTGACTTTAACACTAATTGATTAATTTGATTAATTATATTGTTTTTGTTAGGATATAGATTATTATTTACTAAATATATATCATCTCTCATAAAAACTATATTATTTATGTCATATCCATAATTATTAATTAACATAGAATGTATTAATAAACAATCATTAATACAACCATATAATCTACTGTTTGTATTTGAATAATTTAATCCAATTAATAAAGCATATTTCATTTTGGTATATATTATTAAAATATTTTAAATTAATATAAAGCTTTATGTGTGATTTTGTATCTAATATTTTTTATAAATACATTAATTGTATTTTATGCATAGATATAGAGAAAGATATTGAAGAAGGAGTTTATCATAATTATACAAAACGTAATAATTTAGAAGAAGATTATGTAATTATTGAAAAAATGAATTAATATAAATCTATTTCCATGTGTTTTAATTTTAACAATTAGTTAAAAATTTAATGAATTGTTAAAACGCTTAGGTAAAAAAAATATATCAGGTTTACTAACCATAAATTTTTTCAAAACAAAAAAGATAATTAAATGAATGATTAACAATAGATAAATCTATTGTTTGTATTAATTTAAAACCTGTATCAGTAGCTGTATCCACATATTTTTTCATTGTATATATATTTAGTTTATGAACATTTTTGCGTATTTGATTTTCTTTAAATTTGAAAAGTTCAGTGAATAATACTGGATTATTAGACAATTTCCAATCTGCTTCATATGAAAAATTATTAAATTTAAGAGTTGTTTTTGTTTTACGAGAATATTTTTGAGGATTGTATAGTGGTATAAGTCCACTGTTTTTTTCTAATACAGGATCAAATTTTCGTTTATCTACTAAATGAACTATAAATACACCACCTCTCTTTAGCCACTGATTTACAGTTTCAAATAATTTATGTATATTTTCTACATAATATACTGAAAAGAAAAAACAAGTAATATGGCTAAAACTATTAGGTTCAAAATTAGTCTTATCTGTCATATCTCCTTCCTTAAAATCAAGTAGTGGATATAATACTTTTGCCTTATCAATCATTTGTTTTGAAATATCTAAACCTATTGTTTCATATTTATAATTATTCAATATTTCTACATGATGACCTAATCCGCAACCTATATCTAATATTTTTATCTTACCATTTTCTTTTTTCCATTTTTTAAAAATATTTTCACGAATTTGTAATATTTCATATTGATTTTTATATGTAGAAAGAAATAGTTCATCATAAATACCTGAATAAAATTTATCATATATTTTATATGGTTCGTTACATTCTTTAAATTTTTGTATAGTATTAATAGCAAAATTTTCAATATTATCATCTCTTCTTTTATTTTTATAATAACCGATAAAAAACACAAATATGATAGATGAAACTAATATAATATAAAATTTCATATATTATATTAATTTATTTTATTTATACTTCTATAACTGTTAAAAATTATATTTAATCTTTGATATATAAATTATGATCTGTACCAACACCTAATAAAGTTCCATCATTTAATTGATGTATATCTTTAATACAACAACTACCAGGTATAGGTCCCTGAAAATTATCATTTAGATTTTTTTTTGTGTATAAATTATGATCTTTGCCAACAAATATAAAACTTCCATCATTTAATTGTCGTACACTAATAACACAGCAACTATTAGGTATAGGTCCCTGCCAATTATCATTTAGATTTTTTTTTGTGTATAAATTATTTCCTCCTACTCCTAAAATAGTTCCATCTTTTAATTGAGTTATATTTGTTACGCAACAACTATTAGGTAAAGGTCCCTCCCAATTAGAATATAGATTTTTTTGAGTCCATAAAGTATCTCCCATTCCTATGCCTAGGATAGATCCATCATTTAATTGTGTTATGCTTTTAAGAGCGGCAGCAGGTTGTTTAGGATTGATAATTGGTCCTTCCCAATTATCATCTAGACTTTTTTTTGTCATAATACGATTATCACTACCTACTCCTACAATAGTTCCATCTAATAATTGAGTAATAGCTATTACATATGAGTTATTTGAAATTTGTCTCCATTTTTTTGCCAGCACCCTTGAAATTTGCTCAGTAAATAATCCAGATTTAAGTGGTTTTAAATTATCAGATTTTTGGCTCCAAACTGTTGGATTGAAAGGCAATATAGTGTTTGGATAGTCATTAATTCCAGGTTTCAGACCATAACAATTTACACCAGCAATTCCTGGAGTATAATGCATTATCCCTGTTCTACCATTTCCACAACCTGGAACAGTTGAAGTAGTAATTGGATACATGGAAATGTTTGAATCAGACACCCAGGCAGTAAAACACCAATCTGCTCCTTGTTTTTGTGCTTCTTCTAGCTGAGCAGTTGTCGCCACTTCAGCGTTATATTTAGAACATACTTGTTTAGCCTGTTCTTTTGTATAATTGTAATTAGGTCCTACTGCAAATACCTCTGGCCCAGGTGCGGCGGTGCGTTCGCATCCATCGTTGTTTAACTTATTGTAATAAAAATATTCATTAGATATAATTTCATATTTATTTGTGCCTTTAACAGCATTATCATCTAAAGCCCATTCAAGTGTAAGTCTAGCAAGACCAGTTGCTTCAATAAAATCAATCTTAAAAGGTATATAAGCATCTTTAGAGACTTCTAAAACATCACTCTCAACAGTAGTATATGCCTGTATTCTCCAACTATCTATTACCTTAACCATGTTATTTTCACTACCATTATTTGAAATATATAATCTTGAGTGATCATCACTGCCTAAACGAAATATAACTTTTTTAGCTGGAACTTTAATATATCCTATCAATTCTAAATATACATAATCCTTAATTCCAGGCAGCGACATAATTATATCACCTCCCCAATTAAAATTAATATTTGCACCCAAAAATTCTTGATTATAACTTTCACCTTTTAAAAAATTATTACTCGTTTTATATGTTTTAATTACAATCCCATTATCATAAAATTTAAATTCTTTAAGGTTATTTTTTGATTTATTTGTATCTCCTATAAGAAGGTCAATTTCTTTATTTGTTTTTTTAGATACATTTTTTTGTTTTTCTGTGATTCCTGCAACGTTTATTTTGAATGGAAATCTAGCATTATGATCATATGACCATTCTTGTTTTTCTCTATTATTTTGTAATACAGAAAGAGACACACATTCACGCGATTTACATCGGTCATCATTAATAACTATAGATTTTTCTTTTTCTATATAAGACCATACTTCTATCTCTTGCGGTTTGAACCATGCTGATGTATGAAAATCACCTGTAATATTAAGGTTATCATCTGAAAAAGTAGATCCTGTGGTTTTATTATTATTTCCACCACTTAATAATAATAAATCGTGTCCTTCACCAAAAGTTGGACCATTACCAGGATTATGATATATTGATTTTGATGGATTCTTTGTCATTATTTTTTTATTACGATTAAATGAAAACATAAATGCGGTATCATCATTTTTCCACATAAATTCTGATTGCCAACTTAATGAAGTATATCCTCCAAAACAACGACCTTTATCATCACGAACAAGTGTTATTGTAGGACCTTTATTATCACATAAAGTGTGAAATTGTTGAGGATTAAAACCATCTCTTGTAGCACGATATAATAATTTCACAGTTCTTTTAATATCTCCTAACCAATTAGTAATATTGTTCTGCCAAGACTTATCACTGCCTATAATAAGACTACTATCAAAATTTAAATTATTCATAAAAGGTTTATAGTCTTTTATTCTATTATTATTCATATCGTTATCAGATAGTTTTATATCTATAGTAACCTTTGGATTAGGAGGATCTTTATAAATACGAGCCCATATCAGATTTTTGTTTTTATCATAAATAGATAATAGCCAGTTATTAAGTCTAGATCCACAACAATCTGTTCTATTATATATATTTATACGATCAATTATTTGAGGTGAATCTCCTAAGTCAACTTGCCAGAACTGAGGTCCACCGTCGTTATGCCAAGTTCCATCCACACCACTATGATATAAACTACCGTTATGCCAGTTTCCATCATTATTACCGTCATTTGCCTTTGAGTTAGTTGAACCAAGATAATTGCCACTTGATGATGTTGGTTTATTCAAAGCAATATTCCGATTATTACTAATAACTTCTACTTCCGCAAGCGCTAACCAATTATCACTTATTTCTCTATTATTAACAGTAATTCTAACATATCTACCTCTTACATAAGTAATCTTATTTATAGGAGACTTATAATCAAAAGGAGCAATACAAGTGTTTGTTTTTTGATCAATAAGAGACCAATCTTTTGGACATGAGTTGTAATCAATATTATCTTCACCCATTTTAGCAAAATAATGATAGGCTATGGAACACCAATTATCAGTATTATCGTATCCAGTTATCCCATGTTTTCGTTTTACATCTTCTCCACATTGTAGTGATTTTACTTCATCTGTTTTTATATTTGTCATATTATTTCCATATTTATTCTTATAATTCCATTCACAATTTATTCCATCATAACTAAGACATTCCACTTCACCTGTCTCAGCATTAATACGAAATGGACTTGAATGACCATCTATAATTTGCCACTCATATATCTTACTATTATCTTGATTAATGCGATTCGTCATTTTTGCACCAATATTATAGTCTTCAGCTGCCTTATTTGATTTTTCAATTAATTGCTGATCAATTTCTGGATTAATAATAGATGTTAATTTATTTTGAATACCACTTGATTTTACACTACCTACCATTGAATTAGCCTTATTTTGTATCTGTGTTAAATTATAATCAACATCCATTTTTCGTGCATCAATTAAGCTTTTGCTATTATCTAAATTTCTATTTATTTCATTAAATACACCTATCAAATCATTTTTATATTTATTATTTAAATTATTGTGTTGATTATATTTTTTTGTTGATGATTTTATCGAATTATTTAATTTACTTAATTCATCATTTGTTTCATTTTTATTGTGATGAATTATTTTTTCAAGTTGTGATTTATGATCTAATTTATTATTTAACATTTCATTTGTAAAAAAAGTTTTATTTCCATCAGATAATATATTACTGATATCTTTATAACAAGTCTCATTATTATCTGATTTAAAATATTCTTTTTTCTTTATCCTATGTTTATAATAATAAAATAATATTAATAAACTAATAAATAATAATATATAACATATCATATATATATATATATATATTTATATTCCTTTTTTATTATAAGATGTTTATAATAATAAAAGAATTTGCTAAAAATTAGAAATAGGTTTTATATTTTCTGAACAGGTTGATTTGTCATAAAAAAAATATTGTTTAGATATAATTTCATATTTATTTGTGCCTTTAACAGCATTATCATCTAAAGCCCATTCAAGCGTAAGTCTTGCGGCTCCTCCTTCTTCAAAATATTCCAATAAAAATGGTATATAAGCGTCTCGGCTTACATCTAACACCTCACTTTCAAATGTAGTATAAGCCATAATTTGCCATTTGTCAAATATTTTAACCATATTTTTTTCATCACCAGTTGTTGATAATAATAGACGAATACCATCATCACTACCAATTCTAAATATAACTTTTTTAGCAGGAACTTTTATGTATCCTAACATTTCAAGATATACATAGTCTTTGGTAGCATTAGGAAGTGCCATTATTACACCTGTTCCCCAATTAAAGTTAATGTTTGTTCCTAGAAATTCATGATTATAACTAGCTCCTTTTTTGCGATTAGTAGACTTATATGTTTTAATAACGATACCATTTTTATATAGTTTATAATTATCTAAAGATGCATTTAATGGTTTATCAGTGTTTCCAATGCGCTGGTCAATTTCTTTAGTTGCTTTTTTGGATACATTAGCATGTTTTTCAGTAATTCCGCCTAAACTTAATTTAAATGGAAACCTAGCATTATAGTCATTTGACCATTTTTGTTTTTGTTCAATATTTTTTAATACAGATAAAGATACACATTCGCGTGAATTGCACCGATCATCATTTATAGCAATAGCCTTAGTCTTCTCTTTATATGACCAGACTTCTATCTCTTGCGCTTTAAACCAACCATGCCATCCTCGGCCAGTCGCAATATTTCCAGAACCATAACTATATGGATTTAAATAGCAATTTTGACCAGAATTCCAATTTTCCCATCCTCCGCCATAACCTGAATATACTAATAATATCATATCGTGTCCACCTCCAAATGTAGGACCATAAATTCGTGCGTCTCCACAATATATAGCATATTGTGGATGTCTGACCATTACTTTCTTATTTTGATTAAAAGAAAACATAAATGCTGTTTTGTCGTATACATAACCAATAAAGCTGCTCCAGTTAGCTGATGTATATCCTCCAAAGCAACGACCTTCATTATCTCGTACAAGTGTAATTGTTGGACCTTTATTATCGCATAGTCTATGAAATTTTTCACTATTGAAACCATCTCTTGTAGCTCTATATAATAATTCTACTTCTTTTTTATTATTACCTAACCATTGATTTAGACTATTTTGCCAACCTTTATTATTTCCAATAATTTGACTATTAGAAAAGCTAGAACCTAATACTTGCCATGTTTCTATAGATGTCACACTAAACATATGGGGATAGCTTATTGTTAATTTACCCCCATAATTATAGCTATGTGGATTATGATAACAATTTCTAGTTCCACCCCATCCAAAAATCATTAAATCATGTCCAGCACCAAATGTTGGTCCATATTGAGATACATCATATATAGCGTATTGTGGATGTATTGTTGGACTGAATTTTTGATTATTAAGAAATGAAAATAAAAATGCATTATCATCTCTTCTATAACTTCCACTGCTTGTCCAACTTAAAGAAGTATAACCTCCTAAAATATGTCCCTCACTATTTTTTAGTATAGTAATATTAGATCCATTATTATTTACTTTACTACGCCAAGCACTAGCATTCATACCATCACGACTTCCTCTATATAAAAGTTTAGTGTTACTTTTATTAGGAAGCCAACCTCTTAGAATTTCCTTTTGTGCAGATGTTAATAATTCACTTCCCTCAAATACTTCAGGCACAATATCTTTAGGAGGTTTATAATCAAATGGAGCAATACATGTAGTTGTTTTTGTATCAATCAGAGACCAATCTTTTGGACATGCATTAAAATCAATATTATCCTCACCCATTTTGGCAAAATAACGATAGACTTTACTGCACCAGTGATCAACATTTTCATATCCAGACCCCCCATGATGTCTTTTATGATCTGCTCCACATTGTAGTGATTTTACTTCATCTGTTTTTATATTTGTCATATTATTTCCATATTTATTGTAATAATTCCATTCACAATTGATTCCATCATAACTAAGACATTCAATTTCACCAGTCTCAGCATTAACACGGAAAGGACAAGTGTACCCTGGAACAATTTGCCACTCATATATTTTACTATTTTTAGTATTAATACGATTTGACATTTTTCCACCAATATTATAGTCTTCTGCTGCCTTAGTTGACTTTTGAACCAGTTGTTTATCAATTTCTGGATTAATAATAGCAGACAATTTATTTTTTATACCACTAGTTTTAACACTGCCTACCATTGAATTAACTTTATTTGTAATATCATTAAATTTATTATCAACTTGCATTTTACGACCATCAACAAGACCCTTATTATTATCTAAATTTCTATTTAGATCATTATATATACCTACTAAATCATTATTATATCTATTATATAACTCTTTATGCTCATTAAATTTTTTTGTAGATGATTTAATTGTTGAATTTAATATTCTTAAATCTTTATCCGTTTGATTATTATTATCTATAACTTTATCAAATTGCTTATTTAAATCTAACTTTGTGTTTATCATTTCATTTGAAAAAAATGTTTTAGTTCCATCAGATAAATTATTATAGGTATCCTTTACACATTTTTCTTTTACGTAAGGTTTAAAATTTTCTATTTTTATATAGGAATTTTTATAATAATAAATGATAAAACTTGTTAATATTATAATAATAATAATATCATTCATATATATATTGTTAAATTATTTTATTATTTTTACAAAACTTATATATTGAATTAATAGCGTAATCTAACTTTTTAGTTATTTTTTAAATAACTAAAGATTTACATTATGTCTTTATGCTAATGGGCTTTCTGATGTTATATTTATTGGTTCCTTATTAAATTTAGCAATAATATTTTGAATGCATCCTGACCCTATTTTTGGCGTACATTTGTTATATATTTGTTTATTAGTAATACCATTTAAATTACTATACCACCCTAAATTATTTTTATTAGGATGTGTATTATCTAATTCTTTTTTCATATGTGATTTTAATGTTTCTGTATTAAGATCAATAGACCAAATTCTTATTTCATCTATATGTAATTTATATGCTCTATATCCACTACTCTTACCTATATATGATAATAGTCTATTATTTGATGATGTGAATGGACCCTGTCTTATTTCTTTTTTTTTATCACCATTGACATATATTTTAACTATATTATTACTATATGTCATTGCAACGTGTGTCCATACATTTGGAGAAATATCATGGCCTTGATAATCAGCGAATGTCTCATTACCATCTTTATTACTATTTTGTCTGTTTGGATTTATATCACCGACAACATCAATTGCTTTTGGATTGTTAGGATAACCAAAATCAACATCTAAAATACGATTCTTATTTAAATTTAATATAATTTTTTCACCTTTATCTTCACTCAGAGGATTTATTGAAAAAAGATATATATCTTCAGGTTGTTTACTATCTACATTAATCCACATTTCAATTGTAAAATTCTTTTTTAGAATTTCATTTAATCCACTTAATTGTATACTATTATCACGATCGGTTATTGTAAGCATTTTTCGCATTGGAACTTCTAAAGAATTGTCATAAGAACCATAAACACTTTGTGTATTATTTTTTATATATGTATTAGTGTTTTCATCTTTAAAAAACTTGGGATTATCGGGATCAAATTGATAACAAGACTTGTCATCCATTGAATAAGTAAATGCTCTGCAATTTTCATAACTACTACAATTTAAAGCACATTCATCTGCTGTTTCAAAATTTCCCATTTTAATACTTGAAGTATTTACTGCTGATATTCCAGGAAATGTTTTATATTCTTTATCAAGAGTTGTATTAAATTGAGGAATATCTGTTAGTTTATTACATTGTTCTGTATCAAGAAAAAAATTATCACGAGATATTACATTAAAATTTGTATTATTATTTAATCTCCATAATAATTTTATATTTGATATTCCTTGATCAAGAAAATATTCTAATTTAAATGGATAATAACTATTAGGTTTAACATTAAATGTTTTACTGGCTTTTTTACCAGGACTTGACCAACTATCAATTACATTTATCAACTCATCTCCTATTTGAAAATAGAAGCGTGATCCTTGAGAGCTGTCTGTTTGAAATGTAACTTTTTCTGTATTCTCTGGTATTTTAATATATCCTAAAAACTCTACATATACTTGTTTTGTTCTGTAAATATCTTGTTGAAATTCTGTAAATTTTGCGTCTAAGAGTAATGTAGAATTAACAAAATTAATATTATTTACAATATATACAGTATTTCCCTCACCATAATTTCTTGGTCCCACAGCGGGTCCCTTAACAATTATATTATTAGATTTTACTGCTTCATAAATTTTTACTAATATTCCTTTCTTATGAAAATCAAATCTATCAGCATTACTACTTATAGGTTTTGTAGATGTTCCTAAAACATCTCTTACTGATTGATCAACTGATTCTTTTATTCCTACTTGATTATTTGCTATAGCATTCGCATTGGGCTTAAATCTAAATTGTGCATCACATTTATCAATCAATGATAATACCTCATTTCTTTGAATTTTTTTACAATTATTACAATTAGGGTAAGTTATTTGATTGTAATTTCTGCATTGTAAGCTTTTATTCACACCAGCATCACATATATTTTTACTTGAATCAATTACTTTCCAACCAATAGGACAAGTGTTATAATTAAGAGAATCAAGATTTTTGTTAGCGAATTCATTATATACTTTTTTACACCATAGTGGGTCTGAATCATTAAATTTACATTTTATTGTATTAGCGTTATTATTAATTTTTGACATATCTGATCCAAATGAAGTGTCACATCTGCCTGATTTTTCTAAACATTCAATATTTGTAGTTATTGGATTTACACGAATTGGAAAACTGCCTTTTGGATCAGGATAAGATTGCCAATCAAATATAGTTCTATTAAAACTATTAACATAATCTATTGCTGTAGAATTTTCTGTAAAGGTTTGTAAGAGCCAAACGTCTTTACCTCCAAGAGTAGCAAATGGTAATTTACCCCCTGGATCAACTGATGTTATTACAGCAAAATTATTCCAATTATTTTTCCAATAATCTTTTTCTTTAATTCCAAAACTTTCACATCCACTGATAATAGGAGACCACTGTAATATAGCATCATAATCATTAACTGTATAACATCCCTTAGGTTTAAGTAATTTAACTGGAACAACCATTTTATCATTATTCACTTTTATTTGAGTGTTATCGATTGTAAATGAGTCAAATTGATTTTTAAGCATATTGTAACCATTAAAATTATAATTAGGAACAGTTTCTCCTTTAGATAATTGTAATCCAATATTTGTAATATCTCTAGTAATTATGTCTTGAACTGTATTTGATAATTTAGCCTGTCCATCTTGCATTATTCTATTATTAACATATTTGCTCACATTATTCTTAGCATTATTCATTTTTTGATCGAGCTTACTTTTTTCTAACGATATTTTATTTTCCATATTTTGCTGAGCTACTATTTGTAGATCAAAAAAATTATTATTTTTACTTTTTTCGGCAGCAACAGATGCTTCTTTTTGTTGAACATCTAATATAGCTAATTTTTTTTGAGCTTCAAATTCTCTTAAATTATTGGTTATTTCGTCATTATATGAGTCTCCTTTTATAATTTGACTATCTTTTGACAAAACATCTTCTAGCATTAAATTATTAAAAGTAATTTCATCACCATAATCGTTTTTATTTCCAATATTTTTATAACAAGGCTCTTTTAAATTAAAATATTCTTTACGAGGTGTTATAAGCGCAACTAATAAAATTATAAAAATTGATACAATATAAATTAATCTCATTATAAAAAAATATATATAATTAATAATCATTTTATTTTAAAAAACATTATTAATTATTTTATATTATTTTTTTATTATTGGTTAATATATAGATGTTAATAATAATATTAATTATTTTAAGTTTATTAATAGTATGTCTTATATACACAAATAAAGAACATTTTGTAGTGAAAAGTTCAGGCAAAAATTCTTGTGGTGAAATAATAGATGGTCCTTTTTCTAGACCTGTTAATTTACCATCTTGTTTTTATTATGATATAAATCGTGATAATGAAAATATATATAGTTCTCTTAATTATGTATCTACAAAAATTGGTGAGGAACTTAATAATACACAAAACATAAATGATAATTTAATTCGTAAATCCAGACAGGCTAATATTGATATTCAAAAATTAATGAATGGCCCCATAGTTAAACAAGTTAAAAGAGATTTGGATGGAAATGAAGGAGATCTGCAAGGTTCAAATGGATATATTGATCTTAACTATATTTTAGAATATTATAAATTACCAAATGATATTGAAAATCAAATTATTTCACAATTAACTGAAGTTATTAATAAAAAGATTGAGGAATTAACTAAGTATAGTGGGGTTAATATAAGTAATCAAGTAAGTAATCACTTAACTGAACAGAGACTTACTTCTATAATAAATGAGATAAGTATAATATTAAATAATAAATTTGAAGCAAGAGGTAATATTGATATAATTGAGACAATTAATAGAGTAATAAATGGTTTAAATGTTGATCAAGAGATTAAAAATAAGATTAAGATTAATATTATGGGTGACAAACAAATAACAGCATACCTTAAGGGAAATTCTAAAAACGAAGTTTCAATTGATGATATGGTTTATTATAGACATCAATTAATGAGTGATTTTCCAGATCTTGGAAAATCAGGAGAAGAAATTATAGTAGGCGGTTTAGTCTGTGCTTCTCCTGATTCTGATTCTAGAAATATAAGTATAAGGGCAATTTATTTTGTTAATCCTAATGTTATTGTAAATTCACAAGTTGATGGTCCTTCTAAATATAAACAGATTTATATAAAAGCAGATCTTTCAAAACAAAAAGATTTAGATATTCAGTGTTATGGAATGCCTAATAGAGATTTAGCCTGTAAACCAAATTTATGGTTAGAGGATCAAAATGAATTTGCTAAGAAAAATTTTGGTAATTATTCCAAAGGTTCAGTAAATGAAATAGCATGTCAAAATACACCTGAAGTATATCCCAATTTACCTAAAAGTGTCCCTATAGCATCAGTTTCAAAAAATCTAAATAAATTATTATTAAAATGTAAAACAGATGAACTCAAAGCGAGTGATAAATTAGTTAATAATATGGATGGTAAAAACAAATGTGAAGAAAATTGCATTAACATTGTAAATGATAATAATAAATCTAATAGATTTATTGAAGTAGTTAGGTCAGGTAATAAAAATAAATTTTATTTCAAAAATGAAAGAATAACTCGTGAAATCAATGGACAAGAAACATCTATAACATTACCCAATGGTGATAAACCTAGATATTTATTTCAAAGACCAGGTGGTGCTAGAGAAAAAGCCTTAATTTTTGCCTATAGTCAGTCTAAAAAATGGTATAACTTAGCAAACAATGCTCAATTTGAAATATATGACGGAGAATCCCCTGATGAAACAAACTGCTGTATACCTGTTTAAAATGAGTATAATTTATTTAAATTTAAATGACTTATATAATGATTATAAAAAAAATATTAATAACATAATATAATATGGCAGATGAATATAATGTAGAAAAAGATATAATAAATGTCAATGAACGTAAATTAGATGATCTTAAAAAGGATTACAATAATTTTAAAAAACAAATGATTAATTTGGATAATCAAAATAATTTAGTCTCTTCTGTAAATAGATTTAATGATAAAAAAATGGGTCTAACACAAAAACAATTATCTACATTAGAAAAAGATTTAGGAACAGTGCGGCGTCAAGCTGAAATATCACAAAACGCGAGTTTAAAAAAAGAAGATTTAATTGATATGTTGCGAGCATTGTTTGGAATTTTAGCTGTAATTACATTGATAACAATGTTTTTTAGAGGAAGTTCATATTATAAATATATAATTGGAATAGTTGCTATATTAGGTGTAGTGTACATATTACAAATATTATTTAGTTTTTATAGAAGAGATCCTAATCGTTGGAATGTCACACAATGGAAGACGGATATATATGGATTGGTTGATCCAGAAGATGAGACAGATGAATGTTTAGGTGATATAGACGAATTAGAGAATGAAGCTGATACTGCTATTAAAAATAAGATTTTATCTGATATTATTAAGGTGCGAAATTCAAATGAACAAATAGATAACGCACAAAAGACATCAATAGATAGAATTAAATTACTTAATGATCGTAAAAAACAAATAGCAGAATTAATTCAATCTCGTAATGAAGCGTTAAAACAAAAACAAGTATAAATTACTCATAAAAATTATAATAAGGAGTTTGAAACCATCTTTTAATATTAAATGATGTATTACCAGTTATATCATTGTGTAAAATATCACAATAATCATATGTATCATATGCTAAATCGTGATAATCTTCATTATTATTAGAACCTATTGATAAATGTTGTTCTTTTTTTGAAGGAAGTTTAATTTTACCTGTAAATACATTCATTAACCATCTGGATTGTAAATCACTAACTTGAATCCAATTAAATGTTGCTGCAAAACCAATTACTCCTATATTGTCTATACCAGGTATAATAATATGTCTATATAATTTAGGTATATTATTATCATAACCCAATAGAGGTATGCCACAAGAATATCCACGAGCATCTATAAGAACATCAAATTCATGACATTGTAAATTTGTTTTTAATTTATTATTTGATACAACATTTAATACAGTTTCATTTATATATGTTAATTTTTGACTTTTAGAAAATTCATATATTTTATCATTTAATGTTAAATTTGATCGTGTAGCTTTTTTTAATGGAAAATTAAAATGAAAAAAAGGTAATACGTGTAATATCAATAATGATATTTTAAATAAATTATCTGGAAAAACTTTTGCAGAAAATAAAAATACACGCCATATTAAAAAATGTAGACTTTTATGATATATATATCTTGGAACAATCCATCTTGGACTTCTATATAATATTTTTACACTTTTTGCATTATTTTCAACTGCTAAGCAAGCAATATCACAACCACTTGGACCATTACCTATTATTACTACATTTTTATTATAAAATAAACTATTAGAAGTATTCTTTTTCACATCATATGGCATAATACTATAAGGAAACTTATTATTTGATGATTTATAAAAACCAGTAGATAATATTAGATAATCATAGACATATAATTTATTATCTACATAAATATGCCATTTAGATTTAAATCTTTTAATAGATTGAACATTAGAATTATATTTTACATATTTTTCTAAATTATATTTTATAATATAATTTTTTATATAATTATATACTTGTTCGCTACTGGGATAAATAGGATATTCCTCTGGCATAGGCATATCAGAAAAAGTATAACTATCGCGATTTGTTTGTAGAAAACATCCTGGATAGGCATGTGTATACCAAACACCTCCAAAACTGGCATTTTTTTCATAGACTACTGGTATAAATCCGAATTTTATGGACCAATGTGTAGCGCTTATGCCACTTACACCAAAACCAATAATTGCTATTGATCTTTTTTCCATAGATATATTTAATGTTTATTTTTATAAAAAAATATAAACTAAATTTCAATATTATATATAAAATGTTTAAAAAAAAAAAAAATAAAATATCTTATGAGGAATTTACAAAAAATTTAAAAACTGGAGATTTATTATTATATGATACACGTTTTTGGTATTCAAAACTTATTGAATATTTTACGAATAGTAAATATAGTCATGTAGCATTAATCATTAAAAAACCTATTTGGTTATGCCCAAATTTACAAGAAGAATTTTATCTGATAGAATCTGGTGGAGAAGTTTTTAATGATTCTATTTCACAAAAACCTAAATTTGGTGTACGTGTTTCACCTTTACGAATCGTTTATGATCAATATTTAAGCGAGGGATATGGTCAATTATATATACGAAATATTATTACTGATTTACCATTACATCAAATAGAAGATTCTATAAAAAAAGCATATTATAAAGTTATAAATGATGTTTATGATATAAATCCTTTAGATTGGTTAAGGGCATATTATAATATTAATAAATCTATAAAACAAATTGATATAAATAAAGATAATGAAAAAACGAATACATTCACTTGTAGTGCATTTATTTCATATATATTTGTGGAAATTGGTTTTTTAGATAAAAATATACCTTGGACTATTTTAGCTCCTTCTGATTTTAGTGTTTATAATAATAGATTAACTTTTAAAAATTGTAGCTTTACACCAGATAAATATTATATTTAATTTATTTTCAAAAAAATAGTAAAATTAAATATATAATTTAATATATATATATATGGACGAAATATTCAAGAAATTAAAAGATGCCGCTCAAAACTTTAATGATAATACACAAGTAAGAAATAGCGCAATAGGCATTGTTGCAATTGTCTTATTAATATATCTTTATAAAAAATATAAAGAAATTGTAAATAGGGAAAGGTTAGAACCTGTCTTTATTCGTAATGTAAAAAAAGCAAATGCTACTATAAATCCACCTATATCAGATGAATTAGTCTCACCACCTCTTAATGGTAATTCATTTACCTATAGCACTTGGATGTATGTAAATAATTGGTCTAAGAATATGAAGGGTTATAAGCATGTTTTTCACAAAGGTGATTTAGATAAGAAGACCTGTGCTCCAGCTGTATATTTAATGCCTAATACGAACGCTCTAGCAATTTTATTTGATACAGTAAATAGAACACAATCTACTAGTAATTTAGAAACTGTGCGACAAAAATTGCCTGTTGATTATAATTTAGATAAAAATGTATTATCAAAACAAGTAAATCAATCTGAATGCACTTGTAAAACTATATTTACAGTAGAGAATGCTTCTCCTCAAGCTGTATTCATGAATGATACAAAGGAGTGTTTCTTACTTAAAAATATAAATGACCTAAAACCAAGTGATAATAAATCAGTGACTACATTTACAAAGAAAAATTTATTATCAGGAACAATGGATCCTTCTCTTAATAAACAAATTGTCTTAGATGAAGAGAGTTGCGTAGTTGTTGAAAATATACCTTTACAACGCTGGTTTCATGTTGTAATCGTTGTAAATGAAACTACAGTAGAGGTATATATTGATGGAAAATTATATAAAACAGTTATTTTACATTCATTTGTTAAAACAAATTCATTGCCATTGTATGTTAATCTTGATGGTGGTTATGATGGTTTAATTAATGAATTACGATATTATCCATATCCACTAAAATATATTGATGTATATAATATGTATGCTCGTGGCCCTACTCCTTTTTATTTTATGTATTTATTTAAAGGAAAATTAGAACTATATGAAGAAAGATTTAATAAAGCTAAATCTAAACTAATTGATAATACAAATAAATTTGCCAATCTTCTATATGATTAATACTTAAATTATAATTTGTTATACTTTTTATAATAAATTATCTCTTTTCTAAATATATGGCTATTCCTTCAGTAGCATCTACAAATAAAACATCAGCCAATAGTGCAGCAACTGAATCTTTTATGGATAAAATGATTCGTTATTCTTTATGGGCTTTTATAATTTATATAATTGTTTTAGCATCTTATAAATTAGTAGGGTTGTCTAAAAGTTCCCCAGTTATAATTAATAAGGAGACTCCTGCTAACGTTGTTTTAAAGCGTGAAAGCTCTTTTTTAAAATTAAGTAACGTTGATGAAGGTGTAAGCTGGTCATTTGTTATCTGGCTTTATATTGATGAGTGGAATTATTTATATGGACAACGAAAAAATCTAATACAATGGGGAAATAATTTATATATGTATTTTGATGAAAAAAATAATGATCTTACCCTAGATATAATGACAATTCCATCAATGAATAATAATAAAATGGTTTATAAAAATATACCCCTTCAACGATGGTTCAGTATAATTGTAGTGTTAGAAAGCCGTAATGTTGATTTGTTTATAGACGGTGAATTAGTATTGAATAATATGCTTGAAGAAGTGCCTCATTATCTTCCACAAGATTTAACATTATGTGATAAAGGTGGTTTCAATGGTAAAATTGGTTATCTACAATATTTTTCATATAAACTACCTTTATTTGGTATATCTCATTTTCAAGGATTAAATAATAAATATAATAATAAAAGTGTTTTGATGCATTTATATAGTCCATATTTTTTTATAGTATCATTTGGTTTTAAGCTATTATTTTATAATATAATCGTATTTATTGATAGAATATTAAAAAAAATAAATTCAATAGGATTAGAGATAATATTTATGATTTTCCGTATGATTAAACGATTTTTAACTAAAATGTATGATGTTGCATCAAGAACTTTAACTTAATTTAAATCTCATTAGTTTAATATATGAATCAAACTATTGATATTTTAACAAAATTTGGTTTAATACTATTAAGTATATTAACATTAATTATTATATCATCTCTTGTCCATAATAAAAATCTATTTGATTATAAAAAATATATAGAAGAATGGACAGATTATGGTATATATTTGGCACATCCATCAAAAAATTTTTCAGTTGAAAAGGATGTCGCTATAGATTATCGTATTTTACAACAAAAGACTAAATGTTTCAGTTGTGAAAGGGAATTATTCGCGCATAATCCACAGTCCATTTATTTAGGTGCTCCTACAAAATGTTTTAGTTGTGAACGGCAATTTATATCATAAATTATTTAATGTTAGAACAATTTGAGCTATCCTTACCTCTCTGTCTCTCCCAAACATTAATACCTCCAATTTGAAATGGTATAGTTCCATTTACTTTACCGCGTTTATCATTAGGACAATAATCATATTCAGGCGTGAAATAAGTGCTAACCATAATATCTCTATCTGGATAATAACAGTATTTTTGATTTTGCGAACATGCTAATGTTCCAGCTGGACATATAGGAGCTTCTAATTGAGTTGGACATTTAGTAATTAATACACCTGTGTCCATTGATGATGTCTTCATCATCTGTCTAAATAATGATTTAAATATCTTATCATCAAGATATTTTAATTTAGATATAGCTTCATATTGAGAAGCAAAAGCACCCATAGATTCTGTGGGAATATTATCAAAATCTGATTCACGAGGTTTTTCGTATTTTGATAAACATATTAATAAATTTTCTATTTTATCTCCCAATCCAAAAAAATAAAAATTAAAAATAGGTGGTCTTGATAATTCATATATCTCTTTGGCTGAAAGCGCTCTGTTTGAATATCCTACATTTTTAAAATATCCACTGAAACCTCCCCAAGGACATATTTGTAAGTCTCCTGTATTAAGTTTAGCAGGAGCAGAAAGTGCCACTGTTTTAGCAATTAACCCATTTATATATACTTCATAACTTATTTCTCTTACTACGATAGCTAAATGAACCCACCTCTTTAGGGGAAAATTTGGTATCAATGTATAATTATTTTTATTACGTTCACATGTAATTGAAATTGCTAAATCATTCCGAATAGGATTTAGATAAACAAATATACTATAGTCTTTATTGTTTTGTGTTTTGACTAAAATAGGTTTAAACCACAATATATTATAATTCCAATCATTAATATATACTGACATATGATGCGTATATTCAATCGTTTCAACTGATCTTAATATAAGTTTATCAGCCATTTTTTTCCCAATTTGAGCACTCTGATTTTTTTTAAAATAAAGTGGATTTTCACGACGATATTTCATATAAGAACTTATCATTTTATATATAACAATTATTACCATTATTAATACTATTAACATTACAATTTTCATAAATGATGAAGCGTTTTTTATTGAATTTGATAGGTCATTAAGTTGAGCAGAAGCTCGGTTGGCTGCTTCCTGTGCGGCTGTTATTGAGCTTGCTACTTTATCTCCAACCCTTTTTGCTGTTTCTGTGCTACTCATATATATTTATTTAATAAGATAATTATTAGCTTCAAAACTATTTTCTCCAAAAAAAATATATGTACCTCTTCAATAAATTAGATCCATTTACATTTATATTATCATTTGCTATAGGTTTCTTCTTAGTATATATATTTGGTCCTAGACCTACAATTTTATATGAATACCCTACACCACAAAATATAAATAAAGTTGTATATGAAGATGATATGAATCATTGCTATAAATACAAAAGTGAAAAAATTAAATGTCCTAAAGATAAAAAACAAATTAATCAAATTCCTATACAACAAAATGCATAATAAGGAACAAATTATAATATTATTTATTCCTTATTATATATGGCAACATAACTATTTTAAATTTTACTAGATACATTTTCTAGAAGTTCTCCTATAAATAATGGCTGGCTTTTATCCAAATAACCTGTATAAATAGCCATTCCGTTAATATTACCTAAATCTGGACGAATGCTAAAACCACCTCCTCGTTTTATTTTAAAATTGAGTATATCATTGTAAAGTTGTTTATCCGCTTTATTTAATTCCTTGTATGAATTTACATTGAATAAATTCAAAATTTTTTTTTCTATCATTATATAATTTGATAAGATTTTTTCTATTTATCATTATATATGGAACCACAAATTTGGGGAAAGCATGCATGGATTTTTCTTCATTCTATTACAATGACTTATCCTGAAAATCCATCAAATGAAGACAAAAAAACATACAAAATATTTTTTGAATCTCTAGATAAAATTTTACCTTGTATAGTTTGTAGAAAAAATTATAGAAAACATATAAGTAATGTCCCTATTGATAGTTTTTTACATTCTAGGCGAAGTATTGTGGAATGGTTAATAAATATCCATAACCAAACAAACATAATGCATAATAAACCAACTATGGAATATGATCAAGTAATAAATCTATATAAAAAAATTTATAAAAAAGATAGTATTGATACAGAAGAAAAATCTACTTGTATTTCAGATAATAGATATAAATACATAATATTTATATTATTAATAATTATTGCTATTCTTGTTTGGAATTTAGTAAGGATATAATTAAGAATTATTTTTAATAGACTTTAAACAATCAATAGGTTTTTTATATAAATTTTCAACACTACAATATTCTTTATTTGACAATGGAACACAGGTATGTTCACCATTATATTGTTGCACTTTACAATAATATTTTTTATTTATATCTGGTAAATAATCCCAGATACTCCATCTATGTATTCTCCAGTTCAAGTCAGATACTTCAGCTAATGGTATTGATGAACCTTTTTCTTTATTTTGATTTCTAATTTTCTTTTCTAATTTAATATAATTATCATATGTTAACACGTCATTTTTGTTATCCTTTTTAATAGGTTTAGAATGAGGTATACAATTACCATTAAATTGCTCTATTGTTAATAAAAAATAATAAACAGCAAAAGCAATACTAATTATACATATGAGCAACATTAATTCTCTATTTTTATTTAATATATTATTCATATATTAATATATACATTTTATTCATTTTTAAAAAAATTATATATTATTAGATATATATATATATGTTTCCATTTGATCTAATAAATAGTTTGCCAGCACCAGCAAGTATAAGTATATATATTGCAATGGCAGTTATACTAGTGTATATTTTATATAAAGCATATACTCGCTATCAAGAAAAATTAAAAGAAGAACCAGTATTTTATAATATGCGTAATATATACGGTTTTTTCTCAGATACTAAAAAACCTACCTTAATTGCTGGAACAAAATTACTTCCATCAAAATATGGTATGGAATATAGTTTTAGTTTTTGGATAAATATAGATAATTGGAATTACAATTTTGGCTCTGTAAAACATATTATGCATAAAGGAAGTGAAGGTATTGAAACATGTAATCCTGGTATATTTTTACATCCTACTAAAAATCAACTTATTGTTCGTGTTGATACATCTGAAACATCATCAACTTACAAAATGTACAAAAATAAAAGTTTATCTGAAGGTGTGAATATCAAATCAAGTGTAGATGTAAAAGAACAGGATTGCAAAAAAGAATGCTCTAGTGATGAAACTTGTAATAGTTTTACACTAGATAACTTAGCTAATCAATGCACTTTTTTTAAGAATGAAATAGTCACTGATAATGATAGATTATTAAAAAATCAAGATTCTATAAATACATATTCAAAACAAAAAAGTATGAATCCTAAATATTATGGTGATCACGAGCTTAATAGTTTAATGCCGTGTGATATTGTTGATTTACCATTACAAAGGTGGAATCATATAGCTGTTGTTCTTTGGAACAGAAATCTTGATGTATATTTAAATGGTAAATTGGCTCGTAGTTGTGCTCTTAAAAGCGTTCCGCAATTAAATAATGGATCATTATTTTTATTCAAAGATGGCGGATTTTCTGGTGATTTAGCTAATTTGAGATATTATAATCGTGCCATCAATACTGATGAAGTATACTCTATATATAAAAAAGGACCTGAAACTGTAAATATGGTAAGAAAACTATTACCTAATATTTCATTTAAATTTACTGCTGAGGCAGGAACTGAAGAAGATGCTGAATAGAAATGTCATTATTACCATCTATTTTAAATACATCATCAGATAACCACTCATCGTGTTTATTATCCAATGATGTAAGATATTCTAAAGGAATTCCCTCTTCACCACTTCTATTTCGTTTTTTTGATCTTTCAAGACATATCTCAGGATCAGTTTTAAGATAAATAAATTTACAATCAAATTTATCTGTAATTTCTTTTATTAATGTTTCAAACCAATGTTTATATATAGTCATCTCCATTTCTGTTATATCTCCTCGTTCGTAGCATAATTTAGCAAAACAATGGTAGTCTGTCCAAGGACTGCGCTCTATGATATAGTTTTTTGTAGGATCTAGTTTCATCAAAATCATATATTTTGTAATAAAAGCAAAATTTTGGAATGTATACGCCCATCGCTGAGGATTTTTATAAAAAGACACAAGTAACCCTATTTTTTCCCATTCTTCAACTGGTTCAAGAATAACTTGAATATCATTTCTATTGTTTTCTTCTAAAAATTTACTAAGTCTATTGAGAAGTGTTGTTTTACCTCCAGATATGTTACCTTCAACAAAGAATAATACCATTTTTTAATGATATATTAAAAAAAGATATATCAATTTTTTTAAATATTATACATTAATTACAATGTAAATTTTATATAATATTATAGTTAATTGGAAATTGATATAAAAACTATTAATATATTATATATGAATAATACATTACCTAAAAATTTTGATAAATTTTGTGTAAATATTATTAACTATTTTTGTGATAAAAATATTATTGAAATAAATGGACAAAATAATATATGTTTTTCGCAAAATCCAACTGATAATGTAAATAAAAGAAAAAAAAAATTGTTTATTAATTATTCAACAAATATTAATAGATATGGGTATTATTCAACAATCAATATAATGTAATACCTGAAGAAAAATTAAGAGTAGATAATTCATATTTATATTGGAATTCTAAAAGGGGATATGATAAAACCAATGATCTTTTAGATAATACTGTTAAAGATGTATATTCAAGATATAGTCAGCTATATAATAGGAAAATTAATAAAATTTTATTTTACGAGTTAAACAAATTATAAATATCACTATACAGTTTTATGACATAATATAAAATAATGAATGAAAAATTATTATTTTATATTTTTAAGATTATTTTTTTTTAAATTTGAATCAAATATTGTTATCCGTTTACAAGGTATAAATATTTAGTAATGAGTCCAAGAGCACTCAGTATAAAAAAAAATATGAACGATTTTAATATTATTATATAATCATACGACAGTTAGGGCAATTATCCTTTAATTCAAGCCATTTAGATATACAATCTTTATGGTAATAATGTCCACAAAAAGTTTGAACGAATTTTACATCCGTATTAGTATCAAGACAAATACTGCAACTTAAATCACAATGGGTATTTTTAATAGAAATATATTTATATGTTTTTTTTTTTAAAAATGGACTTAAATATCTTTTATATCCTCTGCTTGTAGTAGTATTATAGATTAATGAGAATATAGAAATAGCTATTAATATAAGGCTCGAATTATTTAAATATATATTTATAGTATTGTACAAAATTGTTAAAATTGAGATTATCATATTACCTCTTAAAACTAGTTTCTCACTCTCTGAAACACGATTATCAATATATTTTATATTTAAATGTATTGATACTAAAGATAATAATAAACTTGTGCCTAAAAAATATTTTGACATAGTTTGTTCTTGAAAAATCATTAATATTATCTTGATAATTAAAATATTAATTTCTAAATCAATATATCCTGGAAGTATACGCATTATTGATTGTTATATTAGTATAAATAAAATGAATCAATTTTTTTATTTATATTAATTACAACAAATATATAAATACAATTTTATAGTAATATCTAGATATGAATTATTTACGAAATTTAATTTTTTTAAAAAATATTCCTAAAAAATGGGTTTTTTTAATTATTTTTGGAATACTTAGCATTAAATTATTAAGAATCTATCGTAAAAAATCATGGAAATTATTACCATTTATCAATAAAAGAATTACTCAAGCAGTCGTTGAAATTAAGACTAAAAATAAAATAGAAATTGATAATTTAAATAATCTAATATTAGAAAAATACAATATAGAGCCAGATGTTCTTCCAATGAATGGGTTAGATAATGACACAATAACTAATTATATTAATACATTAAAATCTAACGACACACCTTATAAACTAATTAGCGGAGCTGTTTATGATAACAATAATCAACATCAATATATTATGATGGAAGCATATAAAGAGTTTGCCTATTCAAATCCAATGCACGGAGATATTTATAATTCTATTGTTTATATGGAACGCTACATAATAAATATACTAAGTAAATTATTAGATAATACTATATCGTGTGGAACAATAACTAATGGTGGCACTGAGAGTATTTTTTTATCTGTTAAAACTTATAGAGATTTACATAAAACTAAAAAACCCAATGTAGTAGTGCCTGATACATTTCACTGTAGTATTGATAAAATATGTCATTATTTATGTGTAAATGTAATAAAGGTTAAAACAAATAATGAACATCGCGTTAATATAGGAGATATTTTAAAAAATATTAATAATGATACGATTTGCGTTATGTTATCAGCACCTTCTTATGGTTTTGGAATAATGGATGATGTTTACGAAATATCCCCTGTTTTACACGAATACAATATTCCTGTTCATGTTGACGCGTGCTTAGGGGGGTTCATATGGATGTTTCAAGACATTGGTAAAAACTACTCTTTTAATATTAAAGGTGTTACAAGTATATCTATTTGTCTTCATAAATATGGCTATTCACACAAAGGTGTTTCAAGTATAATTTACAATGAAGAGCGCTATTTGAAATATCAGTATTTTTCTACTGATAATTGGGATGGAGGTTTTTATGTATCGCCTTCTTTTTTAGGTTCTAGAAGTGGAGGTTTAATAGCACAAGCTTGGGCAGGTCTAATTTCACGAGGTCAAACATACTATAAAAAATCATCCATTGATATTATTAATATGGCTATATATACATACAATAAACTATTAAATAACAAATACATCACAAGTCTATATCCCAGAGATTTACATATTGTTTCTTTCTCTATAGATAAAAAAACATATGAATTATATGATTATTTATCTGATCAGGGTTTTATTTTAAATGCACTTCAAAATCCTCCAGCTATACATATTTGTATAACATTACAGCATACAAAAGTATTGATAAACGAATTATGTAATCATATTTATTTATTTATGTCAAAAAATAATAATATTATACCTAAAGAAGGAATAGCACCCATTTATGGAATGCGCTCAAGTATACCTATATATAGTAGCACTATTATGAATACTTGTCTTAAAATTTATTTATCTTCTAAATATTGTGATAATAAAAAATAAATTAATTTAATAATAATGTGAAAAATTATTTTCACGATAAAGTCCTACAGGTTTTGTTTCATATGAATTTGAGCTATAACAATATCCAGTTTTTGCATCAACCCATAATTTGATAATATCATCAAATTCAAGTTGAGATTTATATTGTGGTATATATTCATCCTCACTTGTATTATTTATTAATGAAGGATTAATTTTATTTGATTTTCCTAATATTTCATCATTAGGTTCATCAATCGTTCCATAATGTTGATATTTATATTCGTGTGTCGTATTACATTCATTACAAAAGTCTTTTTTCATATGAAGACCACAGCATATATTAATACCATTTGTTTTACGACGACATTGTTGATATTGACCATTTATTGATCCAATTATTGCTTGACAATTATAATCTTCACCATCAGAGTCTATATTGTTACTTCTTTTTGTGAAAAATGTTTTTACTAATTTCTTTTCTGTTTTGATTAAATTAGTAAAACCTTTTAGTGTAAGATCTCTATTTAAATATGGTTGAATTAATTCAAATACATATTTAATATTTCTTTTTTCAACTAATCCACTAATATTCATTTTTATATTATAATTAACAGTATATGATTTTCAATTTTTTTATAAATAAAAAAAAATGAATCGTAATTCTCAATTAGGCCCACCTAGATACTTGTAATATCGGCGTTGTCCTCCAGTTATATGTTCGCTTTCAAAATCTGATACTGATTCTTTGACAATTTCTCCAAGACTGTTTGAATAGTATACAACTTTTACACCAAACATTTTAAGATTTTGAATACAGTGATTACAAGGACGACTATTTACTAATTCACCATTATTATTTACGCGAATCACTAATATTTCAATCTTTTTCTGGAGACACCGATACCTTTTTCTAAGCGACCCACGCCCCTTTCAAGATGTTTTCTGGATTATTGCGAAATGACATAACTGACTCTGAATCATTGATATATGACCTAAGATCTCGTGCTTCGTGATTTGAAAAATAATTACTGAGAGCATGGATTTCCGCATGATAGGCTAGAATAACACGATTACCATTAGTCATTCTATCATGATTATAACCTATAGCCATAGTTTTTCCTCCAATTACTACCATTGCAGCATGCTTACTAGGCATATTTGATTTGGCACAATGAGGGATAAGATGTTGGACAAATCTATTAATTTTCGAGCTTTGAACGGATGACATTTTAAGTAGTTTTTATAACTAATAAAAAAAAATGATTATTATCAATTTTTTATTTTAACTATAATAAAACTAATTCATAATTATGTATATTTTACCTACACATAATAATGAATAATATATTGTATTTTTTATATAAAAAATCATATTATATTATTAATCAAGAATAGTAAGATGATTACAGAATCATTATATAATAGAGTAAAAATATTATTCTTCATTAACCCCATCATAGTTTTCAAACCATTCCGTTTCATAATGTAAAATATCAAAATTTGTATATGATTATTTATTAATAATATTTTAATAAAATATTGTAATTAGATATATAATGAGTGATAGTAAAGAACCAGATCAAAGTAAAATTGTCCCCCCCCCTAAAAAATCTATTTTTGATGTTAAAAAAATAAAAGAAGCCTATGCTTCATTAGATGAAAAAATTATAGAATTAGTATCAAGTCTACATATTCCCCTTAATGACGATTTTAAAATTAAGCAGTATTTACTTATTCAAGAAGAAGACATAAAAAAACAATTTTTAAAAGAACAATATAGTTTATTTATAAATTTTAAATCTATGTTTAAAAGTCAGTTATCTAGAATATTTAAAAGAGATGTAAGTAAAGATATTGATTTATTAATTAGTAATGATATTCTCAATAATGAAACATTCATTTTAGCTAATACAGTGAATCAATTCAATATAATATCAAGTTTATTAAAATCACACGATTATTATTTATACACACATTATTCCGAAATTCCTCAATTTCTATTATCAACAAAATGTGATCTATGTGGTGCTCCACTAATAACAAGAAATGGTATGACAGATAATAATCTGCAAGGATCTATAGTTAGTGCTGATAATAATTTACATTTATTTCATTTTACTTGTATATCCAATTGGATACGTGATTTATCACATTGTAATGTATGTAATAAATCAATTGATAAAAGTTTTTTTGATAAAATGACCAAAAATGAAAAAGAACTAGCTATAAACGGATCTAATTTTTTAGACGGATATGTTGGTGGTAATCGTTCAAAAAAAAAAATGAATAAGAAAAGATATAAGTCAAAAAACATTGATTCATAAATATAATAAAAATAATATAATATATGGATGATATTAATTCTAATATTGTATTTTATTTGATGAAAAAATTTATAAAGAGTGAATTAAAAAAAACAATATTACTAATGATATTTAGTCTTATTATGAGTATATTATCGGTTAATGTTATTTCAAACATAACTGCAACTATAATAAATGCAGCTCAAGATTTTAACATAGAAAAAATTTATTCTAATCTAAAATATTTTATCATTGTATCCATAATATTTTTAATTATATATTATTTTTTTAAAAAAATACAAGCAGAACTTATATCAAAATTACGTCAGTGGATAAAATTAGAACTTATCAAAATAGTATTATTAATAAATAATAATAATTTATCTCAAATAAATATGCGAGAACTATATCAACCTATTCTTCGTGTTTCAGCATCATCATTTCAATTTTATAATGTTTTTATTACAATGATAGTTCCTAATATAATGTTACTCATAGTTATTTTTTTGTATTTTTCATATAAAAATAATAATTTTGGTATAGTATTTTTAATTTGCAATATTATAATAATTGCCACTATTTATTATAGATATTATATCATTAGACATAGTAATTTAAATTATGAGAAAGCGATATTAAACGATGAAAATCAAATGCTTGAAATACTTAATAATTTTGATAAAATTATTCAAAGAGGAAGTCATAATTACGAATATACTAATTATGGAATTGATATCAATCAAACAATTAATTCATCAACAAATTTTTATTTAACATCATATGGTGAAGTTTATAAACTTATTATTTTATTATATTCTACTATTTTTATTAATATAGGATATCTTATTTATTTATTTTCAAAAAAACGCATAGATATTCAATTATTTATCACATTTTTAACTATGTTATTAATCTATCGTGAAAAGTTTTTTATAGTTTTACAAAATATAACTGATTATTCAGAATTTATTGGAAGAGGTTATAGTCTATTAAGTTATTTCAAAGATATGATTAAAGATTATATGCAAGTTATAGATTTAAATAAAAAAAAAATAAATAATCTGTCTTTTGATACGATTGTTTTTAATAATGTAAATTTTGAATATGCTAAAAATAAAGATCAAGTATATAACAAATCAGTTTTAAAAAATTTTAATTTAACAATACCATTAAATGGATTAGTTGGTATTACTGGTCCTTCTGGTAAAGGAAAATCTACTATTGGTAAATTAATTATTAAATTATATAAATATGAGGGTAAAATTACAATTGATGGTATTGATATTGATCAAATAGATAATACATATTTGAGAAATAAAATAGTATATGCTGATCAAAGTTCTAAATTTTTTGATAGAAAAATAATACAAAATATATTGTATGGCTGTGAAACAAATGATCAACATTGTATTTCATATTTTAATGATATAAGATCAAATTTTCCAATAATTAATGATATAATTGATAAAATAGATATAAAAAATAAAATGGCAGGTTTAAATGGTAATAATTTATCAGGAGGTCAAAGGCAAGTTATAAATATTATAAATGCTCTCATTCAGAAGGCTAAGATTATAATTATTGATGAACCAACAAATGCTTTGGATCCAAAATTAAAAAAAGAAGTAATACAATTAATTTCTATTTATAAAAAACATAAAAAGGCTATTATTGTTATTACCCATGATAAAGATTTAATGGCTGTTTTAGATAAACATATTAAAATATAATTATTTAAAAATAAAATATTTATATAGTATATAAAAAAAACTTTGATGTCTTCGCTTAACTTAACAAACAACTTTCCTAACAGGACTACTCCTGGATTATTTACAAGTGGTTCCGGAAATGCTAACAACGGTGGATGGGGTGCTCAGGGAGCAGTAGGATATGGAAATAGAAACGGTTATGGTGCTGTTCACGTAGGTCGTGATGCTGGTTGGAACGGTTCAGGTTCAAACAGTATAGGAATTAGTGGTGGATTTAGATTTTAAGTTATATAGTTTTTTTTTTTTTTAAACTATATAACTTTAATCATAATAATGGTGTATGGGTAAAGAATTAGTAAAACCTGAAATCAAAGTATTATTTAATAATATTTATAAAAATCTATAGCTGCTTGAGGCTGATGCTCTGAACCTGAAACTTGAACAGGATGGATATGATAAAAATTAAGTGTAAATCTATATCATAGTTAATATAATATGTAATTGATTTGTTGTGTTATTTCATAACTTGACATTACTAAAATGTAGTTTACATTTTTGGTATAGCTTTGAGAAAGTTAATTATAAACGATTATTGTCATTTAGTAATTTTAATATAAGTTATAAAAAAATTGATTTCAATAATATTATTAATATGAATATATTCAAGAAATGGATTTAATCAAATTATCAAAACAAAAACTTATAGAAAAATGCGAAGAACTTGGACTTACAAAATTTAAATCTAAAAATAAAGATGAATTGATTCAATTAATTAACAGTCAAAAAGAACAAAAACAAGAGACTGCATTCACCATTCAAAATCCTAAACAAGAAACACTTTCCATTGATGGAATAGTAATTTTAAATTCTGATTGTATGGTTGAATTAAATAAATTAGAAGATAATAGTATTGATTGTGTTATAACAGACCCTCCATATTTTATTGATAAACTTGATAATAATTGGTCTTCAACAAATATTAATAATGATGTGAGTAATAGCCACATTAAACATCTACCTAAAGGTATGAAATTTGATAAATCACAAGTAAAAAATTTATATGATTATTATTTAGAGTTGTCTAAATTATTATTTAGAAAAATGAAACCTGGAGCATATTTCCTTTCATTTTCCTCGCCAAGATTATATCACGCAATAGCGATGAGTTGTGAAATTGCTGGTTTTGAAATTAGAGATATGATAAATTGGACTTATACGCAGACTATGCCGAAAGGAATGTCTATATCTCATATTATAGAAAAAATGGAAATAAGCCAAGAAGAAAAAAATAAATTAATAGATGAGTATAAAGACTTTAAAACACCACAAATTAGATCTTGTTTTGAACCTATTTGTGTAGCAATGAAACCCATTGGTCAATTAACATTTATTGCCAATGAATTACAATTTAAAACAGGACTCTTAGATTTTTCACAAAAAGTAGGTATAGATAGTGATAGAGTTCCTGCAAATATAATTACAACTGAAGAATATAATGAAACTTATGATAAGAATTTTTTAGTATCTAAACCTAATAAAAATGAAAAAGGAGATAATAATTGTCATATCACAGTTAAACCTATTGCTTTGATAGAACATTTAGTAAAACTCTTTAGTAAAAAAGGATCTCTTGTAGTTGATCCATTTTTAGGAAGTGGAACAACCGCTTTAGCATGTAAAAATACAGAAAGAAGATGTTTTGGAACAGAATTAAATAGTGAATACTTTAATATTTGTTTAAATAGATGCAAATAATTCGTCAAATAATTGTTTATAAGATAATATTTGATCAGATGTGAATTCTATTTCTTTTTTTTCTATCATGCTTTTCAATTTTTTAGCGACAGGTATTTTTGTTAGTGTATCAATAAATATATAATTGTCTCTATATTTAGCTTGTATAGGAGGTTGCAACACTAAATTTTCAGAAGAGCTATCAGTTGAACCAGGATTCTTATGTCCTAATTGCCAGTCAGAGTTTGGAATATCAACATAATCTGCTTTAATAGTTGATTTAATTTTATCTATTTCATCATTTTTTTGTTGGTCTGTTCCATCAAACTTAAAATCCTTTCTCATTTCATGTTTATTTGATTTAGCGTATGGATAGACTATATAGAGTTTGCCTCTATCGGTGCCACTGTTTGTTTGAATACCCCACTGACTATGTTTATTAAATAATTGAATGCTATCTTTCGTTTTTATATTAAATTTTTGAACAAATTTATTTATCGTAGTCCTATCCCAATAATAAAATTTATATTTTAACATAACTGACAATGCTTTACCATTACCAGTGGTGATACTCGGTGGTTTTAAACCATTATCAGCACAAAATTTGTTAAATTCATCTGGATATTCTATAGGTAATTCTGTTATTAAATCTACATCAATTAATTTATAATCACTAGGTTTTATTATTTCATCAACTATTTGTATATCTTGTGTAGATTCACTTAACAAATCTTCTTGTTTACCTGCCTTTTGAAAAAAACTAAACATCGTTTTAGATTTTTTGTTAAATTTGTTTTTATACTTAGATTTTACAATTTTCATTATATTATATATCAATTTTTTTGGTTAATATAAAAAATTAATATATATTTTTTTGTAATTTATTATACAAAATAATGATTATATATAGGATAACAATTATTATTCAATTTAATATAACTCACATGTATTATAATTACATATTGCTAGTTTTTCTTCATTAATCCCCATATCTTTAAAAAAATTTATACCTTTATGTAAATTATTTAAATACCCTTTATAATTATCTGTAACTGTTTCATAACTTTTTTTGTGACTATGGTCATTATCTTCAAAATTAGCATCAATCTCAGAAAATTGGTAAAATATATCAAAACTTAGTTTATTTAAATCAAAATTTTTATATTTACTCACTTCTAAGCTGTGATTAATATTACTGTTTTGAATATTTATAATAATATTATCATCATCTGACAATAGATTATCTGTGTCATACTCTTGATCCTTACCACAACTTTTTTCATCAGTATATTCATAACATTCATCATACTTACCATAACTTTCTTCATCAGTATATTCATAACATTCATCATCATCGTGAATAAATTTTTTATAATCATTATGATTAGAATATTGTATCTTTCTACGCAAACATGTCACATATCTATCATTTCTTAATTCTGCAATTACTAAACTTTTTTTATTGAATTCTTCATTACTTTTTAATCCACTAAGAACATCTAAAATACCTGAGTCAAAACAATCACTTTGCTCATTATAGTCAATTGGTCTATGTTTTATTCCATAAATAAATACTGATTTTTCATGAAATAATTTTTTTATTATTTCTATATTTTCATAACATAATGATAAACGAGCACTAACGCCCAAGATGACTCTAGTGCTTATAGTCATATTCTATTTATTATTTCATATTAATATCTATTTAAATAAATATAAATTATATTATGTGTTACAAAGAAACACACACATTATATCATCCTATTAGTAAATATTCAATCATTACTCATGTCTTTTTCAGGTTGTTCTTCTTCTATAGGCGTAATTTTTAACGAGCCTTCCACACAATCAAAATATGTATTAAACCAACTTTTTACTTCTTCTTGTGTTTTTGGTTTATCAAACTTTACATCAAATGTTATTTTTAAAAAATTTCTTAATTTTCTTTTATCAAAATAGTCATTTACCGATGGATTACGAGGACTAGCCTCTGGTTTCTCTTTTAAATTCATTTTTTTAACAAAGCTATTTAACGTTATAAATGCATCCATTTTTATACCAGGGTCACCGCTTTCATCGTATAGACTAAATGATATATTCCATAAAGTATTATCAATTCTAGATCTTGCTCCTCCTTTTTTATAAGAACGCCGTTTTTTTTTAGTAATACGTTTTGAACCACCATTACTTAAACTAGTATATAGTGTGGCAGTTTGATCTATAACAGAAGAGTTCATTTTTCCTCCATTACCATGTCTAGTATTAAATTGTCTAGGGTTGACTAGTTTTAATTCATACATTTGATTATCAGTATTCAAGACAAGCCATAATATACTATCCCAAATTATGTAATCGCCTGCTTTAAATTTTTGAACGATAGTATATAGTGTGGCAGTTTGATCTATAACAGAAGAGTCCATTTTTCCTCCATTACCATGTATAGTATTAAATTGTCTAGGGTTGACTAGTTTTAATTCATACATTTGATTATCAGTATTCAAGACAAGCCATAATATTCTATCCCAAATTATGTAATCGCCTACTTTAAATTTTTGAACGTTAGACATTTTTATATTATATAATGATTAAATATTTTTTTATAAATAATTATTTATACCATCAAACTTCAATTTTATAGATTCGTATTTATTTTACAATAAAGAGGAAGAAGATGTAGAGAAAAATGATAATATTTAATAAGACTAGAGTTATCGCGTTATTCTTTCATTATATGTAAAATTATATATTTATTTTATATATAATACATAATGTATAACCCAAAATATGTCATTAATAAGTCTTTAGGGAATAAGCAAATCACATATCCTACAATGATATATAATATGAAAGAAGTTCCTATTAAACTTATTAGATTAATGCAGGCTATGCCTATAAGAGAGTTTTTAAGATTTCATAATTTGGATATAATAGGAAGAACAATTTATTGGACAAACGATAATGTTGATGATATTACACTTAATTTATCAAAACCCCTCACTAAAGAAAGTTATACTATAGTTGATATTAGAAGAATTAATCCCCCAATGATCAATCCATTTGAAAGTGATATAAATTGTGAAAAAAAAAAAGATACAGAAGATTTTGATTATTATAATTTTTATAATTGTCATCCATATAAATATGTATATTTATTAGAGTTTAGGGATAATAATAAGACTAATATCTTTTTAAAAAAACATGTAGATATAGATTATATACTACCTTTTTTTCAGGAAAATAACCCATATGAATTTATATTTTATATTATAATATTGGGAAGACGTATGAATTTTTTTAATATGAAAGTTTCAACCACATTATTATATTACATATGTGATAAATTGATTGAATATTTTAAACCTATTATAAAACAAGCATTTACTAGATTTTCTGTGGAAACTTTAAATATTATTCAAGGAGCTTATGCAATTAAGAATTCCATAAATAGTTATTTATATGGTATTTCACCTGATTTATATTATAATATAGTTGGAGATTCTAGTTATATTTGGTTTAACTTTATTAATTATATTGACAAAAGTTTTAAGAAATCCGATATTAAAATACAAATGTGTATTAAAGAAGAATATATCTATTGGGTAGTTAATAAATTATTAATTAATTTAGATAAAATTATTTCTAATCATATATTTGCTTTTAAATTTTTTATTCATGATGATAAATATTTAGCAAGTTATGCTTTTAAATTTCCAAGTTTTAACACAAATTTAGTAGATGAACAATTTGAAAAATATATATTTGATGGAAAAGAATATAAACGTGAAATAAAAAATAGTCCCAACTTCGTCTTTTATTTATCAAGTGATGTTAATGTAAAAAATGTAATAGATGCACTATATATGCTATTTCCTGATACAGCAGATCTCAATTTTAAATCAATATCAAGTGGTTTTATTCCAAGACATAATTTTAGAATAACAGAAAATATTTGTATGTCAATTGGTGGAGATAATGAATATAAAAATGATTATTCTAAACCTTACTTTAAAGAACTATATATCGATGATAATATTCCTAGTGAATATAGAGAAATTATTGATATTGCTAATAAATATGTGCTATCGGAGGAACAATGCATTTTATTTAATAAATATACTGATACTATTAGTGGTCATCATTTACTAACATACGAAAATGGAGAATGTAGTTTAAATAATATTTTAAGTTATAAAGGTATTATTGGTAATAAACGGTCATTTAATAATTTATTTCAAGAAGTAAATTTATTAGATTATTACGAAAAATTCTATAATAATTCTGATTTTATCTTGTTAAAAAAAAATATAATTGAAACAAGTCCATTAAAACCTATATCAGCTGGTTATAAACTAATAAAAAAAATATCAAAACGACTATATAATAAACACAAAAAAAGTGTATCTAAAAATTAAAAAACAAGATTTAACATAATTATAGCAATCAAAATATTATATATTCTTATTAATTTTATAAAGAATATTATATATAGAATGTCAATACCTAAATATGTAATAAATAAACCTTTAGGCAATATGCAAATCACATATCCTACAATGTTATATTTAGGTAAAGAAGTGCCTATTAAACTTATAAGATTAACGCAACCTATTTCTAGAATTAGATATAATCATTTAAATGGATGGGATTTAATGCGGAAAATTGTTTATTGGACTGACGATAATATAGATGATATTTTACTGAATTTATCAAAACCAGATAATATCGGTATGTATTATATAGCTGATGATAGACCATTTAAACCCCCAATGATTAATCCATTTGATAGTGATATAAATTGTGAAAAAAAAAAAGAAATAAATTTTGATTTTTATAATTTTTATAATTGTCATCCATATAAATATGTATATTTATTAAAGTTTGATAATGCTTTAGAAATTGATAATTTTTTAGATAATAATATAGATATAGATTATAGTTTGCCTATTTTTCATGAATTTAATCCATATGAATTTATATTTTATATTACAATATTGGGAAGACGTATGAATTTTTTTAATATGAAAGTATCAAACACATTATTATATAATATTTCTGATAAATTAATAGAACATTTTAAACCAGTAATAAAACAAGCTTTCAGCACTTTTTCAGTAGAAACTTTAAGTATTATTCAAGGACCTTATACTATTAATAGTTGTGAGAATCCAAATGACTATTTATACAGTGAAATGACACCTGATTTATATTACAATATGGTTGCTGATTCTTGTTATATATGGTTTAGTTTTATAGCTTATTACGATGAAAGTTATAAGAAATCAGATGTAAAAATACAAATGTATATTAAAGAAGAATATATATATTGGGTAATTAATAAATTATTGATTAATTTAGATAAGATTATTTCTAATCATATATATGGTTTTAAATTTTTTATTCAGGAAGATAAATATTTAGGAAATTACTCTTTTAAATTTCCAAGTTTTAACATAAATTTAGTAGATGAACAATTTGAAAAATATGTATTTAATGGTAAACAATATAAACGCGAACTTAAATCTAATCCTTCGTTCGTTTTTTATTTATCAAATGATGCTAATATAAAAAATGTAATAGACTTACTATATAAACTATTTCCAGATAGTGAAAATCTCAATTTTAAATCAATATCTAATGATATTATTCCACGTCATAATTTTAGAATAACAAATAATATTTGTATGTCTATTGGTGGAGATAATCAATTTAAAAATGATTTTTCTAAACCTGACTTTAGAGAACTATATATCGATGATAATATTCCTAATGAATATAGAGAGATTATAAATATAGCAAATACATATGAGCTAACTGAGGAAGAATGTAATTTATTTAATAAATATACTAATACTATTAGTGGTGACCATTTACTAACTTGGGAAAATGGAGAATGTAGTTTAAATAATATTTTAAGTTATAAAGGTATAATTGGTGATAAAGGATCATTTTATAATGTGTTTCGCGAACTAAATCTGTTAGATTATTATGAAAAATTGTATAATAACTCAGAAATGATTATGCTTATACGTAATTTTATCTTATTTAAAAAAAAAAAAAATATAACTAAAACAACTCCATTAAATCCAACATCAGGTGGTTATAAATTAATAAAAAAAATATCAAAACAACTTTTTAATAAAAGAAAAAAACGTGCTTCTAAAAAAAATGATTTAACAAAATATTAAAGTAATGTTATAAAACATACATTGTGGATTTACCCTATTATAAATAATTATTTATAAAATAATAATCTAAAATATATATTAAAGACAATGTTTCAATCAATTTTATGTTATCCATGTTCTTTTTTAACAAATTACCATTCAATAATAAATAGTAAAGATCAGAAAATACCTATTATTAATAGTATGCATGATCATCATCATAGTATTTTTACTAGAATACGGAAAGAGCAATTGATTTTAATTCATAAGAAAAATTTTAGTTTAGATCCATCAAACTTTATATATAATTATTTGAATGAAATGATTTCTAAAAAAAAAGATGAAGAGTATAAACCTATAAAAACACATCAAGAAGTTTTAAATTCATTAGTAAATACTGAAATACAATTAAATGAACTAGATTAATATTATATATATGCTTTTTAATACGAATAAATAATTGGAATCAATCAATCATAAATGCATTATACCTTTTGGAAAACAAGTAGGTTATCTAAAAGATATGCTGGCATTTTCTAATTGGTACAATGAAATTGTAGAAAAAGATAGTAATATTACATAATCTAGACGAGATATTTTCATAGTTTCGGTTTATTTAAATATAATAAATATTTTATTATTTTCTATTGTATTGTTTAAAAATAAAAAAATATTTTAAACACCATATATAGGATTGTCTAAATAACAATTCATATATAACTTATTTAACTATTCTCGCTTTCGTCTTCACTTTCTATATTTTCAGTCCAATTAAAATGAGGATAATCTGATAAAGAATTCCTTCTTATTCCCTCTATAAATTGATGTTTTTTACTTAACAATCTTTCGTCATTTCTAGGTTGATCTAGAATGAGTGATTGATGAGTATTAGGCTCTTCACAAATAGGTCTACACGCCGAATTAATAAATTTTCCAGGTAAATATTTCATAATACTTGCAATGTCTATACTAAAATTATCTTTAATTAAATTCATAAATTTATGATGAAATGATTCATTATATAAAGGATATTCAAAATTATTTAATTGATTTTCAGTAAAATTTTCATGTAATAATTTACATACTTGGAATGTCGTAGGAAAAATAGAGCCAGAAAAATGTTGTAAATAATATATCTCTAATGTATATTCTTGTTTCTTGGATTTTCCATTTTTTAATCCATTTTGATCTAATGTAAAATATTTACCTTTTTGATTATTAATAATCATATCTCCCATTTTTCTTAAACCAGCAAATTCACCCATTGATATGAAACTTTGATTTTTATTATTTACATAATTTTCACCTTCATTGTGTTCATATAAACCACTAAATTTTCTATATGTAACATCTTTATATTCTCCTTCTAAATTTTGGTCACCTTAATCGATAAAGTATTTATCTAATCTTTTTAAATCTAATCTGTTATCAAAGAAATCTTTTGTTATTTTAGGATTATTTTCAGTTACTAATCCGCAAGAGGTTGACGTGTAATATTTACAATCAGTAGGGACTCTCACAACCTCTTCATAAAGATCACATCCATGTCCAAACATCATATAAACGTTGTTATGATCTTTCTTTAAATTATCTTTTATGTCATTTAAATATTTTAAACCTGGACATTCGTTTTCCATTAATTTACTCTGAGGATTATATACACATTTTTTAGAACTACCACCTTTATTATTACGAAAAGATCTAGATTTATATTTATTATTATGTTTTGATTTTACCATTTTCATTGTTTTTATATAATATGTATATTAAAATACACTTCTAGAATTATTCTATGACATATAGATTAAAATATTATTGATTATATATATGCAACTTGAAATTATATTTAATCCGAAACAAAGAAACAATGTAAATAAATGCATAAATGACTGGGACTATGGAACAAATTGTATGGAACTACATAATAAATGCGTATTACCCTTTGGAAAACAAGTGGGTTTTGTAAAAGATGTTCCGGCTTTTTCAAATTGCGATAATGAAGTTATTGCTAAAGACAGTAATATTGTATTGATTAATGATAAAAAACCTATTATAACTGGTATGAAATGGCAGTGTGTTGAATATGCTAGAAGATATTTAATTACAAAACTTGGTGTAAGTTTTAAAGATGTAGACAGTGCTGAAGAAATTTGGTTTCTACAGCATGTTAACTCAGTTAAAACCAATAAAAAGCAGATTTTAAAATCATATATGAATGGAATATTTTATGACAATACAAATATACCACGAGCGCATGATATAATTATTTGGGCTAAGCATGATCCAAATATACCTTATGGTCATATTGCGGTCATATTAAAAGTAGAAAATCATCAGATTTTTATTGGTGAGCAAAATTGGTATAATGGTGATTGGTGTGATCCCACATTTTCTAGAATTCTTAAGTTAAAAAAAGGATTAGGTTATAGTCTAGAAATTTTAGATAATGACCATAAAATTTTAGGTTGGATGCGAGTTATTTTTTAAAAAGCATGTATTATATTTAAATACATAATTAAAAAAAATTGATAATGATACTTTATATTATTTCTAAATAAAAAAATGGTTATCTTTTTGTTATTGAAACCTGATGGTGATGTCATAGATGTTGATAAAAATTTGTCTAATAATTTTAAATTAGAAGATACTATCTCGCTTATATCACTAAAAGGCGTAATTACCAATAAAGGCAAGGGAAAAATAGAGCGTTTAAATATCTGGCAATATAAAAATAGTAATATACACATTTATGGCTGGAAAAATGGTGCACATGACATGATTACTAATCACGCCTTGCCCAAGCCATTAGACGGTCATATATATTATGGCGATTTACTTATATTTATGGAAACAGCAGGGATGATCGTTGATTTCCCAGAAACTAGTTATATAGATTTCTTTAATGAATCCTATGATGAAGATTATGATAATAATGATCAATATAGTAATTATGAAAATGATGAAGAAACAGTTGAAGAAATTGTTGAAATTGAAATAGAAGATGATAATGAAGAATTGTATGAAGATGTGAATGAAATTGCACTTGATATGGAATTACAAATTGAACAAGAATATACTGGTCTATGATTTTATATATTTATTTTATATTCGCCTAGATTAATTATATCTGTAGTAGTTATGTTGGACCTAATAAATTTGTAAGTCAAGATGGATAATATGATGAAATCTTAGTCAGGATTTGTGAATGCATTTCAATAGGAATTCTATTTTCTCCATATTTTTTATCAATAATCCTGACATTATATTATTTATTTTTTTTATTTGGATAAACAGGAGCTTGTCCAACTAATTTCAAAATACAATTTATATTTTGATTTATTTCTTCAGGTTCATTATTTTTTTATCATAGGTATTTCAAATAATTTGTCATATTCAATTTTTCTATTTGAATAATTCTCTATGAATACTTGTTAATCTCACCATAAACCTATAATTTTTTTAAAATGAACAAATATATAACCATAGATTATAATGTTAAGTTTATTATATACTAGATATTTAAAGTATTGTATCTTTTTATATTTATTATATTATATAATGAGTCAAAATACTCGTAAAGAAAATGAAAATACTAACACAAATAAAAGAGATTTGGGTAAAATATCTTATAGTCCATTTCATTTAATAGACCAAAAAGTTGAATTCTCTGTAAAAGAGGACATGACATCATTAATAAAACCTGACCTAGCTCAAACTAATACTAATAGAAAAAATCACGCTAGGAAATTAATAGGTCGTGCTAAATTTGATGATTTAATGCTTGAAAATCAAGATTTAGCTGATTCTCACCAAAATCGGTTTGATCCTAATATAAGTGATAAAATACAACAAAAATGGGTATCATTACAGAACACACCAAGACCTAAATTATCATTAAAAAATGAAATTCCTTTGAAAAAGGAGGCAGGTATATAAGTAGAAATAACTTAAAAAACATAAAAAGATGTAATAAATAAAAAATTTAATATGATCTGATGATATATATTAGACATTAGATTAAATAATTATTTTAAATTCTATATTTTTTTTTCATGTTGGTATTAAGCTATTAGTTCTGACATATAATATAATTAATTTATATCTTATTACTAATTTTTTTTAAAAAATATTTATTTATATTATAAAATCTATAATTTATATATTATAATTATTATATAATATGGATAAAGCTAATACTGATGCTAATACACATAAAGATAAAAAATTAGGTAAAATAACTTATAGACCCTTTCCATTTTCAACTGATGATTCAGTTGATTTTTCAGTAAAAAAAGATATGGATGAATTCTATAGAAATAGTTTTTTTAGACGAGACTTTGCCAGACAAGTAATGGGAGAAGACAAATGGGAACGATTATCGCGTAAACATTATAAATTGAAAGATTATAGAACTCCTTCTAAAATCCGTTTTCCATATCAACCTAATATTGAAGAAGTGTTATGTCAAGAAATATCTGCTAATAGGGACAAAATCTTAACACGAGAGTATGAAAAAAAAGTTAGACAACAAAAACACCAAGATTGGATTAATAAAATAAAAAAACTAAGGGAGGCACGACGTATGGATCTTGAAGAACAAAAAGATCAAAAAGCATTAAGTAAATTATGGTTCCAAGATAATCCTGATCAATTACATATAGATACACCTAGACCCCCCCCTCCTAAAGAAAGTGCCACACCCAAAAAAGAAAAGGGATTATCTACAGTTTTTTCGGACTTTTGGAATACAATGAAAAACGAAAGTAAAAAAAAAAACAATTCTTCTGGGTACTCTAAATTAGAAGGAGGTAAAAAGAGCCAAAAGAAAAAAACTTATAATTCGGTTTATTAAAAAGTAAATGATATTAAAAAAATTGATTATTATTAAATAGTTTATATATAATAATAATGAAAATTCTAATTTTACTTGTATTAATTCCCACGGTGATTGCGTGGGGTCCTATAGGGCATAATGCTACAGCTAGACTTGCTTATCTAAATATGAATAATGATACTCGTAATTATCTGGAAAAATATTTTAATTTAACAAATATTGATGATTTTGAATATATATCTAACTGGGCTGACATAGTTAAAGACTTGCCTAAATATATATGGTCCTATAATCTACATTTTGTAGATATTAATGTTAAACCACTTACTCGTTGTAACTTCATATACGAACAGGACTGTCCTAACGATAGATGTGTTGTCGGAGCAATGCGTAATTATAGTAATATTCTTTCAAAAAACAATGATATAGAGGCTTTGAAATTTTTTGTTCATTTTATTGGTGATAGTTTTCAACCTTTTCATGTTGGGTATATTGAAGATAGAGGTGGTAATGATATTAGTGTAAGTTTTAATAATATTCGTTCAAATCTACACGCTGTTTGGGATAGCTTATTGATTGAAGAACGTGTAAACTCATTAGGTGGTTATGAAAATTGGATTGAATTACTAAATGAACGCAAAGTAAATACAAGCATTGCTGATGATTTTAGCGAATATGCAAATACTTCTGTAGGAACAATATGTAGTGATGGTTTATATTTTGATAATAAAAAACGAATTGAAAATGATCATATCATTAGTATAGATTATTATAAAAGTCATATTGATAAATTAGAAGATCGTATTTTTATGGCTGGGTATTTTATCAATAAACATTTACAAAAATTAAGTAAATATAAAACTAAATTTGACTTATAAAATATCTATTGATATAAACACATTGGAATTGATAGAAAATAATAATAAATTGAATAATAATTATTTAATATTGTTTGAATTTTTTAGGTTTGATGTCATTATAAGTGTCTTTTCAACTTCTTATTTTTTTTTCACAATTGTTTATAATATTTTTAGACTACATTATAAAGATAAAGTTTAAAAATATTATTAGAGTTTTTTTTGACTAGCATTTTTGAGTTGTGAACGTTTAGAAAATCTACGGCGGTAGCCACCTTCAGCCTTGCTTACGGCAGCAGCTGACTTCTTCTTCATATTCATATCAAAAAAATCACGGTCAGTATGTCCATTAGATAGACTATTGAAAAAATGATTTAATTCGTTTATTCTTGGGAAATTACTTACAACATTGTATCTCTCTCCATGAATTCCGTTTATACCAACTGATTTACCTAATTCATTATTAGCAAGTAGTATTTCTCTCAATTCGCTTTGTTCTGTAGTTGAAAGTAATTTAACATTATCATTTAAATAATAAGCACCTAATCGTTGTATATAAGCAACATCACCATCATCTTGTGGGTCTAATCTGACCAAATAAGAATCGTAAGACATTATTATATATATAATATAATTTTTTATAGATATAAATAATTTCCTCATTATTATTTAATTCAATATAAGATTAAAAAATTGACAAATATTACGTCTCATATTTTCGCTTTTAAGACAAATAAATGGAAATAATATCAAGAATTACATATTCCACAATAAAATATTTATCTGTTCCTTTCTTTATATTAATTTTACACTGGCTGCTTTTAAGAGTATACAGTAGTTATTGTGCTCCACAATCAATTTATGGACTTATCACAAGTTTTGTCACAGTTGGATCACCTATTTGTGTAACACTCATGACTATAATTGAAAAAACAAGCACTTTTTACATTTCTAGTTGGGTCGTTATAACAATGCTTTGCTTAGGTTTGATAACTGGATATTTTGAATCTAATAGCAAAAAATAAATAATATAGTTTATAAAAAAAATATTAATATTTTTTTGATATAGAATATGTTAAACTTATGTTCCTTTATAATCCTATTTACTCTATTTATATTTTCCTTCTATGTTAGATAGGTGTCTATATGGAATTGCATAAAAACTTTATATTATAAATGGTAATAATAACTATATATATAAATATTTTTATTAAAATATATAACAATAAATGAATCAAAAAAAACTAGAAATTTATAAAAATAGATCCTATGAATAGTTATCATTCTACTATGTTTTGATAAAATTAAGAATCTTAATCAATCAAATAGTCCTGCTAAAAAGAAGTTTGTTTATAAAGCTATTAATCATTATTTATTAACACCTATTTTTTGTAAACAAATACTGTATGGATATATAATCAGATCATGATATAATTGGATTAAGACGATACATACGACGGATATCACTAAACATAATTTTAATTTGTTTACTAATTTGAGTTTCATTAAATTGTTCATTAACATCGTTTAATGGATCTATTTCAATTATTTGAAATCCATGTTCTAATCTATATCGTATCATATCAGTGTCTGGGTAAAAGCCGCGCTGAACATTATATAATTGTTTATCAATAATATGTCCAAAAATATGGATATCGTTAGATTGATTTTTAACAACTATTTCATAAAAATATTGTTTTCCAAATTCAATATTTGCGTTATATTCATTTCTTTGAATAAAGATTTGAGCTATTTCTCCATTAAATTGATTTTCTGAAAGCATATTAGATATATATGTAGTATATCTAATAAAATTAATGTTATTAGTTCGCATATCACTAACATCTTGAATATAATTACCACTGCTGACTAATTGTCTATCATCTTCTTCTGCTATTCCTGACCAATTAACTTCATCAATTAAATAATCATCTATTGTGTCAAAACGCCCATCATCGCCACTATCATCGGTGTAATCATCATGTTCATATAATACATCATCTTCATCTATTTCATATAAATTTCGTCGGCAAATAGGACAAGTTGTTGATTGATTATGCCATTTTAGTAGGCATTTTACACAAAATAAGTGTATACATTCGGTTATAATATGACCAGTTTTTAAAGATAGTTTTGTATAACAAACGGAACAATTGCCAATAAAATCTCTATCTGTAGTATCTGTCATTCATCATTGATTTTAATGTTATATGCTATAAATATCAATTTTATAATTTACTATAGACAAGCTAATAATTATTATTTTCTAATTATATCGTTAAGAAGAGTTAGCTGGAAGAGAAGATAGTAAACTAATAAATAAAACACATATAAAAAAGTTTGATAAAATTGATATGTTTGAGACCATATCCCAAATCTATTTTTTTATATGTATATTTTATAATGAAATTTATTCTAATTAATAATGGTAAATATTTATATTTTCGTTCTATGTTCGGTGGAAAACCTGTAATTGGTGAGGGAAGACACGGAATTGCGTTAAAACCAGATATTAAGCATTGTAATAATAATAATGTTTCTAAATTATTTATTTTACCACATACATAATATAAGTATTGAAGAATTTACTCAACTAGAAAATAATCTTAACAAGGTTGATTCTTCAAACAGATATCATATACCGATGATTGATATTCCAACAAAAATTACATCTGAACCTTTCCAAGTGAGAGAGCATTTAAACCGTGAACTAAATCAAGAAGTTATTGGAAAATATATATATATATGACTACTTATGAATATGGTGGATTATCACTTGATGAAATAATAGAATATGAACAAGTTATAACACCCTTTTTTTGTATGCAGATGTTAAATGGATTTTTATATTTATATGATGGTATTATACACTTAGCACAATATGGAATAAATCATAGTGATATTCATACTGGTAATATTGTTTTAGATTTACAAAATTCATCAATTATGCGTTTTATTGATTTTAATCCTGATCCAAGGTTGGAGCCATCAATTTAGTGTTGGCTAGAGAGACGTTTTAGTGAAGATGATTTACCATTTTTCCTGAATTTAATATGATTTATGTTCAAGATATAATTGATCTATTATATACGATTGAACAAGTTATTCGTAAACTTTTGATTATATTTGAACAAAAAAAAATCAAGGGTTTTTTGATTATCTACAAACTGTATTGCTCACAATAGAAGAAAATTATGATACATTATCTCTTGATTATGATGTTAATAATATAGAAGTAATAAAACAAACATTGAAAGATAAGTTTAGTGAAATAGAATCATTTTTAGATATAACTAATTAATAAAGATATAAAAATATTAATTATAATTAATAATATATGAACTATTGTGGAAGCCCTGTTTATAACACCGATCCAAGGTTTTGTGAAACATTTGAAACGGTTAACTCAAAACCTATTGAAGTAGGTAATGTTGAAAAAGACTATAAATATAATCCAGAAAATGATGTAGATGTTTCATTAGGAATAAGAGAAAATAAAGTAGATAAGGAGTCAAATCAATCATTTATAAAGTATTATTGGCAAAAATTATGGAATTAAATATATAATGTTTTCTAGTCTTTAAGATTAGAAAACATTAACATAATCTACTAAAATCAAATCTAGGTCCATGAAGAATAGTTATTGGCAACCAACTCAAAGCTGAAGGATTACATAATTCTTTTGAAAAAAAACCAATACCGATTCTACCACACACACCTATTGCTAGGCGTGTTGATATAATTAATTGCGCGATTTCAGCTGATAGTTCCGCACGGGCACCAGCATGAGTAACCCCAAGTTCAAATCCAGTTCCTGGTATAGGAATATTTGCTGAAAAAGATGATGTCCATGTTCTTCCTACACTTTCAGTGATTCCTAAGAGTGAAGCCCAAGCTCTATAACCAAAATTAGCTGGACTAGCACAAGGTAAAAGCCATGCTGATGCACCTATAGATATAAAATTTTGAAGACCTATTGTACAAGCAAGATTTCCACCAAATCTAGCATCACTACATGTACAAAAATTAGGAAGACGAAAGTTATTAACAATGGTGCCACATATACTCATAGCTGTAGGTTTCATACCTGTTCCAAAATCGCGTATTTCTGAAACATGAAATGCATCTAAATTTACAACAGCATCTGTGACATTACCATCAGGATAAATACATTTAGACTCTTCTACACAAATTGAAGAATAAGGACATGAAAAACGAGCATCCATACAACGCACAGCATTAATAAGAGGTGAACACGCGTAAAGTAATCCAGCACCAGTTGCATTACTCATACATGTCTGTGAAGGAGCACACGAGATTCCGTTTCCACAATTATATAGATCCATGTGCGATAAAGCATTGATATTGGTGTTTGCCAATAGTATACTTATTAAAAAAAGTAAAAATTTCATTTTATTATTATATGTAAGTGTGCTTTTATATAGTTTTCATTTGTATTACTAATAAATCTAATTATTCTAATTTATTTAATAAAAATTTAAAAATATTATCATCAAGTCTGAAAACCTTATGTATAAATATTAATTATACTACATAAATAGTCTTTCCAAATTGTGAGCACAATCTAGGGACAGTGCATACAATCTAGATAAAGACCTACTATCTGGCATTTAAAAAATCAATTTTTATCTCGAAAACTTGAAAACTATGTTATTTTTGTTTGATTTGATACTTTTGTGATTTTTTTTATTTCTATTTATATATATGTTTTAATTTTTTTTAATTATAAAGTTGCTGGCATATACAATGTTATATTTTAATAAATCTAAAAAAATAGTTAGTATTTTTTAGATAGATATTAATTCTATTCTCTTTATTATTGTATAGTATAAATCTATTATTACACAATACAGATGTTTTATTAGGTATTGTGAAACATATCGTTCATTCCATTATTTTCATATCCATTACAATTGTAACTTATTTTTTTTTTATAAATACAAATTTAGAAATAAATTTTAAGAAAATTAATATATAAATTGAGAAAAAATTGATATTAAAGAAATAAATTACATAATAAAATACATATCATGTCCTACAAAAAAGAACCCATTACGTTTCAATTAATTGAGTTCTATACAGAAAATATGTTTGAGAAGATATTTGACGACGATTACTGTGATAAAAATAGTGAGGGTGATAGTAGTGGTGAAGAAAGTGATGATAGTTTTAACGATGACACACGCTACAATGATAATCAATACACCAAAAATAATATGTCATATAGTAAGGAATACAAGATATATTTATTTGGTAGAACTGCTGAAAATAAAACAGTTTCAGTATTAGTAAATAAGTTTACACCTTTTTATTATATTCGTGTTCCAGATTGTTGGAATGATATACAATGTCAAAATCTTGTTAATTGGACACTAGCCCATTTAGATAAAAAGCAAATATCAGGATTTGTGCGTTGGAGAATAGACTTAAAAAAATCATTCAAGGAATTTTCTAATCATCATAATTATAAATTTATTAGAATGGTATTTAATAATACTACTACAATGAATAGAACAATTGATGTGTTTGTGGGGAAACGCGGTGAGCAAGATAACGAGATTAAGTTTTTTAAAACATATGTAGGTAAGGATTTTAAAGGTTATCCTCTTGGTATTCCAGATAATGAAGAAGTAGAATTTCAACTATATGAAAGTAATATTGATCCTCTTCTCCGATTTTTACACATTCAAAATTTAGAACCTACAGGATGGATAACAATTAATGATTATGAAGTGAATATCCCAAAAGTGTCTACAAGTAATATTGATATTAGTTGTAATTGGACATCTGTTAAACGATATACAAGTTCGTTAAATATGGGATTTTCTATTTGTAGTTTTGATATTGAAACAGACTCAAGTCATGGTGATTTTCCATTAGCTAAAAAAGATTACTTAAAGGTCGCTAGAGACCTTGTTGAATATTGGGGTAATATACACAAAAAGATAGAAGAATGTAAAAAAGAGACAAAAAAATTAGATGAAGAAAAAAATAAGTTTTATCTGGAATGTCTTGATAAAAAGAAAAATGCTCAAAATACAATTTTCAAATATCTTTATGATAGTTTTAACGCTGAATATGACACTGAAAATCAAAATGAAATTATTGGACACCCAGGTGTTTATCACATCTTTATCAAGAGTGATAAACCTAAACCCACGGAGTTATTATTAAAAAAGATATCAAAACACTTGGAAAGTTTAGCTTGTATTACATATACTTCTGTGAATATTAAAATGAAGAGTTCTAATATTGAAAAGATTAATATGATAATGAGTCAAAATCTGCCACCTATTGAAGGAGACCGCTCACGACAAATAGGTTTAAAATTTATACGCTATGGTGAAAAGGTTTGTTATAAAAATATCTTAATATCATATGGTAGTTGTAATCCGATAGATAATACTGATCTAATTGTTGTTGATAGTGAACAGCATCTTCTATTAGAATTTACAAAATGCATACGTTATTATGATCCAGACTTCATTATTGGTTATAACATATTTAATTTTGATTTTCCATTTCTATATCATAGAGCAGAAGAACTTGGTGTAATTGACCGATTCGCCGATTTAGGACGCATTTTAGAGAAAAAAAGCTATATGACCGAAAAACGTGGAAAGGTAAAGACTCTATATCTTGAAATATCTGGTCGGATTCAAATAGATATCTATAAAATATTACAAAGAGAACAGCCTAATTTAGATAGTTATAAATTAGATAATGTATGTAGTCATTTTATTAAGTCAAAAATTAAACGTATGTCAAAAAATGAAACTGGCGGAACAGATATTTATGTAGATGATGTATCTGGAATTTACGCTGAAAATTATATTCATTTAATGTTTGTAGACGGTTATACTGAAAATAAGATGGAACAAAAGTTTAAAGTTATCTCAACAATCAAGACAGATAAAGATAGTATAATTACTATTCGTGAAGATGTTTCGTCTAGTTTAGATAGATATAAAGAAAAATTGTGGTCTTTGGCAAAAGATGATTTAAGTCCTAAAGAGTTATTTAAACGTTTTAAAGGCAATGCAGATGATAGAGCATTAATTGGTAAATATTGTATGATGGACGTTAATCTATGTATTGAGTTATTATTAAAATTGCAGATGATTACAAATAATATGGGTATGGCAAATGTGTGTATCACTCCACTTAACTGGATTTTTATGAGAGGACAAGGAGTAAAGATTTTAAGTCTAATTTCTAAAACATGTAGAAGTGAGGATTATCTTTTACCAACACTTCTTATAGGTGAGAGTGATGGTCAAAAATATGAAGGTGCATTCGTTTTACCGCCTAAACCAGGCGTATATCTTGATGATTATATTACTGTTTTAGACTATAATTCACTATATCCTAGTAGTATGATAGCTGAAAACTTATCACATGAAACATATTGTGGTGCGATGTGTCGTTGTCATAAACATCTTGATATAGTTCCAATTACAAATGTTATTAATAATTATTTTGAGGAAGAGTCTCTTACATGTGATCAATGTAAAGAATTAAATAAAAATACGCCTATAAATAATTGGTTAGGAATGGATGGAATTAAAAATATAAGAAGTAAAGGATTAGAATTTGAAGATATACCCCATGATATATATCATTTAGAATTTACAAAGACAGGTTTTATTAAATCAAAAACCAAAATAGGTATCCGTATATGTCGTTTTATTCAATATCCAGATAATAAAAAGGGTGTTTTACCTCGCATTTTGATGGCACTTCTTAAAGCAAGAAAGGATACAAGAACTAAAATGACATTTGAGACAATCACTTTAAAAAATGGAGATGAATATTGCGGCATAGTCTCTGAAAAAGATGGTAAAATAACTATAAAAGATGAAAATTATAAAGTAATAGTTGATAATATATTAACTGATACAATAACAGATCGTAATGATAAATATAGTGATTTTGAGATTGCTGTATTAGATGGTCTACAATTAGCCTATAAAGTTACAGCAAATAGTCTATATGGACAATTAGGAGCAAGAACTAGTGCTGTATTTTTAAAGGATATCGCTGCATCTACAACAGCTACTGGTAGAAAACAACTCTTGTTAGCAAAAGACTATGTGGAGACAAGATATGAAGGTGCTAAAGTTATTTATGGTGATACTGATTCTATCTTTGTAAACTTTAAACCTAAAGATAATGAAGGAAATTTATTAAAAGGAATTGATGGTTTAGTTCGTTCAATTGAATTAGGCAAAGAAGTTTCCAAAGGTATAAAAACAATATTAAAAAATCCACAAAATTTAGGTTATGAAAAGACTTTTTATCCATTTTGTATTTTCAGTAAAAAACGTTATGTAGGTAAAAAATTTGAGGAAGATCCTACAAAATATAAAATGGCTTCTATGGGTATTGTATTAAAACGACGTGATAATTGTCCACTTGTTAAAATATTCTTTGGTGGTGTAATAGATATATTAATGAATAGGTGTAGTTATCAAGCAGCAGTTGACTATGTTCATCAATGTTGTATGAATCTGATTTCAGATAATTATCCCATAGAAAAATTAACAATAAGTAAGATGCTTAATTCTCATTATAAAAATCCTGACCAAATAGCTCATAAAGTTTTAGCAGATAGAATAGGAGAACGTGAATCAGGTAATAAACCACAAAATGGAGATCGTATACCATATGTCTATATTATAAATCCTCAAGCAAAATTACAAGCAGATAAGATTGAAAACCCTAATTTTGTGTTTCATAATAAATTAAAGTTAGATCATAAATTTTACATTACGAATCAAATATCAAAGCCTATTGGACAAATTTTCGCACTATTTATTGAAAAATTAAGTTCAAAATACAAAGAAGAAGATTTTGACAAACAATATAAAAGTCTTATAACAAATGGTAAAACAGATTATGCTGCGGCTAAGAAAGTTGGTGAAACAAGATTAAAATGTGCCATAGAATTCTTGTTTGATAAACATGTTCAGGAATTACAACGTGTTGAAAACAGACTGATCCATAAACAGACTACATTATTTGATTATTTACCTAGTAAATAAATATTATTTATTCTTATTCAATTATGAGAATAAAATAATATGTCAGTCAATTAAGATTGCTATAAATTTATCCTTATTATTTATGGTTGGTTAAAAAAATAATAAATAGCACCGAGCATTAATAAGTTTATAATAATTAAAAATATAATAACATTACGACGATATCTATTTTTTTGAATACCCATTTCAATTTGTTTTTGTCTAGAATGTAATTCTTCTCTTCTTTTTTCAATTTCATTTTGTTGTATATCTAAAGATTTAGATTTTTCATAAATTTGAAATGTTTTTCTTTCAATTTCATTATTTGTATTTAATAATTTAGGAGTGACACTATCTCCACTTTCATTCATTTTATCAATAAGACGTCTTATTTTATTATCCGTTTCTTTCAATTCTTTGAATTTAGCATCAGCTTGTGCGCCAGATTCGTTGGGATTTCTTGAATATTTTAATCTTAAATATTCTTGATATTGTTTAGAATAAAGTTCAGAGGTCTTAAAATATTCAGTTCTAGTATCATTTACTGTCATTATTATGTATATATAATTATTAAAACATTTTTTTTTAACTTTTCAATATTATTATAAATAAAAAATCATATTAATGTATATTTATATATATTTATATGGCGAATATACAAAATTTACCCGGTTGTACCGCACCATATTCTCAATGTACTCAACAATCATGTAATCATAATGGAACTCTTGCTACAGAATGTAGTGAAATCAGAAATCTATATAGTGTCATTAGTCAAAAAGATAGTGAAATTAATAATTTAGATCAAATAAGGAACAATTTAATAAACGAAGGAACTTCAAATAATTATAAAAAAAAAGAAAATATGGATCAATTGTATTCAAAATTATTATTACTTGAAAAAGTTAAAAATGAACTAGAAAATAAAGTGAGACTTTTAAATTCAAGACAAGACCTAGCTTTTGAAGAGAATAGACTTAAGGAAGATGCTAATCAAAATAGTATAAATGAATTGGATAATGAAATTGCAATTATTAAAAGAAAAATGGATTTTACTTTTGAGAAAGATTTAAATCATAATGCTATTGTTTACTTACTAAGTAATTTATTATTATATGGAATAATAATTCTAGTTATATTTTTATTATATCGTCTTTCTATAGGTAAACCAGCTAAAATTGATATAGGATCTGTAATATCAGGATTTAAAATTAACATTAGTAATATGTTTTTAAGTATAGCAAATATGATATCAGGTAAAAAATAGATTTTTTAATTTTATAAATAAATATCTGTTTAGAAATATATAATATGGCATTAACCGGAACTCAAATTCCATTATTTAATACACCAGTTCAATTAGAAGTGCGTAATCAGGTATTAAAAATTCAAGGAGAAGAAATGAATAATGTTCAACAAAATTTAGAAATATTAGAAAGGGATTTAAATACGCAAAGAAGACAAGTAGAAATTATACAAAATAGTTCCCTTATTAAATCTAATCATATATTTATTTTAAAAACAATACTTTCGGCATTATCATTATCAATTATTCCTTTATTATTATTTGTAAAAAATATTATAGATAAAACACAATTTATGATAATTATTGGAATAATTGGTGCGTTTGTAGCTGTTATATTATTTTATAACTTGTTGTCAGTATCTAATAGAGATCCAAATAGATTTATGAATAGACAATTTGATACAAAGAATACTATGGCTCCAAGTCGCAAACCTTTAAAATGCGTCACTAATGAGACCAAGAAAATGAATAGACTGCAGAAAGAAATAAAAGAAAAGGAAGCTGAATTAGATGCTTTAGAACAAAAGATTAAAGATTTAGATTTTGAAAGACAAGAATTAATAGACAAAAAGAGACAAAATATAAGTAGAGATGCCGAACTAGTTAAGCAATGGAAAACAGCTTATCCAGGTTATAATCTTGAAAAACAATTATCAAAAATATCTGGTAACGAACCTAGTGATGGTAAATTTACTTTAGGTTTTGGAGGACGCAAATATTAATATAAAGATATTTATAATTATATAAAATATACAATGGAACAACAAAAACTAACTAGGGAAGAATTAAAAGAAAGATTAAAAGCAGTAAAAACACGAGGATATTTGTCAAGACTTCCTCAAAAACTAAGAGAGCAAAAAATAGAAACAATTAAAACGAATATTGAAAAACAACGAAATGAATTTTTAGAACAAATGAAAAATAATTTCACTCCAGAACAAATGGAACAATTACTAAATGGAAATGTTAAATTTAAAGTAGAAGATATGCCTGAAATGAATAAGGCTACTGAAGAAAAACCTATAAGCATTCCCATAAATCTTCCTAAAATGACACCAGTTAATAATTCAAATACGAAAACAGAAATTTAAATAATTTTTTAAAATAAAATTTTATTTTAAAAAATTGAAACATATACAATTATAACAAATAATAAATGTTTAGCACAGTTTTAGAAAACATTGATGGTACTATATATAATGTAATTAATGATAAATCCGTATGCGACGAATTACATAAACAAATAGGATTTTTAAAAGTTAAAAACATTAAATATAACTTTCATAGTAAAGAAGCACATCTTATTACTGTAGCATATCGGAGTGAGCACGGAGCTTTATTGCTTACTAAAATTGATAATATAAATATTTCAATCATGCATTTATTAAAGGCAGATAAATTTATTATAACAAATCATAGATTCGATCCTAAATTATACAAAGGTATTATTTTATATGGAGATATATATAAAAATAAATTTGCTATTCACGCTATAAAATTTGATAGTTATAGTGAAAGAATAGCTGATAATTTGGAAAAATTTGATCAAATATTATTCAATCAATATAAAGAGGATACAGATTTAGAACCTCTTTCTGTTATAATAAAAGAATTTTACGCATCTGTAGCTGATATACCTAATAATAAAGATCACAAGGGTATTTTATATTTAAATCCAATTATAGGTTCTACACATTATTTAGAATTTATTAATTCCTAGGCACGACATAATAATTTGCCTTATTTTTTTTTGAATTGGGATAAAATATTGCTTTATTATTTGTTATTTCAAAAAAATGAGATAGATTTAAATTATCTGAATTAAAATCATAATAAAAACGATTCTCAAGTTGATTTCCAGAATTTTTAGGTGAAATTATAAATTCATTTATTGGTTCTTGGACACAATTTATAAATCCTTCTTTTGTTTTTTTTTGAAAAAAGTATAAATGAAGAATTGATGCCAACATTAAGATAATTAAAAATCTAAACCAGTCAATCATATATAATATTACGCTTTTATTTAAATTTTTTAATATTATTAATGTCGTCTAATATTATGTTTATATATATATAAAAAAATGCAAGAAGGTTCTATTATTTGTGCTCAAGGTAATAAAACATTATATTATGATAACAATTTAAAAATACTTTATGTATTTGGAATTCGTGATAATAGTAATTTATATTTAATTAATGGTTCTAAACAAACCGAAATAAAACCATTTCAATCAATAGCTCATACTTATGCTCATTTGTATAACATAATAACTGATAGCTTATATTTAGTGGCAAATGGACCAAATTGCACAATTTTTGGAAATAAAAGCAATTATGATAACTATTTTTTTGGTTCAAATCTCTATGCGAGAATATTTATGTCTATACCAAGTTATAATTGGCCTCATTACAGTTGTTCAAGAACTCATATAGCAGTATTACATGGACACCCTGACCCAGATGAGGGGGAACCTTATTGGTTACTTGTAATTAATACTGATCCTGATTCACAACAGACAAGTCACGACGATATTAAAGAAGCATTTAGATTGCCTACATCTGAAGATGATTCCTACGAAATATTTTGTGGTAATAATTGTACATTTTTTTTACATGAAGATGGCAGAATATTTCAAATTATGTTACATAAATATCTACAACAAAAAGGGTATTCCTGTCCAATATTACCAGAAAAATTTAATAATGAAATTCCTGAAGATCAACCTAAACCAAAAAAAATTGTCTCTGGTGATGAACATGTAATGATATTATATGATGATGGAACATTTGATGGATTTGGTACTAATTCTCAAGGGCAAATACCTTCAAATTCACACAGTGCATTTAAAAGAGAAGGCGGATATAAAATAGGAGTCAAAGATATTGCGTGTGGTAATAAACATACATTATTTTTGTTAGATAATGGTAAAGTCGTAGGATTTGGTAGTGACACCTATGGACAAGATAAAAGTTATTTTCCTAGACCAGACGATAGAGTTTATCAAATAGCATGCGGTAACGAACATTCACTTGCTTTATTAAGTAATGATATGATTGGTTGGGGTAGAAATGAAGAAAATCAACTAGGAAAAATGTATTTTATTATTAGATCTAATCTTTTATATTATAATATTAGTAATTTTGCTAAATCATTATTAAAGAAACAACAAAGTAAAGGTGGTTCAAAGAAAAATTCACAATATATAAAAAAAATATCTAAAAAACTAAAAATAAAAAATTAATTGCGTCTAATTATTTTCTTTACAATATATATATGACAAATATTAATACTAGTTTTTCAAAACGCAGGTTTTTAAAAAATAATGTTAAATCTAAAAAATTTAGCAAAAAAATAATAAATGCTGGTTCTGTCTCGGCTACTAATCAATCACCTCCTGTATATTATGTATATAAAGAGCCTGAAAAACTAACAGACCAGCAAGCTCTTGATTTAATAATTGAAGATCATTTAAACAAAGATAACAATCAATTGTATGAGATAAGAAATAATTTAATTGATGTTGTTAAAAAAAAACTGAAAGAAATTGTTAATAAAAAAATTGAATTATATACATTATATGATTCAAATGCTGCGAAAAAGTTTTTAAATAAAAAAGAGATAAAAGTCTTGGAAACAGATTTAGCTCGTCTTCAAAATGAACTAGTGCCTTTAGAAAATAATTGTCTAAAAAAAGTAGCTATTATTACCAATGAATTTTTAAAAAGAGAAAAAAAAACAATGACAGAAGCTGAAAAAAATGATGTAGTTTCAAATTTTTGTTCAAGTGATAAAAAAATGTTAAAAGACCAATTTATGCATAATAATCATACAAAACATACTGATTTAAATTTATATAATAAATATAATCCAACAAAAATCCAAATGTAAACAGCAATTATTTATAATAAATGACTTATTCTCTCTTGTATTACATTAATTTCATTTAAGTCATGTAAAATAATTTTTCCTCGTTCAATCGTTTCATTACAAGAAAGACAGGTCTTACCAAGTATTTTATCTTCATAATGGAAATGTATCTCATAATCTTTCTTTGCTCGTGCTTTTTTTGTTTGAGCTATTATTTTATTATCTTTATTCATAATTATAAGTTCATTATTACTAACACTGAAACTTAGTTTATTATTGTCATTAATGTTTTGAAAAAGTGTTGTGATTTTTGGATCTTTTTTTTCTAATAACCAGTTTTCAATATCACTGATTGGCATTTCTGATATTGGATTATCTAAAATAGCCTGAGAATCCTTTACAATTGTATTTAATGTTTTTTTAAGAGATAATTCAATATTAAATACATTATCTGTTAATTCATCAATTTTACCACATATATTATCCTTCAAAATTTTTAAATCTCCACGAACGCGACTTACATTTTCAATTTCACCTTTAGCCTGTTCTAAATTATCAATGAGTGTTTGAATATGCATTTCTAAATTATATTTATTAGAGTCATTTGTTAGTAGTCGTTTAATTGCTTCCAAAAACAGTAATCCCAATATTAATCCATTTCCATCTATTCCACCATTACTAATAAAGACAACAATAGTATTACGAGGACCATAAAATTCCCAATCTATTTTTTTTCTTCCATAAATTCCACTGGTATTTGATACAAATAAAGCCATGGGATAGCCTACACGATTAATATCATTATAAAATTTTTGAACTTGATCTTTACCTACTGAACCAGTATATGTTTTTAATTCTATTAAAACTTTACCAAAATCAGTTGTAATATGAATATCTGCTTCATGACCTGTGTTACTTATATTATTTATTATATAATTAGGAAAATATTTCTCAAGATTTTTACATTCTAGATTTTCTACTAATTTTCCCTTACGGTTACTACTTCCACTTATTTGTAAAAAGTCATTAAAATGCTGTCTTACGATTTTTAAATCATCACCAACTTGTTCATTTGTTAATTTCGTTAATTCATAATGATGTTGAAGGCTATGATTAATTTTGTTTTCAATTTGTTTAGTAAAATCTTCTAATGGCTTATGGATAATATCAAAATTTGGATTTAATCGACATTGTTCTAAAGATAGCCTACCTATATTAAGAGCTGTTTCTATTTGTGTTATTATTTCATTAGTATTTCCTTTTAGATTTTGTATCCATTGTATCAATTCAGGATTAATAATTTGAATATTCATTATATAGAAAAGATAATTAAATAAAATTAAACGTTCAATTTCAATTTTATTTTAAAATTACTTCAATTATTTAAATATTTTTACAAAATGATTTTTTTACAATATAATAATATTAGGTTATTTTAATAAAAACAACAACTATAAATAATAAATTACATATTTTAAGATCCGTTGTGTATAATTTTTTTATTTTTATAATATATACGTAAAATTAAAATGTTATGTTCTAGAAATAACAAAACTCGTTCTTCACGAAAGCGATTAATGGTGAAAAGAATATCTAAAAAAAGAAATATTAAGGTTGGAGGTTTTTTAATTAATGTCAATTTCCAAGGCCATACAACAAAAATAGATGTTAATCCTAATGATACAATAAATAGACTCGCCACAAAAATCCAAAATTGGTGTGGAGTTTACGCCCCGAATCAAGACATTATTTTCAACGGGCAAGAGTTGTCGTTTCAAGACACAATACAGGCATCTGGAATAACGCCGAACTCAACAATTCAAGTCAACGTCTCAGAGGTTTGTATCCAACCTCCAAGTGGTAGATATAGATGTTAATCCTAATGATACAATAATGAGACTCGCCACAAAAATCCAAAATTGGTGTGGAGTTTACGCCCCGAATCAAGACATTATTTTCAACGGGCAAGAGTTGTCGTTTCAAAACACAATACAGGCATCTGGAATAACGCCGAACTCAACAATTCAAGTCAACGTCTCAGAGGTTTGTATCCAAGCTCCAAGTGGTAGATGATGAAATTTACATAGTGTGCTTTCATTGGTATCTTATTATAGAGACTTTTTTTCACACAATATAATTTGTTCAAGATACTAATAGATTCATTTATTATCTATCAGTGTCTCCAGTTGAAAATACAATAACACTCGAAATAGAATAGCCAATATAATTTTGTAAAAGCGCTTATTTGTCCATTTCAATTAATTGCGTATCATTAATCGTTATATTCATCAAATAATATGATACAAATTATTTTTTTATTTTAATTAATATTTGAATTAAAAAATTGAAATAAACAATTATTATATTATTATAATTGTTATCATGGGCTGTATAACATCATGTCTTCCCACGATAAACAGCACCGCTTCTCCGTGGTCCTCGTCGCAAATGAATATTCATCAACTTTTTTTAGCACGCAAATATTCTTTAATATGGAGAATGAATATTATCAATAAAAATAAGAGTTATTCTAAATATAGTCTAACTAATTACACTACTTGGATAAAAATAATAGAAGTTTATGATGGAGACACTGTTAAAGGACTTATGAACCATAGAAATAAAATAGATTTATGGACTATAAGAATGTATGGCTATGATAGTCCTGAAATGAAACCATTGAAAACCAAAGATAATAGAGAGCAAGAAATTGAGTGCGCGAAACAGTCTAAAAATGCATTAGAAAGTCTTGTTTTAAATCAACTCATATTTGTAAAGATTATAGGTTTTGACAAATATGGAAGATTATTGGCTAAATTATATAAAGGCACATTAAATATTAATGAATGGATGATAAAAAATAATTATGGTTATCCATATCTAGGAGGTAAAAAGAGAGATTAAATTACAACTACAAAATAATTTTTATCAATAATGCTATTAATATATTTTTGATAATAATCTAATAAAAATGTATACTCTTCATTACTAATATTTTTATTTAATGTTATCATCTGTTTATCAGGATAATATGTAGTCTGATATGTTATTTTAAACGAGTTTATCTTAGCATTTACTATATTGATTTTATATCTTTTTTTTAGAAAACGACTTGAATGATACATTATATGTTTATTAGTGCTATCTAAAAAAACCATATGTTCTCCATTTTCTAAGTGTTTATCCTTTCTGAAACTACGATATGTCATTTTTATTTATCATTGTCACAATCATTTATCAAATTTTATTATTAATATTTAAAATTAAACAGTTAATACTAAAATAATGGAAAGAAATTTATATCATAGTATTATAACAATATTTATAAATTGTTTCTTTTTTATATATGGTTATATAGCAATTCATACATTAAATTTTTATACACTCTATCTTTTGATATCAATATTTTTATCATTTATTCGTGAGATAACAATATTTCGTTGTGTTTTTTTAATAAGATATAGACCAAATAATTTACAACAATTATTTTATTATAGTTATTTTATCTTATTTATTAAAATACTAAATATTATCAATATATTTATATTAATATTTGATAAAAACCAATTTATATATACAGATAACAAGTTTTTAATAATATATTGCACTTATGATGCTATTTGTTTAACTATATTCTCAAAAATAAATCTACAAACAAATAGAGACATAAACCTACCTTCAATTCATATGCTTAATAATAAAAAGGTAATTAAAATAACAGATGTAAATTATCTTGTGGATGAATGCTATATTTGTTGTGAAAGAAAAGGTAATTTTACTATTTTAGATTGTAATCATAATATGATATGTGGAATATGTATTTATAAATTAAATAAATGTCCTATTTGTAGATGTAATATTACAGAAATATTAGAAATTTCAAATCAATAAATTTATAATATCTTTAATTTTTTTAGAGAATAATATATTATTTGTAAATTTTGTTGAACACGCAAATCCATTGGTTGTATATTGTCTTGTCCACTAGTTTCAACTAATATATAATCTTTACCTAAATAATTAGCAAAATTTTTAAGTGATTTAATGTCTGGATGTTTATTATATACGATTGAAAATTTTTTTATAGGATCTTGTATATATTGATTTACATAATTTAATAATTCATTAGCAAGAATAATTGAAAATTTACTGTCTGCTGGATATATACCACTACCCATGCTTTCTGGATTTATTTTATGAAATCCCCATCCTTCGTGAAAGTCTATAATAAGGTCACTCTTTAGTACATATTCCATAATTTTAGCACTTATAGGATCTAAGGCTATTTCTTCTTTATTTCTGGGAAAATTACGATTTAGATCCCTATTATTAAGCCTATGTAATAACCATCTACTATTAAATACCAAACCTAATTTATTAGGGCAAGGTATTATAAATAATTTGCCTGTTTGTATATTATTATTTTTTTTTAATATACTTATAAATTTGTATAAGGCTACAGAGCCAGCAGGTTCATTACCATGAACACCACCTATAAGTAATATTGTAGGACCAGTTTTCATTGAATCTATTGTTACGATTTCTATATCGTTTGCATAATTATATATAAAATAATATATTATGATTATGGTAATTAATATAAATATTTTTTTTACCATATATTAATTATTAATATTATTTATTGTTTATCTATAATAAATATATATGAGTGAAATAATCGAACCAGAAAAAGATGCATTTGGTTTTCCAATAAAAGTAAAGGAGCCTAAAAAAGAAAAAGAGGAAAGTATTCCATGGGGAAAAATAACTATAGGTATTTTGATATCTTTAGCTATATTTATTCATCTATTTTTTTGTGCTTTGGCTGGATATTTATGTTATAAAGAGAATCAAGACGACAATATTACTATTTTAATTTTTAAAATAATGATTTGTGTTTTATTTAATTATTTTTACTTAATATATAAGTTGGTTTTAGTAATCCGAGGAAAATTTCTTTGAATTATTATATAATGTTTATTGAGAAGTTGATATTAAATTTGATTAGACCTTCAACTACAGTTGAACCTAGTGAAGATAAAAATAATGTTCGTAAAATAGCAGCAAAAGTAAGTATGACATTAGTTGATATAGCTATTTTTATTATTGCTATAGTAGTTTCATGGGATTGTAATAGTAAAACAACAGGAATTATAAAATTTATATTTATTTTGTACGCTTGTCTATTTCCTTCCACATATTTAACATTTTATTTAATTTATAGAATTATTTTAAATAATCCTTGTTATTAATTTTTTTTGTTTCTTAACAATATATATATACTATGGATTATTTAAAAAAAGCAGGTGAAGTGATGTCTAATGGTGTTACAGAAGCAAAAAATGGCAATTTTTTATGGATTGTTATTATGGTAATTGTTGCTATTATAGGGTTATATCTTCTTTATTTTTATGGAAGGAAGATGTTAAGGAATGTAAATCAATTTAGAAAAGGTTCACCATATTTATTAGAAGAGACAAAAGATGCTAAAAAAAGACTTGTAATTACACAAGACCCTTATAAAGAAGGAAGTATTAATCTACCAAGAAGTCAAAATGAACAAAATGGTATAGAATTTAGTTATAGTGGATGGTTATTTATTGATAACTACAATTATAAATTAGGACAATGGAAACATGTATTTCATAAAGGCAATGAGACAAGTTGGCCTTTGCGTGCTCCAGGAATGTGGTTGCATCCTGATAAAAATGCACTTCGTGTATATATGAATACCTATATGGAAATATCTGAATATGTTGATATAGATAATATTCCTATTAATAAATGGTTTTCTTTTGTTATAAGTGTTAAGGGACAAACCATAGATGTATTTATAAATGGAAATCTTAAAAAATCACTTAAACTTACAGGTATTCCAAAACAAAATTACAGCGATGTTTATATAAACTCATTTGGTGGATTTTCTGGTTTTATTTCTAATTTACGATATTATGATTTTGCCTTAAATTATAATGAGATTGACGGTATTGTTAAAGGCGGACCGAATCTTATCACTAAACAAGAAAGTCGCGAAAGACCACCTTATTTAACTGCTAATTGGTGGACAAATGATGTATAAAATATTTTAATATTATTATATCAAAATATATTATCCAAAAGTATTTTCACTAGTATATACAATGTATAAAAATCCATCTTGGTCTTTTTCAGCTTCGTATACAGAACTTATAGATTGTCCGATAGGAATCATTCTATCATTATTGCCTACAAATAAAAATAAAGCAGTAGCTGGATTAATATTAATACGCTTACGAATTATTGATTGGAATTGACCAAACATAATATCAGATGGAACTAAAAATTTCTTTCTATCCATTTCTGGTATAGATGAATCCTTTGACCTTTCTACTATAATAGGTAATCTATCAGGGAATTTTGCTATCATTTTAGAACATTCCTGTTTGCGTTCTTCTAAAGTAAATTTATTTTTAAAATCACTATGAATGGGCATAATTGTTGTTTATATAATATTAAATACATAATTTTTTTATATACTTTAAAAAATTGATATAATTAATATTATATATCCTTAAAAAATATATGTCAAAAAATTATCGCTTAGCATGTATGGCTGCAGATGAAAGCATAAAATCTGATTTAGGATTTAAACATGGTGCTATCATTTATAAGGGAACAAAAAAAATATGTTCTGGATATAATCAAGGAGCAAGGACAATATATAGAAAAAATTTATGCTGTAGCACTCATGCTGAAATGGATGTTGTTTGTAAATTTTTAAATAGTTTTATTAAGATACATTCCATTAAGGATAAAGATAAAATAAGACGCAAGATGTCAAAATATTCAATTTGTGTTGTTAGATGTGTCACACACCTTAATGGTGATGTTCATCTTTTAAATAGTCCACCTTGTTTAGACTGTTTACAGAAATTAAAATTAATAGGTTTAAATAAGGTAATCTACTCCGTTAATAGTAATACAGTTAATATAGAACAGATTAATCGTATTGATATAAATGATCATCAATTATGCGGAGTTATGAAAAGAATAGATGTATTAAATAATATGAGAATTAAACCCTTGATTCATTACTGAAATAATTCAGTTTTTTTTTATTTATAGTAATTTTTAATAAAATTATATAATATATGGTTTTTGACTTTAAATTAATAGAAAATAAAACAAAACGTTCTATAGAAATTAATGAAGAATTATTTAATACAATTGTAAAAAATAATAAATTAAATTACTATCAAACATGTAAATCACACGGTGCAAATAGGTCAGACTTATCTAATTGGGTTGATGTAGGTTATATTGATATTGAAAAATTTGAATCAAGAGTTATATTACAAAGAGGGGTAACTCATGAAAATAATATTTTATATCGTGTTGTATCACAACATCCTGGAACTATGCCTATAATAAATCCTAATGGACTAATTGATATTACTGTTCAATTGGAAGATGAAAAAACACAAACAACTGATGAAACATTATTAACAAAAGATATAGAAATTACGAATGAAGAAGCAACTAAACAAGGTGGAAAATATAAAAAAAAATCAAAAAAGAAAAAACTAAATAAAATAAAAGTTATATTTAAATCAAAAAAAAAAATATAAATTATATCAAGGTATTTTTTTATATAATTTATACAAAATAAATTCTGTTAATTTTTTTTATATTTCAATAAAATAACAAAAAAAATATCTAATATATAAAATGAAGCAACCAAAGAATAGTCTGAATATATTTATATTTTATAGTAGTCCTACACCTAACTATTTACAATATTTAAAGCAATTTGTTAATATATCTATGAATAGTGATTTATTAATTTATTCAATGGATAATAAAGGTGAATTAGGGCAATTTTCTGTTTTAACAAATCTAATATTAGATTTAACTAGTAATCATAATAAATATGTAAGTGTTCTTGTATATGTAGAGAATTTAAGTATATTTAACAATATGTTATTTTATGATAAAAATTGGTTTAATATTTTTGATTGTATAGATACAGAAAATATTGTTATGATTTATAAAGAGACTTTACTATTTAAAAAAACATTATTTAATTATTATGCTACTTGTAATGAAAAAGAACTTATTATTCAATATTTACAAACAGATAATACATTATTAAATAAATATTTTATTTATGACAATATTACTATTAATGAATTTTTTGATGTAATTACTAGGGTTAATAATAAGACTGATATATTTGATATTTTAATTGAACGACGACCTATTCAAGATAATAATCTATATGTGTCAAATTTATATACAAATAATCAACCTGTAAAATCGTTAATACTATTAAAAAATACTTATGGCTTTAATGAAAAAAATAATAGTTTATTAAGTATTATTAAAAATAATATAAATACAACATTATTGAAAAAAATAAATACTAAGATGTTTCAATTAAATAAAAAGAAAATATTAGAATACATTTCTTTAAAGTGAAAAATTAGTTTTCTCTCTATTTTGTATATATATTTTATATGAATGACATTATTAAATTTTTAGTGACCGTAGTAATTTTAATAGTTATATATATGTATATTGACACAAAGAATAGTAATTTGATATATGTTAAGTCAAATATCGATAATAAAATGTATTTAGTAAGAAATGTTTCAGATAAAGAAACAGCTGCCAATTTAATTGCTAGTGTAAGACAAAAACTAGAGAAATTAATAGAATATTTAGTAAAAAAATATCCAAATGATGATAGATGCTTAAGATTAAAGTTAAAATTTCAACCAGATAATATAGAAGAAAGTGAGCAGGGTAGTAAATTTACAAGTTATAGTGTTAATAAGGGTGAAAAAATAGTATTATGTATTAGATCTAAGGATAAAGAAGCAAGACTTGAAGATGAAAATATATTGATGTTTGTTGCTATACATGAAATGGGTCATCTTATGACAAAATCTACAGGTCATACTAAAGAATTTTGGGATAATTTTAAATTTTTATTGAAAGAGTCTATAAAAATCGCTATTTATACAAGAAATGATTTTAAAAATAAACCAGAAAAATATTGTGGCACTAAAATAACAGATAGTCCATTAGATGATTAAAAAATCTATATTAATTATATAATGAATTATCAGAATAATGGTAGAATAGAATATGTTGATAATAATATTTATCCAACATATCAAATGTTTTATGAACAAAAAAAAGGTTTAAATCAATTTACGACTGAAGCAGTAAAAACAGTGTTAGAAAGAAATCCAGTAAGTGATGTTTTTTTTTCAAAAGTAAATATTGATTATTTACAAAATAAAATAATACAAAATGTTTATAAAATTTCAAATGGAAGACATCAAATATCTAGGCAAAGTGATACTGAATTAGAAATTATAATGAGATCTATTTATTTACAATTTTCAAAAAATTCAGTAGATAATATTAAACAACAAATTATTGAATTAGATAATAAAGTTGTTGATGAAGTTGTCCCAGGAATTTTAATAGGTATAGAGCAATATCTTAAATATAAAGAAGATATAACTACAATGTACAAACCTATTGAACATCCAAGAGCGGAAAACAGTAAGGGTGAAAAGAGTCTTGAATATAAACCTTTTCTATAAAAAATTGATATAAAGATTATATTAATGTTATTTTTATAAATGCCGAGATATTATTATTTAGGAAAAATAAATAATGAATTAAATCAATTTAATAAAATGATTTCACATGAAAAATGGAATCATTTAAAAAATAAAATACATTCTCGTATCAATGAATATAATGTTGTAAAATATTATAGTGTTGATAGAATATTTACACTTAATAAAAAAACAGGTAAAACTATTACTGAAAAACCAACAATTATATCTACGAATACAAAAGATACTTATGATTATATAGTTATTGATTATGAAGAAAAAGAATTACCTTTTTTCCCTACACAATGGTCTTATTTTAATAAACAAGTTATCAAAATAACAGAATACAATTTAAATGATGGAATTATCTATTTTACAGAAGTAACTGAAAAGGGAAACACATTCTATGAAATATATTCTCATAGTTTAAAAGCATTGTTTAATTGCGCGGAAATTAATTAGTCATCTTCATATTGTAAATCTTCTTCAAAAGCCTCTTCTAAATCTTTTAATTCTTTAGATAATTCACAAAAATTATTTTTTAATTCCTGAACTTTTAATTCAGCCTGTTGTAACTCAGTATAAAGATTATGAACTTCTTGTTTTTTTTCTCTAATTTTATTAGATAGTTCCATTTTTTTCGCAATATCTTGTTTAGACTCACTAGACCGATTTGTTAAGTTAAGATTTTGAACAGGTATAACTACTTTTTCTTTTGGTTTCATCAGCATTATTTGCACAATATCTAAATCCATAATGCATTTTTTTGAATTGTATCTAAGACCATTTAATCGAAAAACAATAACTACTTTAGCACCTTCAAATAATTCATCAGGTGAAATTGCATTTTTACTATCATCGTATACATTTACATTAATCTTTTTTCTATTATAAGGAACATTCATTCTTAATACGCCTTGATTTATATTTGATTTATAGTAATTTCGGATAGCTTCATGAGAAAGTTCTTGATTAAACCATTCTTTTACATTTTTTATACTTGTCTGCACATTATGTTCATCTAATTTGATTAAAAAATCTTGGAAATCGGTTCCTTCTATATTAACATCCAAATAGGCTTCCCTTTCTTCTGTAATAATACCGGTTTTAAGTTCTAGTTCTCTTGTCTGAAACAAAATGTCATATTCAGCATCAATAGCACAAAGATATACATTTGTGCGTATTTCATTTGGACCTAAAAAAGAAATTTCATTTAAATCTATTGTTTTATAATTAAAAACTTTGTAAGCCCCAGTCATTGAATTATCTATATATGTTTCAAATTATATTCTTTATATTATTTTTTAACGCAAAATTATTTTTTTTATAATCCATTTGTAGTGATAATCATTATTATAATGATATATGTCTCCTAATTCCATTAAAACTTGAATTTTTGTTCCTTTTATAATTGCGTAATTACTTATCTGATTATTATTCATATCAACAATTTCTACATTTTTATCTAAAATAGTCGCCATAATATTTTCACCATAAAAAGATGTTTTTATTGTTGTTCCATTAAATTTTTCTTTAACTAATTCATTTAGTTTAAATTCTATTTTTTTTAATAAATCAAGATATTTAGAATTTTTGAATATCTGTATTTTTAAATAACTTTTACCATAACTCCGATCAATTCCAAATGGAACTAATACTTCTGGAATATCAAAACCAATCGGATATACATTACTGCTTAAAATTAATTTAGGTGTTATCTTAGTTTTAATAATAGATAAAATAATATTATCTATATTAAGTGTATCAAGATTATTTGTCATAATATATATAAATAAATAACTATATTTATATGTAAATGTATATGTCAATTATTATTTTTTTTATTATTATTTTTATTTTAATGATAATTATAGAATTTATTTTATATCTTCGTAGAGAAAATGAAAGAGAGAGATATTATATAGCATTTATTTAATGGTTCATAAATGTTCCTTGAACTAACCAAGGATAGGATGACGCACAATTTGGAACTAACTCTACAATACCACTTAATATTACAAGACTTCCTATATATTTATCATCACGCGTCTTACCTTGTGAGACTAATTTATCAAATTCATCTAAAATTTCCATTTTTAATTGATTAATCGTAAGATTTTTATAATATTTGTTTTCCTTTGGAAATACATAGCCACTAGAAAGAATATCATATTTTTTTTCTTTAGATAAATCCATTCTATATTCAAACAGATCTTTAATTAGAAACATTAATTTTATTAATTGATTGAAATCTAAACATAAAAACCATTCAATATCGGTATAATTATTTAATTGATCCATTTTTTGAAATATTGTCAAAACTTTATTTTTAATTATAAAATCAATATTTTGGGGTATAATATTAACAATTGGCTCTCTAAACCCAATTTTTTTATAAAAATTATATATTATATTTATATTTTTTATAGAATTACTATGAAAAGGTTTATTTGTATAGGGATTATTAATTTCTATTTTATCTTTGTTTAAATTTATATACTTATATATAGTCTCAATGTGAAATCCATAAATAAAGTTATCATCTTCTTTTACACTATAAAAATCTAATAAATGTATTGTATTAATACTTTCCATAAGATATATGTCACAATCATTATTACATAGATGTCTTTTAAAGAGAGCAGGACCACGTAATTTATTAAAAAATCTTATAATATGACCTCTAATATATGATTGAATTTTAATTATTTTATCTATATTGCGAATGTATCTCTCATTGATTGTATTATAAACAGGTAAATTATTTACATTATGTGTAAATATAGATATATTTTTCTTTTTTTGTTTTATCTCTATAGGTTGATCTATCCTATTACAATTAGTATTAAAATGTTTTCCACAGTATTCTCCGAATTTTTTTTTATGACTACATTGAGTATGATCAGCTTTACGTGCCATACAATGATTTGTATTGATTTCTAAAATTTGATTCATTCTATGTTTAAATTATTCTTGTTTTATATTTATATCAAATTTTTTTCATAAAATAATAAAAAAATTATTTAATATTTTTTTATTATTTATTAGAAGCTGACGATGGTGCTTTTTTTACAACTTTTTTTACTGGTGGTTTTACTTCTAATACAGGTTGAGCGTCTTGCTCATTTGATCCATCAAGTTCATCTTTATCAGTAGATTGAACAAAGTTAACAGATGCTAGTGGTTTAGATGGTTTAATATCTTCATTATGTGTTATCTCTTCATCATCATCACTATCAGTGATTAGACATCTTCCACGAGGAATACCACTCGTGCTCTCCTTAACAATACTACATTGAAAAATCTTCCATGCAGTAAATCCAAATTTTCCATTTGAAAAGTAGATGCCAGAACATTCAAGAATCATTTGAACAACTGTTCCGCGTCTGAGTTTACTAATAACAGACATATCCGTTATATCATTCTTATCCTTATCATAAAACCGACAGATAAGTTTACCTTCCTTTCCTACAGGAACACGAACACGCATAGTATCAGGATATAAACCATTAGGTTCTTGAGTCTTTGGATCTTTACTCTGTTTAATAGTGCGATTTACTAGTGCTTCAACTACAGCAACTGGCGCAGTTTTCATTTTTAACCAAGAAAGACTGTTTTTTGATGCTGTTTCAGTAAGCAAATCATCAAAACTATTAATCATAGTGTGAAATGATTTTAATCTTGGATCTTCTAATTTTTCAAATGATAGTTGAAATTCATACTTGGGATAACCTATTGGATTAGGATTATCAATAGATGCATCCTTACAATCAAATGCAATTTTAATATCTGGTGTTCTAATATAAAACTTGGATTCATCCGCATAACTTACATCGACTGATTTACCTCCTTTAGCATTAGTGATAGGTTCACTGAAATGAATGAGATTTGTGTCTAGGGTAGATGGTTTAACAATTGTTGGAGACATTATTTTTTGTGCTGATATATATAAATCAAATTATACTTTTCAATTTTTTTTTTAAATCATATGATAACGATAATAATATGATAAATCTGATAAATATTTATTTTCAGTGACTTGACTAGCTTTATTATACGCCATGTTCAATTCGCTACTATAAAATGAATATATTATCATTATTATTATAAAGGCAAATAAATATTCGTAGTGCATTATATTCTATAATATTATTTTTTATATAGAAAATAAAAAATAAATTGTATTTTAAACTTTAAAAAAAAATAAAAACTTATGTTTTGATTTTTTGCTTCTGTAAATCAAAAAAAAATTGAAAGAAAAATACTTAAAGAATAAACATATTAGTAAGTATATAATACTATCAATGGCTCCTCGTTCTCAACCTAAGACTTCTAGTTCTACTGCCGTCGTGGCACCTAAATTGGAATCAACCGATGTTGAATCTAAGACTAAATCGGTTAAAGCTGCTCCTGCTCCTGTTCCTGCTCCTGCTCCTGTTGAACCTGTTCAAGAGCCTCCTACTACGGAACTTTCTCGTGAAGATCGTCACAAGGCTGTTTTGGCAGCTGTAGATGCTCAAATTGCCGCTCTTAAACATCATCGTTCAAACCTTGTTGCTAATTTTAAATCCGACACTGTTGATCTCAAGACTGCTCAAAAGTCATCTGGAAGACGCCGTCGTCAGGTTGCTACTACTGATGCTAATGGTGATCCTCTCCCTAAGAAAGCACCTTCTGGCATTACTAAACCAACTGTGGTTTCTGATGCTATGTGTGAGTTTATGGGAAAACCCAAAGGCACTTTGATTGCACGCACTGAAGTTACTAAATTTATTACCAACTATATTAAAACCAATAACCTTAAAGATCAAGTAAGCAAGAGAAACATTAATCCTGATGCTAAATTGCGCACTCTTTTGGCTATTCCCACTACGGAAACTCTTACTTACTTTAATCTTCAAAAGTATATGACTACTCACTTTCCTAAATCATCTAATTCCACAGCATAAAAAAATATTATTATAAAATTAATATTATTTTTTTATTCTTTTACAATATATGGCTAATATAGAAAATGAAAAAACTGATAATTTAGATGATTATTTAACAAATAAAGAAAAACAGAAATTAAAAGAATTAAATGAGTTGTCTAATTCAATAGATATTAACGACAAAAAAATATTAGATTTAACTCTTGGTGAATTATTAATAAATTGGTCAAATAATATGCAGGCTATTCTATTAGATATATCAAAAAAAATAGATATAAATTCTATAATTAAAAAATCAGATAATTTATATCATTTTATAAATATATTTATTACAATAATATGGGATATAATATCAACCGATAATAGACTTATATATTTTGGAATGACTATTATATTTATATCATTTGTTATATATTTTATTAATATATCAAATTAATATTAGGGTGTATGTTTTCCGCAAAATATTGTCCCATTTTTTGCCTTATTAGGACAACTTTCACCTTTTTTTGTTTTACCTTGGCATATTGATAATCCGTTAGTATCATTTTTTAAATCTACATTATTTTCCTTATCATTTTTGCTTTGTTTTTTTGAATTATTAAATAAATATTTATTTAAATCTTCTCTATCAAGTGAATAGTCTATAGAAATATTATCGAGTATTGATTCTAATTCTTTATTTATAATAAACATTAAACTGTTTGATAAATTTTCCATTTTATAATTAATATTTTAAAAATATCTTTAAGTTTAGATTATGTAAAAAAAATATAACAAAGGTTATAGATTAATGGATATTAATTTGGATTTTACAAATGACATGAAAAACATTAACTCAAATAATAACAAAACAGATACCATTAATGTTCAAAAAATAGATAATGTTATTGATTTAAATTTTAATAATATTGAAACAAGTCCTCGTTTAGTAGAAATTCCATCATTAGGATTAGATTTATTAGAAAATAAGAATAAGAAGCGTGATACATCTATGGATTTAAAAGGTAGTTTAGATATGCCATTAGAAAATATCAATATAAGTTTTGATAATATTATATCACCTTTTGATGCTTTACAGCAAAAAAAAAATTTATCTAATGCTAGTAATATTTCTAATCAACAAAGAGTTCCAACACCTAGAGCAACACTTCCATTAGATAATCCATTTAATAAACCTATTAATTTAGGATTTGAAACATTAAATGATATTAAATTAAATTTAGATAATGTTTCTAATTTAAGTAATGATATTAATATGAATGATTTAAATAAAAAGATGAATATTGGTGACGATCCCTATGCTCCACTACCTGAACCACCTCAAGTAAATGTAAACCCTGAAACAAAAAATGAAAAAGTGATTGATGATCTAGAAAATTTAAATATAGATGATTTATTATCGGAATGTAGCACATTAAAAGAAAAATTTGGAATTAACATACCTGAACATTTTAATCGTAAAACATCACCTGATGAAATTAGAGCATTTATAAGAAGAGAACGCAAAAAACGCGAGAAATCAAATGCTGAAAAATTAGGCGCAAAAATATTACTTACTATAATTACATCACTTGAATTTCTTAATAATAAATTTGATCCTTTTGATTTAAAATTAGATGGTTGGTCAGAAGGTATTCACGAAAATATAGAAGATTATAATGAAATATTTGGTGAATTATATGAAAAATATAAAACTAATACAAAATTACCACCAGAAGTTAAATTGATAATGATGGTAGGCGGAAGTGCGGCTATGGTTCATTTGACAAATACTATGTTTAAAAGTAGTATTCCGGGTATGGAGGAAATGTTAAAACAAAATCCAGAAATGATGAAACAGTTTGCGCAATCTGCTATGAATCAAGTAAATGGACAAAATAATGAAACTCCTCCTCAAAATACACCTTTTTCAGGCATGTCTAAACCAGCAGCTGCACCTCCACCTCCTATGGCTACAAGAGGACCCCTTCCATCACAAAGACCTGTAGTCGTACCTCAGTCAATGGGACCATTGAGACCAGTCGGCCCTACAAATACTGGTAGTTCAGGATTACCAGCTATGCCTAGAAGAGAAATGCGTGGACCTAGTGGATTAGGAGTAGATGATATATTAAAAGAATTGAGTGGAAATAAATCCTCTACACCTAAAAATGTTTCTCCTTCAGGTTCTCTGATAAGTTCTGGTGGAACTAATCGCAGAACATTAAATATTAGTTTAAAATAAAATATCCATTAGTTTGAAGATGTTCAACTCCTTGAATAAAACAATCACACAAATCATCTTGCTTAGTCTCTTCTTCTAATTTATTTATGTTTTCTAAATCATTTATTCTTTTTAAAATCTCTTTTGTAATTAATTTAGATAATTTTTTTCTATCAGAATACTCTTTTTTGTCAAATTCTGATTGATTTAATTGAATACCTTTTATTTCTAACTTTCTTTTAGCTGTATAAAATTTTAGAATATTAATATTACATTTATCAACACTCTTTTTATAAAGAAAAAAACTATATAGTATCATTTGTATAGATTTCATTTTAGGATTTTTTAAAACAGGTTGGTTTTCAAATAAAATACAATCAATATTATTAAATAATTCTGGTTTTTTTTCTAATTGTAAATACATATTATCACCTAATTTATCTAAATCCATCTTATCACTATCCTGTATGCTATTAATATCTTTTTTTGGATAATGTTTTTCAGCATAATTTTTAGTATGTATTGCACAAAAATAAGATGTTTGATAAGGATTCTTATGGTTTGTTAAAAAAATATAATTTTTTGCTTTTTTTTTACACATTGAACAATCTGGAATACCACTTATATTCATCACATTCCAATCTAAAATTTTTACTTTTTTATCATCCGTTGACTCCATAAGACAATACGCCATATTAATAATTCCTATATCAAATGATAATATTTTCATATATTCTATTAATATTAAATTAAGTTTTATAATTATATTTTTTTTATTATTATAAAATATAATGGAAGAAGCAACCGAACATAATCATATAGATAGGATAAAAGTTTTAGAAAATACTATTGAAGAATTAATATCTCGTTTAACTGTATATTTTGATAAAAAATCAGAAAGTATAAAAGAATTTTGTCAAAAAATTGGTAAAAAACGCCGTTTAACTGCTGATGATATTGATATAAATACAACGCCAATAGTTATTGAAGGATTTAAAGATCATAGTGAAAAAATAGAACAACTAGAAATTAAACTGGCCTCCCTTATATCAATATTTGAAAAAGAAACACTTCATAATGAAAACAGATTTCAAAAAATATATGAACATTTAGAAATGAATGATGAACTTAAATACCAATTTGAAGAATTGAAAAATGAAATAAATACAAAGAATAAAGAAATTGAAATAGCTAATAATAATATTATAGAGAATTACATGGTTATTAAATCAACAGTTGAAAAATTAGAAAATGGTGTTATATGTATTGATTAATATAATGATAAAGGTCATCATTTTCAACCACATATCTTAACATATCTTGATTAATTATATTACTATTTTTTTTTATTATTTCAAATAATTTATTTTTAATATCTAAATTAAGTGAAATTTCAATAGAAATCATAATTATATCATGTGATAAAATACTGTATGTCATTTGATCTCCATATATCTCAGGTTTGAATAAATATATTATCAAAATTGATAAACTTATAGACTCTATGTTATTAAGAGTGTTTATATATAATAATGGATAATGGTAAGCTATTTTATAAATAAAATAATATATAAAAAACAAACATGGTGTAAATATTATTTGACCATTTAAAAATGAATTCATAATTGTTTTCTCAAATTCAACTATATTTTCAATTTCTAATGTGGTTTTTATAAGAGTATTATTTTCTAATATTTTAGACGATAAATTTAAAAATAATTTAGCGCTTTCTATTTTCATATTATTTATGATTGAAAAATGATTTACTAAATAAAAAGAAAATAATAATGTTTCTAAATGAAATCCGCTTTTAACATAATATCTTAATATACAATTTTTTATAAATATTTGGTCCTCATTTAAATTTATAATTTGTAAAATATGATTATGATAAGTCATATACATATCTTCTAAATATTCCAATTCATATTTTTTTTGGTATATTTCAGAGTAAGTATATTCATAGTATCTATTATTTTTAATTTTTAAAGGTTTAAAAACTATTATATTATTATTGAATTTATTTTTAATTATATTTATAGGAAAAATGCTTGATATATATTTACTTATTGACAACCATAAATCATTTTTTGCATCAGTAATAATATTTGAAGATAATATTTTTTTACATGAATAACAATTTAATATCATATTTTTTAATAATTCAGCATCAATATATTGATTTATTTGTGTTAAATAATCATTGATATCTTTTTCTCTAATTTCGTTTAATAAAGTAATTGATAATCCAGTTATTAAATAAAATATACTTACACCTAAACTATACATGTCTAGATTTATAGAATACCTGCTAAAAGATTTAGGTGCTTTATATCCTTTAGTTGATTGATATATTTTTTTTATTAATGGAAAACCATAATATTCACATAATCCAAAATCACAAATTGAATATTTTTGATTAAATTTATATAGAATATTTGTTAATTTAATATCACTATGTAAAAATCCATGTGAATGGATTGAATACAATTGAATAATTATCTTATTTAAAAAATCTTTAAAATTTTCAGTAGTCATTGTGCATTTATTATGTTTTATTAAATCTAAAATATCTCCATCATAACAATCCATCATTATTTTATATGGAAAATCTTGAATTGATTGTATATTTAAAATTGAATAACTTGAACTATAATGAAATATATCACGAATAATATCTTCATAAACACCTAATTTAAAAGTAGTTAATTTATATTTTTTTATACTATATTTATTATAATTATATATTATTTCATACACATCGCCATATGTTCCGCTTTTATAATTTTTCATAAATCATATATATAATTATAAATTAAATAAATAATATAATCTATATATAATTTTATAAGTTAAATAAATAATAAAAATAATATTAATTATATATATATATATTTTTTTACAACTATGAGTTCATTGAGTCCAACTAAAATTTATTCAATATTTCCAAAATTAACCATAGAGATAACAGGAAAATATGATTATAACTGTCATTTTAAAAATAATACATTTATATATAATAATTTGCGGATTACTGAGTCTAAGGTTCAAAGTATTTATGAAAATTTTAATGAAATGAAATATGAATTATTTAAAATGTGGGTTTATAATGATTTAAAATATAAAAATAAAATTGAATTTACTTTAGAACTTATTGAATATCTTAAAAATAAAGAATATTATACAATGAATGATATTGATAAATTATTATTACATATTATTTATTTAGAACTTACACAAATAAAAAGTAATAATATATAAAGATAATTAAATAATATTATTTATCTACAATGGATAATACTATTTTTGAAACGGATGAAGATAAAATTGAAAAAATAACTAATTTTGATAATATGGATTTACCAGAACAATTATTAAGAGGAGTATATGCTTATGGATTTGAATATCCTAGCACTATACAACAGATGGCTATAAAACCTATAAGAGATGGTCGTGATTTAATTGCTCAAGCTCAATCAGGAACTGGAAAAACAGCTGCATTTTTGATTTCAGCTATGTCTATTATAGATAGGAGATTACATGAACCACAGATATTAATATTAGCTCCTACTAGAGAATTAGCAATACAAATACATACTAATGCTGTAGGTTTAAATACATATTTAAAATGTGACATTGGTTTAATAATAGGTGGACAGCACAATTCAACAAAAAAAACATTTAGTGATGATTGTCAATTAATTATTGGAACACCTGGTAAAGTATTTTATATGTTGACTAATTATCATTTAAAAAATGCTAATATTAAATTATTTGTGCTAGATGAAGCTGATGAGATGTTAAATACATGTTTTAAAGATCAAATACATGATATATTTCAATATATACCTACTAATGCTCAAATAGCAATTTTCAGTGCTACTATGAATGAAGAAACATTACAATTATCTACTAAATTTATGAATTCTCCATTAAGAATTCTTGTAAAAAATGAAGAATTAACATTAGAGGGAATTTTACAATATTATATTAATGTAGAAGAGGAATATCTTAAATACGATGTCTTGGCAGACATTTATAAATATTTAAGTATTAATCAAACGATAATTTACTGCAATAGTAAAAAGAAAACACAACAAATTTATCATAGATTATTACAAAGCAATTTTACTTGTAGTGCTATTCATAGTGATATGAATCAACAAGAGAGAAGTGAAGTTATAAGTAAATTCAGAAAAGGATTAGTTAGAATCTTATTAGCTACTGATATTATAGCCAGAGGTTTAGATGTGCAACAAGTTAGTACAGTTATTAATTTTGATCTACCTTTAAAAAAAGAAGTCTATATTCACAGAATTGGAAGGAGTGGACGATATGGTCGTAAGGGCATGGCTATTAATTTTGTAACCAAAAATGATTTTAATTATTTAAAACAAATAGAAAGTTTTTATAATACAAGTATAGAGGCCTTCCCAGATCCTTCCACTTTACCAGTATTTTAATATGATAATTCTTGGTGATAATAGGCAAAAAAAAATTGATAAATGTAGTCGTTCCAATCCAATAACAGTTCAATAAAGAAGAATAATGGCCACCGATCAACAGTTTGACACTAGTTCCAAGTCCTATGCCGCTGCCTGCGGTTCTAATTACTCTCCCACCGCTCACTATGGCGAGACACGAAATGCCCACAGTGTGGAACGCTCTGGAAATACATTCTCACCTGAAATCAATCCGGAAGCTCTGGATCAAGCGCAGAAATTCTACGAGATGTTCTCCTACGCGCTCACAAAAATGCATCATCGCGGAGACATGTTCAAGCTCTGGAATGATGCACACATTCTTGCGTTTCCTTCTGCTAAAGATGTTGACTTCAACAAGGTTCTCTACGCGATGGCATTTGGATTGAAGGTCTGCCGTGTGAAGCAAAATACCCAAGTTCTCTGGAAGGTAAATCGTCCTCGTGATGATGAGCAACCTCGCTACCGAGATGACCGTGGACGCCGTGATGAGCAACCTCGCTACCGAGATGACCGTGGACGCCGTGATGAGCAACCTCGCTACCGTGATGACCGTGGAAGCCGTGAAGAACAACCTCGC
>Ga0194129_10000224_pt1 | contig 113632 bp, 91 predicted proteins | sample TA2KigCa35mmetaG_FD_150862 | JGI IMG/M metagenome (GOLD analysis project Ga0194129, IMG submission 150862) | Freshwater microbial communities from Lake Tanganyika, Tanzania - TA2015038 Kigoma Deep Cast 35m | ecosystem: Environmental > Aquatic > Freshwater > Lake | place: Tanzania: Lake... | reverse complement strand
GACCTCGTCGAGGGCGATGGGTGAGACGCGATCCTGGAGGCGCTCGAGCGCGACGCAGTACTCGGCCGGGATGAGGTCGTGCCGCGTCGACAGGATTTGTCCGAGCTTCACGAACGTGGGGCCGAGATCCTGGAGCACGAGCGGGAGGCGCTCCGCGAGGTCGGCGCGCGTCGCTTCCGGCGAGGCTTCGGCCGTCGTCGTGCCGAGCTGTTCGGCGAGCTCGGCGTCGCCGCGCGTCATCCCGCGGACGAGGTGACCGTAGCCGTGGCGCGCGAGCACCGTCGTGATCTGCCGCATGCGCGCGAGGTCCTTCAGCGCCGATCGCGCTGCTCGCAGGTTTTGCAGCAGGGTACGGGAGGACGACATCGAGGCCTCGCATCCTAGCCCGAACGAGCGCCGCGATGTGCGCGTTCGGCTCGGGTTGTGCCAGACCATCTGGCAGGTAGACTGGCCCGCGATGAGCGTCGCCCAGGTCCGCACGGCGTCCGCACCCGAGGTGCTGCGCGAGGCGCTCGCTCGCCTCGATGCCGGTGGCCGCGTGGTGGTCGCGACGGTCCTGCGACGACGGGGCTCGGCTCCCTCGACGCCGGGGCAGAAGCTTGCGCTGCTCACGCGCGACGAGGCGCTCGGCACCGTCGGGGGTGGCGCGGTCGAGCGTGAGGTCCTCGCCGCGATGCAGCGGGCGTTCGACGGCGGCAAGTGCGAGCCCGAGATCGTTCGGCACGAGCTCGGCGCCTCGCTCGGCATGTGTTGCGGCGGGGCGGTCGAGGTGTTGATCGAGCCGATGGAGGCGAGCGTACGCGTGCTCGTCGTCGGCGCGGGCCACGTCGGAGCTGCGCTCGCGCCGATCCTCGCCGGGCTTGGGTTTCGCGTGGTCGTCGCCGATCCGCGCGACGGGGCCCTCGCGGCGCGCGGTCTCGCTTCGGGGCCAAACCTCGTCGCACTCGGGCTCGAGCACGACGACGATGAGGTGCTCGCCGCGCTGGGCGACCCGTCCGCCGCGATCGTCCTCGTGATGACGCACGACCATCAGCTCGATCAGGAAATCCTCGAGTGGGCGCTCGGGCTCGGTGCTCGCTTCGTCGGTGGGGTCGGGAGCCGCGCGAAGGCCGCGCGCACGCGACAGCGGCTCGAGGCGAAGGGCTTCGTCGAGGCCGACATCGAGCGCGTCCGGATGCCGCTCGGGCTCGCGATCGGGGCCCGCTCACCAGGCGAGATCGCCATCTCGATCGCGGCGGAGGTCGTGTCGCTGCGCGCCGCGTGGGTCGCGGCTGCGTCGCGAGAGGTCATGTCGGCGACGTGACCCTGCCGGTAGCGCTCGTGCTCGCGGCCGGTCGGGGCACGCGCTTCGGTGGGCCAAAGGTGCTCGCTCCGTGGGCGTGCGGTGACCGGTCGAGAGCCCTCGGTCTCGCCCACGTCGAGGCGCGCGCGCGTGACTCTCGAGAGACGTTGCTCGTCGTTCGCGCGAGTGAGGTCGCCGCGCTCGAGGCCCAGGGCGTCGCTGCGAACGGGCGGCTCGTGATCTCGGAGGAGCGCGAGGAGCACGGCGCCGCAGGCTCGCTCGCGCGCGGGCTCGCGGCCCTCGAGCCGCGGTTCGAAGGTTGGGTGCTCGTGACGCCCGTCGACGTGCCGCCGGCCCGGACCGACGTCGTCGCCGCGCTCGTTGCGGCTGCCACGACCGGTCGGACGGTCCTCGCGGTCAGGCCGACTCACGGGGGCCGCGGCGGACACCCGGTGCTCGTGCGCGTCGACGTGCTGCGGCGCGCGTACGCCTCCGATCGACCCCCGCTCCGCGAGGTGCTCCGTGGCCTCGATGCGATGCTCGTGGACGTGGAGGTGAGCGACGCCGAGGTGCTACTCGACTTCGACACGCGCGAGGCGCTCGTTGCTCACGTGACGTGCGGCGCTCGGCAAGCTTGACCGCTCGTGCCGAGGACCGCAACATCGCCGCCTCGTCATGCACGACGCCAACAAGCCTCGAGACACGCGCGCCCCGGTCGTCGGTGAGAACGTCACACGCCTCGACGGCGCCGCGAAGGTGACCGGCGTCGCGCGCTACGTCGACGACCTCCCCGCGATGCCCGGTGAGCTCCACGGTGCCACCGTTCGGAGCCCGCTCCCGCGCGGCGTCCTCCGCGCCGTCATGCTCGATCCCTCCTTCGACTGGAGCGACGTCACGGTCGTCACCGCGAAGGACGTACCTGACAACGTCGTTCAGCTGATCGTCGACGATCAGCCGGTGCTCGCGGCCGAACGTGTCAACCACCGCTACGAGCCGGTCGCGCTCGTCGCGTGCGCCGACAAGGCCAAGCTCGCCCGGGCGGTCGCCGCCGTCACGCTCGACATCGAGCCGCTCCCCGCGGTGTTTGATGCCGAGGAGTCTCTGCTCGGCCGTACCGTCATCTGGGGCGAGTCCAACGTCCAGAACAGGTACCTCATCACCAAGGGCGCGGCCGACGCCGACGATGGCGAAGCGGCGTTCGAGGCCGCCCTGCGTGCCTGCGACGTCGTCGTCCGCGGCGAGTACTCGACGCACCATCAAGAGCAGCTCTACATCGAGACGAACGGCATGGTCGCTTGGTGGGACGATGACGGCGTCCATGCGACCGGCTCGCTCCAGTGCCCGTACTACGTGCACAAGGCGTTCAAGCGCTGCTTCCACCTCGAGCCGGAGCAGATCCACATCACCCAAGCGGTAACGGGCGGCGGCTTCGGCGGCAAGGAGGAGTACCCCTCGCTCATCGCGATGCACGCCGCGCTCCTCGCCAAGAAGAGCGGACGCCCGGTGCGCATGATCTACGACCGCGTCGAGGACTTCGAGGCGACCACCAAGCGTCATCCGTCCCGCTGCATCGTCGAGACCGGCTGCGACGCGGACGGCACGCTGCGCGCCCTGAAGATGCGCGTGCTCATGGACGCCGGCGCATACGTGACGCTCTCGCCCGTCGTCTTGTCGCGCGGGGTCTTGCACGCGGGCGGCTGTTACCGCTGGCGCGACGTTCGCATCGAGGGGGTCAGCGTCGCGACGAACACGCCCCCGAACGGAGCGTTCCGTGGTTTCGGCGCGCCTCAGACGACTTGGGCGATCGAGCGTCATCTCGACGCGGTCGCGCGTCGGCTCGGCATCGACGCGGGCGAGCTGAAGCGAAAGAACCTGCTCGCCGAGGGAGACTCGACCGCTACGAGCCAGGTGCTCCACGGGTCGATCGGCGGCGCCGAGTGCGTCGAGAAGGCCTTCGCCGCGAGCGATTACGTCGCCAAGCGACGGCGTGGCCCCATCGTCGAAGGGCGCAAGGCGCGCGGGATCGGCTGCTCGGTCTTCATGCACGGCGGCGGCTTCACCGGCTCGGGGGAGCGCATGCTGAAGGGCAAGGTCGCGGTCGACCTCTTGTTGGGCGGTCGGCTCGAGGTTCGCAGCGCGTCGACGGACATCGGCCAGGGCACCGAGACGATCTTCGCGCAGATCGCCGCCGACGCGGCCGGCGTCTCGATCTCCGCGGTGTCGGTCGCCGTCCCTTCGACGACGCGCGTGCCGGACTCGGGGCCGACCGTCGCCTCGCGCACCGTCATGGTCGTCGGGTCGATCGTCGAGCGCGCAGCCCGAGAGATCGCGGAGCGCGTGGAAGCGGTTCGCCGCGCGGGCGAGTCGTTCGCCGCGGCAGGCGACAGGCTGCTCGCTCAGGAGGGGCCGCAGACCGCCCTCGTCCAATACGAGCCTCCAGCGTGGGTGAACTGGGACGACAAGCGCTACAAGGGTGACGCCTATCCGGTGTACGCGTGGATGGTCGACGTCGCCGAGGTCGAGGTCGATCTCGACACGTTCGAGACGCGTGTCCTCGAGTTCTGGAGCGCGGCCGACGTCGGCAAGGCGATCCACCCCCTCATGTGCAAGGGCCAGCTCGAGGGTGGGAGCCTGCAGGCGATCGGCTGGGCGCTCTCCGAAGAGGTCGTCTGGAAGGACGGCGCGATCGTCAACCCGCGCATGACGAACTACATCATCCCGACCGCGCTCGACGCGCCTCCCTTCCACACCATCCTCGTCGAAGCGCCCTACGCGCACGGCCCTGGCGGCGGCGCGAAGGGGATCGGCGAGCTGCCGATGGACGGCGGCGCTTCCGCGGTCGCTGCCGCGGTCGAGCACGCGATCGGCGTCGCCATCGATCATCTCCCGCTCACTCCGGAACGACTGTTTGCGGCGTGGGCTCGCTCAAACTCGGAGGCTGCACAGTGAAGGTCGCACTTAAGGTGAACGGCGTGCAGCGGCACGTCGACATGGCGCCGCTCGCGCGGTTGCTCGACGCGCTCCGGGGCCCGCTCGGGCTCACCGGGACCAAAGAAGGGTGCGGCGAGGGCGAGTGCGGAAGCTGCGCGGTGTTCCTCGATGGAGTCCCCGTCAACGCGTGCCTCGTGCCGATCGGTCAGTGCGACGGTTGCGAGGTCGTCACCGTCGAAGGCCTCGCCGCGGCCGGCCACCTCGCGCCGCTCCAGGCTTGCATGGCCGAGCACGGCGGAGCGCAGTGTGGCATCTGCACGCCCGGCATGCTGATCGCGGCCGAGGCGCTGTTGCGTCGCAACCCCGATCCGACGCCGGTCGAGGTCCGCACGGCGATCGCTGGCAACCTGTGTCGCTGCACGGGCTACGAGCGCATCGTCCAGAGCGTCCTTCACGCGGCGCACGAGCTGCGCTCGACCGAGAAGGGAGCGGCCGAGTGAGCCTCGTCGATCTGCCTCGGTACGAGTTTGCCCGCCCCGCGACGCTCGACGAGACGTGCGCCATGCTCGCCGAGCGCGAGGCGAAGCGCGAGAAGACCGTGCTCCTCGCCGGTGGTACCGACTTCATGGTGCAGGTGAGTCAGGGCAAGCTCGCGAGCGACCCGCTGCCCTTGGTCGTTGACATCGGCCGGCTCGACGAGCTCCGCGGCGTTCGGCTCGACGGCTCGAGGCTGCGAATTGGTGCGGCGGTCACCTACCTCGAGCTCCAGCGGGATCCGATCGTCCGCGAGTACGCGCCACTCGTGGCGCAGATGACGCATGACATCGGCGGGCCGACGATCCAGGCGCGCGGCACCCTCGGCGGCAACCTCGCCACCGCCTCGCCGGCGGGCGACGGCATCGCGGCGATCGCCGCGTACGATCCGATCATCGAGGTGCAGAGCGTCCGCGGCCGTCGTCGAATTCCGATGGCCGAGCTGCAGACCGGCTACAAGGCGACCACGCGCGCAGGGGACGAGCTCATCGTCGCGATCGAGCTCCCGCTCCCAGCCCACGGCGCCGCGTGGTGCTGGCGCAAGGTGGGGACACGCCTCGCGCAGGCGATCTCGAAGGTGGCGCTCGGCGCGGTCGCCGAGGTGAGCGGCGGCAAGGTTGGACGCATCGGCCTCGCGATTGCCTCGGTGGGACCGACGACGTCGCTCTTGCCGCGGACGCGCGCGCTCGTGACGGCGACGCCCCTCGCGAACCTCACCGCGGCCACGGTCGACGCGGTCGTCGCGGAGGACGTCTCTCCGATCGATGACGTCCGCTCGACGCGGGAGTACCGCGTTCACACGGCGAAGGCGGTCGTCCGCGGCTTCCTACGCGAGCTCGGCGCGCCGGTCTGAGCGAGGCGACGGGTGCACTTTGGGTGCAAATTAAGCTACAGTTTCTTGTTGCGTTTCGTCACGCTCATCATGTGTTTGCTCGTCGCCGCCTGCGCCTCCAACGAGGACGGCAGTGGCGGCAGCGTTACGACAGGTGGCGTCACGACCTCGAGTACGGCGACCGGCGGCTCGGGACCGGCCTCAGGCAAGGTCCATGTGGTCGTGTTCACCCATATCGAGGACAACACCCCCGCCGGTGCCATCGGTACGCCGGTCGCGCGGCAGCAGTATCAGGCCCTGCGCGACAAGCTCGTCGAGCTCGCGTCGCGGGCCAAGAGCCGCGCCGTCCCGTGGGTGCTTCAGCCGGATTGGAAGTACCTGGTCGCTGCGCAGACCTACGAGGATGCTGCCATGACGGCCACGACCGACGGCAAGAACGTTTTCCGCTACCTGAAGGAGGATCTCGGCGTCTCGATCGATCCTCACGCCCACGAGAACAAGGGCTACAACTACACCGACGTCGCCCACCTCCTCGAGCTGTTGGGCGTCGGCGGCAGCCCGGTCATTGGCGGCCACATCTGGGATCCGTCCCTGCCCGAGTTTCAGCATTGGGAGCGATTTCGCGTGCCGGTGGCCGGGAAAAAGTTTCCGTCCGCGTCCTGGCGCGGAGAGATCCTCATCGGCTCCGGCACGCCGAATCACGTCAACGATCCGCTCGTGAGTGGGGCATGGCGCCCCCAGGATCCGGAGCACTACTTCGTCGACGCTCCAGGCGCCAACATCCTCGCGTTCGGCGCTTGGCACGACGGCGTCGTCGGCGTCGTCGAGCTCGTGAACCTGTACAAGTCTGGCGCGGTCCAGCCTTCCGAGCTTCTCACTGCCTCGTGGAACCTGAGGCCCGACGAGCTGACGGCCTCGAACGGAATCGACACCATCGACACCACGGTGCTGCAGCCGCTGGCCGAGATGCAGGCTGCCGGTACGGTGGTCGTGACTGACTTCACGACGCTGGCTGCGACGTTTGCGTCGACCTACGACGGAACGGCTTTCGTGTACCAGCCCTGACCCTGCTTTCAGTCCGCGGCTAGGATCACGGATTGCTCCCGCCCCGCTCGACGCGTACCCAGTACCGCGTCTCGTCCGGTCGCGGCCCGACGGCGTCGGAGTGCGCCCACGGATCGCGTGTCAGGCGCAGCTCGACGCAGCAGCGCGAGGCAGCGCATGGAGGGCTCTTCCACGGCCCATTCACGTCCGCCGCCATGCGGGTTCGGCTCGAGTGGGGCACGGCTCGCGAGGCGTGGACCCGCACGAGGGGCATGGGCGACTCGCCGACGCGTGGGGTTACCTCGAGGACCGTGCCGAAACGTCGCTCCGGGTCATCGACCACGAACGCGACGTTCGACTCGGTGCTGCACACGACGTCGACGTCGTCGGTGAACCCGAGCGAGCCCTGGAGCTCGGCCCCCGGCGCGAGCGGTGTGGCGCCCTCGATCCCATCGTTCGGTTCGACGTCCGCCGCTCCGTCGTCGCTCGCACCAAGGCTCAGGCGGTAGCCGTCCGAAATGTTCTCGTGGATCGGCGTCGCGAGCTTCTGAGAGGCATCTGCCGCGCGGTCCTGCCGAACGACGATGAGGTAATCGCCCGCCTCGAGGCGCACCGCGGGGAGGTCGAGGGGCTGCGCGCCGAGCGGGCCCGTGCAGTAATGCGAAGTCGCGTGCTCGAAGCCGAGGCGATGCACGGAGGCGCACAGACCGAAGGTCGGCAGCGGATCGAGCCTGAGGTGTACGGCCCTCGTCGACGCGGGGACCGTGAGCCGAAACACGTCTTGATCACCCGTGTTCTCGTCGATGCGCCGGCCGATCGTCCCTCGGACCGCCTCGCCGAAGGGAAGGACGCTCGCGGTGCCAGAGTTGTCGTTGGGCTCGGTCTCTTCTCCGCGGAACGAGGTCTTCGCGCCAAAACCGAGCCCCGCCACCGTACCCGCCGCACCGAGCACCACCGCGCCGAGCAAGGCCGAGATCCCGTAGCGGTTGCGCCGCAAGGTCGCCTCGTAGGCCTCGAGCTCCTCGCGCGTCGCGATCTCAGCGTCCCCTCCGCGTCGGTGTCGTGAGCCGTCGCCGTCTCTCGTCACCTCGGGCGGGTCCCGGTCCGACGCGACTCCGAGCCCGCGCAGCTCCTCGGCGAGGACATCGTGCAGCTCCTCGATCGACTCGAAGCGCTCGTCCTTCTTCTTCGACAGGCAGCGAAGGACGGCGTCGCTCACGCCCTTCGGCACCCCGAGCTCCGGGTGCGTGCGTGCGATCTCCGGAGGCGCCTCGTTGAGGTGCTTCGTGAACATCGCGATCGGCGTGTTCGCGGTAAACGGGTAACTCCCGGTGAGCATCCGGTACATCACCGCACCGAGGGAGTAGACGTCCGTGCGTCCGTCGACCTCTTCTCCGAGGATCTGCTCCGGCGACATGTAGTACGGCGTCCCGACGACCGTCCCTTGAATGGTGACCTCGTTCAGCTCCGAGCTCTCACGGAGCTTCGCGAGCCCAAAGTCGACGACCTTCGCGCTCTCGCGGCCGGCTTCGTCGGAGACGAGCATCACGTTCTCCGGCTTGATGTCGCGGTGGACGATGCCCTTCTGATGCGCCTCCGCGAGCGACGAGCAGACCTGCACCATGAGGCGCCCGAGCCGCGGGAATGGGAGCGGCCCGGCGCGACGGAGAGCTCGCGAGAGGTCGACGCCTTCGACGAGTTCCATCACGAGGAAGGTGAGGTGTTGCCAGACGCCGTAGTCGAACACCTGCACGGTAAAGGGCGACGAGAGCTTCGAGGCCGTGAGCGCCTCTTGCTTGAAACGCCGGACGATCTCCTTGTTCGACGAGAGCTCGCCGGCGAGCAGCTTCATCGCGAGCAGCTTGCCAATCCGCACGTGCTCGACGCGATAGACGATGCCCATGCCGCCTCGCCCGATCGGCTCGACGATCCGGTAACGATCGGCGACCACGAGCCCGACGAGCGGATCGGCGGCGGCCTCATCGCGCGAGGCTCGCGAGGAGTGCGGCGAGCTCGCCCACGAATCAGCCGGCCGCGCGCTGCTCGTCGAGGAACTCTTCGCCCGGCGCCCCCGCTCGGCCCCGTCACCCGGGACGGGCTCGTGGGTCGTCACGTGCGTGTCGGCTTCCCGCGCGCTCGCGCGTCCGCGGCTCGACTGCGGCGCGGGCGATGCAGCGGTCGCGCCCAGCGGGTCGAGGCTCGGCGGGATCGAGCCGTCCTCTCGGGAAGGCGGCCGGAAGCTCGTTCCGATGGTCGTCGGTGGCAGCGTGGAGGACGGCGGTGGAGCGGTGCTCGGGCGGTCAGCGGCCTGCCCGGGCCTCAGCGTGGCCTGGCCTCGTGCGGGGCGGCGTCGCGGTTCGAGTTCCGGCCGGTCCTTCACGTCGTGCGCTCGCGGTGAGCGGCCTCGCGGGCCGCGCGTCGGCATCACGATACACGTTCTTGGCCGTTTTGGTCCCGACGGGGTATCCGCGTGTGGCTGAGGAGGCCCGGTGCAGATCGAAACCGTTTCGCTACTCGAGGTCATCGCCGCCGCGCGTGCGCGTCAGGCGTCGCTCGTCCCCGAGACGGCCGGCTACGTCATGCTCGCTCTCGGGCGCGCGATGGTGGGCGTGCCCATGCGCCTCGACCTCGAGCGACTCCTGCTCTCGACCGAGGGGCAAGTCAGCTTCGACGGCCCGAGGCAGGCCGTACAGGGCGGGGACGCTTGCGCGGCGCTTCGCCGGCTCTTGGCGGAGCTACTCGAGCTCTCGAACGGCTATGCTCCCGCGTTGCGGGCCGCGTCGACGCGTACGAGCTCGAACGACAGCGTCGAGCCGTTCTTCGCCGAGGTTGCAAAGGCCTTGATCCCCATCAACCGGGCAGCGGCCAAGCGCGCGCTCTCGAGGCTCGCCCGGGAGACGGCCAAGGCCGCGCGGAGCGGGAAGCTCGTGCGGCCTTCGTTCACGCTCGAGGACGCCTCGCGCGCGAGCGAACAGGCGCACGCGCCAACGCCGAAGAGGCGCGCGTCGAACGAGGTCGCCTCGGAGCACTCGACCCCAAGTCCGGGTGAGCACTCTGCGACGCTCACCCCGACCTTCCTCGACTCGGACGTCCAAGCCTCTCACGAGGGCGTGGAGCAGCCGACGTTCCGCGAGGCGGTGATGCGCGACGTGCTGGGATTCCTCGCAAAGGACGTGCGAAAGAGCGGCCCGGCTCCCGATGAGATCGACCTCGCGACCCCGTCGCTCGAGCCCAACGCGCGACAGCGTGACGCGAGCGACGTGACCTCGCTCGCGCTCGACCTGCTGTCCCGTGGGTCCGATGGAGCGCGCGCCTCGATGAGCGACGACGCGTCGCGGGCCGAACGCCGGTCTCGGGTGCCCAAGCGATTCGTCCCAAAGCGCGAGAAGGTTGTCGCTCGCCTCGACGACGTGGCCCCGCCCTACGCCGCCGCGAGCGTCGAGACGCTGCTCGATCGCTTCACCGACGCGCGCGAAGAGGCGGCCTCTCTCCGCCAGCTCGAGTCGAGCCTCGGCGCGCTCGGAAGCCTTCACATGACTCCCCTCACGAACGCCGCGTCGGTCGAGGACGCGTCGCCGTCTGCAGACGTCGCGCCTCATCGCGACGCGGTCGGACCAGCAGAGGAGGGACTCGAGTCCGCCCCGTGGCTCTCGGTCGACGTCGAGCTTGGTGCCGCGGCCGAGGAGGCTTCGCGCCTCTCGGCGACCCCGAGCGGACAGTCGTTCGAGCGAGGCAACAGCTCGGTGCCGCCGCTCTTCCTCGAGCGCATGCCGCGCCGCACCGGCAAGGTGATGCTCGGCGTCGGCGCTGCGCTCGCGTCGTTGGCCGCCGCCGTCGCGGGGCTCGCGGTTCTGCGCCCCGAGTTGCTAGGTCGCGGCGCTGCGGCCAAGGCGCCCGAGGTGTGCAGCGCCGACATCGTCCTCAGAAACCTGCCGGAGCATCACGAGGTGCTGTGGCGTCTCGGCAATGCGCCGCTCGCGTCCCGCGCGCTTCCCCGTGGAGTCCGGCTCGAGCTCGTCGCGACGGCTCCCGATCACCAGCCACGGCGCATCCTCGTCGAGCGGGACGCCGCCTGGGATCCCTCCGGAGCGCTCGCGCTCTCGGCGACCCTCGAGCCCGGCGCGGCGTCGAGCTGGCCTTCGGCTCCAGCCGGCGACGTCGGCGGCGTCGGGCCGGCGGGTCAGGTGACGATCACGGCGACGCCTTCGTCGACCGAGCTCTGGCTGGTCGTCGCGGCGGGTAGCTCGCATCGGGCCCCCGTCTCGCTGCCCTGCGAAGAGGCGGCCCACTTGCTGGTCGTCGACCCCACCGCACCGAGCACGCCGAGCCGCGTCGACCTCGAGCCCGAGGTGCTGCGCGCGGCTGCCCGGACCGGCGAGGCCGAGATCGCCGTCCACCCCTGACAGCGAAGCGCGCCGTGACCCTCGTGCGCGCATCCGGTTGACGGGGCGCCTGCGCGCGGGCACCTTCCTCGCATGCACGAGCAGGACAAGGCCATCCTCCAGACCCTCGTCTCCGTCGCCTGGGCCGACGGCCACTTCGCCGAGCGCGAGCGCCAGCTTCTCGACGCACTGCTCGAGTCGTTCGGCGCGGACGAGTCCGAAGCGACCGAGCTTCGGAGCTACGCCGCCACGCCGCGCTCGTTCGACGACATCCCGATCACCGAGCTCTCGTACTCGGATCGTCGTGCGGCCTTGCAGCACGCCGTCCTGCTCTCGTGGGTCGACGGGTCGCAGGGGCCGGAGGAGCTCGCGATCCTCGAGCGCTTGCGCGATAAGCTCCACATCTCGGAGACGGAGGCGCAGCCGCTCATCGCGTCCGCCAACGAGCGCTCGCGTGAGCTGTTGACGCTCCTCGCCTCCGACGCGTGAGCGACGCTCGGTCCGCTCGCCGCGCGCGCCGTGCCGCGCGACTCGTCGCAGGTCTCGCGATGGCGGCGGTTGGCCTCGGGCTCACGGGCGTGCCCGCGGTTCAGGGGAGTCCACCGACGCGTGTCGTCGTCGGGCCTCCACCCGGCATCTCGGTCACCGATCGGCTCGACCCCGAGCGCCGCGGCAGGAGCTCCGCTCGCCTCCCGAGGACGCCGCTCGAGCGCTGGCGCCGGTCGCTCCAGGGGGCGCTCGAGACCCCACCGCTCGTCGACCGTGAAGGCGGCATTCTCGCGTGGCTGGTCCGCGGCGACGTGGTTCGCGTGACGGCCGAAGGGGCGCTCGCCTGGCGTGTCCCGCTCGCCTGCGCACCCTCCAACGTCCCGCTCGTCATGCTCTCGGACCGGCGTGTCGCGGCCCTCTGCGGTGATGGCACCCTCTACGCGCTGTTGCCCGACGGGAGCCGCCGGGTAGGGACCCCGCTTGGTGGCTCTGCGCGTCAGACTCGAGCGACGCCGCTCGCGCGAGACGACGGTTCGCTCTTCGTCGCGCTCGACGACACGCTCGTCCACCTCTCTCCGACCTTCGAGGTGCTCGGCCGCGCGCGGCTCGTCGCGAGCGAGGTCCCGACAGGCGGCCTCCTGCCGTTCGAGGGGGGTGTCCTCGTGACCACGGCAGCAGGTGAGGTGTGGCACTGGCGACCGCCCCTCGAGCCGCGCAAAGCGGGAAGCTTTGGAGGCAAGACGTTCGACGGGGCTATCGGCGTCGGTCCGCGCGCCATCGCTGCGATCGTCGATAGTGAGCGCCTCGTGCTCCTCGACCCTGTGAACGGAGGTGTCCGAGCGCTCGCCTACCCGGAAGACGATGCCACCTTCGAGGGCCCACCCTCGCTCGCGCCGACCGGAGCGTTGCTCGTCACATCGAACGTCGGTCAGCTGTACGTCGTCGATCCGGCACGTGAAGATTCTCGGACCCTCGAGCTCGAGCCACGGCGTCGCTTGGCTCCGCTCCCTGCGAGCGCGCGCCGTGCGGGTCGCGACATTCGCTCCGGCGTCCCGCTCGTCGTCGATGCGGACGGTCGCATCGCGTACGCCCGCCAGCACGGTGCCGTGAGCTTCGTCGCCCCTCGGGCCGCAGCACCCGAACCGCCGCCCCTCGCGTCGCCCTGCGCGCTCGTCCGTGCGCTCGTCCCGATGGGCGAACGGCGCCTCCTCGTCGCGTGCGAGGATGGTACGCTCGTGCTGTGGAGCGACCCGTGAGCCCAAGCGAGCCGTCCTTCAAGGACGTTCCCTCCGCTGGAGACTGGGAGCGCCTCGGGCTCTCGGACTCGGGGCGGCGGGCTGCGAGCGCGGCGATCGAGGCGATGCTGACGGATCACGCAGGCGAGCTCGCTCCACCCGCCGCGGACTGGGTAGAGCGCGTCGTGCGCGCGTACGACCTGTCGATCGGCGCATGCAGCCTCCAGGTGAGGCTTGGCGTTCGCGTGTTGGTGGCGTTGCTCGAGTGGCTGCCGCTCATCGTGCTCGGCGAGGCCTCGCGCATGAGCCGCCTGTCACTCGAGCGTCGCATCGCGTACCTCGAAGCCCTCGAGGCGCACCCTTTCGCTCCGCTCACCATGCTGCTCGTCGCGACCAAGGTCCCGATGCTCGTCCCTGCGTTCGAGTCGGGTGAGGCGCTTCGACTCACGGGGTACGATCGCGAGACCACGGCTTCGCGCCGAAAGCTTCCGCTCGCCAAGGGGCCCTCCCCGTGACGGGCATCGCCTCGAGCGCGTCAGTCGTTCATGGCCGAGACCTCCCGCGGGGCTTTCACCACGCGTGCGACGTCGTCGTCGTCGGCTCCGGTGCGAGCGGCATGACCGTGGCGACGCTCCTCGCGGAGGCTGGGCACGACGTCCTCGTCCTCGAAGAGGGGCCGTATTACCGACATGAAGACATCGGACGCTTCGAGCCCTCGACCTCGCTGCGTCGTTTGTTCCGGGAGGCGGGCATGGTCGCGGCGGTCGGCGTAGGCCAGACGCCGATCATCTCGCTGACGCTCGGGCGCGCGGTCGGAGGCTCCTCGCTCCTGACGGGCGGCGTTTGCTATCGCATCCCGAGCGCCGTTCATGCGGACTGGGTCGAGGAGCACGGCCTCGATGCGGTGAGCGAGCGCGCCCTCGAGGCCGCCTACGAGGAGGTCGAGCGTCGCATCCGCGTACGCGAGGTGCCCGAGGCGCTCCGCTCAGAGTCGACCAACCGCTTCGTCGAGGGCGCGCAGCGCCTCGGCTACACGATGCGCTCGTTAAGGCGCAACACCGGCGACGAGTGCGAAGGGAACGGGCGTTGCAATTTTGGCTGTCCGGCCGGCGCGAAGCGCTCGGTCGACGTCGCTTACTTGCCAAGCCTCGTCGCTCATCGCGGGCGCATCGTCTCGGATGCGCTCGTCGAGGGGGTCGTGGTGAGGAACGGCCGCGCGTGCGGCGTTCGAGGTCGTCTGCTCGGGGGTCGGTACGGCGCTCCGTCGCACCGCTTCGAGGTCGACGCCCGGGCGGTCGTCGTCTGTTCGGGGACGCTTCACACGCCCGAGTTGCTCTCGCGCGCGGGGCTGCGCTCGCACGCCCTCGGGCGCTTGGTCACGCTTCACCCGGCGGCGCGCGTGGTCGCGACCTTCCGCGACAAGCTCGATGGCTGGGATGGCGCGCTCCAGAGCTGCTACTCGGATGATCTCGAGTCCGAGGGGATCTTGTTCAACGGCGTGTACACCGCCGTCAACGTGATCGCCGCGGGGCTGCCGGGGATCGGGCCGACCTTGCTCGAGCGCACGCGCAAGATCGGTCACCTCGCCATGTTCGGGACGATGGTGCACGACGAGGCAGGCGGCCACGTCACCGCCGGGCTCGGTCGTGAGCCGACGCTCGTGTACGAGATGGCGCCTCGCGACCTCATGCGGTTGAAGAAGGGCATGCGCGTGCTCGCGGAGATGGCGCTCGAGGCATGCGCGGAGCAGGTGATCCTGCCCATCTTCGGGATGCCCGCGATCACCTCGCGCAAGCAGGCGCTCGACATGGAGCGTGACCCGCTCGACGCGCGAAGGATCGAGTGCATGGCCTTCCATCCACTCGGCAGCGCGCGCATGGCCAACGACCCGCGACGCGGGACCGTCGACGAGAGCGGTGAGTGCTTCGGCGCCCCCGGGCTCTTCGTCGCCGATGGCTCGATCTTGCCCACCAGCATCGGCGTCAACTCGCAGGTCCCGATCATGGCGATGGCGACGCGGATCGCCTGGCGGCTCGAGGAGCGGCTCTCTCGAGCGCGCTCGCTGCGCACCGCCAGCGTGTGACCACGGTCGCGAGCTCGTCGACAGTACGGCGGTTGCAGCCTGCGTCCGTCGATGTCGACCACGTCGAGCGCGACCTCGCGCATCATCCCCGCGCTTGTCCTCGGTGACTTGACGTTGGTGAGGCCGCTCGCGCGAGCCGGTGTCCCAACCGTGCTGGTGACGATCGAGCCCGACGAGCCGGCGCTCTGGTCGCGCCATACTGCGCGTACGCTGGTCCTCCCGCCTCTCGAAGGGGCGACCGAGCTCCACGCGCTTCGTGCGCTCTCGGTCGCTGCCGATTCGATCGTGGGTCGCGAGGGGCCGCGTCCGCTCCTCGTCTACGGCTCGGACGCCGCGCTCGCCTTCGTGGCGCGGAATCGAGTGACGATCGAGTCGCGCTTCGCGGTGACACTCGGGGACGAAGCTCTGCTCGCCTGCTCGCTCGACAAGCAGCGCTTCTACGAGCGTGCCGTGAAACGTGGGGTGCTCGTCCCCGAGACGCTCGACGTCGATGAGCCGGCGGCCTCGTCGGGGCGGTTTTGACCGCTCGCCGTCGTGAAGGCGCGCTCGAAGCGCACGATGTCACCACGACCTCGTGAGGCCCCGCTCGACGGGCGAGCTCCTGACCCTCGAGCTCAGCTCGCGCTTCACCTTGTGGAGCTACCTTGGCGCCGTCGACGAGGTAAACCTCCGGCTCACAGCGTACCGTTCGCTCGTCGAGCGTCGTCCGCCGCCGCCGTCCGCTCCGAGGTCCCGGACCCGCTGGCTCGATCTCGACCGCGATTACGGCGCAGGACGCGATCACGGGCTCTCACTGCCGCGCTGGCTCTGGTCCCTGGCGCGCGGGCCAAAGGTGTACGAGGTGTTCGCGTATGACGACCCGTTGCCCGCGCTCGTCTGCTTGCGTGGCGAGGTCTCGTCGCGATGGAGTGCTCGATGCGCCTCGGCTTGATCGCCGACCCCCACGGCAACCTCGCGGCGCTCGAGGACTGCTCTCCGTCGCACGCGCGCCACGCTCGACCCGTCGCGGCGGGCTTTCCTCGCCCGGCTGCCGACGTGGCGGGCCTTGTCGGTCGGTATCGGTGTCTTTCATGGTCACGTCGACGACGTCACCCGTCGCGCGCTGGGGCCGCTCGAATTCGTCCGCAACCAGTACTTCGTCGAGGGCCGCGACGCCGCTGTATGGCTCGCCGTGCACGGACACACGCATGTCGCGGGCGTCCATCGTGTTCACCTGCGAGACGGCTCACGCGTCATGAGTCGCTTCGGCGCGCGAGGGACGGTCGAGGTCGGTGAGGGCAAGGGGTGGTTCGTCAACCCCGGCTCGGTCGATGGGGCTCGTCGTGGCGAGGAGCTCGCGTGCTTTGCCGTCCTCGACACCGACGCGCGGCTCGTCACGTTCGGGTACGCGTCATGCGACCACCGCGCGAGCGAGGAGCGCGCGCGCCGCGCAGGCTATCGGCCTGGGCTCTTCGTGCGCGGTCGTCTACGCGTTCGGCGATGGATGCGCTCGTGGTCGAGCCGAACGCGCGGTGGATGAGAACCTCGCCGCCTCGCGCTAGACTCGCAGACGATGTTCGATCTCCGCTCCGACACGGTGACGCAGCCGACGGCCGCGATGCGCAAGGCGATGGCCGAGGCGGAGTGCGGCGACGACGTCTACCGTGAAGACCCCACGACGCGTCGCCTCGAGGAGCGCATCGCAGAGCTCCTCGGCAAGGAGCGCGCGCTCTTCGTTCCGACCGGGACGATGGCGAACCAGCTCGCCTTGATGCTCCACGCTCGACCTGGTGAAGAGGTGATCGCGGGCAAGAGCGCGCACCTCGTGCACTACGAGTCCGGCGCCGGCGCGGCCTGGGCCGGCGTGCAGTTCGCTACCGCCGCGCGCGAGGTCTTCACCGTCGAGGAGGCGAAGGGGCTCGTACGGTCCCCGGCATACTGGCTTCCGAAGACGAGGCTCATCGCCGTCGAGAACACCCACAACATGGGGGGCGGTCGCGTCTTCCCACAAGGCGACGTTGTCGCGCTCGCCGCGCTCGCGCGCGAGCAGGGCCTCGGTCTTCACCTCGACGGCGCTCGGCTCTGGAACGCCGCGGTCGCGACCGGGCTCTCGGAGCGAGAGCTCGCGGCACCTTGTGACACGGTGAGCGTCTGCTTTTCGAAGGGGCTCGGCGCGCCTGTCGGCTCGGCGCTCGCAGGTCCGGCGCCGCTCGTCGAAGCGGCGCTCCGTCTCCGCAAGATGCTCGGAGGCGGCATGCGACAGGTCGGCGTCCTCGCCGCGGCAGCGCTGCATGGCATCGAGCATCACCGCTCGGTGCTCATGCGCGATCACGAGGCCGCGGCCCTCCTCGGCCGTCGGCTCGTCGAGCTCCCCGGCGTCGAGGTCTGGCCTGTCGAGACGAACATCGTCGTCATTCGCGTCGCCGAGGCCGAGCGCATCGTCAGCGCGGCACGCGATCGAGGTGTCCTCTGCTCGGCGATCGATCGCCGCACCGTGCGCTTTGTCACACACCTCGACGTCTCTGGGGAGGGCTTCGAGCGCGCCGTCGATGCGCTCACCGCGGCGGTCCGCGAGGCGACGCATGGCTGAGCGCGGCGGTAGGACTCTCGCCCTGCTCGTGGCGCTCCTCGCGGCCGGATGCGCGGGGCCCGCGTACGGGGAGGGCTGGGTGCGGTCGTTCAGCGCGGCGCGGCGCGCGATCGCCGCGGGGCGTCACGAGGAGGCGCTGTCTCTCCTCGAGCAGGCGGCCAAGGACGCCCGCCGCGCGCGTGATCGTGACGAGGCCCGCTTCCTCTATGCGCGAATCCTTCGTCGCCTCGATCGCGAGCCCGAGGCCCTCGCGGTCTACGAGCGCATGCTGCGCGAGGCTCCGACCGGCTCTCGAGCGGCTCGCGTCCGCTTCGAGCAAGCGAACACCGCGATCGAGTTGGGTGACCCTCGCAGCGACGAGCTCCTCGTCGACGCGATCGCGCGTCACGGTGAGGACGGCGCGGCGGTGACCGCGATCCGCACGCTCGTTCGACGCCTCCGAGAGACCGGGACGGAGGAGGAGCTTCGGACAAGGCTAGCCTCCTTGCACGCAAAGGTGAAGGCGCCCGAGGGCGTCCAGCAGCTCGAGTACGAGCGAGGCCTCTCCTTCGCCCGCGAGGGTAAGCTCGCCGAGGCACACGCCGAGCTGCTCGCGACCGCGCGCAAATTTCCGCTGCCGCACGGTCCGCTCACCGACGATGCGTACTATCAGGCCTCGGTCGTCTCCGAGCGGATGAACGAGCCTCGTCGCGCGGTCGAAGAGCTTCGCGAGCTGCTCGGAGCGCGTGAGGTGGCTTGGTTCGGCCAGAGCTACGAGCGGCCGAAGTATCCGTTCGCCCAGATGAGGATCGCCGAGCTCTACCGCGACGCTCTCGGCGATCTGCGCGGAGCGCGCGACGAGTTTCGCCGCGTCGCGACCACCCACGAATCGTCGATCCTCGGTGACGACGCGACCTGGCAAGAGGGCGTGGTGTCGCTGCGCCTCGCGGAGCCGGAGGAGGCCTGCCGGGCCGCGAAGCGCCTCAAGGAGCGCTACGCGTCGTCGCGCTACCTCGGCTGCGTACGTGCCCTCTGCGCGACCGCCGAGCCTCCCGGCGGAGCGCGCGAGTGCCCGGACTACGCTGCCGTGCAGCTCGCGCCGAGCGCCGTGTTGCCGAGGACGGCGCCGCTCTCGCTCGACGCGCCTTGACCGCGAGCCTCGAGGGACGCGGCGACCTCGGGTGCGCGGGTCAGTGAGCGCCCTTCGCCGGTGCCGCCGCGGGCTTCGCGGAGGGCGGTTGCGTGGGCTTGTGAGCGTCCGCGCCATGCGACCCGTGGTCCGCCGAGGCGTGGGCCGCGTGGCCACCAGTGACGAGCGGGACGAGCCACTTGTTGAAGAGGCCCATCATGCTGCCGATGCCGAAGAAGAGCAGCGTCACCAGCACGGCGTGCGGCGCCCACCACGTCGGATCGTCTGCGCGGCTCTCGGCTTCGTCGTCCTCGGCCTCGTCGTGGTGCCCGTGGTCGCCCTGGCCGTGACCGTGGTCATGGGCCTCGCTCGCAGCCTCGCCGTGCTCGTGCTTGTCGTGCTGCTTGCCCTTGTTCGCCTGCTTCTTCGTCGCCATGTCGGTCCTCAGTCGTTGAAGGTCGCCCAGGCGTTCGTCACGACCGGGTCGGGGCGGCCCTTGGCAAATGCCTGAAGGGCGACCTTTCCGCCACCGAGGTTGTAGCCTCGCGTGACGATGGTGTCACCCGGCCACACCGGGTTTCGGAATTGCGCGCCCATCGCCGAGAGCTTCGTCGCATCGCCGCCTGCCGCCTTGGCGGTCGCGGCACGCGCGACGTGGCCGTAGGTGCACAAGCCATGCAGGATCGGGCCTTGCGGGAACCCGACCTTGGCGGCGAACTCCGGATCCGCGTGGAGCGGATTCGTGTCGCCTGAGATGCGGTAGAGCAGCGCCTGTTCGGGGCTCGTCGCCTCCTCGAACTCCCAGTCGGGCTCCTGTCCCGAGGGGGCCGAGTGACCCTCGTCGTCCTTCGGCGGCCGCTCGCCGCCGAAGTTCCCCTCGCCGCGCACCAGGATCCCCCACTCGGTGGTGAAGGCCACCTCGCCGTCGATCCGGGTCTCGGTGTCGACGATGAGCGACGACAGCTTCTTCAAGTCGTAGATGCCGCGCAGGGTGGCCACGGTCTCGAGCGTCGCCGTCGCGGGCAGCGCGCGCTTCATCCGGATCTTCTGCGCGCCGTGCACGACCATCGCGAAGTTCGCCTGCGCGCGGCTCATCATCTCGAGCACCGGCTCGAACGCGGGCACTACGGCGTAGGTCGGAAAGACGTTCATCCCGCCCGCGTGGTTCTCGTAGAGGTACGCGAGCTCGTCCCGCTTCGCCCCGATGCCGAGCGCGTACGTCGCCTGCTGCTTCCAGTCGTAGGCGTGGGTGTAGGTCTTGCTCTTCGCGCCGATTTGGCTGAGGTCGAACGGCATCGCGCCTCTTCGCTACAAACCCGCGCTCCGGAAGTCAACCTGCGCTCACTGCCCCGCGCGGAAACCCAGGAAAACGGCGAGCTCGAACACGTCCACCCGCCCCGCGAGCGACGCGGTGTCGTCGAAGGGCGTGACGGCGCGCTCGGTCGGGAGGAACCAGTTCAAGTAGCGAAATTGCGAGCCGACGAGCCAGCGATCTCGGAACCGATAGTGAGCTCCGATGCTCGGCCCGAGGCTCAGGCCTTCGCTCCGCAGCGACAGCCTCTCCGGCCCGATCGTGCGAATGTCCGCGTACGGCTCGCGGTCCGACGGGGTGCTCCAGGTGTCGCTCAAGACCACCGCGCCCAGGCTCGCTCCGGTCCACCACTCGAGGCGTCGCGTGACCGGAAAGAGGTAGCGAAAGAGCGCGTGGAAACAGTAGTAGCTGCGGACGTGCTCACGTCCGGGTGCGCGCACGCTCTTCTCGGGGCGGAGGCCGAAGGCGACATCTGCGTCGGCGCCTGCCGCGATCCGGCCCCACCGCAGCAGGGCCGATAGCGACACCGAGAGGCTCGTCTCGCCAGGCTGGCAAGGCGCGCCTGGCGTCGAGCAGACCTCGGCCGCCGGGAGGGCGAACATCCCGACGCCCGTGTAGAAGAGCGAGTGGAGGCGCTCCCCATCGGCGGTGCGCGAGGGGGCCGAGGTGAGCGTCCACGGCGCGACCGGCGAAGAGGACCGAGGGGCGTCTTCGCGGGGGTCGGCTTCGGGGCTGCCGCGAAGGCCGCCGGCGTCGCGACGAGCGTGAGCGCCACCCACGTCGCGCATGAAATACCCACCCGAGAGCGGGGCTGCGGCAGGGGGCGAGGGGGCTCCGAATCACCCCTGGAGTTGTCGCTGAACACCGCCTCCGAGCCTAGCGGACCCGGGCCCAAGACGCAGCGTGGGCGTGCGTTCCGTTGCTGTAGCGTTCCATGTCCCGACCGGCTAAGGGTGCGGGTCCCGTGAAGCCCCGAGCCGAGGAGAGCCTCGACCCCGAAGAGGTCGACCGCGCGGACGCCTACCGCGTAAAGCTCGACGTCTTCGAGGGCCCGCTCGACCTGCTCTTGCACCTCGTCAAGAAGCACGAGCTCGACATCCTCGACATCCCGATCGGCTTCGTCACGCAGAAGTACCTCGAGTACCTCGCCGTGATGCAGGAGGTCACGATCGACCTCGCGAGCGAGTACCTCGTCATGGCTGCGACCTTGACCTACATCAAGTCGCGCATGCTTCTCCCGGTCGACCCGGCTCAGGGAGGCGACGACGACGGGTCCGAGGAGGAGCTCGATCCGCGCGCCGATCTGATCCGCCGGCTGCTCGAATACCAGAAGTACCGCGAGGCGGCCGATCGTCTGGGCGATCGGCCCGGCCCCGGGCGCGACATGTTCGAGCGGGGCACGATGTCCCCCATCCCCGAGGGGCCTGCGCCGTTTGCGCCGGTGAGCGTGTTTCGGCTCTTCGACGTCTTCTCCAAGCTCCTCGAGAAGACGACCAAGAAGCCGGTCGAGCACCATGTCCACTTCGAAGAGATCAGCATCTCGGAGCGCATGGTTCAGCTGAGCGAGGTCCTCGCCAAGCGCCGGCGGATGGGCTTCGAGGAGCTGCTCCTCACCGTACCCGTCGGCGGCCCCGAGAGCGTTGGCGTCGAGCCGTCTCGCTTCGACCTCATCATCACGTTCCTCGCCGTGCTCGAGATGTGCAAGATGCGGGTCGCGCGCGTCTTCCTGGAGAGCGATGACCTCGGGGATCTGGTCGTCGAGTTCCACGCCAAGACGTTGAACGATGGCGTCCCGCTGCCGGGCGACACCGGCGGCGAAGACCGCGAGCCCGTCGTCCTGCTCGAGGACGCGCCGGCGATCGAGGAAGCGCACGCAGACGGACACGAGACGGAGGAGCGCGATGGATAGCGCGATGAATGAGGCAAGTGTCGCGGATTTGATCCGCTTCCGAACGGCGGCTTGGGAGCAGATCCGCCGCGCGTCGACCCAGCTGTCCCGCGGTCACCTCCGGGGCATGCTCGAGGCGATCGTGTTCGCGTCGAACTCACCGCTCCCGCTCCGTGAGCTCGCGCGGCAGACCCGCACCAAGCGTCAGTTCGTCGCCGACGCCTTGGCCGAGCTCGCGCTCGACTATCAGCCGCGCGGCGTTCAGCTCGTCGAGACGCACCGCGGGTGGATGTTCCTCACCAACCCGAAGTTTGCGGGGCCCGTGCGCGAGATCACCGGTAAGAAGCCGGTGCGCATGTCGCGCCCTCAGCTCGAGACGCTCGCGATCATCGCCTACCGCCAGCCGGTGACCCGCCCCGAGATCGACGACGTGCGCGGTGTCGACAGCGGGCCGGTGCTTCGCACCCTGCTCGATCGCGATCTCGTCCGGGTGCTCGGCAAGAAGGAAGAGCCGGGTCGGCCGCTGCTCTACGGCACGACCGAGGCCTTCCTCGAGCTCTTCAGTTTGCGCACGCTCGCCGACATGCCGACCTTGCGCGAGTTCACCGAGCTCACCGTGGAGTCCCGCAGCACCTACGAGCGGAAGCTCGGCGAGTCTGCGCCTTCGGGTGCGATCCAGTTCGACGACGAGCCCGACGCGCCGATCGATCCGACGAAGCCGACCGTGCGCGAGCTCGAGGAGCAAGCGCGTGCCGCCGAGGAGGCTCGTGTGGCCGAGGAGGCGCGCTTGGCTGAGGAGATGCGGCTCGCGGCGGAGGCCGCCGAGCGCAATGCCACAAGCGAAGGCGTCGAGGTCGCTTCCGCGGCGCCCGCCGACACCATGCCTGCTGACTCCAACGAACAGCCTGAGTCCCAAGCGGATCACGCGGACGACGAGGACTCGGACGACGACGACGAGGACTCGGACGACGACGACGACGACGACGACGACGAGGACTCGGACGACGACGAGGACTCGGACGACGACGAGGACTCGGACGACGACGAGGACTCGGACGACGACGAGGACTCGGACGACGACGAGGACTCGGACGACGACGAGGACTCGGACGACGACGACGAGGACTCAGACGACGACGACGACGACGAGTGACCGTGGTCGTCCACGCCTACCTCGTGAGGCGACCCCGCGACTCGCGAGCCCCGCAGCGCCCCGCGATCACTTCGGCGCCGGGATGGCGCAGAAACCATTGATGCATTCGGCGCTAGGATCGCAACAGTCGGCCGCCTTCGTGCACTTCTCGAACTCCTGCGCGCAGCCGTCCGGCTTCGGTTGGCACTGGACCTTGCCGTCGACTTCGTAGCAGTAGCCGCCGCAGCACTCGTCGCCCGTCTTGCAGCCCTGGCCGACCTCTTTGCATGGCGCGAGCACCCAGAAGCCGCGGAGGTTGTTCGCCGTGAGCTCTTGCCCCTCGAGGTAGAAGGCCGGGTGACTCGGGTCGATCCCGTCGGTCGCGTCGATGTCGATCGCCGCGACCCAGAGCTTGCCGTTCTGTCCGTTGTTATCGAGCGAGGCAAGCGTGTTGCCGTACGAGCGGTGGCTCGTGAAGATCACCCAGAAGTAGCCACCGACCGCGACCGGCAGGACCGTGGGGGCGAAGTTTAGCTGCGGGTCATTGGCCGGGAGGTACGACCCGTTCCCCGAGTAGCCGTTCAAGAGCTCGAGGCGCTTCGGCTTCTTCGTCACCGGGCTCACCATGAAGAGATCCCCCTTCGCGCCGTCGTTCGTCTCGAAGGTCTCCTTCGTCCCGGCCTGGTAGATGACGCGCTTGCCGTCGGGGGTGAACGCCGGCCAGCCGAGGAAGTAGGTCGGGTCGTTCGCGATGTCCTGGAGGTTCGAGAACACGAGGCCCTGCTTCTGGAAGCCCATCGTGGCGAGCGTGTGGCCGCCGCCCGTGTCCTCGTGGTTGAACACAATCGCCGTGCCGTCCGGCGCGAACGAGGGCGTGCCGCCGTTCGTCACCTTCGAGTCCCAGGAAGCGACGGGGATCTTGGTTCCGGTCTTGGTGTCGTAGAGGCGCGACGGGAGCCCCGCCCAGGTGCGGTAGTTCGTCGACGACATGAGGAACTTCCCGTCCGGATAGAGCCCTCCGTACGTGAAGGATTGATCGGGCTGCACCTTCATCGTCGCCGCGCCTTTCTTCAGGTCGTAGCTGACGCTGTTCAGCACGAAGCCGGTCGATGACACGAGGGTCGACCCGTCGGCGCTGGCGGTGTGGCACGTGTTGCCGCAGCCCTTCTTCACCACGGTCGGCTGCAGCGCACCCGGATCGAGGCGCATGATGCCGACCGAGAGGGGACCGCCCGCGAGCGGCGAGTCGTACGTCTCGTAGTAGATCGTGCCCTTCAGGTTGCCTTGCGCGATGGTCCAGGTCTCGCTGATCGGCCCTGCGACCTTGCCGTTCGACATCTTCGTCACGGCGACCTTGATCGGATCCTTGGCGCCAGCAGCGAGCGACATCGCCTCCCAAGCCTTTGGCGGAAGCGGCACCCGGAGCGGGCTTGAGCCCTTGAACCAGCCTTTGTAGTCGTAGCTCGCGCCGGTGATGCGCACGTACACGGCGCTCGCCGACGAGCCCTCGAACTGCAACGTTGGCGGCAAGAGCCCGCGGGCGAACACGGTCTTGTCGTAGGGGTAGACGAAGCGGAACGACGCGTCGCCGTTGCCGCCGCCCTCGAGGGCTGACTTGGTCCCCGCGTCGAGCTTGCCGTCGTCGTCGATGATCGTGCACACCCCGTTCGTGCAAGTGCCGCCCGCCTCCACGCACACCGTGCATGCGTCCTCGGGAGCGTCGCCACCGCCCGCGCCGCTCGTCGCGGCACCGCTCGAGGCCGCGCCGCCGCCCGCGCCGATCCCGACCGAGATGTCGCTTGAGCTCGCGTCGCCGCTGCCCGTCGAGGCCGCATCGCCGCTGCCAGCGCCCGCGCCGCTCGTCGCTCCGACGGTCGCTCCCGGACCGACCTCCTTCGATGCCGAGCAGGCCGCTCCCAGTGCCGCTGCGATCGCCATCGCGCCCCAGACCCCCACGGCTCGTCTCGACGTCATGCACGACGTGTAACCCCCGCCCGCCGCGCGCCGCAAGTCGCGTCCTCTCCCCCGAGACGGCGCGCTCGTTTGATGATACGCTTGACAAGTGTCAATCTGGCTCTTGCGCCATGCCGAGGCCGTCGCCGAGGATCTTCACCTCTCCGACGAAGGCCGCTACCTCACCGAGCGTGGCCGCGCGGACGCGCTCGCGCTCGGGCGGACGATGGCGCGACTCGGCATCGCCCCCTCGGCCGTCGTCGCGAGCCCACTCGTCCGCGCGGTGCAGACCGCCGAGCTCGTCGCGGCCTCGGCGTGCCCCCACGTGTCGATCGAGATCCTCGAGGCGCTCGCGCCGGGGCGGATGAGCGGACGGGCGCTCCCGCTCATTACGGAGCGAGACGGAGCGCTCTTCGTCGGGCATGAACCGAGCATCTCCGCGCTCACCGCGGCGCTCATCGAGAGCCGTGGATTTCCGGAGTTCGAGAAGGCCCAGCTCGTGCTCGTCGAGGGGCGCGCCGCGCGGTGGCGACTATTGCCGGGAGACGACGAGGTGCGGCGCTACGACGCGCTCAGCCCGTGACCAGGACCTTCACCTGCGAGGGCACCGACTGGACGCCCTTCGTGTTGGCGTTCGTCCCGTTCGCGTCCATCGGACACGTCTGGTAGGTGGCGGGCGCGCCTTCGATCATCACCTTGCTCGAGCCCATCGTAAAGCGGGCAGGGCCCTTGATCATCGACGAGATGATCCCGCCCGCGACGCCGGCCTCCATGCCGCTCGTCATCATCACGACGCTGCGCAGGCTGAGCGCGGGCCCGCCCGACACCTTCACCTTCAGCGCGCACGTCCCGGGGTTGGCGAGCGCGAGGCTCACGTTGCAGGGGTAGGGCATGGGGACTGGCGGACCGGGCGGCGCCGGCGTCTTGCAAACGTCCGGCATCGCGATGGCCATGCCGCCGAGCTTGGTCGAGAGCGGAAACATCGGGTGCTGTCCTCAGAGGGGCTCGTTGGGTGGGGTCCAGTCCTCGGCCGCGGCGCGCCGCGCGTCGGTGAGCCTCACGTCGCGCTGCGTTGCGCCATCGAAGCGCGCCGACTCGACCCGAGCGCGGTGAAGGTTTACGCCGACGAGCTCCGCGCCTTCGAAATCGGCGAGCCTCAGGTCGGCGTACGAGAGATCGGCGTAATGAAGCACCGCGCGGCGAAGCCTCGCACGCTCGAGCGAAGCGCCGACGAGCACCGTCTCCGAGAGCCTCGCGCCTTCGAGGTCGGCGCGCTCGAGGTTCGCGCCTTCGAGGAACGCTCCCGAGAGGTTGACGCTTCCGAGGTTCGCGGCCGTGAGCGAGGCGCCGGCGAGGCCTGCGCCCGCGAGCGACCCCCCTACGAGCGTCACGCCCTCGAGTGTGGCCCTCGTGAAGGTCGTGTTCGCGGCGTTCACGCCGTCGAGGTTGGCACGGCTGAGAGTCGCCTCGGTGAGCTCACTGGCGGAAAGATCGCAGCCGACGAGCTCGACCCCATCGAGCCGCGCACCTGCGAGGTTGGACTGCGAAATCGCCCGGCAGCGAAGCGTCGTTGTCGACAGGTCGGCACGCGGCAAGAGCACCTTCGTCAGCGTCGCCCTCGAGAGATCGGCCCGCGCGAGTCGTGTCCCTATCAGGCGCGAATCGCGCAGCACGACCTCGCGAAGGACACCGTCCTCGAGTCGTGCTTCGGTGAGATCGCAGCGCTCGAGGGTCGCCGTCGTGAGATCGGCGCCATTCAGGGACGCACGCGACAGGTCGACGTCCGCGAGCGACGCGCCGACGAGCTTCGCGACGTCGAACCGAGCCTCCCTCGCGCTTGTGCTGACGAGGATCGCGTCTCGCAAGTCGGCGCTCTCGAGCACCGCGCGATCAAGGTTCGCGCCCTCGAATTTTGCGCCGCGTAGGCCGACGCCGACGAGCCGTGCGTCCTCGAGCTTCGTGCCGACGAGCGCCGCGAACGCGGCCGTCGCTCCGCTGAGGTCGGCCCCGTCGAGGATGGTCCGAGTGAGATCCGCGCGGTCGAGGAGCGCTTCGCACAGGGACGCGCGCGACATATCGGTATCGGTGAGGTTCGCGCCGACGAGCTGCGCGCCTCGGAGATCGGCGCCGGCGAGTCGCGCGCCGGTCAGATCGAGTCGCGAGGCGTCGACGTGGGTGAGGATCGCTCCCTCGAGCAGCGCGTAGCGGAGGTCGACCCCCGATAGATCGACGCGCGTGAGGTCACAGCCCGTAAGGTCGCCGTCGGCTTGTGGCCCAAAGAGTCGACCCACGAGCGCGAGCCCCGGCAGGCCGACGTGCATCGCGCTTCGCGCCTCGAGCAGCTCGAGGGTTCGCGGGAGCACGTCGACGAACGTTGCGCGGTCGAGGATGTTCGAGCGGAACGTCGCGCCTGTCAGCTCGCAGCCGTCGAAGCGCGCCCCGCCGAGTCGCGCATCGGTGAAGCTCGATTCGGCGAGCGAGCCGCCGAGGAACTGCGCGAGGTCTGCCGTCGCGCCGTCGAAGGCCGACTTCGTGGCCTGGCATCGATCGAACACGGCCTCGTTGAGGCTTGCCCTGCGCAGCGACGTGCCCACGAGCGAGCACTCGCTGAGGCAGGCGTGTGCGAGCAGCGCGTCGTCGAAGAGCACGCCGTCGAGGTTCGCGGCGTCGAAGATCGCGCCCTCGAGTGCGGCGCCGCGGAGGCTCGCCTCGGTAAGGACCAGCGCGCCCTCGGTCACCACGAGCCCGGCGTCCTCAAGAAATTGCTCGAGCTTCATCGAGTCGAGCTCGTCCTTCGACGGGACGCGCGCACGCCCGAGATCGACCTCGAGGTCTCGCCCGGAGAACACCGCCCTCGTGAGCCTCGCTCGATCGAGCTTCGCGCCACGGAGGTCGACGTTCACGAACGCGGCGCCCTCGAGGTTCGCGCCCTCGAGATCGACCCCGACGAGCGAGGCATGGTGGAACGACACGCCCGACAAGTCGGCGCCGCGGAGGTCGGCGTGCGAGAGATCGGCGTGCGCGACGAGCGGTGACTCCGGCTTCTTACCGGCGCGCACCAGGTCGACGAGCGCCTTGCCAGCGTCGTTCATGTCATCCCCTCCGGGTCCAGCTTGGTGCCGGTGAGGAGGCTCTTGTCGAAGCGCGTCCCCCGGGTGTTTGCCTGCCAGAACTCGCTCTGGAAGAAGTTGCTGGCGCGACAATCGGCGTCGCCGAGATCGGCGTTCGGGAAGCGCGCTTGGAACGCGTTCACCTTGGTGAGGCGCGCCCTGGCGAGCACGGCGTCGCTGAAGTCGATCTGCCTCAGCACCGCGAGGTGGAGGCTCGCCCCCTCGAGCCGCGTGCCGCGGAAGAGCGCGCGCTCGAGCGTCGCGCCGTCCAAGGTCGCGCCGGTCAGCTCAGCGGCCGAGAAGTTGGCGTCGTTGCCGCGCACGTCGCGGAGGTTCGCGCCCGGGAACGAGCAGCCCCGGCCCGCGCGCAGGCGCGTCATGGTCGCATGCTCGAACGAGACGTGCTCGCCGTGGGCGCCCTCGAGCCGCGCGTCGACAAGGCTCGCCGCGTCGAGCTTCACGCGATCGAGCGTCGCGCCCGTCAGGCTGGCGCCGTCGAGCGTCGCGCCGGTGAGGTTGACGCCTGTCATATCGGTGTTCCGCATCGAGCTGCGGGTCGCCTGGGCCTCGCACAGCACGGCTAGCTGCAGCTCGGCGGCGTCGAGGTCGGCCTCGACGAGCGTCGCCTCGGCCAGCAGCGCTCCGGCGAGGTTGGCGCGCGTCAGATCGGCGCGGGTGAAGTCCGCGCCGGTCAAGAGCCCATAGGAGAGCTTCGCGCCCGCGAGGTTCGCGCCGACGAACGAGGCGCGCTTCGCGGCGAGGCTCTCGAGGCCGGCTCGCTCGGCGGTGACGTGGTCGAAGCGGGCGCCCTCGGCCGAGGCGTTTCGCAGCGTCGCGTCGGCGAGGTCGGCGTCGCAGAGATCGGCGCCGTCGAGGTTCGCCCCGTCGAGGTTCGCCCCGTCGAGCTTCGCGCTCTGCAGAGCCGCGCGTGAGAGGTCGAGCCCGCGGAGATCCGCCCCCGAGAGGCTCTCGCCGGCCTTCACGCGGGCAAGGACGTCGTCGCGCGTCAGCTTGTTCGGCGCTCCCTCGTCGGGCTCGCTCGGCATCGGCGGCTCATCGAGAAGTCCGGGATCGTGTCCGTGCGAGCGGAGGAGCTCCTTCGCGCGCTCGAGCGACGAGGCCTCGTCGACGGCCTTGGCCTCGAACGCTGGGAGCTCGGCCTCGAGCAGCGCGCCCAGCGAGGCGAGCGTCGGCGCGTGCGCGGCCTTCGCGACGAGCTCTTCGGGCAGCCGTGCCTCCCGCAGCATGGCCACCGCGTTCGCGATCTCCTGTGCTTCGTCGGTCTCCTGTGCGAACGCCGGCTCCTTCGGCGGCATCTCGATGGTCGAGCCCTCGTCGTCCTCGTGGTCGCCCTCGGCGGCTTCGCGATCGGTCGGGCGCGACGACCGCCAGCGCTCCTCTGCCTCAAAGGTCCGGCGCGGGGCTGGGTTCTCGTCTAGCGCCTCGACGGCGACGAGCGCCGCCGTCGTGTCGTCGGCGCGCAGGCCGGCGAGATGGCCACGCCAGACGAGGACGAAAGCGCCCACGTCGGCGTCGAGCCAGACCGTGTCGAGCACGAGCGCGATCTCGTGGATGCGGGAGTCGGTGCCAGTTCGTCCGCGCGCCCCGCGGACGAACGCTCGGGGACGCAGGCTGGGGAGGTACGTCTTCACGTCGCGCTCGGTGTTTCCGTCGAGCTGCAACAGCTCGTCGCCGTTCAGGTACCCCGCCACGCGCTGGTCGGACGGCGCGGCTTGAAAGGTCGACCAATCGAAATCCTCGGGAAACCACGGCCAGCGGGTCGCGCGCCAACGCGCGTCGTAGGTGCCGCTCGCGGCGAGCCGCTCGGCTGTCGGACCACCGAGCGGGGCAAGGCTCAAGAGCTGCCGCCTCGAGCCGCGCCGGAGCTCAATGATCTTGGTCAATCCTCCCGCTCGCAGCTGGACGCGCCGCGTGTCCGTGTCTCGTTCGGAGAGGGTCGCCACCGCCATCACGTCGGTCGCGGGCTTGAACGGCGCAAAGTCGGAGGGATAGCGACACGTGTCGTGCGGGCCCGTCTCCCAGGCGAGCTCGCCCCCTAGCTCTCGCGGGAACGTCTCGAGCGCGCCTTCGGTCGGAGGCCGCCTCGGTCGTGCGGTCGCCCGAGCGCCGGCGACGACGTCGAAGGCACCCTTCACCACGACGGTGAGGCCGCCCCCGAGTGGGTTCGGCCCCTCGAGCAGCGCTGCCGCAAACGGCGTCTCGTTGATGATCTGCACGCGTTCTCCCGACGCTCAGCCGAGCTGGTTGACGACGCCGCTCACCTGCGTCGTGAGGGCTTGCACCTTCACCTGCCCGGCGGGCGCGCTGACGGTGACGCCGAGGGCGTCGATGGTCACCTTGTTCAAGCCGACCGACAGGACGATGCGATCGTCCTTGATCTGGATCTTCGGCGTGGCGGGCATGATGGTCGCGCTCGTCAGCACCGTGTCCTCGAGCCGCGCGGCGACGTCGAGGGCCGTCTTTCGAGCGAGGTCCGCGCCTTTGACCGCGAGCTCGCGGGCCTTGTTCGCGGCGAGCCTCTTGACGAGCTTGACGGTCGCGAGCGTCGCGAGCGTGCCCACCGCAGCGCCGCCGGCGACACCGCCTCCGAGAATGCCGCCGACCACGGTTCCGGCGTCCGATGTGCGGGTTCCACCGAGCGCGGCTCCAGCCGTGATCGCCCCGACGAGCCCGCCGGCCACGCCGGCGATGAGCAGGTGCTCGGCCGCGACGCTGGTGTCACGCGCGGCATCCGCGGCCGCGAGCGCCGCCGTATGCGCTCCCTCGGCCGCGGTGACGGCGGTGTCGTGCGTGAGCTTTGCCGGCATGACCGACCGCGCGAGGGTGATGGCGCGCGCGCCCAGCTCGACAATCGAGGTGCCCGCGAACATACGCGCGGTCCTCGTGAGCGTGACGGCGGCGCCCGGGGACTCGAGGCGCATGCCCTGCGCCGTCGCGCGGAGCTTGGTCGGCGCGGTCGGCAACGCCGGCGGCTTGCCCGCCGCGACGAAGACCTCGTCGTCGGCCTCGACTCGGATGAGGTCGGTGGCTTGCTGCGCGTTGACGATGCCGCTTCGCGGACGAACGACGCCCTTCACGAGGACGCTCGGCGAGCCGACGAGGATGCGCTTGCCCTCGAGGCGCACCTCGCCGTGACGCGCCGAGACCGTCGAGGTGTCGTCGCCGGTGAGCGATGTGGCGAGTCCGGAGACCGAGGCCGAGACGATCCCCGAGACGCCTGCGATGATGCCGCCGCTGACGCCCGCGTAGATCATGCCGTTGACGGTCGACGACACGCCCGAGTTTAGCGACGTGAGGCCGACCGCGGTGACGCTGACGGTGGCCGGCGCCACGATCGAGACCGAGGTGTCGCCGTAGATCGAGACCGTGCCCGCGCCCTCCGGAATCCCGTGCGAGCCGATGGCGAGCCCCTGCAGCGTGACCTGCGCACCGAGCGAGATCGTCGCGAGCGTGAGCGAGAGGAAGGAGTTCTCGCTGCGGTAGCGGGCCTTCTCGACGAAGCCTGCGACCGCCATGATGCCGCCGATCCCGAGGCTGATGCCGGTGAGGGACTTTCCAAAGTCCTCGAATTTGCTGAGGCCTAAGACACCGCCGCCCGCGCTCAGGAACGCGCTGCCCGAGCCGACGCGTGCGACGAGGCCGTGAAAGCCGCGCGGACTCTTGCCGAGCAGCAGCTCGGTCTCGGCGTCGGAGACGTCGCCCGCTCCGACCAACGAGTAGGCCTGCTTGCGATGCACGTCGGTGTGGAGGTGCAGGCCGACGTAGCCGCGCTCGTCCTGGCCAAGCGTCAGCTCGCTCAGCGGGAAGGGAACTCGGATGCGGTAGACCTCGGGCGTCTCGGTGGCATCGATCGTCATACGCGGGGCTCCAAGCGTGAGGGTCGAAGGTGCGGTCGTGTCGCGAAGGGGGTGGGGTCGCGCGTGGGTGCGGCCTCGTCAGCGGCGCAGCTCGGGTGTCCCCTGCGTTGGCGGGCTCGGGTGGCTCGTCGTCCCGAACTCGACCACCGTCCCCCCGGGCGAGCGCAAGCGATGAAGGTGTGAGTCGGTCGCGCCGACCACCGAGGGGGCGAGCACGTTCGGGACGGCGCCGAGGATCACGGGCCGATCGGGATCGCCGTTCGTGAACGCGATCAAGACCTCGGTCCCTCGCCGTAGCGGGAGGTGCACGCCGTGCGTCTGGCCGACGAAGGGCTGCATCATCCGCACCGGGGGCGAGCACACCGGTCGCTCCGAACCTTCGAGATCGAAGTGCATCATCACCCGGTAGCGGCCGTGCTCGTCGAGCTGCGCGACGCCTCCGACTTCGCCAGAGGGACCAGGCTGGATCACGCCGGTCATCACCCCGGGCATGCGCGGACGCGGCGTTTTTTGCGCGGGGCGGAAGCGTACGGCGCCGGGGATCGCGACGAAGCGATTCGAGTACGACGAGACGGTCGCGGCGTCCCACGGCGTGGGGAGCACGGCCTCGTGCGTCACCTCGGTGACGAGGAGCTCGAAGCCCTGCAAGGGCTCGAGGTGCGCGTGGTCGCGGAGCGTCGTCCTCGCGCCCGCCGTGAGGCCGACGAGCGTGCTCTTGCCGTGGTACTCGACGCTGCGCGTGCGCTGCTCCTCGGCGCGGATCTGTGCGAGCGCGCGCGCCTCCTCGGGGGTCTGAGCGTGGCTGCCGTGCTCGACGACGCCGCCTGCCACGTCGGTGACGTCGAGCTCGTACTCGCCCTCGACGTCCGGTGCCTGTCGTCGGTAGTTGTGATCGCGCACCTGATAGTAGCGCGGGACGACGCGTCGGGTCTCTCGCAGCTCGTGCACTCCGCTCGCGCTGCCCGTCGCATCGAACGGCGCGACCGATGCGCCCGGACACGGCCGGAAGCGTCCGCCGTGATCGGTGAACACGACCCGGTCGCGGCGCTCGTCGTGCTCGAAGAAGAACGAAATCCCAAGGCTCTCGGTGAGCCGCGACAAGAACGCGAAGGCGCTCTCCCCGTACTGAACGGTCAGCTCGCGCGCGGTCGGAGGCTCGAGCAGCTGGACTTCGTAGTCGTGGCTGCGGCCATCGCTCGGAGGCTCGAGCGCGTACTTTGCCAGCTCGGCGTCGAGGATCTCGCTGACAGTGTTGCCGACATAGACCGAGGGCGAAAAGACCAGCGCGAGTCGGTGGATGCGGGGCACCAGGGTAAGGGTGTAGGTTCGATAGTCCCCGGTCGTCTCGAGCCCGCTCTCGAACTCAGATACGAGGCCGTGGACGCGCCGCACCACGGCGCCGTTGACTCGTAGGACCAGCGACACCTCGGCCCCCGTGTGCACGGAGTCGGGGAGGCCGGCGCTCGCCGCGCAGGCGAGGTCGACCGCAAAGCGGAAGGCCTCCGAGATCGCCTCGCGTCCGGCGACTCGTCGCACGTGGACGCCATCGACGGTCGCCCCGTCGGCCTCGAGGGAGATGTCGAAGTTGAGCATGGAGATCGCGCTCTCGTGGGTCGGCGCTCGAGCGCGCCGTCACCCGTCAATGGCTCGGCAAGGTACCATGGCGCCCGATCAGCTCGCCGAAGTATCCGCGGCGCTCGGCGCGCTGTCGTCGGGGCCGACGAACGCGATGCCGCCCGGGATCGGCTGGCCGCGCGCGACCTTCCAGGTCGTCGGCACCTCGAGCGCGGCCGTGATCGCCATCCCGAGTCCGGCGAAGAGCAGCGCCGTCCGCCCGCTCCAGGTGTCGAGCCGCGCCCATGAGAGCAGCAGCGCGAGCGCGAGCAGGGTCGCCGCGTAGCCGCCGTAGGACATCGCCAAGAACTGCCGTCGGTTGCTCTTGCCGGTGTCGAAGAAGAACAGGAAAAACGAGGTGATCGCCTTCGGGGGGTGCACGAGCGCGCCGCTACCGACCGCCCCGAGCCAGTGCCCCCACTCGTGCAGGAGGAACGAGGACAGCGCAAACGAGACCCCCGTGAGGACGCCGATGGCCACGGCGGCCGGGCCACCGGCCTTCGAGGCGATGAGCGCCCGATCCCAGGCGACGAGGGCCGCGCTGAGCGAGACGAGCACGAGGTCGCGCGCCGCGAACCTGCCAAAGGCCCGAAGCCGCGTGCGGTCTCTCGTCTCGCGCACCGTCACCACTTGGTTATCGCACGGCTGCGCCCCGCGAGCCCGGGCAGCCGGCGCGGCGACCTCGAGTGGACAGTTCTTGACTGGTGGAGGGAGAGGCTACTATACAAGACACTATGGTGCCCGCCCGAGCCTGCCTCTGTTGTCGGTCGCGGTGGGCATCGTCCCGTCCGTGAGCGCGCGAATCGCGACACTGACGGAGAGCATGACGAAGCCCACCGACCCCGAGGGACGGTGGGCTTTCGAGCTTCTCGGGCGCTCCGCGACACCGTCACCCCAACCCGCACCAAGGATCCAACGGAGACGATGTCCCATGCACCAACCCACGAACGTCAAGCCTTCCTCGAACGCTGCTTGCGCCAGTCGGGGTGCGCGATGAGGATCGGCATCGTCGGCGGCGTCGAGCGCACCGAGCAGGTCTACCGACGCGTCGCCGAGGAGGCCGGCCATGAGCTCGCCTTTCACGGAGGGCACGTCGCTGGTCGCGGCGCCGACAAGCTCGTCGAGCTCGTGAGGACCGTCGACGTGGTTGTGGTCTTGACGGATATCAATAGCCACGGCGCGGTCGGAGTCGCGCGCAAGGCCGCCGCCCGCTCGGGGACGCCGGTGCTCCTCCACCGCAGGCTCGGGCCCTCGCGCTTCGCCGCCGAGCTGCCGCAGCTCGAGGCCGTCGCGGCTGCCGCCCCCGGCAGGCGCGTCGCCTGAGCTTTGGCGGCGAGCCTCAGGGGAGGACGACGGCCTTCGGGTCCTCGCCCTGCTTCACGTCGTAGAACGCGTCCGCCGCGACCTTGAAGGTCTGCGTCGTCGACGCCGCGTCGGGCCACACGATGGTGACTTCGGCTTCGGTCTCTGCGCCGAGGCCGAACACCGCGACGAGGTCTTCCTCGGCGCCTTGATGCCCGTGCCCGCCCTGGACCTGCCGCGTCTGCGTCATGCCGCACGCCGACACCGACACTCGCGCGCCGAGCGCCGAGCGGTTCGAGCCGTAGGTCCCCTCGAGTCGGAGCGAGACGTGGTGATTGCGGCCGTTCGACAGGTTCTCGAAGATGCGAAGCTGCGTGGTCGGGTAACAGTCGTCCTTGTACGGGTTGCCGCAGCGGAAGCGCGAGTGCCCGACGACGAGGTCGAGGTCTCCGTCGCGGTCGAGATCCGCGGCGATCGCGCCCGCGCTCCGCAGGTGATCGATCCCGTCCTCGATCGGGACCGCCTCGAAGCTGCGAGGCGCCTTCTGGTGATAGAGAAAACCGCGGGTCCCGGGGTAGTCGCTGCTCGAGATGTAGACGTCGAGCCAGCCATCGCCGTCGAAGTCGAACACGGCGTTGTTCATGTCGCCGTCGTCCCAGTAGCTCCCCGCGTGCTCGCGCGTGAGGCCCGTGGCCTCGCGGCCTGGCCGCTCGAATCGCACCATCGCGTCGCGCGTGTTGAAGACGAGCTCGGCGGGATCGCTCGTGCTGCCGACGTCGGCGTGGACGATCTCGCCCGTCAGCAGGTCCATGAAGCCGTCGTTGTCGACATCGGCGCAGGTCGTGGTCGCGCTGTTGCCGCCGAGGCGCCACGGCTCGCGGTCTCCTGAGTGATTCCAGCGGTACCCGCCGTTGAACGCGGCCTTGAGGCTCGCGCAGAACTGCGCGGACGGAGGCGGCGGGACCTTGTCGCACTCGTCGTCCATCGGCTTGTCGAAGCAGTGGCACTGCGCGTTCACGTTGTCGGTCCAGTCCTGGCGCTCGTCGTAGGCGTAGCCCGACTCGACGCCACGGTTCAGGAAGGTGACCGCGCCGGGCGTCCCGGTCGCCTGCCATAGGTGGTTCGGCGCGCGTCCGTAAGACGCCGAGAGCAGCTCGGGCAGGTTGTCGTTGTTGAGGTCGCATGACGTCGCGCCCCAGCCCCACGAGTGCCCGAGCCCCTGGTTCAGCTTCTCGACGTCGCTCCACGGCTGCGTCTTCAGGCCCAGCGCGAACGTCCCGTCGGTGAAGCCCCCGAGCCCGTCGCCGAGGTACAGGCGGTCCTGCAGCGGCGAGCTCGCGTTCGGCATCATATTGTGGCTGATGAACACGTCCACGTGCCCGTCGCGGTTCACGTCGGAGAAGGTCGCGCCCACGGGCACGGCGGGCTTGCCGACGCCGCGGATCACCCCGTCCTCCGGCCCGAACGAGAAGTTGCCCTTCCCGTCGTTCAGCATGAGCTCGCTCGTCTCCTGGGTCTTGTCGGCGACCGCGGTGACCGCCTTCGCCATGAAGACGTCGACGTCGCCGTCGCCGTCGACGTCCGCAGCCACGGTGACCTCCGAGCTGCGTCCGGTTGCCTCGTTCGCTGCGGAGCGTACCGCCGTGAGGCCCGACTTCTCGGTGATGTCCTCGAACGCATGCTTGCCGGTGTTGCGCAGCAGCCAGCGCGAGCGCTTGCCGTCGGCCTTAAACTCGTCAGGGCCACCGCCGTTTCGTACGAGGAGATCGGGCCACCCGTCGCGATCGACGTCGAGCACCGTCACGCGCACCGCGAGGACGCCGTCGATCCCCCAGTCTTTCGTCGCGTCACGGAAGATCGTCTCGCCTGGCTTCCACGAGCTCGCCTCGAAGGCGGTGCAGGTCGGCCCGCCGCCTCCTCCTCCGCCGCTGCCTCCGGTCCCGCCAGCCGCGGACGTGCCGGTCGCCGACGACGAGTCGGTACAGGCGGCGGTACCAAGGAGCGTGGCGAGGACGAGCGGCGAGGCGACAGTAAGGAGGCGCATCCGATCACGCTATCAAAGGTTCACCCAATGCGAAGCAAGGACGGACGGCGAAGCAAGGACGGACGGCGAAGCAAGGACCAACGAGGTACCGAGGAGCGACGACAGGACCTTCGCCGGGCCATCTTGACGGCGCGCCGCCCATTCTGATTGTCTCATCAAACTGCGGAGGCTCACGTGCCTTCCGACAAGGGCAAACCAGCCGCGAGGCTGGGACGCAAAGCCACGGGTCTCCACGAGACAGCCGGGCTGCCGAAGAGGAGAGACCACGATGCCGTCACGTCGCTCCGCGTCTTTCGTATTCTCGTTTGCGCTGCGAGCCGCGGTGCTCGCACTCGGAGCCTCCCTGACGGGTTGCTCCGGCGAGGTCGTCGAAGCGCCAACGCCCGAGAGCGCGCCTGCCGAGGCGCTCGCCAAGCTCAGCCCGACCGTGCGGCAGCGGCTCGAGTCGGGGAGCATGACCGATGCGCTGGTCGTCCTCGACGGCGAGACGATCGAAGCCCGCGCCCGTGAGGCCCGCGGTCTTGGCGTCGCGCCGTCCGAGCGCTGCTTCCGCGAGGAGCGCCGGGCGGTTCGCGAGCTCGCGCTCCGCGAGGCGAAGGCGACGCTCGACGCGCGCGTACCGACCGATGGCGTCGAGGTCCTCCGCGAGTACGATCAGCTCCCGGTCCGCTACGTCAACCTGAGCTCGCTCGACGCGGCGCTAGCGCTTGCGGGCTCGAGCGACGTCGTCTCGCTCCACGAGAACCTCGCGCACGAGGCGTTCGCGGGCGAGAACCTCGCCATCATCGAACAACCTGCGGCGCTCCAGCTCGGCGTGACCGGGGCGGGCGCGACCGTCGCGGTGCTCGACACCGGTCTCGATTACTCGCGCGCGGACTTCGGCGGTTGCACGACGCCCGGCGAAGGGCCCGACTGCAAGGTGCTGCACGTGGTCGACCTCGCCCCGCAGGACGGTGCGCTCGATGACGCCGCGCTCCCCCACGGGACCGCCGTGGCCGCCACGATCGCGGCAGTTGCCCCTTCCGTGAAGCTCGTGGGGCTCGACGTGTTCTCTGGCGGCCTCGCGTACGACGTCGATGTGGTCGAGGGCCTCAACTGGGTCATCGAGAACCGAGCGGCCTACGGCATCGAGGCCATCAACATGAGCCTCGGTGGCGGCAAGTACACGGCCGCCTGCTCGGGGTTCGCCACCGCCGAGGCGATCAAGGCCGCGCGCGACGTGGGCATCCTCACCGCGGTCGCCTCCGGCAACAACAGCTACGCCGGCGCGATCGCCTACCCCGCGTGCGCTCCTGCCGCGGTCTCGGTCGGCGCCACCACCGCCAGCGCGCAGACCTTGAACGGCACGGCCGTGCTCGCGGATACCGTCACCTATTACTCGAACGCGTCCGCGCAGCTGAAGATGCTCGCGCCCGGCTCGGTCGTCACCGCCCTCGGGAGCGGTTGGCACGGGACCTCGTTCGCGTCGCCGCACGTCGCGGCTGCGGTAGCGTCGCTCTCCGCGGCCTATCCCCAGGACACCCCCGACGAGCTCGAGTCGCGTCTCTTGACGACGGGCAAGTCGATCTACGACGGGCGGGTGAAGCGGAATTACCCGCGCCTCGATTTCGACGGCGCCGCCGCGACCTGCGTGACCGCCGTCACGCCGACGTCCGTCACGATCGTTCCGGAGGGCGGCGTCACGACGTTCTCCCTCACCACCAGCTCCGCGTGCGCCTGGACCGCGACGACCGCCGCGACGTACCTCGGGCTGTCGGCGGCGTCGGGCTCCGGGAGCGCGGCGCTGACGGTCACGGTGCCGAAGAACGACACCACGGCCGCGCGCACGACGACGATCACGTTCGCGGGCAAGGCGCTCACCGTCACTCAGAGCAAGGACACCACCGCGCCGAAGGGGACCGTCCTCGTGAACGCTGGGGCAGCCGCAACGACGGACGCGACCGTGACGCTCGCCATCACGGGGACCGATCTCAACGAGGTAAAGCAGATGTGCGTCAGCAACGCGACGACCTGCTCCGCGTGGGAGGCGTTCGCGACCACGCGCAGCTGGAAGCTCTCGGCCGGCGACGGAGCGAAGACGGTTCGCGTCTGGTTGAAGGACGGCGTCGGCAACGCCACCAGCGCGCCGCCTGCGGACGGGATCACGCTCGACACCACGGGCCCCACGGGGGGCACGATCAAGGCCATGCAGCTCGACGGCGCGCTCGCGCTCACCTGGAGCGGGATGAAGGACGCGCACAGCGGCGTGGCGAGCTACCTCGTCGCGTACGCGCCGGGGACCACCGCGCCCGCGACCTGCAGCGCCGGCGCCCTCGTCTACTCCGGCACCGAGCTCACCTACGCGCACGCGGGCCTCGTGAATGGGACCGTTCACAGCTACCGCGTGTGTGGCGTCGACGGCCTCGGAAAGGTGGGGACCGGGATCGTGGTCACGGGCAAGCCCATCCCTTACACCGCTCCGCCGGTCGGCTCGGTCGTCGTCAACGCGGGCGCCGTCTACACGAAGACGCAGGCCGTCTCGCTCGCCATCCAGGCGACCTCGCAAGGCACCGTCACCGAGATGTGCGTGAGCAACGGGACGACCTGCTCGACTTGGATGCCTTATGCCACGACGCTCGCCTGGACGCTCTCGGCGACGAATGGAACGAAGACCGTGCGGGTGTGGCTCCGCGACGAATGGGGCAACGCCACGGCGACCCCGGTGCTCGATTCGATCGTGTGGGACAACAATCCCCCCGGCCTTGGGACCCTCACGCTCAAGGCGACCGCGGGGACGCTTACCGCGACCTGGTCCGGCATGAGCGACTACACGAGCGGCACGGCCTCGTACGTCGTCGTGATGGCCCAGGCGACCACCGCGCCCGCGTGCGACGCTGGCACCGTCGTCTACAGCGGCACGGCGACGAGCTACGCCGCGACCGGGCTCACGGCGTCGACGGCCTACGCCGTCCGCGTGTGCGCGCTCGACAAGGCCGGCAACCTGTCGGCGGGCAACCTCAAGACTGCGACGACTCCGCTCTGACGCGCTCGGTCAGTCAGCCGCGCGCCCGCGACGCAGCCCACGCGCGCCCAAAGAAGAACTGAAACGGCAGGTGGAGGCGGTGCGCCCACGAGTCCTCGTTGTGGCTCCCCTCCGGGAAGCTCCACGACAGGAGATCGTCGCCGAGCCGGAAGCCGCGGTAAACCAGTAGGTCGCGCATCGCGTTCGTCGCGTCGAAGTTGTCGCGCGGCCAGCCGCTGTCGAGGTAGAGGCGGATGGCGCGCTTCGGCTCACGCTCGATGCGCTCGAAGAGGTCATCCTCGTAGCCGAAGGTGCTCGATAGACAGGCCGCATTCCCGAAGACATCGGGGTGTTGCCAAGCGAGCTGGAGCGAGACGACGCCCCCGAGCGAGGAGCCCATCACCACGGTGTCGGCGGGGCCGGGGCGCGTGCGAAACGCGCGGTCGATCGCCGGCTTCACGGTGCCGACGAGAAAGTCGCCGTAAGGACCGTAGCCCGGGCGCGTGTAGTCGCGCATACGCTCGATCGGGGCGACGCCAACCACGATGACCTTCCGCACGGCGTACATGCGATCGAGCCTGTCCATCGTCTCGTCGACACGCCACTCGCGCCCGCCGAAGGCCTCCTCCGGCATGAACAGGTTTCGACCGTCTTGCATGTAGAGGACGGGGAACGTGCGGAGGTGATTCTCGTCGTACCCCGGAGGGAGATACACGCGCACCGCGTGGGCCTGACCGTCACGCTCGAAGCGCATCACGTCGCTCACGCGCCCCCGCTCCTCCGCGAAGAAAAAAGGCCAGACCTCGGCGTCGGGATCGAAGCGCCCGAGCGTGTAGTCCGCGCCCTGGCTCCAAAAGAACGCGCCGTCGCGCACGAGGCACGGCTTGAAGGTGACCGTCTGGGATGAGGTCGGAACCTCGAACACGGCGCCCTCGTCCGTCGCCTCGAGCGGCTCGACGTCGCGCTCCCAGTCGCCTGCGGTGCGGAGCACGAGGCGGCCGCGGAGGACAGGGTATCGAACGGTAATTCTCATGTGGGCCTCAGCTTCGGACGCTAGCGCACGTCAGCGCTCAAGTGGTGGCAAGTGCTCCGGTTCCACAACGGTCTCCGCGAGCGTTGGTCGAATGGCCCGCACACGGGGCTCGTATCGCCACGACGACGAACGGCTGACGAACCGTCAACAATCAGGTGGACACCCGGCCCTCGACGGATTAATTGACGATTCGTCAGGTCGGCGTCGCCGGCCGTCGCCGAAGGAGACCCGATGTCCGCGTTCCCCGAGAAGGCCGAATCCCGCGAGTCGATCCTCGCCTCCGTTCACGCTGCTCGCAGCGGTGATCTCACCGCCGACGGGCGCGCGTTCGCGTTCATCTACGACGCGGGGGAGTCGACCCGCGCCCTCGCCAAGGAGGTGTTTGCCGCGTGCATGCCGATCAACGGCCTCGATCCGACCGCCTACCCGTCGGCGAGGACGCTGGAGGTTGGCCTCGTCCGCGCCTGCCTCGAGCTCATGCGGGCACCCGAAGGCGCGCTCGGAACCGCGACGTCCGGCGGCACCGAGAGCGTCATGCTCGCGGTGAAGGCTGCGCGCGACTTCGCGAAGAAGACGCGGCCCGAGATCACACACCCCAAGATGCTGCTGCCGCTGACGGCGCACGCCTGCTTCCACAAGGCGGCGCACTACCTTGGGGTCGAGGCGGTGACGGTCGAGGTGGACGAGACGTTCCGCGCGAGCCTCGCGGACGCGCGCGCCAAAATGACGTCGGACGTCATCCTCGTGGTCGGCTCGGCGCCGAGCTACGCGCACGGCGTCGTCGACCCCATCGTCGAGCTCGCTGCGCTCGCCAAGGAGCACGGCGCGCTCATGCACGTCGATGCCTGCGTCGGTGGGCTCGTGCTCCCGTTCCTGCGCGAGGCGGGGTTGTCACGGGTAGCCTTCGACTTCACCGTCGACGGGGTCACGTCGATCTCGATGGACCTGCACAAGTACGGCTTCGCGCCGAAGGGCAGCTCGATGTTGCTCGTCCGCGACCGAGCGCTTCGTGACGCGCAGTACTTCGCCTGTGCGACTTGGACCGGGTACACCATCGTGAACTCGACGACGCTCGGCTCGAAGTCGCTCGCCGCGGCCGGCGCCGCGCTCGCCGTGGTTCGGCACCTCGGGCGTGAGGGCTACGTCGCGCTCGCTCGGCGGATGTGGGAGGCCACGAGCTTGCTCGTCGAGACGGTCGTGGCGCGACCCGAACTCAGGCTGCTCGCTCGTCCGGACATGAACCTGTTCGCCTTCACCACCACCGACGGGGACGTCTTCGAGCTCGCGGATCGGCTCACCGACCGCGGCTGGCACGTGCAGCCCACCTACGGCTTCGGCCCGTCGCCGGCGCACATCCACCTCACGCTCGATCCCACGAACGCATCCCGCGCCGCGGATTTTGCTCGCGACCTCGAGGCCTGCCTCGTCGACCTTCCACCTCGGCAAGCGCCCCCGGCCGAGGTCGTCGCGATGCTGGGGATGCTCGCCTCCGGGGCGTCCGATGGCCTCGAGCCCGCGATGCTGATGGCGTCGCTGGGGATCGTCGACGGCAAGCTCCCGGCGCGCTCGGCGATGATCCACCGGATCCTCGACGCTGCCCCTCCACCCGTGCGCGAGCGGCTCTTCGTCACGTTCATCGGGGAGCTGTTCTCGTGAAGCTCGGTCGCACGCTCGGCCGTGGGGGACGGCCGCTCCGCATCGGCTACGGGAGGATCTTCCACGAGGGCTGCGCGGACTCGCCCGTCCCCACGACCGAGGCCGACTTCCGGCGCATGCACCACCTCGAGGGCGCGGAGCTCGAGGCCGCGGCCGGGCTGCGAGGCACCGAGCTGAAGAGCTTCTTCCCGCACGCCGAGCTCACCGGCTTCCTGCAGGCGTCACGCGCGGCCGGCGGCGTCGACGCGGTTCCGCTCTCGTCGTCGCTCGCGGTGCCGAGCGGGCCCGTCACGCGCGAGTGTTTCGAGTGGCTGCTCGAGCGCTTGACCACGCGCCTTCGAGAGGCGGGCCCGCTCGACGGCGTCTACCTCGCGCTCCACGGCTCGATGGACGTCGTCGGACTCGAAGGCTCGCCCGAGGCCGAGATCGTGAGGCGCGTGCGCGCGCTCCTCGCCCCCGAGGCGATGGTCGCCGCGAGCTTCGACCTCCACGGCAACATGACGCCCGCGCTCGTCGAGCAGCTCGACGTGCTCGTCGCCTACCGGACGAACCCTCACTGGGATCTCGCGCCGACCGGGTTTCGCGCCGGCAATCGACTGATTCGCGCGCTCCGCGGCCACGTGACGCCCGTCAAGGCGTGGCGCAAGCTCCCGGTCGTCCTGGGCGGCGGGATGACGATTGATTTCGTCTCGCCGATGCGCGCGGTGTTTCGCGCGATGCGCGCCATGGAGCAGCGCCCTGGGGTGCTCGCGACGAGCCTCTTCATGGTTCACCCGTTCACGTCGTCGCGCGAGCTCGGTTGGTCGGTGCACGTCCTGACCGACGGAGACCAGTCGCTCGCCGAGCGTGTCGCGGATGAGCTCGCCGACCTGGCGTGGCAGGCCTCTGAGACGCCGATCCCCGAGTTCTACTCGGCGGACGATGCGCTGGCGCGCGCGGCCACGAGCCCCTGGCGGAGGCTCGGGCCGGTGACGCTGGTCGACACCGACGACATCGTGGGCGCCGGCGCGCCGGGCGGGAGCACGCGCATCCTCGAGGCGCTCGTGCGCTCGCCGCGACCCCTCCGCGCCCTCATCCCGATCCACGATCCCGCGCTCTACGCGACGCTCGACGGCGAGGCGCTCGGGAGCGTTCACGACGTCGTCGTGCGCGGCACCCCCGGCTACGCCCAGCCCGAGATTGCGCTCCGTGCGAAGCTCGTCGCGCGCTCCGACAGCGAGCTCGGCCGCCGCGTGCTCCTCGCCGCTGGCGAAGCGCACGTCGCGATCTGCGCCGAGCCGCCGCTGCCGATTCATCCGCGCTTCTGGGCGGAGCTCGAGGTCGACGTACGCGCGGCTGACGTCATGGTGCAGAAGAATTTCTTCCACTATCGGATCTTCCACCTCGGGTACTCGTTCGAGCATATCCCCGTGACGACGAGCGGCGCGACGAGCGTCCGGCGTGTGCTCGAGCGGGCGCAGCGAGTCCCGGTGCGCCCGTCCATGACGCTCACGGATTGGCGCGAAGGTGATCGCGCGTTGAGGAGCTAAGCGATGGCACGACCGATTGATCATGAGAAGCGACGCGAGCTCGCGCGGGCCGCGGTGCTCGTCCTCCAGCGTGAGGGCGTCGACGTCTCGATGGCGGCGCTCGCCGACGCGCTCGACGTCAAGCGCCCGACGCTGCTCTATCACTTTCCCACGAAGGCCCACCTCGTGGAGGAGGCGCTCGTCGAGCTGCTCGTCGAGCAGGCAGCCTTCGTGCTCGCGGCGGTCGAGGAGCACGAGCACCCGATCGACCGGCTCTACGTGCACCTCGCGGCGGTGCACGCCTTTCACGCCGGCAACGAGGCGCGCGTCGTCTTCCTCACCCAGGCGATCGCCGCCACTGCCGGCGCACGGCTCGGCGAGATCCTCGAGGCCGGCTCGCGGGTGTTCGAGGCCCATCGGCAGGACACCGTAACGCGCTTGCGCCGGGGGATCCGCGAGGGCCTCGTCGCGCCTTGCGACGTCGACGCGCTCTTCGCGACGGTGCGCGCGCTGGTCGACGGGCTGATGGTGCAGCGCGTGATGTCGGGCGTCAGGCTCGAGCCCGTGCACTCGCTGATCTGGGAGCGCCTGCTCGCCCCGCTGCGTCTCGAACGGGAGGGGCTGCCGAAGCCCGATCGACTGTCGAACGCCTGACGAGCGCGCCGGTGAGCGCGACCATGTCGGGCCTCCGGCGAGCGCGCGTCAGCGATTCTGCGGGAAGCCGAGGTCGACGCCGCGGAAGCGCGGATCCGGCCAACGGCCGATGACGACTTTGTTGCGGGTGTAGAACTTGATCCCGTCCGGACCGTAGATGTGCAGGTCGCCGAACAGCGACTGCTTCCAGCCGCCGAACGAGTAGTACGACATCGGCACCGGGATCGGCACGTTGATGCCGACCATGCCGACCTGGATCTCGTGCTGGAACTTGCGCGCCGCGCCGCCGTCGTTGGTGAAGATCGCGGTGCCGTTGCCGTAGGGGTGCTCCTGGATGAGGCGGATCGCCTGCTCGTACGTGTCGACGCGCACGACGCTGAGCACCGGCCCGAAGATCTCCTCGCGGTAGACGGTCATGCTCGGCGTGACCTCGTCGAGCAGGCACGGCCCTAGAAAGAAGCCCCTCTCGTGCCCCGGCACCTTGAGCGTGCGCCCGTCGACGAGGACCTTCGCGCCCTCTTTCTCGCCCTGGTTCACGTAGCCCGTGACCTTGTCGAGGTGCTGCCTCGTGATGAGCGGGCCCATTTGCGAGTCCGGCTCGAGACCGTTGCCGACCTTGAGCACGGCGATCCGCTCGCGGATCTTAGGCAGAAGTTTGTCGGCTGCGTTGCCGACGCACACGAGCACGCTGATCGCCATGCAGCGCTCGCCCGCGGAGCCGTAGCCCGCGCCGACCGCCGCATCCGCGGCGAGCTCCATGTCGGCGTCGGGCAAGACAACCATGTGATTCTTTGCGCCGCCGAGCGCCTGCACGCGCTTGCCGTTCTTCGTGCCCGTCTCGTAGATGTAGCGCGCGATCGGCGTGGAGCCGACGAAGCTGACGGCCCCGACGGACGGATGCTCGAGGATGCGATCGACCGCGACCTTGTCGCCGTGGACGATGTTGAGGACGCCCTCGGGGAGGCCCGCCTGCGCGAGCAGCTCGGCGCAGAAGTTCGTCACCGAGGGATCACGCTCCGACGGCTTCAGCACGAAGGTGTTTCCGCAGGCGATCGCCACCGGATACATCCACATCGGCACCATCGCGGGGAAGTTAAACGGCGTGATGCCTGCGACGACGCCGACCGGTTGGCGGAGCGAGTACGAGTCCACGTCGGTCGACACGTTCTCGCTGATCTCGCCCTTCAGGAGGTGCTGCAGGCCGCACGCGAACTCGATCACCTCGAGTCCGCGCTGCACCTCGCCCTGCGCGTCGGAGAACACCTTGCCATGCTCGAGGGTGAGCATGCGCGCGAGGTCATCCTTGTGCTTGTTCACGAGCTCGCGGAACGCGAACAAGATCCGCGCGCGCGTCGCGAGCGAAGCGTGCTTCCACGACTCGGAGGCCTTCGCGGCCGAGTCGATTGCGGCGTCGATCTCTCCGAGCGTCGCGTAGGGGACGCGCTTTTGCACGTCGCCTGTCGCGGGGTTGAAGACTTCACCGCTGCGGTCGCTCTTCGAGGCGACCGGTCGACCATCGATCCAATGCGTGAGCGTATCCATCGTGGGCTCCTCGGACTTCGCGCGCCGGGGTCCGGCGACGGGGCCGGGAGGATACACCTGAAGAGCGGTGCCGGGGAAAGCGCGCGAGGAAAGCGGAGGCTCCGCGCCCGAGGACACCGCGCGAAGGACGAAAGCCTGGTGAAGCGTGCCCGGCTCAAGCTACTCTTCGATACGAGCATCCTGAACCTTGTTTTCGTCCGCGAGAGGTGCACCTGCCTATGCCGTTCCGTCATCTTCTCCCAAGCGCGCTCCTGACATTCGCAGCGTGCCTCTTCGCCTGTGATCAGAGTGGCGTCATCCGCACGACGACGACCTCGTTCGGGGAGGCCACGGTGTCGGCCGACAGCGTCGACTTCGGGGCCCTCGACTGCGGCGGCGGTGCCCCCGAGAGCAAGACCTTCACCATTCAGAACGATGGAGAGGGCACGCTCCGCTGGAAGGCGACGCTCGACTCGAACGCGTACTTCGACATCGTCGGGACGCGAGGCGGAGCGCTCGCGTCGGGGGAATCGGCGACCATCACCGTCACCGCGCAGAAGATGCCGGTCTCGTCGATGGCGGGAGACATCGTGAGCGCCAGCGTGCTCGTCACCACCGACGATGTCGCGCGGCCGCAGTTTTACATCCCGCTCAAGGCGACCGCGCAGGGCGCGACGCTCGAGCTCGTCGCGCCGAGCGTCGCCGACTTTGGTCAAGTGCCGCTCGCCACCGCCTCGAACCCGATCCCCGTCGTCCTTCGCAACACCGGCAACGTACCTGCCAAGGTCGCGGTGACCTCGGCGGGCGACGGGCAGTTTTCGTTCGAATGGGCCGGGGGCCCAGCCTCGGTGGAGGTCGCGCCAGGCGCGACGCTGGCCGGCCTCACGGCGGCCTTCACGCCGACCTCGACGAACACCACCTCCTCGGCCGGGCTCATCGAGGTCGAAGGACCGGTCTGCGGCAAGAGCGCGACGAGCCTCTCGGTGAAGGGGCAGGGGCAGGGCGGACTCGTCGGTATTTCGCCCGGGACGCTCGACCTCGGCAAGGTCGCCTGCAAGACGCAGGCGGACCCACAGATCCTCACCATCTACAACGCCGGCAATCTGGTCTTCACCTGGGCGGCCTCACTCAAGGACGGCTCGAATTTCAAGCTGTCGCAGACGGGCGGCGCGGTCGTGGCGGGGGGCGCCGTGCAGCTGACGGTCACGCCAAATGCACTGGGAATGACGACCAACCTCGCCGACGACGCCTTTGGCGACACGCTGATCGTCACCACCAACATCCCCGGCGATGCGCCGCACGAGATCCCGATCAAGCAGACGGCGACCGGCGCCATTCTGAAGTGGAACGCGACCCCGCTCGACTTCGGGACTCAACCTGCGTTCGTCGCTTCGCCAGGCAAGTTCGTCGTCGTGACGAATGACGGAAATGCGTCTGCGAACGTGAAGGTGAGCGGCTCCGGTCAGTTCACCTCGAGCGAGGGTGTCGTGCCGGGCGGCGGCGGGAGCCTCGTCTCGGTCGTGAAGTACACGCCCGACAATCTCGGGCCCCAGAGCGGTACCATCGTGCTCTCCACCGACTCCCCGATTTGTCAGCCGCTGCCGGCCTCGGTCGCGGCGACCGGCGCGGGCAAGGCCTCCGCCTCGGCGCTCTCGGTTGGAGGCCCTCCCCGAAACCGAGGGTCCGAGCAAGGGGGCTGCGTCATTCTGTCGAACGCCGGCGATCGGATCGCGTGCTTCGGGAACAACTCCTTTGGGCAGCTCGGTACGAAGCAGAACCTGACGGGACCCTTCATCGTCCCGACGCTGAAGGACATCGTCAGCATATCGAGTGCCGGCGACTTCAACTGCGCCGCCGACAAGAATGGCGTCGCGTGGTGCTGGGGCAACAACCGCAACCGCAACAACACCAAGGTCGGCAAGCTCGGCGCTCAAGTCAACGAGTGGACCGAGGTCCCTCAACAGGTGCAGGGCGTCTCGAACGTCAAGCAGGTCGCCGCCGGTCACAACGTGGCCTGCGCGCTCACCAACGCAGGCGAGGTTTTCTGCTGGGGATCAAACCGCCGCGGCAAGGTCGGCACCGGCAGCGAGGGCTCCCACGACACGGCCGCGACCCAGGTCGCCAACGTGGCGAACGCGACCCAGATCGCGGTGCAGGCCGGCGGTGGCTGCGCGCGGCTCGACAACGGAACCGTCAAGTGTTGGGGCCGTAACGCGCGCGGAAACCTTGGCAGCTGCTGTGGGCCGCAGACCCTCCAGGTGCAGAACATGAACGACGCGGTGTCGGTCGCGGCCATGACCGGCGCAGCTAGGCAGGGCCCTCGCTGCGCGCTTCGGATGAACGGTCAGGTCGCCTGCTGGGGCGACCCGGCGCGCGGGCAGCTCGGCGGAGGGTTCGACTTCCGTGGCGAGGTGCAGAACCCTTCGACCGTGAGCCTCTCGGGCCCTGCGACGATGGTGGCGGCATACCAGAACGGGGGCTGCGCCTTGCTCGGCACCCAGTCGATCCAGTGCTGGGGTCGCAACGAGCAGGGGCAGGTCGGCGACGGCGGGCTCGGCCAGCGAAACTCGCCCCAGACGGTCCTCAACATCAATGACGCGACGGCGATCGCGGCCGGCGGATGGGGTGCTTGCGCGATCGTCACCGGAGGCTCGGTGAAGTGCTGGGGCAACTACGGCGCAGGCTCGAGCAGCACGCCTCAGACGCTCCGCTACTTCTGAGCAGGCTACTTCTGAGCAGGCTACTTCTGAGCAGCGCATTCTGAACTGTCACGCCCGCGACCCTACGTTCGACACGCCCTCTCGGTACCCTCCTGGAGCTTCACCTCATGCCCACTTCACTCCTTCGAAACGCGGCGCTTGGTGCGCTTATGTTGCTCACCGTCGCTGCCGCCGGTTGCGGCGGGAAGGGACAGCTCTCCACCGCCACCTCCGACGCCCTCGGGGTCGCGTCGATCACCGAGGCGTCGCTCGACTTCGGCGCCGCGAGCTGCGGCGGCGAGGCTCCAGCGTCGAAGACGATCACCCTGAAGAACGACGGTGAGGGCCCGCTTCGCTACGCGATCTCGCTCGACTCCAGCGCCTACTTCGGCCTCGAGGGGACCCGCTCGGGGACGCTCGCCGAGGGCGAGTCGGCGACCGTGACGGTGACGGCCGCCTCGATGCCCGCGAGCGCGAACGCCGGCGAAGGGAAGAAGGCCAACGTCGTGGTCACGACCGACGACCCGCTGCACCCCGAGGTCTACATCCCGCTCTCCGTGGCGGCGCAGGGAGCGACCTTCCAGCTTGTCGCGCCCAGCCTCGCCGACTTCGGCGAGGTCCCGATGGGCGTACCGGCGACGCCGATCCCCTTCGTGCTCCGGAACGTCGGCAACGCGCCCGCGAAGGTCTCGGTGGCGGCACCGATCGATCCTCAGTTCAGCTTTACCTGGACCGGCGGCCCCGGCGCGGCCGAGGTCGCTCCCGGCGCGGTCATGGCGGGCCTCACCGGGCACTTCACTCCCTCGCGGACGAACCCCTCGACGAGCGCGGGGCTCCTCGAAGTCGAGGGCGCCGTCTGCGGCGCCAGCGCCTCGACGCTCGCTTCGAGGGGCGCAGGCCTTGGCGGCATCGTGGGCATCTCGCCCGGCGTCGTGGATCTCGGGAAGGTCGGCTGCAACACGAAGGCGCAGGACCAGGTCCTCACGGTCTACAACGCCGGGAATTTGGTCTTCACCTGGGCGGCCTCGCTGAAGGACGGTTCGAACTACAAGCTGTCGCAGACGGGCGGAGCGATCATCCCAGGGGGCGCCGTACAGCTCACCATCACGCCAAAGGCGCTCGGTATGACGACGAACCTCGCGGACAACGGGTTCGGCGATACGGTGACGGTCACCACGAACATCCCCGGCGACATGCCGCATGAAGTGCCGATCAAGCAGACTGCCGTCGGCGCCATCCTGACGTGGAACGCCACCCCGCTCGACTTCGGAACTCAGGCCGCGTTCGTGGCTTCGCCCGGCAAGTTCGTCGTCGTCACCAATACCGGCACTCAAGCGGCAATCGTCAAGGTGGCAGGTACCGGTCAGTTCACGGCGACCGAGGGGGCCGTGCCAGGCGGAGGCGGGAGCTTCGTCTCCGTGGTGAAGTACACGCCCGACGACCTCGGTCCCCAGACAGGCAACTTCGTCCTCGCGACCGACGACGCGATCTGCCAGCCCCTGCCCGAGGCGGTCTCCGCCAAGGGGCAAGGCAAGGGCGCGGCGTCGGCGATCGCGATGGGCGGCCCTGGTCGCCGCATGTACAGGAATAGCCAAGGTGGTCAGAGCACCTGCGTCATCCTCGCCAACGCCGGCGGTCGCGTCGCGTGCTTCGGGCAGAACAACTTCCTCCAGCTCGGCACGACGGCAAGCACGGCCGGCCCGGTGGTTGTCTCAGCGTTGAAGGACATCATCGGCATCGCGAGCGGTGGCGACTTCAACTGCGCGATCAAGAAGGGCGGCAACGTCTACTGCTGGGGCAACAACCGCAATCGAAACAACGCCCGCGTCGGCAAGATTGGCTCTGCGCTTCTCGATCAGAGCGAGGAGCCACAACTCGTTGGCGTGACGGACGCGACCCAGATCGATGCCGACCACAACATGGCGTGTGCGCTCCTCGCGACGGGCAACGTGTCGTGCTGGGGCGTGAACCGCAGAGGCAACCTGGGCTCCGGCACGAGCGGCGCTCACAACGGCGGCGTGCAAGAGGTCCCGGGCCTAACGAACGTCACGCGCATCGCGGTCGGCGGCGGTGGCGGCTGCGCGCTGCGCAACGACAACACGGTGTGGTGCTGGGGGCGGTACAGCCGGTGCAACCTCGGCAATGGCAACTGCGACGGGCAGACGTCGCCGGTGCAGATCGCGACCGTCAATGACGGCAAGGACATCATGGCGATGAGCGCGCAGGCTCGCGGGGCCGGAGGCCGCTGCGCGCTCCGCGCCGACGGGTCCGTGTGGTGTTGGGGCAGCACGCGCCAGGGCGCGCTTGGCAACGGGTCGACGTGCTGCACGCAGTCGACGCCGAGCCCCGCTTCGGGGCTCTCGGGCGTCACCGACTTCGACGGCTACTACTCCGGCGGCTGCGCCTTGATGGGCGACAAGACGATCCGCTGCTGGGGCCGCAACGAGTTCGGCGAGGCCGGCGACGGGAGCACCGGCACGCGGCCGGACCCGGTGATGGTTCAAGGCATCAACGACGCCGTCGACATCGCTGCGGGTGGGCGTGGCGCGTGCGCCATCGTCACCGGTGGCGGCGTGAAATGCTGGGGCAACTACGGCGCGGGCTCGAGCTCGGCACCTCAGTCGATCAAGTATTTCTGAGTGACCAGGGAGCGCCCGAGCACCGACCACGTCGGGCTCGCGGCGCAGCCCGCGATCACTTTGGATTCTCGACCGGCGCGCAGGTGGAGACGCCCGCTCCGACGATCTTGAAGTTGACGCTCGCGAGCTTGGCCTCGACCTGCTTCGTTCCGGGGTCGTAGCGGTCCACGCGCGAGCTTGACCCGCCGGGTGCCGTGAACACCCAGAAGCCGCCGCCCCAGAACGCGAAGGCGAAACCGCTGCCGATCTCGACACCGTCCAGGTCTTGCTCGGGGCCGAGCGCCGAGGTGTCCTTGTCGAGCTTGGCGATGTAGGGTCGGAAAGCCGAAGAAGAGGCCGAAGAGCTCGGCGTTCGCGTTGCCCGTCAGCTCGACCGCGGCGCTGAATCCGAAGCTGCCGCGCTTCTTCACGGCGAGCGTTCCGAGGTCAATCGAGCCGAGTCCGGTCTCACTCGCGACGAAGAGCGTCTCCGCGTCGCTGCCGGGCGCGTCCGTCGCGAAGCCCATTCCGAACTTTTTGAAGCCGAGCTGGTTCGGTACGAACGTGGTCGCGTCGCACGACGCGTCGGCTGTTGACACCTTGTAGAGCTTACCATCGTTGTAGAGGACCCACGCCGTGCCGGCTCGGTCTACCGCCATCGAGAAGGGCGTTGCAGAGCCTCCGCCCTGCGGACACGACAGCGGCCCGACCTTGCTGAAGGTGAGGGCCTTCGGTTCGAAGCGATGCAGGTCGTACTCCTTCGACAGGACAAAGATGTCGCCCTTCCCCGGGCCGCAATCGCCGCTGCCACCGCTGCCGCTCGTGCCCACCCCGACGCCGACGTCGGCGACGCTCGAGGCCGCTGCGCCGTTCGTCGCCGTCGCGGTGCTGCCGCCGGAGCCCGTGACGCCGGCGCTCGATGACTCGTCGTCGGGGGCCGCGCAAGCTACGCTCATGCTCGAGCCGAGTGCGAAGAGGAGTACGGGGAAAAGTCGCGGCATATCCGCTCCCTATCACGTCCCCGCGGCTGCGGTGTCCGCTCGTCAGGCAGACGAGCGCCGTTCGTTCGGCGTCGAGCGCGAGGACGAGCTATCCTCCTCGTGCTCGCGCGCGCCGCGCTCCCCCGCACTTCGACTCGAGACGATCCATGGCCTCTCTTCCTCTCGCCCCCAACGGTTCCCATCACGCCCCCTCTGCCGCCGCTCGGTCTGCCCGCATGCAGCGAGACTTCGAGCCATGGCGTCGCGCCACGACCGACGCGTCGGAGCTCGTACTGGGCGTCGCGGGCTTCGCGTACGCCGACCTCTTCGAGCCGGCACGTCTCGCCGAGCTCGACGGGGTGTTCCGAGCGGCCTTGAAGAGCGAGGCTCCCGAGGTCGCGGAGCGGCTCGAGGCGTACCGCGCGTGCCGCGGCGAGGGCATGAAGCCCGAGGCGGTCTCGTCCCTCCTGCTCGAGGCCGCGCCGCACGTGTCGCGGTTCGTTGCGAGGCTCTTCCGGATCGAGGCGGAGGTCGCCGCGCTCACGCACGCCGCCGAGGAGCGCTCGCCGCTCTGGCGCTTCAAGAAAGAGTTCGGCAAAAAGCGGCTCTTCAAGTCGAACGCGGGGCAGGGCTGGAAGGGCACCGACGCCGAGGCGGAGGCGCTCGCTCGCGCGGCGCTCGTCCGAAGCGGGGCAGCAGCCGAGGTCCTCGGGGTCGGCAGCGACGAAGAGGAGACGGCCATCGCGCTCGCGACGATGCTCGTGTTCGACCGCGCCGAGGAGGCAAAGAAGGCGGCTGACGCGAGCGGGGCCGAGCTCACGAGCGAGCTCGACGCGATCGAGCGCTGGCTGCACGTGCGTCGCGTCGACCACCACGACCGCGCGCGCCGCTGGCCCACCTTGAAGGGGCCTGGCAAGCTCGACCACGAGAACCTCGTGCAGCTCCGTCGGCCCGACGAGCGGATGCCCGAGCTCTTCATCGGACCGGCGCACGAGCGACGTCATCGCGACGGGTTCGCGCTCACCGACCGCCGCGGCAGCGACCGCGACATCGACGGTGAGGCCGACTACTGCATCTACTGTCACGAGCGCGACAAGGACAGCTGCTCGAAGGGCCTGCGTGACGCGAAGACCGGCGCCGTGAAGCCAAACCCGCTCGGCGTGTCGCTCGACGGCTGTCCCCTATGCGAGAAGATCGGCGAGATGCAGGTGCTCCGGTTGTCCGGTGATTCGCTAGGCGCGCTCGCAGTGATCTGCGTCGACAACCCGATGCTCCCCGGCACCGGGCACCGCATCTGCAACGACTGCATGAAGTCGTGCGTGTATCAGAAGCAGGATCCGGTCAACATCCCGCTCGTCGAGACAGCGGTGCTCACGGACGTGCTGGGCCTGCCGTGGGGCTTCGAGGTCTACGGCTTCCTGACGCGCTGGAACCCGCTGCACCCGACGCGCCCCGTCGCGCGGCCCTACAACGGCAAGAACGTCCTCGTGGTCGGCCTCGGCCCGGCGGGCTACACGCTCGCGCATCACCTGACGCAGGAGGGCTTCGCGGTCGTCGCCGTCGACGGCCTCAAGCTCGAGCCGCTGCCGGTCGGGCTCACCGGCGACGAGAACACGCCGCCGCGTCCGGTACGGCACTTCGACGAGCTCTGCGTCGAGCTCGACGAGCGCGTGCTCCTCGGCTTCGGTGGCGTCAGCGAGTACGGCATCACCGTCCGATGGGACAAGAACTTCCTCAGCGTCCTTTACATCACGCTCTCGCGCCAGCGGCTCTTCAAGGCCAAGGGCGGCGTCCGCTTCGGCGGGACGGTCGACCTCGAAGACGCCTGGAAGCTCGGCTTCGATCACGTCGCGCTCGCGGCCGGCGCGGGCCGGCCCACCATCATCCCGATGAAGAACAACCTCGCGCGCGGGATCCGCAAGGCGAGCGACTTTCTCATGGGGCTCCAGCTCACCGGCGCCTACAAGCACTCGGCGCTCGCGAACCTGCAGATCCGGCTCCCCGCCGTGGTCATCGGCGGCGGCCTCACCGCGATCGACACCGCGACCGAGCTCCTCGCGTACTACGTCATCCAGGCCGAGAAGACCTCCGAGCGGCTCGACGTGCTCATCGCCGAGCGGGGTGAGGAGGCCGTGATGGCCATGTTCGACGACGAGGAGCGTGAGTTCCTCGCCGAGCAGCGCGCACATGGGGCTGCGCTTCGTGCCGAGCGTGAGGCTGCGGCCGCCGAGGGGCGCGAGCCCGACTTCCAGAAGCTCCTCGACGCGTGGGGAGGCGTGTCGCTCGTGTACCGCAAGCGCGTGCTCGACTCGCCCGCCTACCGCCTGAACCACGAGGAGGTGATCAAGTCGCTCGAGGAGGGCGTCCGCTACATCGAGAACATGGCGCCCGTCGAGGCCAAGGTGGACGCGCGCGGCGCGGTCGAGGCGATGGTCTTCGAGCGCCAGGCGGTGACCGACGGAAAGTGGAAGGCGACCGGCGAGATGATCGAGCTCCCGGCGCGCACGGTCTGCGTCGCCGCGGGGACGAGCCCGAACGTCACCTACGAGAAGGAGCGCCCCGGGACCTTCGAGTTCGACAAGTGGAAGCAGTTCTTCCGCGCCCACAAGGCCTACCGCGACGAGGCCGGCAAGCTCGTCGTCGAGCCCACGGACGAGCGCGCGAACGGATTTTTCACGAGCTACAACGATGGTGTCCACGCCGTGAGCTACTACGGCGACAACAACCCGTTCTACGCGGGCAGCGTCGTCAAGGCGATGGCGAGCGCAAAGGACGCGTATCCGCACGTCGTGAAGCTCTTCGAGCCCGAGCTCGCGGAGCTCGCGGGCGAGCCACAGGCTGCCCGCGATGCGCGCCGAAAGCAGCTCTTCGGGCGCATCGAGTCCGAGCTCACCGCGACGGTGCACTCGGTCACGCGCCTCACCTCGACGATCGTCGAGGTGATCGTCCACGCGCCCGCTGCGACTCGCAAGTTCGAGCCAGGGCAATTCTACCGGATGCAGAACTTCGAGGTCTCGTCGCCGATCGTGGACGGGACGCGCCTCACGATGGAGGGCCTCGCGCTCACCGGCGCGTGGGTCGACAAGGAGAAGGGGCTGCTCTCGATGATCGCGCTCGAGATGGGCTCGTCCTCGCGCCTGCTCGCCCTGCTAAGGCCGGGTGAGGAGGTCGTCGTCATGGGGCCGACCGGGACCCCGACCGAGATCCCTTCGGGCGAGACGGTGCTGCTCGCGGGCGGCGGGCTCGGGAACGCGGTGCTCTTCTCGATCGCCAAGGCTCTGAAGGCGAAGGGCGACAAGGTCGTCTACTTTGCTGGGTACAAGAAGGGCGAGGATCTCTTCAAGCAAGAGGACATCGAGGTCGCGACCGATCAGGTGATCTGGTGCACCGACACCGGGGTCGAGATCGCCCCACGCCGCGACGCCGATCGCCACTTCCGTGGCAACATCGTGCAAGCGATGGTTGCCTACGCCGAACGGAAGCTCGGTGGGGAGCAGTTCGAGCTGAAGGACGTGCGGCGCATCATCGCGATCGGCTCCGATCGGATGATGGCCGCGGTGAAGGAGGCGCGTCACGGCGTCCTCGCGCCGCACCTCGACCCGACGCATGTCGGCATCGGCAGCATCAACTCGCCGATGCAGTGCATGATGAAGGAGGTCTGCGCGCAGTGCCTCCAGAAGCACGTCGATCCGAAGACCGGCAAGGAGACGGTGATCTTCTCCTGCTTCAACCAGGATCAGGAGCTCGACCACGTCGACTTCAAGAACCTGAACGCGCGCCTCCGAGCGAACACGGCGCAGGAGAAGCTCACGAATGCGTGGCTCGACCGGCTGCTCGCGAAGAGCCCCGATCTCCACCGCGTGTGAGCGCCGATGTCCTGACGTTGGCTGTCAGCGAAGCGGCCAAGGCGCGCGGCGCTCGAGCGTGAAGTAGCTCGGCGTCCGCGCCTCGCCCCACGGGACCGCGACGCGGGTCGCCCCGACGAGCAAGTCGGTCGCGCCCGCCTTCACGGCGACGAGGGGGTCGCGGAGGCGGGCGAGCGGGCTCCACGAGGGCGCGCTCGCTCCGTAGTCGAGGAGGACTCCGCGAGCCGAGGGCCGCACGACGAACGGGCCGAACGTCTCGGGCTCGCCGCGAGCGTCACGCCGCGGCACGAGCGGCCCCTCGACGCCATGTTGCTCCAGGCGCACGTTGCAGCCTGCAACGGCCCCGCCGGCGTGAAAGAACGCCTTCGCAAACACCTTCCAGGTCAACCGTTCGACGAGTGCGGGAAGGCCGAGCGAGACGCCGAAGTACGCGTGCCCCGCAAGTTCATCGGGGGTCACGGGGTGCCCACCGGCGAGCAGCGCCTCGAGTCCGTCGCGCGGGAGCCGGGCGATGTCCTTCGCGGTCAGCACAAACCCTCGGCTACCGAGTAGCGACCGGCGACGAGCTCGACCCACGTCGCACGCGGAGTCGCGGGCTGGCGCGCGCACCAGCCGAGGTAAGCCGCAAAGCTGATGTCGGGATCCTCCCGGTCGCGCTCCGACAGACCGAAGTCGCCGGCGAGCGCGCGCTCGACCGCCGAAGCCAAGTGCTCGTGGTAGCGCTGGTACACGACGAGGTCGCGCAGGAACCTCGTGCGCGGCGTGTCCTCGTCGAGGACGGACGCGACCCGCCCTCGGAGCTCCTCGAGCGCGCCCGGCTCGAGCGCGAGCATCTCGAGGTCGTACGCGAACTGGTTCGCGTCGTGATGCGCGCCGAGGAGGTGACGGATCACGCGCTCGCGCCCCGAGAGAAGACCCGAGAAGTCGAGCGGCGCAACGGCGCGCTCACGAAGGAGGAAAGGGAAGCGCAGCGGCCGGAACTGAAGGATCCTCGCGCGGACCGTCGGGCGTACGGCGTCTTCGTGGCACGTCCCGATCGTCCCAGAGCGAAAGACGACGCGGTGCCACATCCGCGCGATGCCGAGCGTCAGCTGCCAAGCGTTCGGCACGTGGGGGAGCGTGCCCGCGTCGCGGATGCGTGCGAGCGCCGCGTCGATCCGCGCCGGATCGACGAGCAAGAGGCGCGCGACGAGGGGGAGCCCGTGTGCGCGGACGGCGGTCTCGGAGGGGCTCGTCATGGCAGGGCTCGTGACTCTTCGTGTGCGCGCGGATTGATCGAAATCACTTCGAGACAATCGGCTCGTAGCCCGCCTCGATCCAGCGCCACGCGCGATAGTCGGTGTCGAGGTATCCCTTCGGGTTCGGGACGAGCTGGCCGCCGTCCTCGAGCGTGTCGGCCGAGCTCTGCATCTCGACGCCGACGTATCCTCGGAAGACGCCATCGGCGTCGACGACCTGCAAGGCCGGATTCGAGTGGGAGCCGCGGTGGTAGCAGCCCGACCACCCCTTGGCCTTCTGCGCGTGCCAGCCCCAGTAGAGGTTCTCGCGCGGGCTCTTCTGCCCGAAGGGGAACACGAGCCAGCGCAAGAAGGCCGTCTTCGGGGTCGGGCTGTCGGCACACGCCTTCAGGAACGGCGCCTCGTCGGGCTCCGCGCCGACGCAGAAGTGGTCGTACGCAATGGTCGCCTTGCAGTCCTTCGGCTTGAAGCCGAGCGCCGAGTCCTTCATGTGGTGCTCGGGCTGCGGCGGGTTCTGCTTGCGGGACTCGCGGAAGCGCCATGCGTCGGCGAGAAAGGTGCGGGTGCGGAGCGCGTCCGTCGTCGCGGCGAACGATGCGCCCTTCGACATCGGGGTCGGCGAGCCGAACGCGTAGCCAACGGTCGTTCCGATGCCGCGCGACACGCTCGTGGTGTCGCCGGTCCGCTCGCCGTCGAGGCGCGCCGAGAGCAGCTTGCCGCTCGCGTCCATCGTCATGTCTCGGAAGTACTCCTTCTTGCAGGCGCCTTTCACGTCGTAGCGAAACGTGAGCGTCCGAGCGACCGCGTCGTAGAGGTAATGTCCGAGATACTGTTTGCGAGCCGCAGGATCGCCAAAGCCCGACGTGGCGTGAGGGGCGCACTCGGCGAGGAACGGGCGGGTCGCGGGCTTGCCGTCCTCGACGAAGGCGTCCTGGCCGGGACAGCCGTCGACGTCGGCGGGGCCTATGTGGTCCCAGCGTGCGAAGTTGACGGGGCCGTTCTTGTCGCTCGGGCAGTCGCCCGGCTCGTAGCCGGCGTCCGTCCACGAGTAGAAGGTGCGCACGGCGCGAGGGCCCTCTCCGCTGCATGCGGCCTGAGTGGTGCTCGAGTCGAGCTCGATGAAGCCGAGCTCGACGCGGTCGTTGTCTTGCTCGTCGAGCACCATGCGCGCCTCGCTCACGACCAGCGTCGACGTCGTCCAGCCACCTGGATGATCGGGGGGTAGGGGCTTTGGCTCGGTGCCCTCGAGCATCGAGCCGCTCGAGCTGCTCGACGGGGCCTCCGGCTCGTCCTCGGGGAGTCCATCGTCTCCGCCCGCGCCGCCGCTCCCCGCCGTGCTCGCCGACGAGCTCACCGAGGCGCTCGGCGACGAGGTCACGCCGCTCGCGCCTCCGGCGCCGCCCGAGGTCTGGGGGGCGGCCGAGTCGCAGGCGACGACGTGACCGAGGAAGGGGGCCGCGGCGAGGAGCACGAGCCCAACGGACGAACGCTTCGACATGCCAGTCGAGCATACCGCGCGGACCACGGCGTCGGCCACGGACGCGCTTTCGGTTGCGACGTTCGTGCGGGCGCCCGCGCGTCAGCCGCCTGGCGTCGACAGGATCACGCTCGCGATCGCGCCGAACTGCAGCGCCGCGGCGACGATCACGAGCATGTGAAAAATCTCGTGGTAGCCAAACACCGCGGGGCTCGGATCCGGGCGGCGGCGCGCGTACACGAGCGCGCCGACCGAGTAGCAGACCCCGCCCCCGAGGAGCAGCGCCGTTCTGGGCGGGCCTAGCACGCGCCCGAGCGCCGGGAGTTCGAGCGCGGCCGCCCAGCTCACGGTCACGTAGATCGCGACCGTGATCCAGCGCGGAGCGTGCGCCCAGAAGAGCGACTTCACGACGCCGAGCGCGCACCCGGTCCACACCAGCCCGAGCAGCCGATGGCCCACGTCCGTCGGCAGCGCGAGCAGGCCGAGCGGTGCGTAGCTCCCCCCGATGAGCACGAAGATCGCGGCGTGGTCGGCGCGACGCATCCGCGCGCGCGCGGCAGGAGCCCACATCGGGCGGTGGTAGAGCGCGCTCGTCCCGAACAGCAGCACGAGCGACCCGCCGTACACCCCGCCCGCGAGGCGCGGGAGACCCGGCGCAGAGCACATGACAAGGATCAAGGTCGCGAGGATCGCGGCGTAGAAGGCGAGCTCGTGGCTCACGCCGCGCAGGCGGGGCTTCACGCGGACGGGGGCGACGGCGTCGGACACGAGAGGCAACGTGCGCGACTTCGGCGGGCCTCGGCAAGCGGATTCGTCCCACGGACTGGAACGTGACGGCTCGCGTGGAGGTCGTCGAGGTGCCCCGCGGTTCGACGTGACGCGCACCACCCGGCGAGCGCGATCCATGAGGAGCGGACATCGCTCGTCATGGCCCGGCTGGTTCGATATGGTCCCCGAGGTCGCGTGCGCGCGACGAGCCGAGACATGACTGCTCCTCGCACCACCACGCCTCCGGACCTCGGAACGCCCGCCGTCGAGGCGCCCACGCTGCCCGACGAGCTCCCCGCGTCGCTCTCCGAGGTGCTCGCGATGTCGCATCCTGGAGGGCAGGTCCTCGCCGAGGCTCACGGGGCGAGCGCCCGGGTCGCGTGGCGCAGCGGCCACGAGCTCATCGAGGTGCGCGACGCGGAGCAGCGCGTGCTGTTCGAGCTCGACACCGTGACGGGCAAAGCGCGCGTCTTCGCGCCCACCGGGACGCTGTCGCTCGAGGCTCCTCACGGGGACATCGAGCTCGTCGCGGGCGGCAAGGTGCGGGCGCGCGGCGAGGTGGTCGAGCTCGCAGGGGGACGAGACGGCACGTCGTCGTTAATGCTCGGCGACCGGCTCGCCCGCCTCTCGGCGAAGGGCCTCGTCTTCGCCGCCGAGCGCATCGAGTCGGCGGCCGAGCGAATCCTCGAGCGCGCCCGCAACGCCTACCGCCACGTCGAGGATCTCCACCAGCTCCGCGCCAAGCGCACGCGCACGCTCGTCGAGGAGGGGCACGTCGTCCGCGCCGGGCACGCTTCACTCGAGGCGACCGAAGAGGTGCGGATCGACGGGAGCCGCATCGATCTCGGTTGAGGGCAGCGCACGGCCCGCGCGCTCAGGGCGCGACCTGCAGCTGGAGTCGCCCTTGCACGCGACCCTCGCCCCACTGCTCCCAGATGTAGAACGTGTCGGCCTGCACCTTGAGGGCGTGCTTCTTCACGTAGTAACTCACGCCGCCGCCGAGCTCCTGCTCCGAGCGAAAGCCGCTCTCGGCGTCGCCAAGGCGACGCAACACGCCGACGCGTGTCGAGAGCTCGAGGTGCTCACCGAGGAATTTCCCGGCCTGGAAGAAGCCGCCGTACCCGGAGCGCGCGACGTCGGTGACGGTCTCACCCTCTTCGAGCACGCTGTGGCGATCCTCGAGCGCTCGTCGCAGAAAGGCCTCGCCGGTGATCGAGAGTCCGCGGTACTTGAAGCTCGTGTCGGCGCCCGCGTGAACGTAGTTCGCCCAGGGGCCGGTCTCGAAGCGCTCCCCGATCGTGCTCCTCACCCGATCCGTCTTGTGATTGAAGGCGCCGGACACGCCGAACTGCAGGCGAGGCTTCGAGCGGACGAAATCGGGCTCGTCGAGATCGTCGCCGAGCTCGCCTCCGACGGGCCGGAGCGCGAGGCGCGCCGCGTAGAGCAGGCCGTCGCCGCCTGAGGTCCGGTTGCGCCCGTCGCCGCCGAAGACGCCGACCGAGTAGCCGAAGAGCCCGCCAAACCCGCCCGCGTCGTCCGAGAACATGACCGCGCCGACGTCGCGATCGAGGTTCAGCTCCGCGGTCACCAGCGAGCGGTCGACCATCTGCAGGCTCCCCGACGACACCACGCGCTGTCGACCGTAGGGCACCTTCATCTGCCCGGCGCGGAAGTGAAAGTCGCGCGTGGGCGCGAAGGTGACGAACGCGTCACGGAGCGGCGTTGGCGCGACCGGGTCGAGGTCGCTCGTCGCGAAGGCGAGCTGCACCCGGAGCGTGACGAGCTTCTTCCAGCCGTGGGCGTCGAGCGACACGCGCATGCGGCGGATCTGGAAATCGGCGCTCGGGTCCTTGTCCTCCTCTTCGTGGCCCACGACCGTCGCGCGAACTTGCGCGCGCGCGCGGAGGTTCATCCCGAACGAGCCGTCCACGCTCTCGACTCCGAAGCCCTTTCCGAACTCGCCCTTCAGGCTGAGCTTCGGGGGCTCCTGCGGCTCTTCGGCGAGCGCCGCCTGCGCGAGCGCGAGCGTCGATATGACGCTGACGAGCTTGATAAAACGATTCATGCGCTGCCGATTACTTGACTACACGAGCTTTGGGTACTGGAAACGATCGGGTGTCGCGACGCCGCTTCGTGCAAGTGACGGCAGCGTGACGAGGGCGTGCTATGGCCCGTCGATGTCCCCAGAAAAGGCCGCTTTGTCCTCCTCGTCCGAGGCGTCGTCCAAGGGCTGGAGCCTCGGCGTGGAGCACCGCCTCTACGCCGTCCTCGTCGGGATCTTCGTCACCTGCCTCGTGCTCGGGGACGTCATTGGCGGCAAGGCGTTCGCGACGCCCGTCGGCCCGGTCAGCGTCGGCATGACGCTCTTCCCCGTCACGTTCCTCTTGACGGATGTCATCAATGATTTCTACGGACGACGCGGCGCTCGGTTCGTGACGGCCATCGGCGCCGGCATGGCCACGCTCGCCTACGTCGCGCTAGTGGTGACGACCGCGCTGCCGACCGACGTCGACAGCTACTTCGGAGCGGGGGAGTACGCGAAGATCTTCGGCGGCAGCTCGAAGCTCTTCATCGCCTCGATCGTCGCGTACCTCATCGGCCAGCTGCTCGACATCCAGGTGTTCCTCTACTGGAAGCGGCTCACGCGCGGGAGGCACCTGTGGCTCCGCGCGACGGGCTCGACGTTGCTGAGCCAGCTTGTCGACACCGCGACCATCAACGCGATTTTCTGGTCGGGCGTGGCAGGCAAGGACTGGGGCTGGATCGGCGCGAAGATCGCGCGCGAGTACGTGCTGAAGGTGCTCATCGCCGTCGCGCTGACGCCGGTCGTGTACGCCGTGCACGGAGCGATCGTTCGCGGCCTCGGGCTCACGCCGGCCCCGCATGAGGCCGAGGCGACCGACGGGCACTAGAGGCTGCGACTCGAGGGGCCGAGCCGACTTGCTTTGGTGATACATTCCTTCGCCATGCAGCCCCGCTCTGCCGCTTCGCTCGCGCTCGCCTTCGGGCTCGTCCTCGCCGCTCCGCTTCGCGCCGAGGACAAGTGGTCGACCCCGTTCGACGGGGTAAAGAAGCTCCTCCGCACCGAGGCCGGTCCGAACCGCGTCTCGCATGCGGCGATCGTCGATCTCGCGAGCCCAGGGATCCGCTTCGAGGCGACCACCACCAAGCAGCGCAAGCGCACGACCTCGAGCTACGGCAAGCTCATCGGCGCCCAGCTCGCCGTGAACGGCGACTTCTTCTCGTACGAGACCTACGGGACGTCCGGGCTCTCGGCGGGGGCAGGTGTGGCCTGGAGCGACACCAAGGACAACACGACCTCGGGCACGCTCGCCTTCGACACCGGGACGAAGCTCGAGCTCCGTCCCGTCAAGGACCTCGTCGACTTCGATCCTGCGTGGATGCACGGCGTGGTGTCCGGCAAGCCGTGGGTCGTCACCGGTAGCGTGGTCAACTCGTTCGGCGCCGGGAGCTCGCTCTGCTCGAACCGGCACCCGCGCACAGCGGTCGGCTTGTCGGAGGACCGCAAGACGCTGGTGGTGGTCGTCATCGACGGCCGCACGAAGGCGAGCGTGGGCTCGACCTGCGCCGAGCTCGGCGCCTTCCTCAAAGAGCTCGGCTCGTACGACGCGATGAACCTCGACGGTGGCGGCTCGAGCGCGATGTACCTCGAAGGCAAGGGCGTCGTGAACAAGCCGTCCGATGGCACCGAGCGCGTCGTCGCAAACCACCTCGGGATCTTCGCGCCCAAGCTCGGAACCGTCGGCTCGTTCGTCGGCGTCGTGCACGAAAAGAGCAGCCCCGACACGCTCCTCGCGGGCGCGAAGGTCTCGCTCGCGAAGGGCGGAGAGACGACGACGGACGTTCTTGGAGCCTACGAGCTGAAGGCACTCCCCGGCTCGTACACGCTGACGGTCGAGAGCCCTGGGTACCAGACCGCGTCGCTGAAGGCGGACATGACCGCGGGGCAGAAGGTGACGCTCGACATCGAGCTCGTGCCGGTCGGCGGGCTCGATGGCGACCAGGACGGGATCGCGGACGAGGAGGACAACTGCCCCACCGTCGCCTCGCCCGACCAGACCGACACCGATGGCGACAACGTCGGGGACGTCTGCGACGCCGACGATGATGGCGATGGGGTCGGCGACAAGATCGATCCTTGCCCTCTCGACGCCGACGATGGCTGCCTCGAGACCGCGTCGACGTCGACCTCGAGCGCGACGAGCACCAGCGCCGGTGGAGGCTCGCCGCCCCTCGATGGGCTCGGTGGCGATACGACCTCGGACGCGAGTTGCGCGATGGGCGTGGCCCGTCGCGAGGGGCGCGGCACGCTCGCGCTGGTGGCCATGGGGCTCGTCGGCGCGGCGCGCAGGTTGCGCCGTCGAGCTGCGCCTTCGACGCGCCCGCGCGCGTGACGAATTCGTGCGAGCGGCGGCTCACTTCGTGGCAGATTGATTGAGTGATCCGATTCTTTATCTGCGGCGTCGGCCTCCTCGTGCTCGCGTACGGCTGCGTCGCGGAGCGCGATGTCGACGGCTCTGGGGGCGTGGGCGGCGCGACCCAGTCGAGCGGCGCTTCGGGCGTCACGACAGGCGGAACCACTGCAGGCCTCTTCATTCTGCGCGGAAAGGTCGTCGGACCCGACGGGACCTTCGACGGTGAGGTCCTCGTCGACGGCGCGCTGATCGGCTGTGTCGCTCAGGGTGACGCATGCTCGAAGGCGAACCCGGACGCCGGGCTGCTGGTGACGAATGGCGTCATCGCCCCGGGCCTCATCGACACGCACAACCACATCCTGTTCGACATCTTCGACAACGATGACTGGTCGCCGACGCTGCCGACGACCTGCTCGACCGCGACCGACTGCGCGGCCTCGTCGTACTGCAAGTCGGGCGCCTGCGCGTGCACGCCGTTCGGCTGCAAGTACACCGACCACGACAGGTGGCCGAAGGAGGCCGAGTACGGGCTGATGCTCGACTACAAGCAGTGCCTCGAGGATGCGTCGCAGGGCAAGCCCCTCTGGTGTCCGCTGAGCCTCGATGGGACGACGAACAGCAAGAAGTGCGAGATGAACAAGTGGGGCTCGATGAAGGGCCTCGTCGCCGGCACGACCAGCATCGTCGGCTTGCCGGGCCAGTCTTCGGCGTGCTTCTACGGTCTCGCGCGCTCGATCGACGTCGAGCAAAATGGCCTCGAGCACGATCGCGTGCAGACCTCGGCGATCTTCCCTCCCGCGAAGACGAGCGCCGATGGTGTGTGCAATAACGTCGCGAGCGGCGACACCGAGGCGTACCTCATCCACGTGGGCGAGGGTGTGAACCAGACCGCGCTCGGCGAGTTCGACAAGCTCTACAACTTGACCTCGACCCCCGGCTGTCTCTTCGGGTCTGCGACCGCCATCACGCACGGCACGGCGTTCGGGCCTCCCGAGTTCGAGAAGATGGCGGCCGCCGGGATGAAGCTCATCTGGTCGCCGGCCTCCAACGTCTCGCTCTACGGCGCTACCACCGACATTCCGGCCGCGCGCGCTGCTGGCGTCACCGTTGCGCTCGCGCCCGACTGGTCGATGGGTGGTAGCCAGAACCTCCTCGATGAGCTGCGCTTCGCCCGTGACTGGTCGGAGAAACATTGGAGCGGCGTCCTCTCCGACGAGGAGCTCGTGACGATGGTGACGAAGAATGCGGCGAGCGCGCTCGGCCTCGGTGACGTGATGGGTCGGCTCGAGCCGGGCTTCCTCGCCGATCTCGTCGTGTTCGGCGGCGACGCGGCCGATCCGTACGGCACCATCGTCGACGCGACGCCTGCGACGGTGCGGCTCGTGCTCGTCGGAGGTGCGGCTCTCTACGGCGATCCCGAGTTCGCCGCGCTCGCGTCGAAGGGGCCGGCGTGCGACTCGACCGCGCTCTGCGGCGCCACGAAGTTCCTCTGCGTGGCCGATGACTCGGGCCACCCGAAGGCCGAGCAGACCTTGACGGAGGTCAAGGAGGCGCTTGAGTCCGCGCTCTCGATGCTCGACGGGATCGACGAGCTCCCGGTCGCGTCGTGCGGCGGGTCCTGCCCGAAGGGGCAGGCTTGCTTCGAGCGGACGGTGAATCCGTTCGCCGATGCCTCGAAATGCCCCGCCCCCTGCGCCGCTGGGGAGGCGTGCTTTCAAGTCGCGCAGTCGGGGAGCACGCCCTATAAGTGCCTGCCGAAGAACGCCTGCGCGCCGGTGAAGGCTCGCACCCTCGCGCCGCTGACGCCGCTCGTTCGCTGCAACTGAAGCGGCGGGCTCGGCGCGAGCGCGACCCCGGCGGTCGCGCGACCCGAGCGAGCCCCGTAGGTCAGCGCGCGGCCGCCCGTCCGAGGACGTGTCGCAGCGCCCCCTCGAGCTCAGGGTACTCGAACCGGAAGCCGAGCCCCTCGAGGCGTCGCGGGCGGACGTCGAGGCTCCCGAGGAGGAGGGCGTCGCCCATCTCGCCGAAGAGCGCCCTCACCGCGGCAGCGGGGAGCGGAAGGATCGCCGGGCGGTGAAGCACCCGACCGAGCGTGCGCGCGAACTCGCGATTCGTCACCGGCGTCGGAGCCGTGAGGTTGAAGGGCCCGCGGGCGTCCTCGCGCGAGAGGACGAAGTGCGTCGCATACACCACGTCGTCGAGGCCGATCCAGCTCATGTGCTGGCTGCCCTTGCCGACCGGCCCTCCTACCCCCGCGAGGAACGCCGGCATCATCTTCGCGAGCGCGCCTCCGAGCGGCGACATCACGACGCCGATGCGAAGAATGGCAACGCGCATCCCCCGTGCCTCGGCGGCGAGGGCCGCGCCTTCCCACGCCTCGCACACCTCGGCCATGAAACCGCCTCCCGCCGGGCTCTCTTCGGTGAGCGAGTCCTCGCGCGAGGCGCCGTAGTACCCGATGGCCGACGCGCACACGAGGGCTCGTGGCGGACGTGCGAGCTGCGACAGCGCCGTCACCAGCGACTCGGTGCTCCGCACGCGGCTCTCGCGCACGCGGGCCTTGTGCGCGTCGCTCCAGCGTCGGCCCGCGATGTTCTCGCCCGCGAGGTGGACGACGGCGTCGATCCCTTCGAGGGCCGTGGCGTCCCAGCCCGCGTCGTCGGGGTTCCAGCTCACCTCGTCCGCGCTGCGGGCCTCCCGACGCACGAGGCGAAGCACCCGGTGCCCACCGGTTGACAAGAACGCCGTCAGCGCTTGGCCCACGAGGCCGCTCGCGCCGGTCACCGCCACCGTCATGGGCGCTCCGCCCGCGAGCGACGCGTGCCGCGCGAGGTCGGCGCGCGTGGTGTCCTGGCGATAGGTGAACATGCGGTCGAGCATTCGCCTCACGGCCCATCCTGCGACGGGCTGGGAGATAGGCCAGAGCGGAAGCCGATAGCTCACGCGGTCGACGAGCCGTGACGCGCCTGCGCCCGCCTCTTCAAAGACGTGGTCGTGCTCCCAGCGATTGAAGGGCCCGCGCGCCTGCACGTCGCGGAACCCCCGGAATCCCTGCGGCGCCTCGTGGAGGGCATGCCACGTCACCCCGAGCGGACCTGCGAGCGGCAGCCTCATCGTCAGCGTCGCGCCCGCGCCGATTCCGTCGTTCGGCTTCACGAGCAGGACGGGTTGCCACGGCGGGATGAGGCGAGAGAAGGCGCCGGGGCGTGCGTGCCACGCGAGCGCGTTGTCTACCGAGACCGGGAGCAGCGCGGTGCGTTCGTACATCGGCGACACGCCCACACCATACGACGTGGATCGGGGAGGCGCCCGTCGTTTGAGCGTGCGTAAAGCGCGGGCCGAGAGCGCGGCGTGTCGATGGCGACACTCGAGCCCTCGCGGGTCACCACAATGTGCGCCTCGCGCGGGCGAGCGCGCTAGCCTCCGCCCGATGCAGCTCACGTCCAAGATGGTCCGCAGCGCCGTGGCCTTGTCGGTCGCGCTCCTCTGCTCGCTCGTCGAGCTTCGCTCCGCGGCTGCTTGAGGCCTCGGTCCGCCCATCGGTCCGATGGGCGTGGTGTCGTGCGACGGCTCGGCGCCGCTCGTGTCGCGTGGATGGCTGGCAAACGCGCGCTTCGGGGCCACCTTCGGAACGACCTTCGCATCGCTGCGCTTCGCCACCGACGACGGCAGGAAGGCCGACGCCGAGCTCGCGCACCGCATGACGACGGCGTTCCTCGAGTGGCGGCCGATCCGCCGCCTCTCCCTGTCGGTCGGGCTGGGCGCGCTCGTGGGCGGGCGCGTGTCGATCGACTGGCCGACGGGCGTCGAGCGCGGCGAGCTCTTGCCGGGGCCACTCGGCACCGCGTCGGTGTCGTACCTCGTCGCGAACGAGGGGAAGGTTGCGCCGTTCGTGCTCGTCGGCGGGCAGCTCGGCGTCGGCGGCGAGCGGCTGCGCCTCGACGGTGCAGCTGCAGCCGAGCGGTTCACGGCCTTCGACGTCCGCGTCTCGGCCACCATAGGCAAGACCTTCGCGAAGCGCCTCCGGCCCTACCTGTCGGTGCGCGCCTTCGGCGGGCCGGTGCTCCTTGGCGAGCGCGCCGTGGGCTCGGATCGCTACCATCTGCAAGTCGCGGCCGGCCTCGCCGTCGTGATGCCGCGCGGTGTGGACGTCTTCGGCGAGATCGCGCCAGGTCCCGAGCGCGCGATCGCGCTCGGCGTCGGGTTCGCGCCGGGACGCTGAGCCCATCGGCGCCTGCGTCTCAGGGTGGGCCGTGCTCCCGCGTTTGGTGTAAGCTAAGAGGCCTTGGTGGACCCGCTGTCGCTCGCGTGGGCGCCTGGCTCGCTCGGCGAAGGCCCGGTGAAGGTGACGTGGCTCGGCACCGCGGGCTTCGCCATCCGCTGCGATGGGCATACCCTGCTGATCGATCCCTACCTGACGCGTGCCTCGCTGCTCTCGTGTGCCCTCGGGAGACTTGCTACTGATCAAGAGCTCGTGCGGCGTCAGCTCCCGGCCGCGGACGCCATCGTCTTAGGCCACACGCACTTCGACCACGCGCTCGACGCGCCGACGATCGCGCGCTCCACGGGCGCTCGCGTGTTCGGCTCGCGCTCGGCGGTGCGATTGTGCCGCGCTTCCGGCGTCTCGGAGGCGCAGCTCTGCGACGTCGAAGAGAGCGCGCGCTACGCCCCGTACGAAGTCGAGGTCGGACCGTTTCGGCTCCGCTTCGTGCCGAGCGTGCACTCGAAGCTCGCGCTCGGTCGCGTGCCCTTCGCCGGAGAGATCGCCGACTGCGACGAGGTGCCCTCGGGCGTCACCGGGTATCGCTGCGGGGCGGTGTTCGGCGTCGAGATCCGGGTCGCGGGGCGAACGCTCTACCACGTCGGGAGCGCCGATCTCGTCGAGGAGCACCTCGGGGCTCGCGGCAGCGCGATCGATCTCGCGCTCGTGTGCGTCGCCGGCTGGGCGAGCACGCCGCGGTATCCCGAGCGGATCCTCCAGACCCTCGCGCCTCGCGCCGTCTTGCTCTCGCATTGGGATGACTTCTTTCGGCCGCTCACCGAGCCGGTGCGCGCCCTGCCGGCGATGCGCCTGCCTGCGCTCGTCGAGCGCTTTGCGCGCGCATCGAAGGACGTGCTCGTCGGGACGGTGCCGCTGCTCGGCTCGGTCGAGCTCTGAGGCGACGGCGAGCCGGGCGTCGAGGGAGTGCCATCAGCGACGCCCTTCGCGAGCGGTCGGGGTGTTAGCCTCCGGCCGATGCACCGACTCGACATCGACCCGGACCTCGCACTCGCGCGGACGCCTCCCGCGTGGCTCTACACGGATCGCGCGGTGCACGAGGTGCTCCGCCGGCGTGTCTGGCGCCCGGGCTGGACGCTCCTCCTCGAGCCGCCCGCCGCGAAGGACGCGACCCTCGTCCCGTGCGATCTCTCGGGCGAGCCCGCGGTGCTCGTGCGCGACGACGCGGGCGAGCGCCTCCTCTCGAACGTGTGCACGCACCGCGCAGCGACGATCCTCGACGCGCCGTGTCGCGGAGAGATCCTCCGCTGCCCCTACCACGGCCGACGATTTCGCACCGATGGGAGCGTCGCGGCGGCGCCGGGCTTCGACGCAGCCCTCGGCCCCGACGACGCCCTCCCGCGGTTCGCCTCGAGCTCGGTCGGTCCGCTGTCGTTCGGGGCGCTCGAGCCGGGCCTCCCGTTCGACGCCTGGTGGGCGCCCATCGACGAGGCGCTCGGCTTCGCGGGGCGCTCGGCCGACGAGCTGCGTTACGATCCGCGGGGCGACATCACGCACGACCTCGACGTCCCGTGGCTCCTCTACCTCGAGAACTACCTCGAGGCCTTCCACATCCCCTTCGTGCACCCCGAGCTCTCGCGCACGCTCTCCCTCGAGAACTACGAGCACGAGCTCTTCGCCCACGGCACGCTCCAGCTCGGCATCGCGCGCGAAGAGCAGGCGGCGTTCCTTCCGACGTACGGCCGTCACGCCGGCAAGCGCGTCGGGGCCTTCTGGTTCTGGCTCTGGCCCGCGACCCTCGTGAACGTCTACCCCTGGGGGCTCAGCATGAACCGCATCGATGACGCGGGCTTCGGCAGGGCGCGCATTCATTACCGCGCGTTCGTGTGGGACGAGTCGCTCCGTGGGGTCGGCGCGGGCGGGGCGCTCGATATCGTCGAGCAACAAGATCAGTCGGTGGCGCGACGCGCGTGGTCCGGTCTCCAAGGCTCGACCTACCGACGCGGGCGCTACAGCCCGACGCACGAGCGCGGTCTACACCACTTTCACCGGCTGCTCGAGGACGCCCTCGGCTGAAGGCTCGCCCTCGAAAACGGGCGTTTGCCGCCGTGACTCAGCCGCCTCGCTCGAAGCGCTCGGCGTAGGCCCGCTCGAGCCGCTCGCGGTGCTCGGGCGCGGCGATGCTGGTGAGGAGCTTCGCGCGCTCCTGCAAGGCCTTGCCGTAGAGGTTCACGGCGCCGTGCTCGGTGACGACCCACTGCACATGCCCGCGCGTGGTCACGACACCGGCGCCCTCCTTCAGGAGCGGGACGATGCGGCTCACGCCCTTCGAGGTCGTCGATGGGATCGCGATGATGGGCTTGCCTCCCGCGGAGAGCGACGCGCCGCGCATGAAGTCCATTTGACCGCCGATCCCTGAGTACTGAAGGGTACCGATCGAGTCGGCGCAGACCTGACCCGTGAGGTCGAGCTCGAGCGCGCTGTTGATCGCGACGACCTTCGGGTTCTTTCGGATGACGGAGGTGTCGTTCACCCACGAGATGTCGTGAAAGGCGACGAGCGGGTTGTCGTCGACGAAGTCGTACAGCTTGCGCGTCCCGAGCACGAACGTCGTGACGATCTTTCCGCGCGCGACCTTCTTGTGCTCGTTTGTGACGACCCCCTTCTCCACGAGCGGGATCAGGCCATCGCTGAACATCTCCGTGTGGACGCCGAGACCCTTGTGCTCTCCGAGGTAACGGAGCACCGCGTCGGGGATGGCGCCGATTCCGAGCTGCAGGGTCGAGCCGTCCTCCACGAGCTCGGCGACGCGTTCGCCGATCCGCGCGGCGACCGGATCGCCGTCGGGTGCGTAGCGTACCTCGGGGAGCTCGCGCTCCTCGTGAAGCATCACGTCGATCTTTGAGACGTGCAGGTGCGCGTCACCAAGCGTACGGGGCATCCTCGGGTTGACTTGCGCGATCACGGTCGTCGCCAGGCTCGCGGCGGTCGCGGCCGCGTCGATCGATGTCCCGAGCGAGCAATAGCCATGCGCGTCTGGAGGCGAGACCTGCAAGAGCGCGACATCGATCGGGAGATAGCCATCACGAAAGAGCCCAGGGATCTCGCTGAGGAAGACCGGGACGTAGTCGCCTCGAGGTCCATCGACCCACGCGCGCACGTTCTCGGAGACGAAGAGGGCGTTGAGAAAGAAGCTCTTCAGCACCTCGGGGCGATTCCAGCGGAGGTCGCCGAAGGTGCTGATGCTCACGAGCTCGACGTCGCGGAGCTCGCCTGCGCGATCGAACAGCGCGTTCACGAGCGACACCGGGGTCGCGGCGCTGCCGTGGACGAACACGCGTTGCCCGCTCGCGATCGAGCGGATGGCTTCGGCCGGGGTCTCGACGGTGGTCATGCGCGAGGAGCCTAGTCGAAGCGGGCTCGTCTCGTCGCGTCGAGGTGCGGGGAAAGAGACCCCACGTCGAGCTCGCGCGGTGTCAGCGGACGAGCTCGCGCGAGAGCGTGACGAGCCCTGCAAGCGCATCTCCGGGATCGAGGAGGAGCGGCGAGGCGACGGCGAAGCCGCGCTCACCCGCCACCGCACGGAGCTCTGCGAGGAGCTCCGCGTGGCACTCGGCTTCGCGTCGCTCCTCGTCGGCGATCGGCGCGAGGATGCCGAGGGCGCTCGTGAGCGAGGGCGTCGAATCGGCGAAGCTCGAGGGGTGCGGCCAGCTCGCGAGGCGAGCGAGTGAGCGGTTGAGGACGAAGCCCGCGAACGGCATGTTGCGCCGGTCGAGCTCGGATCGGAACACCTCGGCCTCGCGGCGGGCATCCTCCTCGGGCGAGGTGACGAGGAGGAACGCCGCGTCGTCCGAGCCGAGGAGCGCCGCGACGCCGTCGCTGTGCTTGCGCATCCCGCCGAAGATCCCGCCAAACGCCCCAAAAAATACCTGGAGTTCCGACACGAAGCCGTCGCCAAACGCGCGCGAGAAGACTCCGCCGACGAACTTCCCCGCGGCCGCGAGGAAGCGCGAGCCCTCGCTCGGGAGGAAGAACTTCAGGATCCCCTCCTCGAGGAAAGACGACAGGCGCTCGGGCGCATCGAGGAAGTCGAGCGCGTTCCGCGCGGGGGGCGTGTCGAGCACGATGAGGTCGTAGCGCCCCTCGGTCGCGAAGCTGTAGAGCGCCTCGCCTGCGGTGTACTCGAGCATCCCCGCGGCGAGCTCCGAGAGGTGACCGAAGAGCGTCGTGTTCAGGATCTTCTCGGTCTGCTCGGGGGTCCCGAGGACGCGGATCACGCGCTCGAACACGACGCGCGGGTCGAGCATCCACGCCTCGAGGGAGCCGCTCGTCGCGCCGAGATCGAGGCCGAGAGCGGCGAGACGCTCGGCGGGCACCGCCCGCGGGGTTGGGGCCGAAAGCGGCAGCCCGAGCGCGTCGGCGAGGCGTCGTGCCGGATCGATCGTGAGGACGAGGACCTTCCGCCCGCTGCGCGCGGCGGCGAGCCCGAGGGCCGCGGATGTCGTCGTCTTGCCGACGCCTCCGGGACCACACAGGACCAGCACGCGCTTCGTCGCGAGGAGCGACGCGAGCTCAGGGGTCGACGTCGTGCCGCTCACGCGAGCGCCTCGTCGAGGTTCAGGCAGGCCTCGTCGACGAGTGCGCGCCCGCGCGCCGTCGAAGTGTTGACGCGCAGCACCGGTACTGCGAGCGCGTCGAGCCGCTCGAGGGCGACCGCTGCCCGGCTGATGCGCGCGAGCTCACGGCGACCGAGGACCTCGTGCGGCAGGGCACGCTCGAGGGCCTCACGCTCGTGGAGCGAGAATGGATCGCGGGGGACCTGGTTCGCGACGATCGCGCCGACGTGCAGGCTCCGCGCGCGGAGGCCTGCTTCGAGCTCGAGCGCCTCGCTCACCGGGAGCGCTTCGGGGAGCGTCGCGACCACCGAGGTCGTCACCGAGGTGTCGCGCAGCATGGCGATGCCGGCCTTCGCGGCTTTCGCGATCGGCCCTGCGGTGAACACCTTCACGATCGTGTCGGGCAGCGCCGCGAAGGCGAGTGTGTGACCGCTCGCAGGCGCATCGAGGATCATCACGTCGTGTACCGGCTTGCCGTCGCGCCGCTTGGCGTCGAGGAGGCGCATGCCGCGGTAGAGGAGGCCCATCTCCGAGAACGCTGGGGCTGCGTCGATGAAGCGTCGCACGGCGTCGACCTTGAGCGCGCGGTCGGCCATGAACCGAAACGGCAGCGCTTCGCCGAGGAACTCGCGCACGCCGTCCTCGCCTCGGAGCAGCGCGTGCGAGACCCCACCTCCGAGATCTTGCGGCTCGAGCGTCGCGCGGCGCTCGGGCGCGAGCAGGCCTAGTAGCGGGCAGGGCACGCCCGGATCGCGGCCGACCTCGCAGGCGACGACCCGCTTGCCGCGCTTGGCTGCAAGGCGCGCAAGCGCGGCCGACAGCACGGTCTTGCCGGTGCCCCCCTTGCCCGTGACGATCAGCAAGCGCCGCGTGAACAACGCCTCGAGCGTCATCGACGGCTGCTGATTCGACCCCGCGCTCACGACCCGACGGAGCCTAGTGCATCCCGTGACGAACGACGAACCGGAATCGCGCGGGGCGCGATGGCCCCGAAATCGGGGGATGAATGGAGTTGCGGAACGCCTCGGATGCCAAGTACCCACTCGACGCGAGCCGCTGTGCGCCGCGCTCGTCACCGCGGCCGCGTGCGTCGCCGGCAAGGCCGAGTGCGTCCCGGACATCGCCGCCTCCGATGAGGTGTGCAACGGCGAGGACGACGACTGCAACGGGGACTTCGACGATCTGCCGCACGCCATGAGCGACTCGGACGGCATGGCAGGGATCGCCATCAACGCGGTGAGCGTCAGCGGAAAGACCCACATCACCGTCAAGGCCGGGGCTTCGTTTAGCGCCTCGGTCGGGTTCGAGTTCACGAGCCTGTTCACCGGGTGTGATTTCCGAGTCCTCGCAGGGTTCTTTCCCGGCGCCCCGTAGAGCTGCCCGTATCAGGGTTCGGGCAGCTGCTCGTCGTCCTCCGCGTTCGCCAATTTCCCCCTCCTCGCTGCCTCGACGCCGGGGCCCTACCTGCTCTGCTTCGAGAAGACCGCGGAGTCCTGCAATCACGGCGCTTGGGCCTCGTCGCCGCCCGCCCTCGGCGTCGAGCTGGTGTGCGTCGTCCCGTGAGGCTCCTCGCTCGTGCCGCTCAAGGCAGCACGTATCCGAGCAGCGACTCGACCGTTTGACCTTCGCAGGTCGGATTCGACGAGATGAAGTGATCCACGCCCGCACCGACGCGGCAGCGGTAGAGCGGCACGGTGCCCGGCTCGGCGTTGACGTAAGCGTAGCCAACGGGGCCGAGGGGCTCCAAGCCCTCGCAGCCGACGTCGGTGGTGAGGACGTTGTGGTCACCGACGCGGCACTCGAAGAGCAGCGTCGTCCCCGGAGCCTCGTCGCGCAAGAGCCGGTAGCTCTGCTCGGCGGTGAAGCTCGGGGGTGCGAGGCGGCTCGAGGCCCAGTGGCCGCGGCTCTTCAAGAAGCTGCGCGTCACGCGCGTGTACGGCAGTTCCTCGAAGCCGCACGAGAGGGATGGCGGTGAGAGATCGTTGCGGTTCGCCATCGCCCACACGGACCACGCGGGCTTGGCGGCGCCGTTCGTGTCGCGGAGGCCGACGCCGAGGCCCGCCTTGGTCTCGTCGGGGTGGTCCTTCATGCGGTGGTAGATGTAGCTCTCTACGCCGGGCGTCCCGAGCACGTTGCGGAACGAGCGGCACACGCCCTCGGCCTGCGCCTGCGCCGTCGAGCTCGGGCCGAGCGAGTTCACCCCGCTCTCGGTGAGCTGGATCGTCCAGGCTGCGGAGTTTCCGGGGAAGCGCCGCCGGAGCCAGCCGACGAGCGTCCCGAGGTTGCCGTACGTCACGCGCGGAAAGTCGTCGGGCGAGAACTGTGGCGCGAGGAGGTTTGGCGGGTACGGATGAAACGCGACGCGCCAGGGGCGCCCGCCTGCGCGCGCGTCGAGCCCTTCGAGCAGCGTCATGCCGGAGACGAGCGGGTTCGCTGCGCCGGGCTTGTCGAAGGCGGGCCCAAAATGATGGTCGAGCGAGACCAGCACGCGCGCCGCGGGTTGATCCTTCACGATGCGATCGAACGCGGCGACGTAGCTCGCGGCGTAGGCGTCGAGCCATGCGTTCACATCGCATGGGACGCCCTGTCCGCACCCGATGTCGAACCAGTCGTTCGCGTTCACTTCGTTGTGGATCACGAAATCTGCGAGGCGACCGTGGCCGTGGAGGCCGTCGTAGCGACGAGCCAGCATTCCGGCGAAGCGGCCGTACTCCTGCGCGTCGTCAGGAGAGCAGAAGATCTCGAAGCCAGGCGCGGCGGGCGAGCACGGGTGACCGGTGCGCGCCCACGCCGGGACTCCGTACACGACGGCCGTGACGACCAGCCCAAGCTGAGTCCACTTCCCGATGGCCTGGTCGACCGCCGCGTCCACGACGAAGCAGCGGCCATCGTACTCCTGCTCGCTCGACGCACAGGGCGGTGCCTTCGGCGCGGGCTCCCAGGTCGCCCACACTAGATTCATCGCAACCCCGCCGGTGTTGTTGCCGGCGATCTCGTCGAGGCTCGGCCAGAAGTCCGGCTGAAGGCCCTTCACGCGGTAAGCGTCGCGCGCGGGGTACGCGAGGGGCGCACGACACATCGATTGGCACCCGTCGCCGTCGTCGACGTTCCCGTCGTCGCAGTCCTCGATGGGCGCGTCGACCTTGCCGTCTCCGCAGCTCTCGAGCGCGACACACGCGCCCGACACGCAGGCCTTCCCCGCGTCGCACGGCGTGCCGTCCGCTGCGGCCTCGTGCGCGCAACCGCTCTGCCCTTTGCAGGCATCCAGCGTACAGGGGTCGCCGTCATCGCAGCTCAGCCCGTCGACCACCCCGTCGCAGTCGTCGTCGAGGCCGTTGCAGATCTCGCTCGCCCCCGGCGCGCAGGTGCCGCCGCCGCCTCCCGCGCTGCTGGCCGTCGTGCTCGAGCCCGCGGCCATCGCGTCGCCGCCCGCGCCTCCCGAGGTTGTGCCGCTGCCGCCCGCAGGCACGCTGCCTCCGAGCGTGCCGGTACAGCTCGACGCGACGACGGCGAAGGCGAGCAGGGCGAGTTGGCGAGGGTCGGAGCGCATGCGTGGCCTTGGCGAGATCGTCGCGTCACTCGGAGAATACTCGAAGCGCATCCGCTCGTGTGTCGGCGCTTTCGGGTCGTAGGCGCACGTGGGATGATGCCTGGCCGTCGGACCCCTCGTGCGTCGGCCCTTCTTGATGCAGACCATCCACGACTTCCGCGCGCTCGCGCTCGACCTTGGGCTCGATGACCGCTTCGAGGACGAGGTCCTCGCCGAGGTGCGCGCCCACGAGGCCGACCCGCGCATCGACGATCCGGCCCTCGAGGACTTGCGGGCGCTGCCGTTCGTGACCGTCGACGGTCCGCTGACGCGTGATCTCGATCAAGCGTTGCACGTCGCCCGCGACGGCGCCGGTTTCCGCCTCCGTTATGCGATCGCCGACGCGTCGTTCTACGTCGCTCCGGGGAGCGCGCTGTTTCGCGAGGCCCTGCGTCGCGGCGCGAGCTTCTACTTGCCCGGGTACTCCGTCCCGATGCTTCCGCGAGCCCTCTCCGAGGGGCTCGTCTCGCTCGGACCCAACGTCGAGCGCCGTGCCCTCGTCTTCGACGTTCGGCTCGACGCGCAGGGCTCGGTGCTCGGCTATGCGCTCGTGCGCGGTCGCATCCGAAGCCGCGCCAAGCTGAGCTTTCAGGACGTTGACGCGCTCCTCGAGGAGCCGCGCCGCGCCGCGCTCGCCGGGCACGAAGCCGAGGAGAGCCTCACGCTCCTTGGGCGGGTCGGAGAGCTCCGCTCGAACCATGAGGATCGCAGGCAGATGGTGCGCTACGCGCGCGTCGACGCGGCCGTTCGGCTCGACGCCGACGGGACAATTTCGGTGGTTCGCGAGCGCCGCGGCCCCGCAGAGCTCGCCAACGAGCAGCTCAGCATCCTCTGCAACGCGCTCGGCGCGCGCTGGCTCGCCGAGGCGACGGGCGATTTCGTCCAGCCGATCTACCGCGTGCATGCGCCACCCGAGCCCGAGCGCCTCGCCGCTTTCGAGCGGCTTGTCCGCAAGGTTGCGTCGGGCCGTGGCCTCCCCGACGACCCGTGGGTCTACCGTCGCGCCGCCGAGCTCGGGCTCGCCGGCTACCTCGAGCGGCTCCCGACCTCGGGGCCGGACGCGCGCCTCGCGCGCGCGCTTCACCGTCAGGCGATGGTGTTGAACGGACGCTCGACCTTCGCGAGCGAGGCGTCGTCTCACTTCGGCGTCGGCGAGGCCGTGTACGCGCGCTTCACCGCGCCGATGCGCGAGATGGTCGGGGTCTTCTGCCACAAGGAGGCGATCGAGCGCCTCAACGGGCGTGGCGCGCGACCTCGCGAGGAGGACGAGGCGATCCGCAGAGAGGTCATCGAGGCCGCCAATCGCTCGAAGGATCTGCAGCGTCGGCTCGATCGCGAGGTCGACCGCGCGGTGGTCGCGACGGTGCTCGGCGCCGACGCGGAGCTCGCCTTCCAGGAGCGCCCGCTCCGCCGTGGGACCGTGATGGGGGTCTCGACGGCAGTTGTGCATGTCGCCCTCGAAGAGCCGCCGATCGACGTGATCGTTCCGTTCCGCGAGCAGGGCACCGCCGAGGGCGGGCTCTGGCTCGAGCGCGTCGACGATGGCGCGCGGCTCGCGGTGAAAAACGGAGGCGAGACCATTTGCGCGCTCGGAGACGAGGTCTCGGTTCGCGCGGTGGGGGAGGGCGCGGTCGTGATCGTCCGCGACCGGGCTCTGTCCTGAGCCCCGGCGCACGCGACGCCGCAGGGTAGGATTCTCGGCGCGATCCGTGGTCTAGTCGTCCCTCTTCTCGGGGCGCTGCCCACGCGAAGGAGTCGTCGATGCCCATCCCGACCTACCTCGAATTTCTCCCGGCTCCCCTCTCCGCCGAGCTCGCTCGGCTCGCCGACCCCGTCGACGCGGTGCCGGGCCTGCGGGTCGCGGCGGGCCTCCGCGCCGAGTTTGCGCACCTCTTGACCGACGAGGCGCTCGCGCTGGTCGTCGAGGTGTGGCGCGCGGTTCGACAGGAGCTCGAGCGCATCCTCGCGCAGCGCGCGATCGATCGCCGCTTCCTCGACCGAGGCACGGAAGGGCTCGTCCATGGCAACCGCTGCCTGGCGTTCGACGACCCCGCGTACGGCACGATGATCGGCGCGGTCGATGAGCGTGGTCGCGTCGTCCTCGGGCCGCTCCCGGAGTCGCCGGCCCCGAAGGTCTCGGTCCCGCCCTACCTCGAGGGCGAGCAGATCACGCTGTTTGGCCCGCCCGACGACGCACGCATGTCCGTCAACGCGATGAACGCGCTGCATCGTCGCCGGCCCGACGAGCCTGCGATCGTTGCGGAACTGGTCCATGCGTCGAAGCAGGTCCCGCGCTGGGGCGCCGACGACGAGGACTCGAAGACTCCGATCATGCGGAGCTTCCTCAAGGCGTGCGACAACCTGCTCGGTTGCTTCGCCGGGACGCTCTCGTTCGAGGACGCGCAGCGCGGCAAGCGCTATCAGCTCGCGAACGAAGGGCGTGCGCGACCCATCAAGCGAGTGCCCGGTCTCGCGCTCCCAGATGGGAGTCACCTGCTCGACGGCGAGCCGCTGCCGCTCCACCTGCTCGATCTGGTGCTTCACGTCTGGCACAACCGCCGCCGTCCCGAGGCGCTCTGCGTCTACTTCCCAAAGCTCGAGAACGAAGAGGAGGCGGCCTACCTCGCGACGCTGATCCGTACGACCGAGGCAGCGGTCCGAGCCCGTGACGAGGCCTACGTCGAGGGTAGCGTGCGCGTGATGGTGGTGTTCGAGAACCCGCGCGCCATCTTCCGTATCCGCGAGATCGCGACCGCGCTCGCGCCGTATTTCGTGGGCGGCAGCCTCGGGTGGCACGACTTCCTCGCCTCGACGGCGCGGCTCTTCCGCGCCGATCCGCGCTACCGCATCCCGGTGAAGGCCGATCCGAACATCGTCATCAACAACATCCGCGAGTCGCACCGTATCCTCGTCGAGAAGCTCGGCCCGCTCGGTGCCCTGAAGCTCGGCGGTATGTACGGCGTCTTGTTCGAAGACAGCGAGCCTGGCTCGTTCGAGGTCAGCATGGTCGGCTACGTCCGCGACGTCGTGACGCAGCTCCGTCGAGGCCTCGACGGCTTTTGGGTCGCGCACCCCGACTTCGTCCGCATCGGCATCGCGTTGGTCGAGGCGTGGCGCCGCCACGAGCGCGAGCCGTCCGACGGGACCCTCGACGCGCTCGTGCGTGCGATCGTGCCCGACCCGCGGGAGCAGGGGCCGCTCCTTCGCTTCGTCTTCGGCGGGGACGCTCCTGGCCTCGACCACGCCGATCCGCGCTACCTGCGCGGCGTGCTCGCGGCCGATCTCGAGCTGTCCGACGTCATCGCGAACGACGACCCTGTCGAGGTCCGCTACAACGTGTTTCAAGCGCTGCAGTACCTCGCGGACTGGCTCGCCGGGAACGGCTGCGTCGCGCTCCCCGCCACCCTGAAGAACGCCGCGGGCGAGCGGATCGGCGTGAGAATCATGGACGACCTCGCGACGACCGAGCGCTCGCGCTGGGAGCTCTGGGCCGAGGTCCGCCACGGTCGGGTCTCGCGCGAGGCGTTCGAGTCGATCCTCGCCGAGGAGGTCGCGTTCCTTCGCGCCGACACGGACAACGCCGGTCACCGCATCCACGTTCGCTGGCGGGGCGACGCTGCGCGCTGGTACCCGATCGCCGTCCGCCTCTTGCGGCAGCTCGTCGTCGCGGACGAGCCGCCCGAGTTCGTGACCGAGCTCGCGCTGCCATTCACGTTCCCCGTGATTCGCGACAGCGACGATCCGTGGGCGGCGGCCCAGCGCCTCTGCCCCGGGAAGTTCGTCGACGCCGGCTGAGTTCGTCAGTTCATGTCGATGGCGTGACGCTTCAGGTCCTCGAGCTCGCAGACCTCGAGCGCGCGCTCGTGCGTCGCGGTCAGCACGACGAGCGGGGCGCGCCCCGCGTCGAACGCCTCGCGCCAGCGCGCCGCGCAGAGGCACCAACGATCGCCGGGCTTCAGCCCAGAAAACTGAAACTCGGGCCGCGGCGTCGAGAGGTCGTTGCCGCGCATCCGCGAGAAGTCGAGGAACTCGGCTGTCACGACGGCGCAGACGGTGTGCGAGCCGCGGTCCTGGTCGTTCGTATTGCAACAGCCATCGCGAAAGAAGCCGGTGCGCGGCGCCTGAGAGCAGTCGGCGAGCTCACCGCCGAGCACGTTGCGAGAGGGGGCCTTCACGTCTAGCGAGCCTAGCAGACCTCCGCGCGCTTGCGGCGAGGGTCGGCGGGCTCACGTTGCGTCGAGGGCCCACGCGTCGCTATCCTCAGAGTCTCGAGCGCTCGCTTTCTCACCCCAATGCCCATGCGTACCGTCAACCTCATAGACTTGCTCCTTCCCCTGCTCCTCGGCTGCAGCGCTGCCGCGAACCGTGAGATCGACACCGACGCTCAAGCAGGGAGCGGCGGGGCGACGGGCACCAACTCGAACTCGAGCGGGTCGCTCGGGGTCGGCGGGACGGACTTTTCCGGCTCGGGGGCCGGCGCGACGAGCACCGGCGCGTCAGGCGGAGACGACTGCTCGGAGGCCGCGACGTACGTCTACGTGCTCTCGACCTCGAACGAGCTCTACAGCTTTCAGCCCGACAAGCAGCTCTTTAAGAAGATCGGCGCGCTGGGCTGCAACACCGCGCTGCAGCCGAACTCGATGGCCGTCGACCGCGACGCGACCGCGTGGGTCAATTATGTCGGGACCGACGGGTTCTTGAGCGACAACCAGGGCGCCCTCTACCCGGTCAGCACCAAGGACGCGAGCTGCAAGGGTGGCCCCTTGCCGCTCCCGTTCGGTTGGTACCGGCTCGGGATGGGCTTCTCGTCGAACGGAAACGGTAGCGATCAAGAGACGCTCTACGTGGCCGGCACCAGCAACGGCATCGGCCTCGGTTCGTTCGAGCTCGGCAAGAACCTCCTCACGCCCATCGGTGCGTTCTCGGGCGCGCTCACCGGTAAGAGTGCCGAGCTCACCGGGACGGGCGACGGACGGCTCTTCGGGTTCTTCACGACCACGCCGGTGCAGGTCGCCGAGATCGACAAGACGACCTCGAAGATCCTCTCGTCGAAGGAGCTTCCCGAGGTGCCGACCCCGTCGGCGTGGGCGTTCTCGTTCTGGGGCGGCGACTTCTACCTCTACACCTCGGACGGCCTCTCGCACTCGCGCGTCTCGCGCTACCGGCCGTCGGACGGCTCGGTCCTCGCGAACTACATGACCGATGTCGGGTTCATCATCGTCGGAGCGGGCGTCTCGACCTGCGCGCCGATTGAGGCCCCGAAGTGATAAGGGAGTGGCGCCCGCGGGCGGCGGGTGAGATGCTCCGCCCTCAAAACCGCCACGAGGCGGTGCAAGTGGGAGATGAACGTATGAAGAAAATTATTCGCGCAGCGGCGGCGGTGTTCACCGCGGGCACCCTCGGGTTCATGATCTTCGGCATCTCGCCGTCGACCGCAGACGCCGGAGAGAACTGCTACCTCTGCGAGAAGTCCTCGGGTGGCCCCGACCAGTGCAAGCAGCGCGGTAGCGACAGCTTCGACCGCCGGAAGGTCTGCGAGAAGGCGGGCTGCAAGGTCACCGGAACGGCCAGCTGCTCGTCGGCCGCCAACGTGAAGGTCATCGACCCGGGCTGAGTCGCTTCGGCGCTCTCGACGCTCGGCGAATTGCCGCCCGTGTCACCCGCGCGCCCCGTGGGGCTTCGTGCCTCTCGGGGCGCCGTTACGAGGAGGGCGCCGGCTCTGCCGCCGAGGGCGTCGCATCGCGGCGGTTGATGCCGAGCTCGAGCGCAGCCACGAGGAGCGGCACCGAGACCGAGAGGACGAGCGACCACGTCGCCACGCGGTCGAGCCCGAGGAGCCTGCCGGCGTCGTCGGAGGTGAGGAGCTGCGATGAGACGAACGCTCCCAACGCGGACGCGAGGTGCTGGACCGTCGACTGCAGCGACATGAACGCGCCGCGCTCGGTTGGCGGCGGCACGCGACTCGTCAGCGTGTTGAACGCGATCGCGCGCACCGACGCGCCTGCCATGAAGAGGGTCGAAAACGCGATCGGATGCAGCGAGCTTGCGCGTAGGAACGCGAGCCAGACCGCGACCATCGCCGTCGCCGTCCCTACGAACGACACGTAGCGCGCGCCGAAGCGGTCGATCACGCGGCCCGCGAGCTGGATCGAGACGAGGCTCGCCGCGCCGCCGCAGAGGTACATGAGCCCGACCCGATCGCGCGGGTAGCCCAGGTTTCGTTGGGCGAACGACGCGATGTTTGGAACGACCAGGAAATTCGCGAACAGAACGACCGTACCTGCGACGAGCGACAGCGCGTTGTCGCGCCCGCGCATCTGCCGGACGAGCCGCTCGAGCGTGAGCGCTTCTCGGCTCGGCGTCGCGCCGACGTCCGGCATCTTCCAGGCCATGGCGCCGACGATGGCGAAGGTGAGGAGGCCGACCCCGAGGAACGGGGCGCGCCAGCCGCCGAGACGTCCGAGCTCGAGGCCCGCCGGCACGCCGGCGATCGAGGCGATCGAGAAGGCGCCCATCACGATGCCGAGCGCTCGCCCACGGCGCGCGACGGGGACTGCATCCGCGACCATCGCGAGCGCGAGCGAGGTGGCCGGTCCGCCGAAGGCTCCCGCGAGCACGCGCGCGACGAGCAGCGAGGGGAGACCGGTCGCGAGCGCGCCGCCGAGGGTGGCGATGGCGAGCCCGGCCATCGTGACGACGAGCGCCCGCTTGCGACGAAAGCGATCGACCATGAACGCCGCGATGAGGCCGCTCACCGACGCCGCGGCCGTGTAGCTCCCTCCGATGAGTCCGAGCTCCGACGTCGGGATGGCGAGCGCGCGGGCGAAGTCCGGCCCGAGCGGCATCACCATCATGAAGTCGAGGACGTTGACGAACTGCACCATCGCGAGGAGCGCGACGACGCTACGTTCGGACGGCGTGAGGCTTCCTCCGGCGCCGGCTTCTCCGGGCGCGCGCGCTTCGAGCGTCACGGGTGGTGCCCCCGCGTCTCGACGTGGCGGCGCTCGGCTCGCCGCTTCCGGCGCACGGGGGGGGCGAGGGGTGTGGTGCGGTTAAACATAGGGCTCCGAGCACCGTGGGCTTGACTCAGAAGACGGTCGCAAAGGCCGCGCGCGGGGTCAATATCGGCGCGGATCCCGGCGCGAGCTCTGGCGCGGTGGGGTGGCTCGGGTGAAGATGCTTGCGCCATGCCCACGCACCTTGCCACGCCCACTCGGATCACGCCGGCCGGCAACAAGCCCAAGCTCATCGATGAGTACGTCGGGCGCGTGAACAACGGCGAGCCGCGGCTCAGCATCGCGCACATGCGCTCCCCGTCTGGTTGGGTCGAGCCCGGTCAGCGGCCAGCCTTCGACGAGTACACCGTCGTGCTCCACGGCGCGCTCCACGTCGGCTGCGAAGACGGCTCGACGCTGGTGATCGCTGCGGGCGAGGCCGTCCTCACGCGGGCCGGCGAGTGGGTCCGCTACTCGACGCCCGGACCGGACGGAGCCGAATACATCGCCGTATGCCTGCCCGCCTTCTCGCCGGACACCGTGCACCGCGACGCGTGAGCCTCGCCCGCTCGGCCCCCTAGAGTGGACGGGAGGCGGGAATTTCTGCTAAATCCGCGCGCATGAACGCCGCCCGCCTCGTCGCGCCGCTCGCCCTCGTCACGCTCGCGGGCTGCCTCGGCGGCGACGTCGACAGCGGCGCGTCGGACATCATCGGCGGGGTCGACGCCTCGAGCCCCCGCCTCGACGCTGTCGGCGCCATGGGGACGAAGGACGCGGACGGAGCCTTCGACTACTTTTGCACCGCGACGCTGATCGGCCCCAAGGCGGTGCTCACCGCGAAGCACTGCGCGACATCGGCCGCCGGTGAGACGCCGCGCCTCGCGTACGAAAAAATCTACTTCGCGGTCGGCGCGGACTCGCACGCCCCGAAGCAGGTGGTCCAGGCGGTGAACGTGCTCCTCTCGCCGCTCGACGAGGGTGGGATGGTCGACTTCGGGAGCGACGTCGCCGTCTACATCCTCGCCGAGCCGGTGAAGGACGTGACGCCGATGCCCTGGGCGAAGGCCCATCTGTCGGGCGCCGAGGTCGGCAAGAAGTTCGCCGCAGTCGGCTACGGCGTCCAGGATCGCCAACGGACGAGCGGCACGCGCAAGGCCGGCACGCTCACGCTCCAGGCGGTCGAGGGGCAGCCGATGCACCGCATCTTCCCGACGCGCGAGGCCTTCGACGCGCACATGGCGAAGCACGAGTCGCAGGCGTGGATCGACGCCAACAAGACCCGCCTCGACGAGCTCTACGACCTCACCTTGCTCGCAGGTCACGAGGCTTACCTCGGCATGGGCCCGGGCGACGCGCAGCCCTGCAGCGGAGACTCGGGCGGCCCGCTCGTCGCCACCATCGACGGCAAGCTCACCGTCGTCGCGGTCGTCTCGGGCTCGTTCAAGGGCGCGAGCTACCCGTGCAGCACCGTCGGCGAGGTGTACGCGACGCTCGGTGAGAAGGCGCAGCCGATGATCGACAGCGCCACCGGGCCTTGCGAGGGCGTGTCGGTCGAGGGCCATTGCGACGCCTTCACGACGGCGGTGCGATGCGTCGCAGCGACCGAGGGGCCCCAGCAGGTGACGCGCACCGACTGCAGCATCCTCGGGCAGGCCTGCGGGATCGTCGAGGGCAAGGCCGCCTGCGTCGACGCGCCCTGACGGGTCGGCCCGAGTCTCGAAGGGTCGAGCTGACGACTCGAGTCGCACCTCCCTGCTCACCCGGGTGAGCAGGTGCCACGGCGCGCCACGCGCCTCGACGCCGTCACGTCGCGCCGCGGCCCTGAATTTCATTAGGCAGGAGCTCTTGTGGCGCGCGCGCCTCGGCTGGCACGCCGCCCGCTCTACGGTGTCGCGGAGGTCTCCCCAGGGTCATCCGTCGGTCGCTCGTGTCGCTCGTGTCGCTCTCGTTCGTCCTCGGCTGTTCGTCGCGCGAGTCACCCTCGCCGTCCCTAGAGGGCGCGCCGCCCCAGGCGCTGCCGATCGTGGAAGGCGCACCGACGTCGGCGTATCCCGAGGCCGTCGCCCTCATCCTGGGAGGCCAGGCGTTCTGCACCGGCACGCTCATCGGTCCCCACACCGTCCTCACCGCGGCGCACTGCGTCGTGAACCTGGACCCGTCGCAGGCGGCGTTCGGCATCGGTTCGAGCCAATCGCAGCTCACCGAGCTGCTCCCGATCGCTTGCGCGGCCGTGCACCCTGGGTACGACCCGCAACAGCTCGTGAGCGACGTCGCCGTGGTGACGCTCGCGGCCGATGCGTCGATCGCGCCGATGCCGATGAACCAGGCGATGGACGCGAGCTGGCTCGGCAAGACCGTGACGCTCGTGGGCTTCGGCGTCGACGACGGACCGCAGCAGACCGGCGGCGGCATCAAGCGCGAGGTCGACGTGACCATCGATCAGCTCGACGCGACGACCCTCCACTACACGACGCAGCAAGGGAAGTCCGCGTGCAACGGCGACTCGGGTGGCCCGGCGTTCGCTGACGTCGGAGGCTCGCTCGTCGTCGCGGGGATCACCTCGTACGGCGATCTCGCCTGCCAGCAGTTCGGCGTGTACACGCGCGTCGACGCGTTCCTCGACTTCATCAACCAGGAGCTCGCGAACCCCGGCAGTGGCGGTGGAAACCAGAGCCCGAACCCCGATCCGAACCCGAACCCCGATCCGAACCCGAACCCCAATCCGAACCTGCCGCCGGGCGATCCGTGCGGAGGGATCTCGCCGCTCGGGCACTGCCTGGGCGACGTCGTGGTGTGGTGCGAGTCCGGCGCGGTCCTGTGGGCGGAGTGTCCCGACTGCTTCTGCGAACCCCAGCTCGGCTTCTGCGAGTGCGGCTGAGCTCGAGGGGGCCTCGCGAGCCCGCTCAGGGCGCGTTCACTCGGGGCGAAACGTGTTGTCTTCGTCGCCGGTGACGACCGCGAAGTGTTTCGTCTCGAAGCGGCTCAGCAGCTCGCGGTAGCTCTTCGGTGCGGCGCGATCGGCGACGCCGTCGACCAGCACCAGCGACGCGGTCGACAGCACGACCGGGCGCGCGCTACTTTGCCAGCAGCAGCACCTTCAGCTGCGGCGGCACCACCCGTGCGCCCGGGCAGTTCGTTCCGTTTTGGCTCGTGGCGCTGCCAAGCCTGGTCGCAGGCATCCCGCCGACGAGGCAGGTCGTCGCAGCGGTGACGTGGCGCGACGGTCCCATCACCGTGCCCGAGGTCACGCCACCCGCGACCCCTGGTGCGTCGCCGGTCGTCATGGGCACGACGGTGCCAAGGTGATGAGCGGGGCCCCCGCCGAACAAGACGGCGTGCGCGGCGCCGACGGCCATCGCGCCGCTCGCGGTGTTCGGGTACGCCACGGGCACGGGAGCGCCTCCGACCGGCGTCAGGCACACGTCCGCGAAGCCCGCGTCGACGCCACCCTTTTGGTTGTTTGCGTACATCGCGGTCCTCCTCAGCCGACGTGGATCTGACCGCCGTCGATCTTGACGAGCTTCTCGGCGGTGACGAGCGCGTGCGCGCCCCGTAGCGATGCGAGCCCTTCGGCGCGGTGATCGAGCTCACCTGCGCGTACCGTCTCGCTCTCCTCGACGAAGCGGAAGGCCCGCTTCGCCCGCGCGATCGAGCGCTCGACCACGACATCGAGCGCTTGACCGACGAGCTTCACCGTATCGACCTGGCCGAGCACGCTGGCCCCGACGTGAACGAGCTCGCCGAGCGCCGTCCGCGCCCGCGACGCGGCCGCTCTCAGCTCGCCGGCGACGAGCGCCACCTCACCGGGGGACGCGATGGTCACCCCGTCACGCGCCGACACCTCGAGCGAGCCGGACTCGACCGTGAGGGCGACGTCACCCTCGAGCGAGAGCCGTGTGGTCGCGTCCGGCGTGTTGCGACGCAGCACCGCGAGCACGAACGTTGCGCCCTCGTCGTCGCGCGCGAGGAGCACTCGGTCGCCGACGTCGGGCTCGACGAGGCAGCTCACCGCGCGCTCGGCGGTGACGAGGTCAGCCCGGGTCCGAACGACGAGCTTCGCTCCGTCGCAGCGTGTGACGACGCCCGTCTCATGGGGAGCGGCGTGAGCGACGGAGGGCCTCGTGGCAAGGGTTCTCATGGGAGCGTTCATGGTGGCGGGGTCTTCCTCGAAGGTCGGAGCGTGGTCGTCATGGGGCGGAGCGAAGGGGCGGTGGAGCGAAGTCCTCGGCGGCGGCGAGCGCCTCGTCGTCACCGACCGCGAGCCCGCGGTCGAGGTGCAGGGCCCCCTCGTCGCGCACGCGGTGCAGGCGCGTCCGCTCGAGACAAGCCCCCGTGAAGTCCGCGCCCGTCAGATCCGCGTGAGAGAGGTCGGCGTAGGCGAGCCGCGCGTCGACGAGCCGAGCCCGGGGAAGGCGCGCCGCCGTGAGGACGGCTCGCTCGAGGTCGACGCCCTCGAGGTTGGCATCCGTCAAGTTGGCGCTGGCGAGCACGGCCTCGACCGCGTGAGCACGCGCGAGCGAGGAGGCGGCGAGGTCCGCACCGAAGAGGAAGGCCCGCTCGAGCTCGGCGCCCGCGAGGTCGGCCCGGGTCAGCGCCGCATCCTTCAGGTTGCAGCCCCGAAGGTTCGCTCCCCGGAGCGAGGTGCCCACGAGCGAGCCGCCCATGAGCTGCGAGCCGGCGAGCCACGCCCCGTCGAGGCGTCGTCCATCGAAGCGCACCCGCTCGAGGATCGCGTCCTCGAAGCGCGCGCCGTCGAGCGTCGCCTCGGAGAGGTCGGCGGCGAGGAGCGTCGTGCCGAGCAAGCTCGCGTCGGAGAGATCCACGCCGCACGTGTCGCAATCGACGAGCACCGTACGGTCGAGGCGCGCGCCCCGGAGGCACGCGCGCGCGAGCGTCGCACCCGACAGGGTCGCGAGGGTTAGATCGCAGCACGAGAGATCGGCGCGCGCGAACGAGGTGTCGAGCGCGCGAAGCCCCACGGCCGTCGCTCCCGCGAGCACCGCGCGCTCCGCCTTCGACGAGCGGAGGACGACCTGCCTTAGGCTCGCGCCGCGAAGCGACGCTCCTTCGAGGTCGACCGCGGTCAGGAGCGACTCGTCGAGCCGCGCGTCATCGAGCCGCGCCCCGCGCAGCCGAACCCCCTCGAGCAGCGCGCCGGCAAGATCGCAGCCCGTCAGGTCGCAGCCGGAGAGATCGAGGCCGACGAGCACCTCTCCGCGCTGCACCCGCGCCTCGAGCTCAGCGGTCAGCATCGCGCCTCCGCCGGGACACTCGCCGCGCCTGGGTGAGGTTCGCCTCGTCGAGGTTCGTGTCCTCGTCTTCTTCGGTACGCGAGAGATCGGCACGGAAGAGGCTCGCAGCTCCGAGGTCGGCGCCGCCGAGGTGGGCTCCGGCAAGCGACGCCGAGCGCAGGTCGGCGAAGGTCGCATCCGCGCGGTCGAGGCGCGTCCGTACGAGGCGCGCGTCGATGGCTCGCACCGCCTCGAGGTTCGCATCCGAAAGATCGGCCCCCGAGAGATCGGCGCGCTCGAGGTTGGCTCGGTCGAGATCGGCGCCGACGAGGTTCGTCTCGCGAAGGTTCGCGTCTCGGAGCACGGCTCCGGAGAGCTCGGCCGAGGCGAGCGAGGTCCCGAGGACCGCGCGGAGGTTCTCGGCCGAAGCGCCCGTCAGGACGGCACGCTCTCCCCGCACGCCGAGGAGGAGCGTGGACGTCAGGGTCGCACCGGCGAGGTCGGCGCCGACGAGGTCGACCTCGAGGAGGCTCGCTCGCGTCAGGTCCGCGCCCGCGAGCCGCGCACCGGCGAGCGACGCCTTGTGCAAGACCTGCTCACGCGCGCGGGCTCCCGTCAGGTCGGCCGAGGCTAGCTGCGCGCCCACCAGCAGCGCGCCCTCGAGATTGACGCCTGTCATGTCGGCGTCGCCGAGACGGGCCTCCTCGAGCACCGCCTCCGTGAGGTCTGCGGCGGCGGCGCTCGCGCCTGCAAGTCGAGCGAGCCCGAGGTTGGCTCGGCGCAGCGACGCGCATTGGAGGTTCACGTGCTCGAGCACCGCGCGGGCGAGCACCGCGCGGTCGAGACGCGCACCCGACAGATCCGCGCCGGTCGCGTCGGCCGCTTCGAGGAAGGCTCCGGAGAGGTCGGCGTTGGTGAGCGAGAGGCCACGCAGGTTCGCGCCCGTGAGATCGACGCCGTCGCACGACAGGTGAGCCGCGACCCGACGCACGAGCTCGTCGCGCTTCGCCTGCGCCTCCGACTCCGAGACCGGCCGAGGTGGCGGCTGTCGGTGCGCGGTGCGGCGGTAGGTGTCGTGCTCCATCGCTTCGAGCGCGCGGAGGCGCCGCTCGAACTCGGGGTCGGCCAGCCGCTCCGCGACGAACGGCAGCGCGACGCCTGCATTCGCTGCCAGCGTCTCCTGCGCGCGAAGGTTCTCGAGCTCGTCCTCGGCTCGAAAGGTGGGCGGTCCACCGACGCCACGCGCCTCGGGCGCTACGGCCGAGCGGATGCCGAACGCTCGCATGCGCTGCTGCTCTTCGGCCTCGACCGTCGCGCGAGCGCTCTCGGCCGCGCGGCGCTCCTCGGCAAGAGAGGCCGCGATGGCGCCGAGGTCGTCGAGCGGCGGAGGAGCCGTCGGGCCGCTCGTGGTGAGCCCAGCCTCGACGTGCGCGCGCTCGCTCTCGGCCTGCTCGTGCGCGGCTCCGCGCTTCAGGTTCGCCTCGAGGTGTCCCTTTCGCGCGAGGAGCTCTTCCATGTCGGAGAGTTTCTCCTCGGGGAGCGGGACGAGGTCCGGCGGAGGGATCGGGCACAGGTCGCCATCGCGCAAGAGGGACTCGGCGCGCTCGGGATCTCGGCGCGCGGCGAGGACCCCGGCGTAGTGCTCGGCCGTGCGTGGGGCGCCGCGCACCTCGAACCCCAGCACCAGCGCCTCGACGTCGCTCGCATCGTCCTCCTCGACGTCCACCACGCCTCGATGGATCGCGATGCCGCGCTCTCCTTCCGGGAAGAGATGGACCGTCTCGAGGGGCATCTCGAGCTCCTCGAGGTCGCGCCGGCCACGTCGCTCGATGAATGCCCGCGCAACGAGCGCCGGGAGTCGCCCTTCCAGTCGCGGCTTCGTCGGGTGGAGGCCTTCGAGGACGTAGCGCTCGTCGCCGCCGAAGAATCCGTCGAGCCATTGATCGTCTGGTGCTTCGTTGAAGAAGCTCGCGTCGAGGTCGTCGGGATGAAACGGCGCCCGCTCGCGAAGCCACCCTTCGTCGTACGTGCCCGCGCGCCGCTGCCGCGACGGCGCCGTAGGCTCGAGGGGCCCGAGCCCGGCTGGCCGACGGGGGCGAGCGTCAGGGTCCGTGAGGCGGTCGGACTCGAGCTCGACGTTCGGCAGCGCGCGCCCCTCGCTGTCCTCACCGTCGCGCTGTGGTGCGCCTTTGCCGCACGGGTTTTCAGGAAATGCAGATCCGCCATAGGCGCGGGTCGGGTCGAGGGACATGACGACGAAGGGCTCGGGGACGCTCGGCCTCCCGTCGCGAAAGACGCGATCGCCGGAGACGACGAGCCGCTTGTCGATGGGGCCGCAGCGGACCCGCACCTTCACTTCCGCCGCGGGCTCACCGCCGGGCGCGTGACACGAGCCGTGGACGAGCACTTCGCCGCGTGGCTTGTCGAGTCCGACGTCGAGCGGCGCACCGGACAGCGCCGCGGCCACGAAGCGCCACATCGCGACCTCGTGCAGCAAGCGGTCGGGCGCATCGAAGGCGAAGTAGGCGAGCGACGCGACCGCGAGCCGCGCACGGCCTGCTCGCTCATGGGGACGAACGAGCGCCCCGAGCATCTGCGGCTTGACGACCTTCATCCGTGGATCAGGAGCGCGCTCAGCTTGATCGACACCTGAGAGACCGACTCGATCTTCACCCCGCGTCCGACGTCGAGCTTCAGCGTCGCCCAGAACTCCGCCTGCGCGGCGGCCTTGAGGCTCAGCTGCGCGCCCGCGAAGACGTCGAGCTTCGTGCCGAAGAAGTAGCTCTCCTTCGAGCCGAAGAAGACGTCGACGGAGTGCCCGGACTTTACCGACTTCGAGCTCCCCTTCTTCACCTTCAGCGAGTTGCCCAGGATGATTTCCTTCTTGTTTCCACCGACCTCGAGGTTCAAGTCGAGCCCGATCTTGTGCATCGAGGCGCCGTCGGTCTGGAAGAACAGGTTGTGTCCTTCGTAGGGGTGGCCCAAGCGGATCATCGTGCTCGTGTGCGGCGTCTGGAGCGCGATCTGCTCCTCGCCCTTCTTGTCCTCCAGCTCGAACCGGTTTCGGCCTCCGGTCTGCAGCACGTTGGTCGTGTGGTTCATGCGCGTCACCGGGCTTGGCGTGTGCGCGTTGGGGAGCACGCCGGCGATCACCGGGCGATCCGGGTCGCCGCCGAGGAACGACACGAGCACCTCGGTGCCCTTGCGGAGCGGGAAGTGGAACCCCTCCACCGAGCCGCCGTGAGGCTGCGCCATGCGAACCAGGGTCGACGCGGTGCCGCTCGCGAGCGCGCTCTCGTCGAAGCGAAGCTTGATGCGATACCGGCCGTGCTCGTCGAGCTGCGCGTAATCGCTCTCGGCCTCACCGTCGACGACGCCGTTCTCGTGCCCGAAGATGCGCGGCCAAGGGGTGCGTCGCTCGGAGCGAAACTGGGTGTCGGCGGGGATCCCCGTCAGCTCGATGCGGTAGAGCGGTTCGCCCTCGAGGCCGGTGATTTGCTGGAGTTCCGGGGTGGTCGCGCCCTGGTTGCCGACGTGCTCGAGCGAGGTGACGAGGTACTCCCCATTCAGCGCGGCGCGCGGATGGTCCTCCACCGCGATTCGATAGCCAGGCCGCACATGCAGCACGGTGCCGCCCGCGTGCAGGATCGCCTCGCGCGCGCGGAGCTCCTCGGCGACCAAGAGGGCGACCCGCTGGGCCTCCTCCGGCCGGAAGATGCGCCCCGCGTGTTCCACCACCTCACCGATGGCGCCTGGTGCGACGGGCGCGAGCGCCGCGAGCGCGAGCGAGGGCTTCAGGTAGTCGTAGTCTCCGAGCCGCACCACGCCGGGCAAGGACGACCGTCGCAGCTTCACGACGTCGAAGCACTCGGTGGCGCTGCCGTCGTGAGCCGCGACGGGGTGGTAGCGCACGGGCCGCCCTCGCGAGGCGTCGTGCGAGGCGTGATGGTCGACGAAGACGAGGCGCTCCCGCTCCTCGCCCTGCTCGAAGAACGCGTAGATCCCCTCGCGCTCCATCCAGCGCGAGAGGAACTCGAGATCGCTCTCGCGGTACTGGCACACGTGCTCTTCGATGCGGTAGCGGCCCTCGAGGCGAAGCACGAAGTCGGCCGGCGTGAAGCCCGCGGAGAGGAGAACCTCGGTGAGCAGCGCAGGAACCGTGAGGTTGGTGAACACGCGGCTATGACGGACGTGCGCGAGGCGCTCGACGGCGGGGACGAGCTCCGCGCGAAAGAGCGCTCGCCCGTGAGCCTCGAGCTCGAGCTCGACGGTCACGAGCACCCCATGAACGACGTGAGGGGCCTCGAGCACGGTCGTCTGTCCGAGGTCGAGGGTCGCCCGCGCCCCGACGACGTCCGCCATGTCGAACTCGACGAGCTCGCTTGGCACCGTGAACCAGACCGAAAACCGATACGCCTTCGAGAGCGCTTCGCTCCCTCGGAACCCGACGACCGCGGTGCCTCGGGGGAGCGCGTCGGAACGCAGGGAAAAGACAGGCTGCATGGGTTCCTCTCGGTGAGGGAACGGGCGGCGCGTGCTCGAGCGGGAGGCGCGTCACGGAATTGAAGCGTCCCGCGCCGCTCCTGGCAAGGGTCGTGACCGCTCGGTCGCCGTGCGCGCGTGATGGTGCCCGTCGCCGTTGCCGGCCGAGGCGGCGGGGCCTACGCTCATGCCCGTCCTTGCGATGCGACTCCAGGCGACCCTCCGCGGTATCGTGCACGCCTTCGGCTCGGTGAGGGAGGTGCTCGCGAAGGCCAACGCTCCGAAGTCGGGAGACCTCCTCGCCGGCATCGCGGCGCGCGATCCGGTCGAGCGAGTGGCGGCTCGCGCCGTCTTGTCGCAGCTGACCTTACGCGAGCTGCGCGAGCACCCGGTCGTGCCTTACGAGACCGATGAGGTCACACGGATGGTGGAGGACACGCTCGACGAGCAGGCCTTCCGCGCGGTCGCGCACCTCACCGTCGGTCAGTTTCGCGAGTGGCTCCTCGAGACGCGCACGACGGGCGCGACGCTGCGCTCGGTCGCGCGCGGGCTGACGCCCGAGATGGCCGCGGCCGTGTGCAAGCTGATGTCGAACCTCGATCTCATGGTCGTCGCGAAGAAGTGCGAGATCGTCGTGCGCGCGACCAACACGCTCGGTCTGCCTGGGCGGCTCTCGTCGCGCGTTCAGCCGAACCACCCCGCCGACAGCGTGCCCGGGATCTTGGCGAGCCTCCGCGAGGGGCTCTCGTACGGCTGCGGCGACGCGGTCCTCGGCGTGAACCCGGCGACGGACACCCCCGAGTCGACCGCCGAGATCCTGAAGGCGATGACCGATGTCATCGAGCGCAACGGCGTGCCGACGCAAGCCTGTGTGCTCTCGCACGTCACCGTCCAGATGAAGGCCCTCGAGCTCGGCGCGCCGATGGGCCTCATGTTCCAGTCGCTCTCTGGGACCGAGGGGGGCAACCGCGCGTTCGGGATCTCGCTCGCGCTGATGGACGAGGCGTACGAGGCGATGCGCGCCCGCCGCTACGCCCGCGGTCCGAACTTCATGTACTTCGAGACGGGGCAGGGGTCGGCCCTCTCGTCGGCTGCGCATCACGGCGCCGATCAGCTGACGCTCGAGGCTCGCTGCTACGGCTTCGCGAGGCGCTACGCTCCGTTCATCGTCAACACGGTGGTCGGCTTCATCGGCCCCGAGTACCTCGAGGATGGGCCGCAGATCACGCGCGCGGGGCTCGAGGATCACTTCATGGGAAAGCTCCTCGGCCTGCCGATGGGCTGCGACGCGTGCTTCACCTACCACGCGGCGATGAGCCAGGACGAGCTCGAGGGCTTGAAGGTCTTGCTCGCCTCGAGCGGCTGCACCTACCTCATGAGCTTGCCGGTCGGCGACGACATCATGCTGAACTACCAGTCGACCTCCTACCACGACATCCCGTCGCTCCAGGCGCTGCTCGGCAAGCGGCCCGCCCCCGAGTTCGACGCGTGGCTCGCCGCGAAGGGGATCTGGGATGGCGGACCTGGCGAGCGCTTCGGCGATCCGGGGGCGCTTCGATGAGCCGAACGCGCGCGCTCGTCGCCGGCCTGCGTGCTCGTCTCGAGGCCGAGCGGCCGATGCCTGCGCCTTCGCCGCTCGAGCTCGTGCCGGCGCCGCCGCACCGCGTGTTCCCGACGCAGGCGTCTCGCGGTCGATACGGCACCGAGGCGGCCGAGCATACGACGGCGCTCGTCGGCATCGGGCACGTCGGGACGCGCTACGCGACCGATGTCGTGCTTCAATTTCAGGCCGAGCTCGCGGTCGCGCATCAGGCGGTCTACACCGAGCTACCCGCGGAGTTTGCGGCGCGACACGGGCTCCTCCCTCTGCAGTCGCGCGTTACGACGCACCGCGAGTTCTTGCTGCGTCCCGACCTCGGGCGCCGCCTGGACGCGCCCTCGCTCGCGCGCCTGAGGGCCGAGGCGAGGCGTGGCGCCAACGTGCAGCCGATCCTCGCCGACGGGCTCTCGGCGGTCGCGTGCATGGGCGCGGGCGTCGACCTCTTGCGGCACTTCGTCGGCGAGTGCGAGGCGCTTGGCCTGACCGTGGGGACGCCGGTGTGTGCACGCTTCGCGCGCGTGTGGCTCGAGGACGAGATCGGGCAGGAGACAGGCGCGAAGGTCGTGGCGATCCTGCTCGGCGAGCGCCCCGGCCTTGGCACGGGCGACGGCCTCTCGGCGTACCTCGTGCACGCGCCGACGATCGGCAAGACCGACGGTGATCGCAACATGATGTCGAACATCCACGCTCGCGGAACGCCGCCCGCGGAGGCTGCGCGTCGGCTGAGCCTCCTCGCGCGCGCGATGATCGCGCAAGGGACTTCAGGCGTCGGGCTCGACCTCTCGGGGCTCGCAGGCGAGCTCGGCGACGCGGGCGGGCGCGGCTACCGCGCACCCGAGCCGCGCGTGAAGCTGGTGGAGGTGGCGAAGTGAGCGTGCTCGAGGCGATCGTCCCGAAGGTCCTCTCGGTGAGGCGCCTCCCCGCGGCCTCCCCCGCGCTCCTCGCCGCGTACGGTGCGGACCCTGCGCGCCACACCTCGCTCGGGCTCGTCACCTGCGATCAGGACGACCCGACCTACGTCGCGCTCGACGAGGCGACGAAGCACGCCGCGGTCGACGTGGTGTTCGCGCGCTCGTTCTATGCCGGCGCCGCGCACGCCTCCGGCAGGCTCTCGGGTGAGATCCTCGGCGTGCTCGCGGGTCCCGACCCCGACGAGGTCGAGCACGGCCTCCGCGCGATGCTGCGCTGCCTCGAGCACGACGCCTGCTTCTACACGGCCGACGACGCCGGCACGGTGACGGTGTTCCCTCACGTCGTCGCGTCGCTCGGGCGCTACCTGTCGGCGCAGGCTGGGCTCGCGGAGGGCGAGGCGATGGCCTACCTCGTCGCGCCGCCGCTCGAGGCGACCATGGCGCTCGACGCCGCGCTGAAGGCGGCGGACGTGCGCCCGGCCAAGATCTTTCCGCCGCCGACCGAGACGAACTTCGCGGCGGCGTGGCTCGCCGGAGAGCTTGATGCGTGTCAAGCGGCGGCCGAGGCTTACGCCGAGGCCGTGGTGCGCATCGCCGGCGAGCCTGTCGAGTCGCGCCTGCGACGTTGACGGGCGAGGCTCACTTTCGCTTCTCGTAAACAGCGCCGTAGGCGTGCGCGTACGTCGACCCTTGACTCGCGTCGACGCCCCCCGAGAGCTCGAGGGCGTCGTCATCCTGGGGATCGTCGTTGACCCAGGTCGTGTCGTCGGCGTTCGGGGGCGTCATCGGTTTCTCGTAGATGTCCTTGCCTGCCGCGTCGACGAAGAGGGCGTAGGTCCCGATCTTGGTGGAGTCGCCGCACGACCCGACGGAGCCGTCGTAATCGGTCGCGTAGCCCACGGCGCGATCGTGCGTCTCGTAGCGATCCGCGCCGCCGTTCTCGACGAAGAAGGACATGCCGTGACACTTCGCCGCGCCGACGGAGCGATCGGGGCCGACGTAGCGATCGTCGCCGCCGTCTTCGACGAAGAACGTCACCGAGAAATCGTGAGCGAGTCCGATGGACGACGCCTGCGCGGGCCGGTCGACGTTGTAGGTGTCGTTGCCGCCGCCCTCGAGGAACGCGCCAAGCGCAAAGTGTGCGCCCGCTCCCTGCGCGTAGAAGAGCCCGTTGTAGCGGTCATCTCCGGACGCGTCGGCGAGCACACCGAGGCCCATCCAGTAGCCGGTCCCTTGCACGAAGACCGCGCCGTCGTAGCGGTCGTTTCCGCTGCGATCGCGCAGCATCCCGATCCCTCCTGAGAGGTGGGTGCCGGTCGCGTCGCGTCGCCAGCCGAACGCCGCTCCCTGGCCAAGCGACGAGTTCGCGTAGCCGGGGGTCTGAGGCGAGAACAAGATCACCGGCGAGTCGACGACGAGCTCGTAGCGGTCGTCGCCGGACGCGTCGTGGAGCGCGCCGAACGAGAGGACCCACCCGAAGCCCTGCGACGTCCCAAACGAACGATAGGTGTCGTTGCCGCCCCCGTCGTGCAGGAGCCCGATGCCGACGACTCCGCTCCCCTGCGCGCCGTTCTCCGCCTCGTAGGCGTCGTCGCCTCCATCGTCCCACAGAATGCCGACGCCGAAGTTGCCGAAGCCCTGGCTCACGCGGTGCGAGCGGTACGTGTCCTTGCCGCTGCCGAGATCGAGCAAGTAACCGTAGCCCAGGATCCCCGCCCCCTGGCGTGCGGTGCGGCTAAGGCTGTAGGTGCCGTAGTTGTCATCGCCGACGTAGCGACCGTCGATGTCGGAGGGCAGGAGGCCCGGCGCGTCCTTGTCGGAGGGTTTCTCGACGTAGGTGTAGGTGTCGTCACCGCCGAGGTCGACGTGGAGCGCGACGGCGTGCTCGACGGAGGTCGTGGCGCCTGCGGGGATTCGATAGGTGTCGTTGCCTCCGGTGTCGAGGACGAGCAGCAGCGGTCGGGTCAGGCGCTCGTCGAGCGACGGATCGTAGACATCGTCGCCGCCGCCTCGAAGGAGGATCGCGCCTCTCGGGGTATCGACGTAGAACTCGAACGGCGCCGACATCGGGCCGAGCGCGCCGAGCGCCGCCTCGTCGATCGCTTGTGCGAGCCGCGCCGCTCCTTCGTACAGCTTGCCGTAGCCCTCGGGCGTCGCGCTGAAGAGCCCGGCGTACGCGGGCTTATCCGGGTTGAGGCCGGGCCCTCCACCGATGATCCAGCTCGCGGCGCCGCGCTTGTACACCGTGGTCATTTGGGGTCCCGGCACGAGCACGTTGATCGCCTCGTCGCGTCGCGCGCGCGCCTCGATCGCGCCGCGGAGGATCGTCGCCGTCGAGCGGGCGAGCCCGGTCGGGAGCGTCGCGGTCGCGGTCTCGACGGCCGCCTTGTCGTAGTCGGCTCCGGCGAAGAGCGCCTCTATGGCTGCGGCGAGCGGAGCGTCGTCGCCGAGCGGGAAGGTGCCGCCCACGGTCAGCACGAGGTCGAGGCTCGAGGCCGCATCGGCGACGAGCGCGGTCAGCGGATGGTCGGACGCGACGGCGAGATCGGCGCGCGCCGCGAGGTTGCCCGAGAAGCATGGGAGCTCGAAGGGGTGCTCCTCGAGCTGATGAAAAAACGAGCGCCGCGCCGGATCGCTTGCGAGGTTGCCGCCTGCGCCCTGATAGAGCAACTTCGGGATCCCGAGCGAGCGATCGAGGCCGAGCTGCTCGAGGCCCACCAGGACGAGGTCGTCCTTGCCCGTGGGCTCCGGGCAGGCATACGGGGAGGCGGGTACCCAGGTCCTCGGAGAAGCCCACGGTGACGGCGCCGCGCCACCTCCGCCCTCGGCCGCGCCTCCCCCAGCGGAGCTGCCGCCCGCGCCGCTCGTCGCGGTCGCCTCGCTCGACGCCTCGTCGCCACACGCACCGCTCGCGAGGAGCGCGCCGAGCAGCGTGAGCATCCCGAATCCTATGCGCATGATGAAGCTCTATCACGACGCGAACACGCGAGGGTGGTGGCGGGCGAGGTCCCTCGCGGCGTCGAGGTCAGCGAGCCGTGAAGGCGTCGCCGCCACAGAGCGCGCGCTCCTTGTCGAGCTGCGCGCGCTCGTAGCCGTAGCGAGTCTCCTTAAGCTCGCGGCGCACGCAGCGCGTGACGAAGTCGGCGGGGCAGGGGTTCGCGCTCTGGGCGATCTGCCCCTCTTGCCCGTCGCACGTCGCCTTCGCCTCCGCGACATGGTCGTCGGGTGCGTCGCCGTGGAGCTCGCGACAGGTCGCGCGTCGCCCGTCACCGCCGACGAGGCACGAGTGGCGGACGCCGACGGGCACGGCTGACGCCTCGCCCGTCGCGCTCGCGGTCGCGTTGGTGGTACCGGCCTTGCGTCCGCAGCCCGAAGAGAGCCCGACCACGAGGATGAGCGAGAGAGGAGCAGAGCTCTTCATTCGGGGGCGCATCATGCCTAAGCCTCGCACGCTCCTCGGTCGTCGGTCACGCCTCGACGTCCGTCCGCCGCGCGCCTCATCGCCAGCGCGCGCTTCGCTCACCGACGAGGACGCCGCGGACGTTGAGGACGCGCTCCCACGTGAAGTCACCGTCGAGCGTCACGCCGTGCTCGTGGAGCACCGCCTTCACTGCGACCGCGAGCGCGTCGCCGTTGCCGGTGTGACACTTCACGGCGAGGCCGGCGCGTCGCTGCGGCAGCGCGATGCAGAACACGCCCTCGGCGCCGATCTTCACTGCGAGGGGCTCGGACGCGCACGCGACGATCGCGCGATCGAGGCGCTCGGTTCCGCTCATGTGCCAAGGCTCGCGATGCATGGCCCAGCCGATCCGGCCGAGGGGCTCCGTGCCGTGCGCCATCGCCTCGGCGAGGCGGGACCACGCGCGGGCCTTGCCCGAGAGTGGCGCGTGGAACGTCGGCACCGAGCAGCCATCGATCGAGACCCCGTGGGCGACGCCGGCGAGGTCGTCGAGTCGCGCGAGGTTTGCCCGCTGGAGCGGATGGTCCTCGGGTCGGTAATCGAGCGAAAACCCAGCATGTCGTGACGCGCCCAGCATGAAGGCGTGCTTGCCCGAGCAGTTCGAGTGGAGGTTCGTCGGCACCGGCACGCCGCGCGCGGTCGGCTCGTGCATCGGAGCGTGGGCGCCGCACTGCAGCTCGGCCTCGGTGCCGCCGAGGCGCGCGAGCAGCGCTCGGACGAGCGCGACGTGGGCGTCCTCGCCGCTGTGCGACGCCGCCCCGACCGCGAGCTCCTGGTCCGAGAGGGTCGCGACGACCTCGGTGGGAAGGTGCGCGAGCGAGGTCTCGAGCTGGAAGGGCTTGGAGGCGCTGCGCCAGTAGCTCGCGACGTCGTCTCCGACCGACCACACGACGCGCCCGCCCTCGACGCGGCAGGCGCTGATGGGATGGACCGTCTCACGGCGACCGCCGCGGAGGCTCTCGACGACGAGGTCACGCATGCGGCGTGAGCCTAGTCGATTCAAGGCGGCTCGGTGGCGTCGGCCATGGCAACGCCGAGCGCTCGTCGGGTCGACGCGCCACCTGAGCTTCGTGTAGTCTCGATTCTCGAAAGAAGGATCCGCCACCGTGAAGACGCTCTTCGCCCCACTCGTCGTCATGGCTTGCGCGCTGTTCGCGAGCTCGCCCCTGTCTGCGGTCGCCGGAGGCGGCTTCGACAAATCCGCCTGCGCCTTCAACGGCCACAAGCTCTTCGGAAATATCCAAGTGGTCGAGGCCTTCCCCGACGTGAAGGTGCAGGTCGTCGACGCGTTCCCCGACGTGAAGGTGCAGGTCGTCGATGCGTTCCCCGACAAGTGCGGCAAGTGGAAGATGGTGACGAGCTTCCCTGATACCAAGGTGCAGTTCGTCACGGCCTTTCCCGACGTGAAGATCAAGTACGTGGACGCATTTCCGGGCGTCAACTGACGAGGACATAGGCGCGCCCGTCGTCGTCGCGACGCGCTAGCCGCTCCGCGCTCGGCGGCGCTCCTTCAAGAAGGCGATCGTCCAGCTCTCCTCGGGGTTGAACTTTGACGGCGGAGCGGGCCTCGCTCCGTCCGTCATCGGCGGGGGAGCGGTGGACGGTCCAGCGCTTGATGGTGCAGCGCTCGACGCAGGCGCCTCGGCCGACGCCTCTTTCGCGCGGAGCCGACTCGTCGCCACATCGGTCTTCGTGGTCGATGTCGACGCGAGCGAGGTCGTCTTGCCCGTCCATTTCTCCTTCTCGGCGAGCGCGCCCGCGTTCGCCGCCGTGGCGCGCACCAAGATCGCCGCGGGGATGGAGATGAGTCCCGGGACGGGAATCCGAAGGCGGAGCTTCTCGTTCGCGCCGGCGGACAGGACGCGGCTCGCGAGCGACGAGCGCATCGCGTTCGGGCTCGACGGCTTGGTGAAGATCGAGACGACGCGCTCTTTGCCGCCGAGGGTGACCGCCGCGGGCCCGTCCCAGAGGCGCGTGGGAAGTGCCCAGCCCCGCTTCGCCAAGAACGCCCAGTAGTCCTTCAGATCGTTCGGAGCGATCTGCGCGGGGTAGCTCGCGAACTCGACCGACACGAGCGCCTCGCGACCCGTCGCGTTGGTGATGGCCAGCTCGAGCTCGTAGATCGAGCCGTAATTCCCGGACGAATTGGGATCGCTGTCGCGGTAAGTGGCGAGCCCCGGAAACGCCTGGGCGCGCTCGTCGAAGCGAAAGCCGCGCACGAAGGGCGTCTCGCCGATCTCGAGCGCGACGCTGCCGCTCCAGCGATCGTGTCGGTAGAGCCCTGCGCAGCGGCCCATCGCGCCCGTCGCGGGGTTCGGGCTCTTGATCTCGCCGGGCGCAAAGCGTGCCCCTGCGAGGGTGAGCGCGTCTTCGGCCGAGGCCCCGTAGGGAGCCGCGACGTCCCTTACGTGGAGCCCGCCCGTCGACCGAACCACGAACCGGCCGTCGACGCAGTGACCGTGCCGCACGTCGATGTAGCCCAGCGCCGCCGGCTTGCCCGGGAGGACGTCGACCACGCGCGAGATCGGGTAGTGCGTCACCAGAGCCTTCGCCGTCTGCACCGACGCAGAGGCCCCGGGCGACCAGGCGTTTGCGTTCAGCGCGCCGTTCACCGTGGCGGAGACCGGCCAGTCGCCGATGGTCGAAGCAAGCAAGAAGACGCGCTTTGTGCCGCCCGTCCGGTTGATGTGGAACAGGTAATACGCGAAGTCCGTGAGCGCGGGGAGCGGCTGGGTGGTCCCGCGAGCGGAGCTCGCCGATGGCTGCACCGAGCCTGCGAGGAGGCCCGTCCCCGTGAAGATCTCCGGGTTGTTCGAGATCACGATCGGCACGCCGTCGCCGCCGCCAGGGAGCGGCTCGAGCTCGTCCCACTTGGGCTCTGGCGCCCCCTTCGGCTTCGGCGGGGCCGCGATCTGAAAGCCTTCGACCTGCGTGCTCGTCGGCCGCGTGCTCATGGCTCGACTCCCTCGTCGGGCTCGACGTCAAAGAGCGCGCGGCCCTCCCAGTAGCCGAGCGACGCGCCATGTCCGAGGTGCTTCTGCAGCGACAGCGCGAGCGGCATCGGCGCGCCGGCTCCCGCGCCAACGCTCACCCACTGCGGCTGACGGACGAGGATGGGAGGGCACGCGGCCGCCTCCCACGCGGCCATGAACGCCGTGTGGGCTTGATGAAAGCCGAGCTGCCCGAGCACGAGCGAGGCGAAGCCGCCGCCCTTGCCCGCCATTGCCGCTTCCATCTGCGCCGTGATCGCGGCGAGCTGCGAGGGTGGCACGCGGAAGCCCATCACGGGCACGAGCGCCTGCTGCTCGAGATCGACCCGGCCGTGGGTCGTCGCGGGTGGCCTCTTCGGCGCGTAGCCCGCGAGCGCGAACAGCCGATCGACCGGCTTCTCCTCGGCCCACATCGCGATCTCGTAAGCCTCGAGCTCGTCGCCCCGCGCGAGGACGACCACGCCATGGTGGCGACGCAGATCCTCGGCGGGGTGGGCGAGCCACACCATCGCGTCGCCGTCTCCTTCGGGGAAGCCCACCGGCGGAGGCGTCTCGGGGAAGATCCCCTCGGCCTCCTCGAACTCGCGGCGCGACTCGTGCGCTTCGGGCGCGAGCTCATGGTCGTTCTGGGACATCGTGCGATTCCGTTCGAAAAAAGTGGAGGTCGACGCGCTCACTCGGACTTGTCCGAAGACGACGAGCGCCGCAACGGCGGCGAAGCGACGGTCTCGCTGCGCGGCGGAGAGGCCGACCCCGACGCCTCGAATGGATTCAGGTGCACCGTCTTTGCGGCTTGGAGGATCACGTCGTCGGTGAGCGACAGCGCGGCGATGCGCTCTCGGGCCGCGAGCGCGAGCTCCTCCTCGGCGACGATGGAGACGCTCTTCATCGCGTCGAGCACGATGTTGCCCGACGCCCGGAGTGAGATGTTTGGGCCGTCGAGGATGATCGACGCCTCTCCCGTGGTGAGCTCGATGCGGCGGTCCACCATCTCGATGGTGGTCGGCGGTGGTCCTTCGACGTGCTCGACTGATTGACCGATGCCAAGTGCTCGCAGGACCAGTCCGGGCGCACGGCTGCGGAACGACGCGAGCGTGGCCCCTGCGCCGCCCTTCACGCCACCGAGCGGAGCCTTGGTCACCGCGCCGAGCACCGAGGCCGCCGGGGCCCCGAGGACGGCGCCGAGCGGCCCGTCGAAGAGGTGTCCCAGCGTCGGTCCGAGCCTCGCGGAGAGCCCGCGCGCGATCGAGACGCTCCAGCGCGAGCCGACGTGCGTCGCGTCTTCGACACCCACGCTGGTGCTGCGTGCGAGCCCGACCGCTTGCGCGAGGTTCAAGCCGACGGCCTGGGTCGCGCTCGACTTCACGATGTCGAGGAGGTCGTGGCCCACCGCGCGCGTCTCGTCGCGCTGGACGAACGACGCGCGATCGCGACCGACCGCCTCTTGCTTGTCGTTCTTCACCAGGTGATCCATGTCCTGCTCGGCCTGCATGTAGACGTGCTCGCGGCCCGCGGTGTCGTCGAAGCGGAGCTCGTTTGCGCCGGTGTTGCCGGGGGACGTGGCGGTGCGCCACGTGGTGACGCTCTTGTTCTCGGGGAGCTTGTAGGGCGCGGGCTGCACCATGTTGTGGAGCGAGCCGACCACCACGGGTGCGTCGGGGTCACCATCAACGAACGCGACGAGCACCTCGGTCCCGATCCGGGGGATCGAGAAGAGCCCGTGGCCTGGCCCCGCCCAGCTCTGCGCGACGCGCATCCACACCGAGCTCGCCTGGCCGTACGGGTTCTCGCGGTCCCAGGGGAACTGAACGCGAACACGCCCGTGTTCGTCGGCGTAGACGTCCTCGCCGGGGATGCTCGGCGAGACGCCCTCGGGTGGCGGCATGCCCGGCAAGCGGGCACGAAGCGGCGCGCCGGTCATGGGGATCGAGCCCGGCTCCGGCCCGACCACGACCGCGACGTGCAGGCCGTTGACGCGGGGCTTCGGGGTCTTCTGTGTCGGGCGGAACGGCTCCGATACCGGCACGGCCTCGACGCTCATCGTCCACTCCTGCTCGATCGCACCCTCGAGCGCGAAGCTCCGCACGAGCCACGGGGTCGAGCCGACCTCGACCCGCGGATGCCCGGCGATCGCGAACACCGAGCCGGCGCCGAGGTCGAGCACGTTGGTCTGCATGGTCACGACGCGTCGACCGCTGCGCAGCGCCTCGAGCGCGACGCGCGCCCGCGCTTCCCCGAAGTTGACGTCGCTCCTTGCGACGCCGAGATCATCCGCGACGGGCGTTCCGGAAGAGAACTCTCCCTCCCGCGTGAACTCGCCGGGGACATAGCGGTACTGCTCGTACTGGCGCTCGTGCGTCTCGCCGGCGAAGGCCGCGGCGAAGAGGTGAAAGCGGGGGTTTCGGTGATCGTAGTCGCGCAGCACGACGGCGCCTGGGCGCGCCTCCTCGTGCACCCCGAGCGCGGTGACGAAGGGGAGCCGCGCGGCGTGGGCTTGCGCAGGTACGTCGCTGAAGGGCAAAGGCCCCGTCGAGCGAGGCGTCGCCTCCCACGGTGTGTCGTCGAGGACGAGCTTCGATGAGTCGCCGCCGTCTTCGAAGAGGTACGAGATCCCGGACTCCTCGAGGAGCCGTGACAGGAACGCGAAATCCGTCTCCCCTGCTTGTGTCCGTAGCTCGAGCTTCGGGTAGGCGTCGGGCTCGAGGCGGAGCTCGGGCTCGATCGCCCACTCGGCGAGGAGCGCGCGCACGATCTCGGGGATGCTGAGGTGTTGGTAGAGGCGGTGCGTGCGGCGCTGCGTCAGGAGCCAGAGGCGCGGGACGATCACGAGCTCGTAGGTCGAGAGCCCGTGGGAGGACTCTTCGGTGGTCACGCTGCGGAGCGACGTGCACAGCCCCGACCAGCTGCGCCCGCCCACGCTCGGCAGGAGGCCCGAGACGCGCAGGGTCGCGCGGTGCCCCACGATCGACGACAGCGACAGGTTCTCGTCGAGCGAGCGCGCCATCACGCGGACCTCGAACAGCTCGTTCATGGCCTCGCGAACACGCATGCGACGGACCTCGAGCGAGGAGACGGCGTGTTCGAAGGAGAGCTCTGCGTGCCTCATGAGGGTACCGCACCACACCATAGGCGAGGGCTGCCGCTTGTGAAGTGAGATCAAGCTTCTCGAGTGGTGAAGGTCAGCTCGAAAGCCTGCACAGCGCGCGGTTCGAGAACGCCGCGGGCTTGGGCATTGGGGCGCGGGTGGCGGGGCTCATGCCGGCGCGTATGGGCGAGCCAGGAGCGCGACGACGAAGGCATGGGCGTGCGAGCCTCTCGGCCGTGGACAGGGACGGCGCATGGGCTTGGTTCGGGCGGGCGGTCGGGATCGGAGCGCTGTTCGTCCTGCTGGGGCTCGCGGTCGGCGCGACGCTGGGCCCCCAGCACCCAAACGTCGCGATGGGCATTGGGGTGGTCGTGCTCGGCATCGTGGGCGGCGGCTGGGCGGCGCTTCGGCTGGGCGGCGCCGGCCTCGTCGCCGCGTTGCTCGGGATCGTCGCGACGACGGGTGTGGCCCTCGAATCTCGTCGCGCGCTCGTCCTCGCGAACGCTCGGCTCATCGAGCCCGCATCGATCGAGGCGTGGCCGTTGTCGTTCGAGGCTGCGCACGTCGTCGGGCTCGTGCAGGATCCCAAAGCGCAGGCCTCCGCCCCCTGGAAGACCGGCTACGGGGCGAAGTCCACCACCCACTCGCTCGTTGCGACGCCGCTCGTCGAGAGCGCGAGCGGCGAGGCCGTGGGCTTTCTTTGTCAGGAGTCGAGTGAGCGACGCGACCCCGATGGCGAGTGGTTCGTGAGCGTTGCGTGCCTCTACGAATCAAGGTCGCCGAGCTGTGGGGGCCCAATCGAGAAGGCCCTCGACAGCCTTGCCGCGGCGAAGCGGAAGGTCGCTCCGACCGCGGCGTCACGTGTCGTGAGGGCCTTCGCATCCTAGATGGACTTGCGGAGCCGCGCGAACGTGGAGCGGGCATTGAAGGCGCCGTTTTACCTCTTCGCGCGCGACGTCTTCTTGGTGTTTTTCTACCGAAAGCGCGGCGCGCGAAACGCCGGCTGAACACCACGCTCGTACGTGACGGCTACCTGAGGGGGCCGCTCAGTCGCCGTCCTCGAACTCCATCACGATCCCCGACGACGTCGAGATTCGGTGATCGAGGGGCTCATCGCCGCGTACCGGCGAGGGCGTGAGGTCGTTCGGGACGGCGCCGAGGATGATCAGGCGGTCTGGATCGCCGTTGACGAAGCCCAGCATCACCTCGGTCCCAGGCTGCAGCGGGAAATGCGTCCCGTAACCAGCGCCTGCGCTCAGCTGCACCATGCGCACGGAGCGCGCCTTGCTGTCGGAGGTGGCCATCCGAGAGACCTCGCTCGTCAGCTGAACGCGGTAGCGCACCTGCTCGTCGAGCCAAGGTATGTTGGCGGGGCCCCCTCGGGCGGCGCGAGCACGATGCCGCTCCTCACGCCCGGTACGAAGGGGCGCTTCGTCTTGCGCGGCGGACGATAGCTCACCGTCGAGGGAACTGCGCGGAAGCGGTTCGCGTACGCGAGGGTGCCGCGCTCGGAGTTCTGCGCGGGCTGCTCGATCGCGTACTCGACCCCGGTCACGAGGACCTCGAGGTCGCCGAAGGAAGGGTGCGCTTCGAGCGTGAACCGGAGCCCGGGGAAGACCTCGCTCCGGTCGCTCTCGCCCTCGAACACGAGGCGGCGAGACTCATGCTCTTCGGTGCGGATGCGCGACATGATCGCGGAGTCATGCGGCGACTTCACGTTCGTGCCGTACTCGATGATGCCGCCGCCCGTTCCGCTCCCGAGCTCGGTCTTGCCGACGCACTCGAGCTCCTGCCGAAGGAGGCTCTGATCAGGCTCGTCGCTCTCGGGCAACGCGCGCGTCAGCTTCGTGAATCGGGCGCGCACGGCCCACAGCCGCTCGGTCGGGACCATGTTCTCGCGGAGGGCGCGCGCGATGGGCGCGCCCTCCGCGAACGGTGGGCTCGTCACCGGCGGATCACCGCCGCCCCCGGCTCCTCCGGTCCCGGTGGTCGCCCCGGACGTCGAGCCGCCATGGTCGGACGAGCCCGGTCCTTCGCCCGTGTCACCGCACGCGACGGCGACGGTGGCTCCCAGCAAGCACAGAGCAAGCAAAATATTTTTCGATGCACGGGTGACGATCGATGGTGCCAAGGTCCCGGTCATGTACCCTCGACTGTCGTGCGTCGCCTGGAGACTCGGACGTTCACACGACAAAGTGACCCCGCGGGAGAGCGCGAGGCAGCGTGGTAATGCCGCCGGCGCCGCCGTCGCGTGACGGGAAGCAATCGCTGCTCGATCGGCTGCTCGTTCACCCACGACTGACCGCGGTGCTCATGCTCCTCGGTGGGCTGTTGGTCTCTCCCAGCTTGTTTGCGGGGATCGGCGCGGACGACTGGCTTCATCGGCTGCACTTGGATCCAAACGCGCCCTATCATCCGCCCGCTCCATATGGGCGCCTGCTCGGCGTCTTCGAGTTTTTTCCTGCAGATCGCGTCGAATTTCGGAAGCTCGTGGACGAAGGCGTGTTGCCGTGGTGGGTAGGCTCGGATGTCCGTGGTGTTTTCTTTCGTCCGCTCACGGCGCTGACCCACTGGTGGGATTGGTGGGCGTTCGGCGAGCGGCTCTGGCTCCATCACGCCCACAGCGTTCTCTGGTTTCTTTTGACGATCTGGGCGGCCTCGCGTTTTTGCGTGCAGTGGCTCGGACCGGGGCGCGCGGCGGCGCTGGCGGCGCTCCTGTTTGTGGTGGACGAGTCGCACGCCCTGCCCGTCGGCTGGATGGCGAATCGAAACGCCCTGTTGGCGCTCTTCTTCGCCCTGCTCGCCGCCACCAGTCATCTTCGGGCTCTCGCCGACGTCACGCACGCCAGGTGGTGGACGCCGCTGTGGGTGGGGGCGGCTCTCCTGTCGGCCGAGGCGGGCACTGCCGCACTCCTGGCGTTGATGGTGTTGGAGGCGAGCTACTCTCGCCCGCTCGCCGCGCGGGTCCGGCGCTGGTTGCCGATCCTGCTTGTGACTGGTGGGTGGGCCGCAGTGTGGAAGGGGCTCGGCTTCGGGATCCAGGGCTCGGCTCTCTACGTCGACCCGCTCCGCGAGACCGGGCGTTTTCTGGTGCTTCTTCCGGAGCGCCTCGGCGTGCTCTCGGCGGCGGCGTGGTTCAACCTGCCGGTGGACGGTTGGATGATGTTGACCCCCAAGCTAGGTTGGGTGTTGGGCTTGGGGCTCCTGGCCGTGTGTCTCGGCCTCGTGTTTCGACTGTCGCGACGCACTGCCGACCCTCGGGTGTACACGGCGGCAGGTCTCGCCTTCTTACCGTTGCTGCCTCCGCTCGGTGCCTTCCCGATGACTCGGCTGGTGGGGGTGGCTGGGCTGGGAGTGGCGGGGCTTTTGGCGCTGCTCTAGACGGGGCCGACTCCGAGCCGGCTCGTTGTGTGGCTGGGGCGCTGGCACTTGTTTGGTGCGGCAACCTTACTCATGGTTCAGAGTCTGGGTCTCCATTGGGTGCTGAAGACCACCAACGCGGTGAGCGAGCTCGTCCCCGACGCGGCCCCCGAGACCGAGCAGCACTTGGTCGTGCTTCAGGGGTTTGAGATCGCCACCGCCTACACCAGCACGATCCGGGTTTTCGAAGGTAAGAACCGACCGGACTCGGTGTTGTTGCTCGCGCCATTGGCCACGCCGGTTAGGATCACCCGCGTGGATCCCCGCCGGCTCCGTGTAGAGGCTCCGGAAGGCGCCTTTCGCATCCCCGGCGAGAGGCTCTGTCGGTCCTCGGCGTTTGTCGTTGGGGAAGTCTCGCGGAGCGGGGTGGTCACGGTCACGGTGCGCGAGGTGGACGACGACGGCGGGCCGCGGATCTGGGACGTCGAGTTCTCGTTGGATCTGGACGATGAACGACTGATTTGGCGACAGTTGGAGGGGCTGGGTGGGCAGGTCTGGAAGCCGCCGCCGGTGGGGACCACCGTGGACGTGCCGGCGCCGTTGCAGCTGCCGTGGGTCTAACGCTCTCCGGTCGACCATGCGCCGCGCGGGCTCGTCGCGGAGTGAGCGTCACGCCCCGGAGCGGAGAGACGCCGCGGGGACACTGCGCCCGCGCGTGTCGCTCTCGAGCGTTGACGACGCTGCCGCGCGCGCCTCACCATCGCCGCATGATCCGCGCGATGACCCTCGCCATGTTCCTCGGGCTCGCCCTCTCGGCGTGTGGCGGCGAGGCCGAGGTGGTGCCGAAGAAGAACCCCGAGCCGACCGTGGATCCCGCGACCTTCGGCCTCGACGACGCGGGGCCGTTCCAGTGCGGGCACCGCGTCTTGTCGACGACCTACGAGGCGTACCCCGGCGCGCCCGCGCGCACGATCCCGGTGCATGTCTGGTACCCGACCACCGCGACCGACGGCGAGCACGCACGCTACCGCGGCATCTTTCAGGATCCGCTCGCGTGGGAGGACGTGCCGCTCGCGCCCTCGCCTTGGGCCGACGGTCACCCCGTGCTCGCGCACTCGCACGGGTACATGGGGTTCGCGGGCAACAGCCACCGCATGATGTGTCACTTCGCGATGCACGGTTGGGTCGCCGTCGCGCCCGAGCACGTGGGCAACACCCTCACCGATACCCCCGACCCGCTGCCGCTCGCGGCGTTCTACCAGCGCCCGCTGGACGTGCGCGCGGCGGTCGACCACCTCGCCGGCCTGGGCGCCGAGGATCCGCTCTCGGGCGTCGTCGACGCCTCGCGGCTCGCGGTCTCGGGGCACAGCTTCGGCACCTTCACGACGTGGTCCCTCGCCGGCGCGAGCTACGGCCACGCCCTCATCGAGGCCCGTTGCTTCGACGGCTCGATCGCCGACTGTGACGACGCGGGGCTCGCGCTCTTCAAGGCTCCGCTCGACGAGCCGCGCGCCAAGGCGGCGCTCCCGATGGCCGGCAGGAAGCACGCGTTCTTCGGCGAGAGCGGCCTCGCGTCCGTGACGCTCCCGGTGCTGCTCATGACCGGCTCGCTCGACGACGTGGGCGCGGACGAGGTGGTCGCGGGCGCGGACGGCGTGCCGCTCACCTGGGTCGACGTCGAAGGCGGCTGTCACCAGCTCTACGGGCTCGGCAACACCTCGGTCGGCGACACGGCCTGCATGGCGCTCGGCGACGAAGAGGGCTTCGCGATCGTGAACCCGGTCGCGCTCGCGTACGCGCGCTACCACGTGCTCGGCGAGCGAGGGGAGCAGGTGCGCGGCCTCGTCGAAGAGGGGGTGGGCATGTCGCCGCGCATGACGGTGAAGCACGCGAGCCCCTGACGTCGTGCGCCGGTGGGCGCGCCGCCAGATTGATTTGTGTCAACGAACCGTCGAGCGGCCCGGGCGGTACACCATCACCTCGGGGCGCGCACCGCGTGAGCGCTCGGACGGTGTCATGGCGCCGGCCAGGGCTCTTCGACGATCTCGAAGCGCCCGAAGTCGAACGGCAAGCGCGGCGCCTCCTCGACCTTCACCAGGCGCTCGCGGAGCCCCTTCTTTCGGAGCTGCGTCACGCGGTGGTAGCAGAAGGGCATGTTGCCGCGACGTCCGAGCGTCGTGTGCGCCGTCCATGAGCATCCGGCGCGGCAGGTGTCGGCGTAGTAGCAGGTCTTGCAGAAGCCCCAGAGCTCGTCGGCCGTGCGCTCGCGCGCGAACGCGAGAGCCTCCGAGCGTTCCCACAGCTGCTCGATGGTGAGCGTGCGCACGTTGCCTCCCTGGTAGGGCGCCGTCGGCAGGGTGGGGCAGGCCTTGACGGTGCCGTCGGACTCGATGCCCAGCGCGAAGACGCCGGCCTGGCACCCGCGCCAGTGATTCTCGCGGCCGAACGGGCGCGAGCGGATCACCTGCTCGTGCGGCCCGAAGTAGCCGATGTTGTTATTCGCGAACACGTTGAAGGGCCTCCCGACGCCGTCGTACTCGCGTGCGGCGTCGAGCTGGATCGCGGCGAGCGTGTCGATGATCGGCACGATCTGCCATGGGTCGATGATCCACTCCGGGTGATCGGCCGCGCGGCCCATTGGGCCCGTGAGCTGCACCTGCCAGGTCTCGACGCCGCGCTCGCGGAGGAGCTTCGCGGTCTCGGGCAGGTGCTCGCAGTTCAGCTTGTTGATTTGGGTGTTCGCGCCGATCGCGAAGCCCGCTTCGCGCGCCGTGTCGAGGGCGCGGAGGGCTTGCTGATGGCTGCCGAGGTTGCCGCGCAGCCGGTCGTGGGCGCGCGCCGGACCGTCGAGCGAGACGCCGACGCCGTCGAGGCCCGCGTCGCGGAAGCGCCGTGCGAGCTCGGGGGTGAAGGCGCGCCCGCCGGTCTGCATCGTGACCCGCATGCCGAGGTCGGCGAGGAAGCGGATGAGCTGCTCGCAGTCTTCGCGCAGGTAGGCCTCGCCGCCGATCAGCGTGATCTCGCGCGCGCCGAGCCGCGCGAGCCCGCGGCCGACCTCGAAGAGCTCCTCCGTCGTGAGCTCGTTCGACCTCGCCTTGCCCGAGCGCGAGCCGCAGTGTTGGCACGGTTGATCGCACCGCATCGTGATCTCCCACACGACGTAGAGAGGGCGCGGGCGCTCGAGATCGTCCGAGCGCACGAGGCGGGCAAAGGTCGAGGGGTCGACGTCGCTCACCGAACGACGCTAGCACAGGCGCACCGAGATAAGCTTGACACGCCCGCGCCTCTCGCAGTCTTTTAGGGCGATGTTCCGTCCCACGATGATCGCTTGCCCGTCTTGCGGGTGCCACGCCCTCGCGACCGAGACTGCCTGCCCGCACTGCGACGCGCCCATCCGCGTCGGAGCCGGTGAGCGCACGAACGCCTCGATGGTGCTCGGGCTCGCCGTCGCGCTGACGACGCCCGCGATGGCGGCGGGCTGCAGCGGTCCCGACGAGCCGCCGACCCAGAGCGTGACGAGCTCGAGCACCGGCTTCGAAACCGCGGCCGCGTACGGCGCCGCGGTGACCGGACCGAGCACCTCGACCGGCATGGGGGGTCAGGGCGGCGAGGGCGGCAGCGGCGGCAAGTGACGAAGCTCGTGTTCGTCGCGCTCGGCTGGCTCGGGCTCGTCGGCTGCGGCGGTGCTGCGCAGGGCCGCGAAGGGCGCGCGGCGAAGCCTTAGCCCCGCATCGCCGCGAGGGGTGACACACCCGAGGCGCGCACCGCCGGGAGGAAGCCCCCGAGCACGCCCATCATGCCGGCGGCGCCCATCGCCGTTCCAAGGATCCGAGGCACCGGATCGAGGCGAAACGTCATCTCGGACCAGCTCGCGAAGTTCACCATCGTGAACTCGACGTTGCCGACCGCGAGCGAGGCGAGCGCGCCGAGCACGCCGCCTGCGAGCGCGAGGAGCACGCTCTCGGTGAGGAAGCACACGAGGATCGAGAAGCGGCTGAAGCCGAGCGCCCGCAGCGTGCCGATCTCCCGCTGTCGGTTCGCGACCGAGGCGTACATCGTGATCACGGCGCCGATGATCGCGCCGACCGAGAAGCACACGGCGATCACGGTGCCGAGCACGCCGATGAAGAGGCTCGTCCCTTGCGACTGGTTCTCGTAGTAGGTCGTCTCGCGCAGCGCCTGCAAGCCGAGCCGCTTGTCTTGCTCGAGCGCGAGCTTGAAGCCGTCGAAGCTCGAGGGCTGCTCGAGCGCCACGCGCACGCTCGACACCGACCCCTCGCGCCCGAAGGCGGAGCGCAGCGTGTCGAGATCGACCCACACCTCGGACTCGTGCGACGAGCCACCGTCGTCGAACACGCCGACCACCGTGACCGGTCGATTGCGCTTCAGCTCGAAGCGCTCGCCGAGCTTCACGCCCGCGAAGCGCCCGTGGATCCCCTTGCCCACGATCACCTCGTCGGAGCCCGGCGTCGCCGCGCGCCCCTCGACGATGCGCACCTTGGTGCGGAGCTTCTGCGACGAGTCGCCCACGCCGCGCACCTGCACGTTCGCGACCCCGTTCGCGCCGAACTTCTCGAGCGCGACCACCACCACCACCTCGCCGACCGCGATGGGTGTGTTTCCCTCCTTCTTCACGCCGGGCATCGCGCGCACGAGGCCGACCTGAGGATCGTCGACGCCGCTGCCGAGCTCGGCGTCTGCGCCCTTGCGGAGGACGATCGCAACGTCGCTGCGGCCTGCCGCGCCGAGCGTCTTCTTCACGCCCGCCGACATCATCAGGCTCGCCGCCAGCACGAACACCACGAGCCCGATGCCGAGCGCCGTCGCCGCCGTCGTCGCCTTTCGGACGAGCAGGCTGCGGTACGTGTAGCGAAGCGGGATCATCATCTCACACCACCCTCCGCAGCGCCTCGGTGA